>Ga0315336_1004049_pt1 | contig 18184 bp, 24 predicted proteins | sample ASW5metaG_FD_204512 | JGI IMG/M metagenome (GOLD analysis project Ga0315336, IMG submission 204512) | Ammonia-oxidizing marine archaeal communities from Monterey Bay, California, United States - ASW #5 | ecosystem: Environmental > Aquatic > Marine > Intertidal zone | place: USA: California... | reverse complement strand
ATTATCAATACCCTCTTCGCCCAAAATAGATCTTATGTTACGAATCCTAACTCTCTGAAAATTGGTATTTTTATTGGATGGATCTTCAATCCAATCTTGCTTCATTTTCTCTAAAGTAAGAATTATCCTTTCCTTTCCAAAGAAAAGGAAAGGCCTTAGAAGACGTACATGCTTATAAACTGAAATTGGTGCCATAGCAGATAGTCCATAGACTGCGCTACCTCTGGATAGCCTTATAAGAAATGTTTCTGCTTGATCGTCAAGATTATGAGCCAAACATAAATGAATAATACCGTTTTGAAAGCACCAATCAGTAAGCATCTTTAAACGTACAGATCTCGCGATCTCCTGAATCCCGGTTTTTGGTTTCTTCCCTACCCAATGAAAAACTTTGTAATTAATTTTATACTTTCTTAACCATCCTTTTAAGATCTTGATTTCCGCCATCGATCCTGATCTTAAATTATGATTGACTATGAGAGCCGTAAGTTTCCCATTTTTTTTCAAAACCCATTGTTGTAGAAGCAGTACTAGCAGAAGACTGTCTGCTCCCCCAGAAACCCCAACAGCAATCTCGGGGTTTGATTCAAAAGGGCCAAAATTTGAAAGAATCTTACTAAACTCGCTAGAGCTAATTTTGGAAAAATAATTGTCTATTTTTTTCTTCAATTCTTAATAAAAAACGCTAACAACTATTGCGTGATTTCTCCTCAACTACCCTCTCGAGAATATGGGAAGGAGAATCTGGAAACTTTTTTTCTAAAATAGTAATTGTCTTACATGCTTCGCCTTTTTTTTCTAACTGGGCTAATGACATTGCAAGCTTTAATAGAATATCAGGTGCCTTTTTACTGCTAGGATAGGTTTGAAAACCTTCGGCAAAGATTACAGCAGCCTGAGAGTAAGATTTCTGAGCGTAGTGAGTTTCACCTAACCAATATTTAGCATTTCCGGCCAGATCGTTGCTTGGATATCTTTCAAGAAAATTCTTCAATAGTTTAGCCGCTGAATCAAAATCTTTTTTCCAGATAAAACTGATAGCAAGTTCGTAGTGTTGTTTTGGTGTCTTCCCTTCGACTGAAAACTGATCCTCAGAAGATAAGTTATTTTCTTGGGGAAGCTGCTGCATTTGGCTTTTTGGCTCAGAAAGATTAACTACATTCATATCATCTTCATTCGGTTGAACAACTCGCAACGATCCAAGCTTCTGAGTTGTATATCCCTGAGTTTGATCGATTGGCAAATCCTCAAGCTCTTCTGACGTACTCAATGTATCGTTGAAAGCCCCTTGCAAAGCCGGATCTCTTAGAAGCTGATTACCCGAAGAACTAGAACTAGAGGTTAAATAATTATTCAATGCATCTAATCTTTCGTTAACTTGAATAAATCTAAATTCAAGCTCTTCAATTGATCCTCTAATTCTTCGTATTTGATCACTGAGCTCGTTAATCTTTACTTCGTACCTAGCCGTCAAACTTTTACTCATTTCCTTCGGAAGCCCCTTCAGCTCTAGATAATCTTTCTTATTTTTTTCTCCTTTAAAAACATATTTTTGTAGTCCGTTAAGATCTTTTTCTAGACGATCCAACTTATCTACAAGGATCTGGATTCCATCACTAGCTGCGTATGGGGCTTTAAACGAAATAAAAACAAAAGCCGTGCTGAAGAGAAAAAGTAAAAGAAACAATCTTAAAGTTCTTGCCATACCATTATTTTTTAAAAAAACCATAATATTCCATCAGGAAAAGTTTAAAAACAAAATAAGGTAAAACTTTGACAAAAATTAAACCCACTGCAAAAAAATCTATCATCCTTCGAAAAAGACAAAGAATGGCGCCCTAATCAGGGCGCCACTGAAAAACAAAGGTCAGAAATTGAATATCGCTTTATTACTCTAGAGGTAGGTTAGTTAACTACGGTAACTCCCCTGCGATTTTCAGCCCAAGAACCCTCATCTGATCCCTGAACAGCAGGTCTTTCCTTGCCGTAGCTAATTATATTTATACGACTACCGTCAACCCCATTAAGCGTCAAATAATCCTTAATAGAATTAGCGCGTCGTTCTCCTAAAGCTAAGTTGTATTCTCTTGTGCCCCGTTCATCACAGTGCCCTTCAATAGTCACTGTAACACTCGGAAACTGCTGCATCCAACTAGCTTGTCTTTCTAAAGTACCAGCGCTGTCTGCACGCACATTATACTGATTGTAATCAAAATATATGCGATCCCCGACTACAGCATCAAGATAATGCTGAGTGCCAGATGGCTGGATAGTTGAGTATGTTCCGCCTCCAACTCCATCTCCACCAGTACCGGCGGCACAGGCAGAAAGAAGGAAGCCAAACATAGCTATAACCAAAAATTTAATTCTCATGATTGTTATCCCCCTGTTTTTCAAATCCTTAAGGTTTATATCTAAACATTATGTAGATAAGAAATACACCAAAAAGTGTAAAAAGAACAAGGTTTTTATAGGTTTTGTGCAAATAATCAGATGATGTTGATTATAAAAATAAGGCTCTTCTGAACAATATTGGGGACCAAAAGACTCTTTTTATGGTATAAGGGGTGACCAAGCAGGATCAGAAGCGCCTTCCGGAGTTTTTATAATACGCTTATTTCTGCCACTAAAGTCAACCATACGAATTTGCACATTTGCCTCTTTATCAGTTTTTTTGATTCTGTGGCTTACTTCATAGGCCAAAAAACGACCATTCGGAGCCCAAGTTGGTCCCTCAACCATAAATCCTTTATCTAGCAATCTTTCATCCGATCCATCGGGTCTCATAACTCCTATATAATATTCACCCTTCATAGACTTCGTGAAAGCAATATAGTCTCCCCTAGGGGACCAAACAGGAGTTGAGTAACGACCCTTCCCAAAGCTAATCCTTTTTGGATTTGATCCGTCTTCATTCATAACGTAGAGCTGGGGTTTACCTCCTCTGTCAGAGTTAAAAGTAATTCTAGAACCGTCCGGCGAATAAGAGGGCGAAACGTCAATATCAGGGTTATTAGTTATTCTTTTTACTTTTCTGGTTTGAATATCCATTGAATAAATTTCAGTATTAGCTCCTTTTATGGCTTGGCTGAAAATTACTTTTTTCCCATCTGGGGAAAAACGAGGAGCAAATGTCATGCCAGGAAAATCGCCTAAAATTTCTTGTTTGCCCGTATCTAAATTATAGATATACACCCGAGGCTGATCCTTTTTAATATAGGATAAGTAGGTAATTGCTTGCATGTTCGGTGAGAATCTTGGAGTCAAAACCAGATATTTTCCATCAGTTAAAAGTTTATGATTCGCGCCATCTTGATCCATAATGGCTAATTTTTTTATCCTCTTTTTTGGAGATCCTGATTCAGAGATATAGACTATCCGAGTATCAAAATAACCATTCTCTCCAGTCAAAGCCTTAAAAATTTCATCGGAAATGAGGTGTGCGATTCTGCGCCAATTATCCGGCACGGTAAAATAAGCTTGGCCCGCTAATTGTTTCTCGGTCATAACGTCCCATAAACGAAACTCAGCTCGCATTCTTCCCTCATCATCAATTTCAGTTTTTCCCCTTACTAAGAAACGGGCATCTATCAATCTCCAGTCAGCAAACCTTGGCCTTAGACCCAACGCCTTATCAGACTCAATAAACGCCGCAGAATCAATAGGAGCAAAAAGCCCAGAATTTTTTAGATTATTGGATACGACTTCTGAAATATTTTTCCCATTCTCAAAATCGACAATTGCGATTGGCAAGGGTTCATCCGTTCCTCTGGTAATATCAAGCACAGTGTTGGCAAAACTTGAATGACTAAAGAAACAAAAAATTAAAATATAGATGAATCGTAGTCCATTATTAAAAAAACTGTTTTTATTTGAGATCTTTTTCATAATATTTCTTATTTACCAAACATGTGTCTCGGATCAAAGTTAAGTGTCATAATTTTCCATTTTTCATATTTTTCCGGAGGCAGTTTCAGTGGATTACAGATAGGATTCCTAACCGCCCTTAGGGCGCTATCAGCAGCAACTTTGTAAAACGGATCTCCCATCCTTTGGTAACTCAGTAGTTGCGCGTCGTGAATGGTTCCGTCAGGATTTACATGCACTCGAATCTGAACGGATAAATTTTCCGCATCACGGGCCCCGTAGGGTATATTCCAGCAAGGAATAAACTGTTGCCTAATAGAATCCAATTCACTAATCGATAGTTGTGCCGATGCATCAAATTCTTGCTGATAATTAGTCTTTTTCACATCTTCTTTTTTATCTTCTTTTTGATCTTTATCCACTTTCTTTTTTACCTTTATCTCATCAATTGTTTTAAGGACAGAAAGCATTAAGTCAGGCTCTGGGGGTTTTTTTTTAGATTTTTTTGGTTTGCGTTTTTTTACTTCCTTAGGTTTTGCAACGACCACTTCGGGTTTGGTTTCCGGTTCTGATACACTTTCGGTGTCAGGTAAATCAGGAACATCAACTTGATCTCGCACCACAGAAGTTTTTTCCATTTTATCAGCAGTTAAATCCTCCTTCTTTGAGGTTTGTTCTTCAACATCTTCCGGAATGGGTACATTTGTAATTTCCGATACGTTGGTAATTTGGATAGGAACAATATCAGGAGAATCATAACTTTTTGAAAATAGAGGAATGCCGATAAATAATAAAATAATAATAGTAAAATGAAATATAGCTGAATATACAGCGCTCTTGGACAAAGATTTATCAGAGCTAAACAATGAAACTATGTCTCTATAAGCCCTAGTAAAAAAATTCATAATACCTATTTCCTTCTAGAAATTCGTTTATCACTAACTAACGCAACTTGATCAAAGCCAGAAGAGGTGATCAGTGCCATCAACTCTAAAACCTGGCCGTAAGAAATTGACGCATCTCCTCTAATAAAAATCTTATTATTTTGTTTTGCTTTTGAAATAGCTTTTAATCTTGGGACAAGCTGTCCCATCCCAACCTCCGTATCTTGAATAAATACCTTTCCTAATGCATCTATGCTGATAACTAGAGGTTCCGTTTGTTGAGTAATTTCCCTAGCCTCGGTCTTTGGTAACTCAACAGGCACACCAACAGTCAATAAAGGGGCAGTTACCATAAAAATCACAAGCAGTACCAACATGACGTCAACCATTGGGGTCACATTAATATCGGACATTGGTGGTTTTTTGTGTATGCCACGAGATTTTAATTGCGTATCAATAGAGCTAAACGCCATTGCTATTTTTCCTCATCGATTTGTCTTGATAAAATCGCACAAAATTCAGAAACAAACGCCTCCATTCTTCCAGCAAAACGGTTAAGATCGCTTGTAATTTTGTTATAAGCCACCACAGCAGGGATAGCTGCGACTAAACCCAATGCTGTTGCAAAGAGCGCCTCGGCAATACCCGGTGCAACGACTGCTAAACTTGTATTCTTGGTCATACCAATTGCTTGAAAACTATTCATTATACCCCACACTGTGCCAAACAAACCGACAAATGGAGCGGTTGATCCAACAGAAGCCAAAAAAGTCATATAACGTTCTAAAATAGTCAGCTCTCTATTCATAGTAGATTGCATAACGCGCTCTACTCTTTGTTTCAGATTTTCACCAAGCGAAATTTTCTGCTTTAATGATCTTTTCCATTCTTCCATACCAGCGCTAAAGACTGTTACCATGGGGTGGTTATATTTCGATCCAAGTGTCCTATGGAGATCATTTAAAGATCCCCCAGACCAAAATGTTTCCTCAAACTTATCACTCTCCTCATTAACAAAGCGTAGTTTCTTATATTTTTCTATTATGATTGCCCAAGACCAAAAAGAAGCGAAGAGAAGCCCTATACAAACACATTTAACAATTGGATCCGCTTGCAAAAATAGACCTATGATAGACATATCGGGAATTTGTGTAGCCGCTTCTGGATAAGCAAGATCTACCGGTGCTTGAGCCGCATTGTCTACAATTTGTTCAGCATTTTCATCCATCTTGAATTCCTTTTACTTCGAATCATTAAAAAATTTGCCTAACGCAGTATACAAAAACTTTGGCATTCGAGTAGGCTGCAATTTTTTATTAACACATGCAAGATGTACTTTTAAGTTAACCAAGTTCTGTCCGTTTCGACAAATGGTCTGATCCGCTTCGATTGCGGCGCCCTTAGAATTTAGAATCTCAGTTTTAACTTCAAGATGATCGTCAAGTCGCGCGGGTGCTAAAAAATTAATTTCACAACGACGCACTGTAAAAGCTATTTCAGACTTCTCAACAAGTTGCTGATAGCGGGGTTCCAGTAACCTCATCATCTCAGTCCTTGCACGTTCAGCAAATTTTAAATAATTAGCGTAATAAACGATGCCTCCAGAATCGGTATCCTCATAATAGACCCGTACGGGAAACAAATGAATCTTATTGGAGAAACGACCACAGTGAGCAACCGAATAATTTTTGGTTTTTTGATTCATGGTAAATCACCAAACCGTTCTCCCCAAAGCGCTATAAGGGCTGCTTCAGCAACACCATTATCTTTTTTAAGCGGCCAAAGGTTTACATATTTGGGCATCAGTTCCGAAGCTCTCAAAAGAGCCCCGTCCTTATCCGCAGGCACAACCATATCTTGTTTCCATATACGTGCCCTAATCTCGGTAAAAGGGATCAGCAGCGTAGCTAAGATCCCGATATAAATTCCATACCCAAGTCCCGTACGAAAAGTAGAAGAGACCCCTTGTTTTGGCATTGCTTGCTGCTTTTCAATAAAAGCATGTTTGAGGGAATACTTCCTTAGCAAGGTTCCTAGACCTTTCGGATCAATGTGACGTCTATTTTTATTTTTTTTACCCGCAACTTTCTCTTTAAAGATTGGTGGATACTCAACCTCAATATCTCCATTCGAATACCGAAAAGCTAAACCACCGCTTAATCCAGGATCGATACCTAAAATAATATTGCCCTGCTTAGACATTTTACGCCACCAATTTATTCATTATCTCTTCGGGAATATCATAATCCGAATAAACAGACTGAACATCTTCTAGGCTATCCAACTCCTCAATTAATCCAATCACTTTCTGAGCATCCGACTCTCCAATGGTAATTAAATTCTTTGCTTTCCAAATCAATCCCGCACTATCCGGCGATCCAAATATTTTCTCAAGGTCTGATCTTAAATCATGAAAAATTCCAGTCTGGCAAAATACATCACATCCTAAATTATCAATAATCACATCTTCCGCTCCAAGATCGCTTGCCTTATCATAGATCTCCGAAGATCTTTTCTCATCTGAAGAATAGTGAATTAGACCAACTTTTGCATACATATGACTTACATTTCCAGCTTCTCCCAAATGTCCTCCATGTTTAGAAAAACATGATCTTATTTCTGCCGCTGCACGATTTCTGTTATCTGTCAAAGCATCGATAATCACTGAAACTCCACCTGAGCTAAAACCTTCATAGCAAATCTCTTCAAACGCATCTCCTTTTTGGTTATCGCCGCCCCGCAAAATAGCACGCTCAATAGTAGCTTTAGGCATGTTCGCCGAATTAGCCGCACTAACAGCCGATCGTAAACGTGGGTTTTTTTCAGGCTCAGTGACTCCTGCACGAGCAGCAACGGTAATTTCTCGAATCAATTTCGTGAATACTTTTGCGCGCTTCTTATCTTGTGCACCTTTGCGATACATTATATTCTTAAATTTCGAGTGACCCGCCATAAAAACCTCAAAAATCTAATTCTAAAATATTCAGCATAATATACCCCTTACAGTCCAAAATTATATCAACTTTTTTAGAAGCCTAATATGGCAATTTTAGGGCATTAACCCAGGCTAGGATAACCAGTATTCGTTAAAAGTCCGCCGATTCTGATTGGTGTGATTTCTTTTACTAATCCATTCTCATCATTTAAATCAGCATAGATTGCACATAAGGTGGATTCATTGTCCGCTGGAGTTAATCTTTGAGAGGGAATTTTTTTCCTGAATTTGGAAATTGCCGAATCCTTATTCATGCCTATTACAGAATCATAATCTCCACACATCCCCAGATCAGTTTGATAACCCGTTCCCCCGGAAAGTATTCTAGTGTCAGAAGTTGGAATATGGGTGTGGGTTCCAAAAACTATAGACACGCGCCCGTCAAGAAAATTTCCCATTGCATTCTTTTCGCTTGTTGTTTCGGCATGAAAGTCGACAACAATAGCAGCAACATCTTCCCCTAATCTAACATTTTGTAATTCCTTTTCCACAGCATTGAAGGGATCGTCTAACGGATCCATAAAAAGGCGACCCATAATATTAAGGATTAATATTTCTCTGCCATCTTTTAACTGACATTTTATCACTCCTTTGCCTGGGGTGCCTTCGGGATAATTCGATGGACGAAGAAGCCGCGACTCACCCTGAATATAATCGATAATTTCCTTTTGATCCCAAATATGATTACCAGACGTTATAACATCAACTCCTAGATCAAAAAATTCTCTACAATGCGTCGGATTTATTCCAAAACCATGCGCAGCGTTTTCTCCATTAACCATAACAAAGTCTAATGCAAGATCACTTCTCAGTTTAGGAATATATTGTTTTATACAATCCCTCCCAGATCTGCCCACAACATCGCCACAACAAAGAATTTTCATTACTAAATATTTAAAAAATCAGAACTCTTTTATTTTTTGCTCCGTAATAACCCAATCCAGAGATTGATCATAGCTATTTCTTGGTAAAGGCTTCAAACATTGATCCTCATAAGCAACTCCTAAGTTACATCTGCATACAGCGAATGAGCTCGGCTTCTCTTTTTTAAAGCACATGATCTTTTGTTTTCTTTTATTTGATCAAGATCCATCTTGGATACGAAAGAAAGGATCGGTGGAGCTACAAATCGGATAATTTTTGAGCAATTGTCTCAATGCGCTTAGCAAGAGAATCTATATCGGCTGTTTTAACTTGTAATAAATCTTCCGTGTTTTTTTTACTATTTCCAAACTTTAAATCATGTAATTCATCAGCCAGCGTCAGGCTTACCAAAAGCATCAGCTGCGCATTACTCACATCTCCTAGGCTACCAACAAGCTTAGAGCAATGTTCTTCAACCATTTTAGTTAATTCAAGAAGATGTTTTTCTTGGCCATTCTCACAAGCAACTTCATAATTATTTCCATTTACACTTACTTTAACCTTGGTCATTTTATTTTCCTAAGCCCAATTTAATTTTTTCAATCACTTTACCTAACTTTAGCGAAGCCTCTGAATTGCTCTTTTTGATTGACTCATTCTCCAGATGAACATCTTTTAAATCTTTGGAAATTCCAGAGATCTTTAATCCAAAAACACTAGTGGCTTTTTCAAGGCTATCAATCGCACTGGCTAATCTTAAAACTGAAGTATTTTTCTTTTCTTCCTTCATTTTTTTTCTTTTTGTTATTAAAGTAACATGTAGATGATATGACCATTAACTGACTGACGTCAACCTTGGTGAGTAATTAATTGTGGCACCTTATGATATTTGTTTTCTTATACAGAGCCACACATTGATATATTTTAGAAAGGACTAAATGAAAGCTAGATTTGCAATTAACGGATTCGGAAGAATCGGAAGACTTGTTTTGCGCGCCCTTTACGAAAGTAATAGAAAGGATATTCAAGTAGTGGCTATTAACGATCTGGGTAGCCCTGAATCTAACGCACATTTATTTAAATACGATACGGTTCATGGAAAATTCCCAGGGAAAATCACCGTAAAAAATAATTCTTTCGATATAGGGTTGGGAGCAATCAAAGTTTTTGCGGAAAAGAATCCTATTGATTTACCTTGGAAAAAACTAAATATCGATGTCGTTTTGGAGTGCACGGGCCTATTCTCAAATCGCAAAATGTCAAAGAAACACATTACAGCCGGAGCGAAGAAAGTTTTAATTTCAGCTCCCGCGGATGAAGTAGATTGTACTGTAGTTTTTGGTGTCAATCATAAGCAACTTACAAAAAAACATTCTATTGTATCCAACGCATCATGTACCACCAATTGCTTGGCACCTATAGTATCTGTTCTGCATAAGACAATTGGCATAAACAGCGGTTATATGACAACGATACATTCCTTCACGGGAGATCAACGGATCGTGGATACACTACACAAAGACCTATATAGGGCAAGAGCAGCTTCAAATTCAATGATACCCACCTCAACTGGCGCGGCTCGAGCTGTAGGATTAGTTTTGCCGGAACTAAAAGGCAAACTCGACGGAACAGCAATTAGAGTTCCCACCGCGAATGTGTCGTTGATTGACTTCACATTTATCACGAAAAGAAACACATCCGCGAAAGAAATCAACAATTCGATAAAAAAGGCAACAAAAAATGAGTTCAAGAATATTATTGACATTAATAGCGAACCTCTAGTCTCTATAGATTTTTGCCACAACGCACATAGTTCGATCTTCGATACTTCACAAACCAGTGTCGTTGATAAAAGGTTTTGTAGAATTTTATCGTGGTATGACAATGAATGGGGCTTTTCCAACAGAATGTTAGATACGGCCTCCTATTTAGCTAAATTGTAAATTGATTGGTAGTTATAGTCCGAAAAATTCTTAGAAATGAATAACCCTAAATGTGGAATAATAATTCATAATATCGTACATGCTCGCGCTGCCTTAGAAGCATCGTCTGCAACGAAAGTACCTATTGCGATAGTAAGCGCGCCTTACGCGGGATGTTACGCTGGTGTGTCCTGGTTTTTAAAAATCGAAGAAAAAATACAGAAAGAATTTTCCAAAACCAGAACTATTTTTATACTCGATTGTGGTGATGAGCCGGGGGTTGCGCTGGAAGCATTCCGGTTAGGAATAAAATTTATTTTTTTAAAAGGGAATAAAAAGGTTATAAAAAAAATTTCTGAGATTGGTCTTAAAAATAAAAGCTCCCTTTATCAAAAAAAATTAAAGATCTTGGATTTAAAAAATAAAATCAATTCTTTCGAACAATGCAAAATTTGGTTATCAAAAAAAGAGTAGATCAGAAAAGACTATACCTAATAAGTCCGCCTAAATTAAAATGGCCATATCTTTTTAATACCGTCCAAAGATTAATGGGTTTCGGAATTATTTCTATTCTACAGCTAAGACTTAAAAACGAAAATGATGATTCGATAAGGCGCGTCGCAAAAAAATTACTTCCAGTTTGCCATAAAAATAATGTTGCCTTGATTATTAATGATCGGGCGGATTTAGCAGCAGAAACTAAATCAGATGGAGTTCACATTGGCCAAAGCGACATGCCCTGCTCAGAGGCAAGAAAATTACTAGGGAAAAATGCACTAATCGGAGTAAGTTGTCATGACTCGCTAGATTTAGCAACTCGAGCAGTTAATGATGGGGCGAATTATGTAGCTTTTGGTTCTTTTTTCTCAACAAAAACCAAAAAAAGAAAAGGAAGACCGACTACAAAGCTACTAAAAGATTGGAAAAGTAAATTTAAAATACCAACAGTAGCCATAGGTGGAATTGATCCCAAAAACTCCATTCCTTTAATAAATTCCGGAGCCGATTTTGTTGCGGTAATGTCTAATATATGGAAACACCAAAAAACTCCATGGCACAGGTTAGAAATTTTTAGAAAGTCCTTCGACAAGAATTTAAAAATATAAATCTTTTGTGTTGTTTTTCTAGAACGTTAGCTTTAAATACCCAAATATAAAGACAGGAATGTAGGCAATGAAGATACAAACGAATGAAATTCGAATCGGTAATATTCTCGAAAACAATGGAAAGAGATGCATTGTTCTTAAGACCGCTACATTCAAGGCCGGTAAAGGAGGAGCATATATACAAGTAGAAATGCGTGATTTAAAGACTAGAAATAAAGTTAATGAAAGATGGCGAACTTCAGATCATGTTGACAAATTAGAAGTGGTATCAAGGAAGTGTTCTTTTTTATTTTCTGATGGACCGAACTCTACATTTATGGACAGCGAAAATTTTGAACAGTTCTCTGTAGAAAATAGCATTTTGGGTCAAGGAGAAAAATTTTTAAAGGAAAATATGAGTGTTACGATTGATCTTATTGACAACCAGGCTGTTGCAGTTCTGCTTCCAAAAACTATTTCTATGAAAATTTCTGAAACGGAAACAGCCCTCAAAGGGCAAACGGCAACTTCATCATTTAAGCCAGCAACACTAGAAAATGGTGTAAAAATTATGGTACCTGGTCATATTGAGGTTGGGACAAGAATCTTGATCAATACCACAGATAATACTTACTCAGGAAAGGAATAGGTCCATAAATGCTTCGCGATTCACCCACAATAAATGTAATGGTCAGTGCAGCACGCAAAGCTTCAAGAGGTCTTCTTCGTGACTATGGAGAAATTTCTAAATTACAAGTTTCGATCAAGGGACCAGCTGATTTTGTAACGAATGCAGACATAAAGGCTGAAAAAATTTTAAAAGAGGAGTTGCAAAGAGCAAGGCCTAATTTTGGTTTAATCCTTGAAGAATCCGGTAAAGAAGTAGGTCGGGACAAAGAGAATTTTTGGATCGTCGATCCGCTAGACGGCACAATGAATTTTCTTCATGGATTGCCTCATTTCGCAATTTCAATTGCACACGAGTCCAAAGGAGAAATATTGTCTGGTGTAATCTTTGATCCCTTACGTAATGAAATTTTTTATTCTGCCAAGGGTCTGGGGGCCTACTCAAATGATGGCAGAATAAGGGTCTCCAGCAGAAAAGGGTTAAATGATTCAGTATTTTCCACTGGAATTCCCTGCATTGGCAAAGATCGACATCCCGCCTACCTAAAAATATTAGATGACATGATGAAAAGAAGCGCCGGCATAAGAAGATTTGGCGCTGCATCTTTAGACTTGGCGTATGTCGCTGCCGGACGCTATGAAGGATTCTGGGAAACAGATTTAAAGTACTGGGATGTTGCAGCGGGATCATTACTTGTTCAAGAAGCGGGAGGATATATCAGCGGAATCGATGGTAAAAAGGATTTTCTAAAATCTGGGAATATACTTGCCACAAACTCTCATCTTAACATAGAAATTAGAAAAATTTTTAAGCAAATAGTTGGTGAAAAAGGTTAAGATCCATAAAAAAGGCATATTTTTTCCTTATTTTTTTGATAAATCAGCTAGAATTAAATAAACGACATTAGCCATATGGATAAAAAGAATTGTAGAAGGATCGATCTTGTTTAATATTAGAAATTACTTAAACCGGATGTTTCTTTTCTTAGCGATTATCGCTGGAATTATTTTTTCTATATATCCCGCGCTTTCAAAAGCATTCCTAGCTAATACAGCCATTAATGGCCTTATCTGTACCGTTTTTTTAATAGGAATGGTCTATGTCTTTAGACAAATAATGATGCTCTACCCTGAGATTAAATGGATAAAAAATTTTAACATTCATACCAAAAGTTCTCCCGCCTCCCCTAACCTCCTTGGTCCAATGCTCACGCTTCTTAGAAAACGTAAGGACAAAATTTCTCTAACAACACTGGGTGTTAGGTCTATCTTAGATGGCGTTCTATCCAGGTTGGATGAATCACGTGAAATTTCCAGATATTTGATTGGTCTCTTAATTTTTCTTGGACTCCTTGGAACATTTTGGGGCCTTTTAGAAACAGTAAACGCTGTTGGTTTAACAATTTCTAGTCTTGAGGTTGCTAATGGAGATTTAAATGAAGCCTTTAGTGGGTTAAAATCTGGTCTTCAGTCACCGCTATCTGGCATGGGTACTGCTTTCAGTTCGTCTTTGTTCGGATTAGCGGGATCTCTGATTTTAGGTTTCTTTGATTTGCAGGCCGGTCAAGCGCAGAATAGGTTTTTTAAAGATCTAGAAGAATGGTTAGCAAAATTTACTCATCTTCCAACCAGCAGCACGGTAGAAGAAGGTCAGGCATCTTCAGTATACGTGGAAGCGTTACTTGAAAAGACAGCTGATAATTTAGAATCTTTGGGGAATATTCTTGGGAAGAGTGAAGAAAAGAATGCAAATCTCAATGAAAACATTGTGAAATTAAATGAACGACTAAATGTCCTGGTAGGAAGTATTGGATCTGGCCAAACCAGATTTTCCAAAGAGCTTAGGGACGAAATCAAGATCCTTACAAAGGCAATATCCAGTCTGGGATCAAAAAGATAATGCAGATTTAATTCCATGATCTCTCTAGTCAGAAAACAAAGAGAATCTATCAATATCTGGGCTGGTTTTGTTGATGCGCTATCAGCTTTGCTTGTAGTTATAATATTTCTATTGATGGTCTTTGTGATTTCTCAATTTTTCCTTCGTGAAACCTTAATGAGTAGAGATAAAGCTCTTGATACATTAAACATGCAAATCCAGAAATTATCAGAGGTTTTGGCTCTTGAGAAAAAAATGACCGGGGAACTTAAAGACGATATCAGTCGTCTAACAGTGCAACTAGAGTCCTCGCTAGCAAAAAGTATGGGTCTAGAAGAAAGACTTAAAGAGCAGCAAACTATTGCAAAAGAAAATATGGGGCAACTTCTATTGCGAGAAGAAGAGCTAGAACAAGAAAGGGAGCTAACTATCAAGCAAAGGGATGAGTTAGCGCTTTTGAACCAACAAATTTATGCGCTGAGAGAACAACTGTCCATTATTGCAAGTGAATTGGAATTAACAAAGAAAAGAGAGAAAGCCGCCAAGATCAAGGTTGACGAACTGGGTAAAAAATTGAACATCGCCATGGCTAGCAAACTCCAAGAATTAGCCAATTATCGTTCTGAATTTTTTGGAAGACTGAAAAAAGTACTCGGAGACAGAGCTGATATCAAAATCATCGGTGATCGCTTTGTTTTCCAATCAGAAGTTCTTTTTGATACTGCCTCATCTGAGATTCAAGAAGATGGAAAAAGTCAGCTACAAAAGGTCGCCCAAACTCTACAGGAAATTTCTACCGAATTTCCTGCTGATCTTGAGTGGATTCTTAGAATAGACGGACACACAGATGAGCGACCTATCCAAAGCGAACGTTTTGCTTCAAACTGGGAACTATCATCAGCAAGAGCTATTTCGGTTGTAAAATTTTTTCTCTCCCAGGGAATTGACCCAAAAAGATTAGCAGCAGCAGGCTTTGGATCAACCCACCCGATAACCGAAAAGAAAACTGAAAAGGCTTATAGACAGAACCGAAGAATAGAAATTAAATTAACGCAACATTAATTTCCTCTTTTTCCAACTAACTGAATAAAAAATTTATTTTAATCTGAATCCAAGTCTTTTTAGAATACGTTTTTCAATTTCCCAGAAATATCTAAATTCTCCAAAAATTGTACCGGTCACAATTAATAAAACCTGATAGATTGGAAAAAGTATAATGATTCTAAAAAACCAATATAAAGAATCATGATCCTCAAACTCTAACAGATAACTAAATATGTTGTCAGCAACCACGAGTGATAATGATCCCGCTACCGAAAAAACGATAAAAACTATCAGCAAACGTATATTGCTATCTACTTTAAAAAAGTCCCTTAGTTTTTTCATGGTTTAATTCATTTTCGACTACATTGATCCGCACAAGAACATCTTTAACCTTTACAGAAAGACTTTTGCCAAATTTTATATTGCATTTCTTATAACAAGGTTTAAAAAACAATTAACCTTAATTATTAATAACTGACAAATAAAACTTATCTAAAACTATAATTCGAATCGTGCGCTAAAAATATTTTTTTATCAAGAAAGCAAAAAAGATGGATACGGAACAGGACAAAAAAGAACAGGTAAAGACAGAAAAAGGATCGGATAAAAGCCCATCTAAAGAGCCAAAACAAGATGATTCGCCAAAAAGTGCTAGCAAACAAGATGGAAAAGCAGATGGAAAAGCAGATGCTAAAAAAAGCAGCATAAAGACTCAAGAAAAGGATCTAAAACCTGATAGAAAATCGGCAGATTTTCACCCTGACTATCATGAAATAGAAGTAACCATGACTGACGGGAAAACCTTTAAAACGAGATCCACGTGGGGAAAGAAAGGTGACAATTTGCGTTTGGAAGTGGATCCAAAGACCCACCCTGCCTGGACTGGTGGAAAAGCACAAATTATTGATACCGAGGGTCGAGTAGAGAGATTCAATAGACGCTTTAAAGGCCTGGGAACATCAAAAACTTTAACAAAAAGCCAAGACAAGGAGAAAGAAACGGATAATAAACAAAGCCCACCTTCTCCGGATTCTAAGAAATAGAATTCCAAATAAAGCTAACTAAAAGCTAATCATCATTGCCAAAAGTATTCTTTGCTGACTTGATTGATTGTTGCTTCCTTAGAATCATTTCCTGTATACGTTCAATTTCTGATTTCAGATCCTGGATATGTTCTTTCAGCTCTTCAATGGAAAGATTTTCCAAATCAATTTTCTTGCTTTTAGTGGTAACTAAGGATAATTCTTCTTCGTCCATGGTTTAACGGCTGCTATTAATATAACCATTTACTTTAATTTATAATGGACAAGCTCTAAAAAAAAAGAAAGCATTTCTTGAAAAAATAGAAATCACTAACCAGTTAATAATACTAGATGATGCAAAATATACCTGAAACGATGAAAGCAATTAGTCTAAAAAAACCAGGCACTGCTGAAAACATGGTGCTTGCGCAAACTGCAATCCCAAAGATTAGGGGAACTGATGTGCTCATCAAAGTCCATGCTGCAGGAATTAATATGCCCGATATTTTACAACGCCGAGGAAATTATCCTCCACCGAAAGGAGCGTCGGACATTTTAGGACTAGAAGTTGCTGGCACGATAGCAAGAGTAGGAAAAAATGTTAAAAATTGGAAAATTGGCGACAAGATCTGCGCTCTGGTATCAGGGGGAGGATACGCCCAATATTGCACAGCACCATCAGGACAATGTCTTCCAATACCGAAAGGATTTTCCTACACTGAGGCAGCCGGAATTCCTGAAACCTTCTTTACGGTGTGGTCAAATATTGTCGATCGAGCAAAGATAAAAAAAGGCCAGTCTATTCTTATTCACGGCGGATCAGGAGGTATAGGGACATGCGCCATACAACTAGCAAAAGTCCTTGGATGCACCGTATATGTTACAGCCGGCAGTGATAAAAAATGTAAATTCTGTAAAAAAATTGGTGCGGATGAGGCGATAAATTATAAAAAAACAGATTTCGAGAAGAAAATTAAAGATATCACTCAGAGAAAAGGGGTCGATGTAATTTTGGATTCTATCGGTGGTAATTATGTTGAAAAGAACATAAAAATATTATCCAAGAATGGTTTTCTGATAAATATTGGCTGGCAAAAAGGATCTAATGTTTCAATCAATATGATGCCGATCATGCTAAAAAGACTAACCATAACCGGATCTACCCTAAGAATAAGAAGTGTTTCCTTTAAAACAAAAGTTGCCAAAGCTTTACTAAAGAACGTTTGGCCCTATTTTGAAAAGAAAATCATTAGACCGATAATATTCGAAACAATCCCTATAAAAGATGCAAAAAAGGCGCACAAATTGATGGAAAGCAGTAAACATATTGGGAAAATTGTTTTAGAATTGTGACACTATTTTTTCATCAATTGAAACGTGTTATAAATTAAACAATATGCAAAGGAATCAATGTCAAAACTTTTAATGCCCAAAGCTACTGCCGTGTGGTTGATTGAAAATACAACCCTTACTTTCAGGCAAATTGGTGAATTTACCGACATTCACGAGCTTGAAATCCAGGCAATTGCCGACAGCGAAGCGCAAGGTATGGTTGGTGTTGATCCCACAACACATGATCAGTTGTCATGGGAAGAAGTAGAACGATGCCAAAAAGATCCCCAAGCAAAAATAAATATTTCTGATAATCAATACGAAAGCCTGATTAAAAGAAAAAAAGTAACCAGATACCAGCCAATTGCCAAAAGAAACGACAAGCCCAATGGCATTGCATGGATACTGAAACATGAGCCACTTTTTAAGGATTCCGAGATCTGCCGTTTAATTGGCACAACAAAGTCAACAATTGAGGCTATCAGAAGCCGTAAACATTGGAATTCTCAAAATATAGAAGCCAAGAATCCGTTAGAGTTGGGTCTATGCTCAAGAAGAGATTTTGAAAAAATAATTGAAAAAGTAAAAAAAAGAAATGAAAAGGCATCTCAGCAAAGTGATTCAAAATAAGAAGTCAAAAATTTTAGTGAGTATTATAATGGG
>Ga0315336_1004048_pt1 | contig 18186 bp, 14 predicted proteins | sample ASW5metaG_FD_204512 | JGI IMG/M metagenome (GOLD analysis project Ga0315336, IMG submission 204512) | Ammonia-oxidizing marine archaeal communities from Monterey Bay, California, United States - ASW #5 | ecosystem: Environmental > Aquatic > Marine > Intertidal zone | place: USA: California... | reverse complement strand
AGATACTAAGTACGCCATTGTAACCACCAGCAGCCATTGAAGCTACTACTGAACCACCCGAGCTGATGACTTGCCATGAGTGCTCGCCAAACCAACGGTCAAGGCCGTTTTCCATACTCACTAGTTCAGCATTTGCTGCACCAGCGATACCTGTTGCAGCTGCACCAGCTGCTGTAAGCATAAATCGCTTTTTCATAATAAAATCCTCTATTCTCTTCTCTGTTTGATTTCGACAACTCAAACGTTAAAACAATTTTTCCTGCCTGTAGTTTTGTGTGTCGACACATCGCTACGCTCCATAAGTCTTTACGGCACTTACCTTCCGTTGTAAGGGGATCAGCACAATGTGCTAACCATCCTGAGAAAGAGCTGATAATAGTTACGAGGGTAGACTCTCTTCTCTCCTCGCTCAGGCGATTTCACCTTTTTACTCTGTGAAAACCCTGAGTTGGCGGAGGGGTCAGTCATGACCCCAAACCACCATGTATGCAGGATGCACCATTTATGCAGGCTTGTCAAGATAAATAATCGAAATATTTTGCCTAAAATATTGTGACTGTGCAAAATGTAAACTTAGGTAATCTAGAGTAACAATCTACGTGACTCACTTCGGTTACCATTCCGAAGATGCGAAAAATACTTGTTCTATCCCTTCTTATGATGTTTTTGCCCTGTTGCGGCGGTTCTGAGGCAGGTACAGCCGATGTTGTTATTCCTGTCCCTGCGAAGATTGGTGGCGTGGAGGCCTCCGTTGCTCGTTTATTGAACAAAACGGGCAACGATGTGTATCTTGCAAAGAACGACCCTCTGAAATGGATGAGGCACGGATCTGCACTTTTTGCCAACTCGTACTACAACGAAGCAGCGATGGCATTTGGGCAAGCAATTTCGATCAACCCTGATATGCCACAGGCGACCTATCTGTTCGCTACAGCGCTTTGGAAAGCAAATAGGCAAGAAGAAGCCATCGTTGCCTTGAAGACCGCACTCGAAATTATCCCTGAGTATGACATGGGATGGCGGTTACTCGCAGAATGGCAACTTCAACGGGGCGAAACGGCAAAGGCGCAACACTCAGCGAGAGCAGCATTTGAACTTAATCCTGCTCGCATTGGAACAAGGTATATCTTGGCACAATCACTTATGGATGACGGAAAGTACGGGGATGCTCTGCCAATCCTTGAAGAAGTTATAAAGTTAAAGACAGCTCCTCGTTGGATATATACACTTGCTGGGCAGTGTTATAGACAACTTGGAATGACAGAAAAGTCAGAAGAAGCACTTGCTAAATCTGGCGCGCCATTTGTCGATTGGCCAGATCCGATGTACAAACACATACCAAACCTCATTGCGGGGAAAGCGGAACTTGCCGAGTATGCGATGCATCTCTATCAATCGAGTGGACCGCAAAAGGCAAAGCCATTTTTAATCAAGGCGTTTAATATTAATCCAGAGCACGTGAACGTGCGGGTTGCACTTTCGATAGCATTTCAAGGTGAGGGTCAATTGGATCAAGCAAAGAAATTACTCATAGAACTCCAAGGGGAGCCAAATACTAATTATTGGAAGCAGTACGCTAGTATTTGTATTGCAAACAATGAGCTCAATGAAGCGGAAGAGAATATTGAAAATGCGCTTGCACTCGATATTGAAGATGCAAATGCATATGATATTTTGGCCCTGATTGCAAACAAACAAGGCAATGTCGCAGGGGCATGCAAGCATTGGGAAGAAGCAGGGCGACTATACAACGAAACGGAGAATTGGAAAAGTGCAGAATTATCTTTTGCATATGCGAGTGAACACTGTGATTTAAGTATCGAAAGCCTGCAAGCATTCGCGCTTGCTCAAATTGAATTGCACCATTTTGTACAAGCGAGTGGAACACTTCAAAAATTACTAAACAAAGACTCTTCCAATCAAGAGGCCCTCGTACTTCAAGGCCGACTTCCAACAGAATGAGATTAAATCTTCTATGTTTGATGTTCTTTTTGGGTGCGTGCTCGGGTTCTGAGCAACCGGAGCAAGAAACGAAAATAAATCCGCCTTGGTTTGTTGATGTTGCCCAGGAGTGGGGGGTTGACTTTACGTATAACAACAGTGCCGAGGGTGATTTTCACATTCGAGAAGTAACTGGAGGTGCCCCTGCGCTCTTTGACTATGATAACGATGGTGACCTCGACCTTTATATCGTGCAGGGTGTAGGGCAAAACGGAAATGCGTTGTATGAAAATGTAGAGGGAGTATTTATTGACCGTTCCCGAGAAAGCGGTGCGGATGACAAAGGGTACGGCATCGGAGTTTCTACTGGTGATTATGACAATGATGGCGATACCGACTTGTATGTCACAAACCTTGGAACCAATGCACTGCTTCGTAACAACAGTGACGGCACTTTTACAGATGTTGCTAGGGTTGCTGGCGTCGAAGACGTGGGTTTTTCCGCCTGTTCCGCCTTTGGAGACCTTGATGGAGATGGTGATTTAGATTTGGTTGTTACGAGATACTTGGAAGTCGATCTCATCTCAGACAGAAAGTGCTTTGATGCGATGTCAAAACAAACATACTGCAACCCGACAATTTATGAAGCGGAACTACATGACACACTCTTCTTTAACAATGGAGATGGAACGTTCACTGATGTCACAATAAAAGCAGGGTTATTTGAAGTAAAAGGAACTGGGCTCGGTGTGTTTATTAACGATTTAACGGGAGACAACCATCCAGATATTTTTATAGCCAACGATGCAATGCCAGACCGGCTCTGGGTGAATCAAGGTGATGGGACATTTACTGAAGAAGCGTTAAAACGAAATATTGCTATGGATGACACTGGAAAAGCAAAGGCGGGTATGGGCGTCACCCCTGTCGACATTGATCAAGACGGTGACTTAGATGTGTATGTCACAAATATTTACGGGGAATCAGATTCGTTTTACAGAAATGAGGGCGATTTTTTTCAAGACATGACGAGGCGCTCTGGACTCTCTGCTGAAACGCGGGCGTACACACGCTGGGGGATTGTGTTTATTGATTTTGATAACGATTCATTACTCGATTTATATGAGTCAACAGGCGGAGTCGCTTCAGGGGCAACGACATACGACAGCGACGATCCACTTGCAGAGCCAAATCTATTATTTAAACAAGTTGAAAATACTCGGTTTCAATTAGTGAACCCAAAAGGAGGGACGAGCGACTTGCTCATCGGTAGTTCGCATGGGATTGCTGCTGGAGATATTGATGGGGATGGTGCAGTGGACCTTGTTGTTGTAAATAGCAATGCGCCCTTGAATATCTTACGAAATGTAGCGCCTCACCGTGGCAACTGGATTTCGATTCAGGTTCTCAATGAACATGGTAGCGATGCCATTGGAGCACAAGTTAAGTTAGAGTTAGAAGATGGTTCTCATCTCTATTCTGATATTCAAACAGGTTTTGGATACGCTTCAGCGCATGATCCGAGAACTCATTTTGGTTTGGGCAACAAAGTTGTAACTAAAGTGGAAGTTCAATGGCCAAACGGTACCACGCGAGTTCTCGAAAACCTCGATTTAAACACCATCCACATTGTTAAATATGCCGAATAGGGTTTGTACGAATGTCTTCTGAACCAAAACCTAGAATAGTTCTTATTGTTGCGGACGGACCGCTGATGGCAGGGTTGCCACAGCAACTTGCTGGTCGTAATGCAATCCATATTCCAATTGCTTCTCCACCTCTTCCGCTCGCAGCGATTGCAACAACAATAGTCACTGGAGTAAGCCCTATAGCGCATGGTATCGTGACAAAAAGCACAGTCGATTCAGGGACTCTCGAAATTAGAAAAGTCGTGGTTGAAGACAGGCACTTCCAGGCGCTCTGGGACGGAACTAACTTTCGTGTAAAACTTATTAACTGGCCAGCCACAGAAGGTGATTCGAAGGTGACATCGTATGAATGTCGAGATGAATTTGAACAAGCGAAGTCATGTCTCGACGCGGATATTTTAGGAATTGTTCTTCCTCGACCAGCTCGTGATCAACATGCTCCAATTGAAGTACAGAGTACCGAGAAGAAACTAGAAGAGTTTCTCTCTGAACTCTCTTTAGAAACCAATGTACTCATCGTGCATAGAGGAACGACCGGTGTAGCGACAACTACTCAGGCTCAACATCCAATGTACGCTTCGTTTCTTGTAAACAAATGTGAATATGAAACTAACCAAAACTCTTTTTGGGAATTGATTGGCGGTGCAACCTATGTGCTTGCGGGTGTGACTTGTCCAGCAGGGGTTAAAATGCCTTCGTGGTCATTTATTTCTACTATAGAGATTAAAGGCGAAAAACCATTCCCGCTGAATTCTACAATCGACGAAGTTGATTGGCCCGAAGTCATACGTAGACTCGTTGAATCCGACAAAAATTCAGGAATTGTTTTACTGACACAGCGATTTACTTCACTAGTCTTTGTCTCTTATAAGAAACAATTATGGGAAGACTTGGAGTACAACAGTGCGTGCTTGGTACAACTTCGTGGCAAGCCATTTGAGTTCTGGATGTTGATACTTGCACTTGAACAACAAGGAAAATCAGAAGAATTGCAAGTCATTGTGGCACAGTTGCAAAAACTATATCCTGAGGGATACCTCACTTCGATTGCCTTATGCCTGACTCAACTTGATGAAGATAAATGCAGGGAGCATTTACTCAAAGTTGACATTTCAAAATTGGGGGTGCATTATGCATTAGGTGCATTTGGGCGTATGTGCCTCAAAGCAGGGTTAGAGGAGCAAGGAATTGAAGCAATTTCACTGGCAATGCAAAAGGGTGTGGCTCAGTTCCCCGATCGAGCAAAACTCGCTCAATACTTCTATGCAAAAGAACAGTATAAAGAAGCGCTACATGTCCTCGGTAGAGTTGGTTTGGCGAGTGGGGAAATTTCTTGGCAAGTCCTACGATTGAATATTCTCATCGAGTTGGATGATGCCGATGCTGTTATTGAACAAGCATCAAAAGTGCTCCATCAAAACCCCTCGCATGAGTTGGCGTTAAACGCAATCAACAAATATACTTAATAGATAAACTTCTTCTCAACAAGAAGTCGTAATGTTTGCAATGGATTTTCTTTGTTGATATCTAGTTGTTCTCCATCAAGCATGAATGGTATGGATTCTTTTAACCATTCGGCAAGGAATGCCTTTCCGTTACCGTTGTTTCTCTCTAGACACTGCTTGAGAGTAGGTTCAAGAATTGAACTATTGCTATTAATCCAGTCGTACAAAAGTATTGGCTCCTCTAAATCATTGGCATAAATTTCAAGAGGCGACCTCATGGTATCTGCGCAGATGAAAGGGTAAAGTGAATCATATTCGTCGCCGTCAAACGAAACACTTTTTGCGTCTGGGACACTTTCGATTTGGATGTCAAACCTTGCACGGATTTCACTGACTAACTTGCTGTCAAATATATTCGATTCGTTGAATCTCGTAGTAATTGTTTCCCACTGCGAATTCCGTTTTGGTTTATATAAACTTGTTCGGTACCTTGGCAGCGTGTCGCCAAACTCAATCCCGCATTGATGTGACACATTTGCAATAGTTGCTCCCATTTGGTCAGTTCTACCAAAAACGAAGGAAAGTTTGTCAAACGTTCGGACGATGGAATCAAACTGCTCTTGTGTGACAATGTCATCGGTACACATCGGCAATCCAAGTAAGAAGCGGCAGACGCTGTTTGCATTAGAGGGGTGCTGAATATATTCCAAAAGTGTCTTTGGAAATTCACTGTGTACATTGTTTTGCCAGAGTTCTCTAAACATTTCTCTATTGCCAAGGAATCCAAACTCCGATTCGATTCGTGCTAGGGGATCCCGAACCATCATTATTATTTGTTGGTGCTCATATTTTGAATTTGTTTCCAAATCGAAAATATCCCCGCAATTCGATTTCATCTCTGAGTTTTCGCCAAACATTTGGATATGTCGGTAGAGCGAGTTTGGGCTTGGAGGCTTCGGCGAACCACTAACTGCCATAAACAACGTTGTCCCACCTGTTTTAGGGACATGAATAATAATTGGGCGTTTACTCATCACTCTTTGGAGATATCGTACACAATACGGTCCTTCCTTTGTGTCATAATACGCCAATGGGATCATTGTTCAAAAAAGCAGTTCTTGTCACTTCTCTTCTGGTATTGATTGGAATCATTTACATTCTCTTCCAACCAACTGGCCTCAAGGCAGTTCGTCCTAACAAGGTCTCCGACCCCATCCTAAAACCCGCCATCCGAGCCTTTGCAGATGCGGTTGATGGAAGCCCGAATGCCCCGAAGCCGAGGATGGAGTTAGGAATGACGTATGAGGGGGCGGAGTTGAACGAACTTGCAGAACTCACGTATTTGCAATTTGTTGAACAATTTCCCGATCGAATCATCGGTTGGTATCGCCTTGCAATTGTGCAGAATAAACAAGGCAAAGTAGAACAGGCGATGCAATCGCTTGCTAGAGGCACTATAGTTGCTCCAGACAATATGGATGCACCGCATTGGCAATTGGCGTTGTGGTATATCGATAACGGTCGACTTGATGAGGCAAAGGAGCAAATCGCAATTGCTCATTCGAAACGCCCCAATACAATGCAAGTCCTCATCGCAAATGGGCGAATTGCCCTTGAAGAGAATAATCCTAAGTTAGCGATCGAAATTTTGAATAATGACAGATTAATTTCAGCTGTGCCAAATGGTTATGTCTATCAACTCCTGGGTAGGGCGTATCTCGCCAATGATGAAGAAGAAAAATCACGCGAAGCGTGGAGTAAAGCTGGGCAGAAGAAACCCAATTGGGCTGACCCTTGGACACAAAATGTCGTGAACCATGTCGTTGGATTAAATGCCTTGCGACAAGAAATTATGAAGCAAATGCGAGCAAATAATATGCCTGAAGTTCGCAAACTGATTAACGAATACTTTACTTACGACAAAGAGAATCGCGTTGTACGAAGACTCGATGCTTCATGCGATGCGAAGCAGGGTAAGGTTGGTCAAGCACTTGAAAAATTTGTAATGCTCGTAAAAGAAGACCAAACGGATACTGTATCTATGGTGTTACTTGCAAAATTGCGCATGCAGATTCAACAGTTGCAAACTCCTGATGAAATTGAGATTACAAAAGAGATACTCTCTGCTGTTTTAGAGATTTCGCCAGAGAATGAACAAGCGCAAACCTTGCTTGAGAAATTAAACAAAGAATGAAACGCATCGGTCTACTATTATTGTGTGTTCTTACGGGATGTTCTGAACAAACTGACCAAACTAAAGCGGTACGTCCTTGGTTTGCAGATGAAGCACAAGAGCGAGGTTTTGATTTTGTGTGGGAATCAGGTGCGAGTGATTTTCCGTATAACCCTGAAATTACGATGGGTGGTCTTGCACTTCTCGATGTAGAAGGTGATGGTGATATAGATATCTATATGGTGCAGGGTGGTTCGATTGAAGATCAAACTCAGACTGAGTTTAAAAACCAGTTATTCATCAATGACGGACATGGTCACTTTGCTGATGAGACTGAAGATTCAGGTGTAGCAGATACAAGTTTTGGAACGGGCGTGACTACGGGTGATTTCGACAATGATGGAGACATTGATTTGTATGTTACGAATGTAAGAGCCAACCGGCTGCTAATGAACGATGGAACTGGGCACTTTACTAACGTCACAGAGAGGGCGGGCGTTGGGTGTGAACGGTGGAGTGCAAGTTCAACGTTTTTTGATATGGAGAATGATGGCGATTTAGATTTATTTGTCACGAATTACATCGATTGGAATCCGGAAACGGAACGTGAGTGTTGGGCAAAATCAGGGCGACTCGATTATTGCCACCCTCAATCCTATCGCGCTCCATCGAAAGACACGCTTTATAGAAACAACGGTGACGGAACGTTTACTGATGTATCTGAAAAAGCAGGAATTCATGCTGTTTGGGGGAACGGACTCGGAGTTGTCGTTGGTGACATAAATAATGATGGCTATCAAGATATCTTCGTAGCAAACGACAAAATGAATAACCAACTTTGGGTGAATCAAGGCAATGGAACGTTTGTGGATGACGCACTTGTTTTAGGCGTTGCTGTTGATGCGAACGGTGAACCCAAAGCGGGTATGGGGACAGACTTTGCAGATGTTAACGACGACGGATTACTCGATTTACTCGTTGTGAATATGTCTAGCGAAACAGATTCGATGTTTATGAATAAGGGTGGTTGGTTTAGTGACGGAACACCCTCGAGTGGACTATCCGCAATTTCAAGACCATTTACACGGTTTGGAACAGGTTTTCGTGATTTGAATAATGATGGATATTTAGATCTTTACATGGCCAATGGGAAAGTTCGATTGCCAGACACAATCGTGAATGATGATCCTTACGCTGAACGCAATGTATTGATAAAGGGGCTACCGGGAGGGAAGTTTGAAGAAGTCACCTCGACGGAACTCGAGCACACGAGTCGCGGGATTGCATATGGTGATGTAAATGGTGATGGCGCAATCGATATCGTTGTGCTGAATCGAGATGCTCAGGCATATTTGCTCATCAATCAAAATCCAAAAGTAGGCGGCTTTGTGAAGTTAAATGTTGTGAATATAAATGGTGCTCCAGTGCAAGATGCAACGGTTCGGTTTACTCTCGGGGAGCGTACCGTTCGCCGTGAAGTGAGATCTAGCGGCGGATTCTGCTCAGCCCATGACCCAGCCCTTTACATCGGCATTGGAGTCGAAAGTGGAATTTCAGGGGTTGAAATCACATGGCCAGATGGTTCGACTCAGAAAGTCAAGGACATTTTGTCAGGCGAGTCACGCACTATTCACCAATTGAAGTAAGTCTTGCTATCCTGTGTGGATGAAACATCTACTGACAATTATTTTGAGTTTGTTTGTTCTTGGTTGTGGCCCCCAAAAGGCTGAAACTCCAACGTGGCGAGGGTTTAAAAAGGATAAACTTCCAGAGGGTTGGCGACTATCTGACGATGGTGTCTTGACACACACTAAGGGTGGCGGTGACATCGTGACTGACAAGGAATATGACAACTTTATTCTCGAACTAGATTGGAAAATCTCTGAGGGTGGGAATAGCGGTATTTTCTTTCATGTCAGTGAAGAACACGATTACGTTTGGCTCGGTGGTCCTGAAATGCAAATACTCGACAACGTTGCACATAAAGATGCAATGAAACCAGAAACAAGTGCGGGTTCGAATTATGCGTTGCATGCGCCTTCTTGCGATAAAACAAAACCAGTCGGTGAGTGGAATCATGCCAAACTTGTTGTTGATGGCTCACATGTTGAGCATTGGCTCAATGGTAGCAAACTCCTTGAGTATGAACTTTGGTCTGACGACTGGAAAGCACGAGTTGCAGCGAGCAAATTCAAAGACATGCCTCCCTACGGCCTCGGTAAAACGGGCCACATTGCGTTGCAAGACCACGGCGACATCGTCTCCTTCCGCAACATCACCGTCACTCCCCTCAACTAGATAAAGAACCGGGTACAGGACTCGGTCCTCAAATGGTAGGATGCTCGTATGACGCGACCGATGACGATGTTTACTGGGCAGTGGGCGGATTTACCTCTTGATGAGGTGGCGAAGTTTATTGCGGATTGTGGGTACGACGGTTTGGAACTCGCGTGCTGGGGTAATCATTTCGATGTACACGCCACCGAAAGTGGGTTAAAGGCGAAATGGAAGTTACTTCGGGGGTACAACTTGGATTGCTTCTCGATTTCAAATCACCTCGTAGGGCAGGCCGTGTGCGATGAGATTGATGAACGCCATAAGTCTATATTGCCAGAAGCAGTATGGGGAGATGGTGACCCCGAGGGTGTCCGCCAACGTGCCGCTGAAGAAATGAAACAAACTGCAAGAGCAGCCGCAGCGTTTGGCGTTCCTGTAGTCAACGGGTTTACTGGTTCATCGATTTGGGGTAAGTTTTACTTCTTCCCCCCAACCCCAGAACATGTCATTGAAGATGGATTTCAGGATTTCCAGAACCGGTGGCTACCCATTCTCGATGAATTTGAAAAAAACGAAGTGAAATTCGCCCTCGAAGTGCACCCAGCAGAAATAGCGTATGACATAGCAACGGCTCAGCGAGCACTCGAAGCCATCGATTTTCATCCTGCGTTTGGATTTAACTTCGACCCAAGCCACTTGCTTTGGCAGGGAATAGATCCCGCAATTTTCATTGACTCCTTCCCCGATCATATTTTTCATGTACACGCAAAGGATGTCGCAGTTCGCACAGATGGGCAGCGAAGCATTCTCGGTTCACATCTGCCTTTTGGTGACAATCGTAGGGGTTGGGAATTTAGAAGCGTTGGTCGGGGCGACGTTGATTTCGATGACATCATCAGAGCATTAAACAGAATAGGGTACGACGGCCCACTTTCAGTAGAATGGGAAGACGAGGGAATGGATCGAAGGCAAGGTGCAATGGAATCTCTCGATTATTTACAATCTATGGATGTTGTTCCACCATCAGGAGCCGCATTTGATGCCGCATTTTCGGAGCAAACATGACTAAAATAAGAGTCGCAATGATCGGTGGGGGCATTGGTGGCTTTATCGGAGAAATCCACCGCATGGCAATCCGGCTTGATGACAGATATGAACTTGTTGCAGGAGCACTTTCGTCAGAACAAAGCCGGTCGAAGGAAAGTGCAGAACAACTTGGCATTCGTGGTTACGCAACTTGGCAAGAATTGCTCGACCAAGAAAAAAGTAATGTAAATTGTATTGTCATCGTTACACCAAACGATTCGCATGCTGAAATTTCAACAGCCGCTTTGCGGGCAGGGTACAACGTTGTACTGGACAAACCAATGACTCGCACACTTGAGGAAGCGAAAGCGTTGGCAGCAACAGCTGATTCATCCAATGGTGATGTGGCAATGACATACACATACACTGGCTATCCAATGATTCGGCAAATGCGTGAACGAATTCAAGCAGGCGATATCGGTAATGTTCGAACAGTCAGCGTTGACTACCGCCAAGGATGGCTCGCTTACCCAATAGAGAATGATGGACATAAGCAAGCCTCATGGAGAACAGACCCTCAAAAAAGCGGAGCGGGTGCACTGGGCGATATTGGTTGCCATGCCGAACAACTCGCGCGGTTCACAACTGGCTTAGCTATCGAGCAAGTGCGAGGTGATGTTCATTCCGTTGTGAAAGGAAGAAAAGTTGACGATCACGCATGTGTGCAATTAATAATGGAGCAAGGTGTTATTGGTGACCTCGTTTGTTCACAAGTTTGTACAGGCGAACGAAACTCTGTTTCTATTCGCGTCTGGGGAGACAAAGGCTCACTCTCATGGAATCATAATGAGTGCGATGCATTGAAATTCATCACCCATGATGGCATAGAATCCATTACGTTTTGCTCAACAAACCGGGCTCCGTCTGGCCACCCAGCAGGCTTCATTGAAGCGTTTGCAAATATCTACCGAGATTTCGCAGATAAATTGCAAGGGCAAGAAATTGCAATAGTTGGAATCGAAGATGGACTTGCAAGCATGAAGTTCATCGATGCTGTATTGAAAAGTCAGGAATCACAAATATGGTCAAAAGTGTAATACTTCTTTTGCTCCTTGCGAGTTGCACAAGTCAAAAACATCTAGTTGTATTTTCCGAAACTAGCGGGTACCGGCACGAATCCATTCCAGATGGAGCAAAAGCGATTACTGAAATCGGAGAAGAACTAGGGTATAAAGTGACGCATACAGAGAACTCGGCGGATATCGCAGATTTAGAATATGAAGTCATTGTATTTTTAAGTCCAACTCTCGATGTCATGAACGAAACTGAACAACTCTACTTAAAGGCATTCGTTGAAAAGGGTGGCGGTTTTGTTGGCATTCATTCAGCGACAAATTGTGAATACGAGTTTGATTGGTATATCGATACACTTGTTGGTGCTAAATTTGATTTCCACCGAGCAGTAAAATTACTCGATGTCGATGTGATTAACACAACTCATCCATCAACAAAACATTTGCCACATCCTTGGACAAGAACAGACGAATGGTATTGCTACGATCGCGTACCTGCGAATGTAACGATTTTGTTAGAAATCGAAGATGATGATGGGCGGCGCCCAATTGCATGGTGCAGTGAAATAAAGCAGGGACGTAGTTTTTATACGGGTGGCGGGCATACGAAAGAGAGTTATTCGGACACTGAGTTTTTAAACCACATAAAGGGCGGCATTGAATGGGTTTCCCAGTAGCGATTCTGATAGAATGCCCCGTTCCGCTTTTGTAAAGGCAGTCTATGACACAAGATTCTTCCGAACTCATTACATTTGATTCATTTGGGCTTGCTGACGATTTGCTACAAACCATTAGCAGTTTGGGCTATGAATCTCCCTCGCCTATTCAAGCAGAATCAATCCCACCATTACTTGAGGGTCGCGATATCCTCGGGCAAGCGCAAACGGGTTCTGGAAAGACCGCAGCCTTTGCGTTGCCACTCTTATCTCAAATTAATATCAAAAAACGAAGCCCTCAAATTCTTGTTCTCGCCCCAACGCGTGAACTTGCGATTCAAGTCTCCGAAGCATTCCAAAAATATGCAGGAAAGATGAAGGGGTTTCACGTTGTACCGATTTACGGCGGGCAGGATTATCGTGTTCAATTCAGAGCACTTGACCGCGGAGTTCATGTTGTTGTTGGTACTCCCGGTCGAGTCATGGACCACATGCGAAAGGGAAGTATCAATTTAGAAAACCTTCAATGTCTTGTACTTGACGAAGCAGATGAAATGTTACGAATGGGATTCATTGATGATGTGGAGTGGGTCCTTGAACAAATTCCAACTGATCATCAAACGGCTTTGTTCTCTGCAACAATGCCAAAACAAATCAGCAAGATTGCACAAAAATATTTGAACAATCCTGCTTTGATAAAAATTAAAGATAAAAGTGCAACTGTTGACACGGTTCGCCAACGATATTGGATGGTCAGTGGCATGCATAAACTCGATGCACTCACTCGAATTCTCGAAGTGGAAGATACCGATGGTATTCTTGTCTTTGCACGCACAAAAATTATGACAACCCAACTTGCCGAGCGGTTAGAAGCAAGGGGTTTTGCAGCAGAGGCTCTCAACGGTGATATGCCACAGAATTTACGGGAAGCAACGATTAACAAACTTAAATCTGGAAAACTTGACATTTTGATTGCAACGGATGTTGCAGCACGGGGTCTTGATGTTCCTCGAATCAGTCACGTGATTAATTACGATGTGCCGTATGACACCGAATCGTATGTACATCGGATTGGACGAACGGCTCGTGCTGGTCGAGATGGCGATGCAATTCTGTTCATTTCACCACGAGAAAAGCGAATGCTTCGTTCCATTGAAAAAGCAACACGGCAAAAGATTGAACGCATGGATCTTCCGAGCCACTCATTGGTGAACGAACGTCGGGTTGAAAAATTTAAGCAACGTATTTCTGACACGATTGCAAACGGAGAGGACAATTCACTTTTTGCCGAGTTGGTAGAGTCTTACGCTATTGAACACGACGTGACTCCGATTGAGATTGCTGTAGCACTCGCGAGCATGGCGCAAGGCGATTCTCCGCTCGTGCTTAGAGCGGATGAAAAAATCCGTTTCGAACGATTCGGCCAAGGTGACCGAGGTGAACGCCGAGACAGAGGCGAGCGAAGAGACCGCCGTGATCGGAAAGAACGAAAACCGAAAAGTGACCCTGTCACACAAGGCATGGAACGTTTTCATATTTCTGTTGGAAAAGCGCACGGAGTAAAACCAGCGAGTATCGTTGGCGCTATTTCAAGTGTCGCAGGTTTATCAGATAAAGAGATTGGGCGTATAGAGTTACATGACCGTTTTAGTTTTATTGAATTGCCGTTTGGGATGCCAAAGGAGATTTTTAAAGACTTAAAAAACACGAAAGTTGCTGGCGAAAAATTGGCAATTTCTATCGTTAAAAATACCGCTTCAAGGCCAAAATTCTCCAGGGGGAAATCCAAAAGTAAGGGTGGAAAGCGGAAACGAAAGTTTAATCGTGGCAAAAACTAAATGGTTTACATTACAATAGAATGATGAAGAATCAAAAACCCTTATCGTTCTTATTGCCACGTTTGTCTTTCATGATGTTTTTGCAATTCGCAATTTGGGGAGCATGGTTACCAATCCTATACCCATTTTTGTTGGGTTATCGTGAATTTACCCTGACTGAAACGGGTCTTTGTCTTTCGGCAGGCGCAGTTGGGGCAATCTTTGGTCCATTCATTGCTGGTCAACTCGCAGATCGAGTAATTTCAACAGAAAAATTGCTAAGCATTAGTCATCTTATTGGCGCAGTGCTCGTTTACATGTTGGGAACTTCGGATACGTTTATGCAATTCGCAATTCTTTCTGGTGTTTATGGTTTTGTGTATGCCCCAACAATTGCTCTTACAAACTCACTTGCGTTCCATCATCTTTCAAATCGCGACCGCGATTTCGGGAAGGTTCGTTTGTGGGGTACAGTTGGTTGGATTGTTGCAGGCATTGCGGTAGGTCAATATTTACGAATTTGGTCAACACCAACAGGTGTTCCAATTGAAGAAATTACGGCCGCACAAAATGCTGGCCGTGTCATTGCATTTTCCTTGAGCGCTGCTCTAGGTGTGGTTATGGGATTTTACTGTTTAACATTGCCCCATACTCCCCCATCGAAGGATCAACAAAATCGATTCGCATGGCTTGAAACCTTGCGAGAAATTCGCATGCAACCACTTGTTACCCTTTTTCTCATTGCAGTTCCTGTCAGTATTATTCATCAGTTCTATTTTGTGTACACAAGCGATTTTGTGACGGGTATTCAAAATAGTGCTGGAAGTGACGCAGCAAATACATTCGCAAATGGGATCAATGCGGTACTCGGTGTTGGGGGCGGAGGTCTCATGACAATTGGTCAAATGAGCGAACTCGTAGTATTAGCATTTATGCCGATACTCGCAGTAAAATTCAGCAAGAAAGCGCTTTTATGTACAGGCCTTGTTGCATATGGTTTGCGGATGGCAATTTTCGTGTACTGCCCAACCCTTATACCAGTCATTATCGGTGTCGCACTACACGGTCTCTGCTTCGGTTGTTTCATTTTCGTGGCATTTATGGTCGTTGATGAATATTGCTCCAAAGACGTCCGTGCGACTGCTCAGAATTTCTTCAACCTCGTCATCGTTGGCGTTGGCATCATCGTAGGAAGTTTGTTTGCAACCGCACTTGTTGGAGAATGGGCAATGAGCGAATTCGGTGGAATGAATTACTCCGCCTTGTTCTCAGTACCAATGTGGATAGCAGTTGGTTGCCTTACATTAATGCTCATGTTCTACCCAAGTCTTAAGAACCTTCCAACTGCTTCAGAATAAAGAATACCTTTGTGCGTATTAGCGGTTCAACTTCGTTGTGCCGGGCTCAGATACGACAGGCATTGAAAGGTCTGCCAAGGCATATTCTGTGGGTCCAAGCCGAGTTGTACTAGCGACAACATCTTCATAAGAAACACGTTGCCCAGTGTAAGCGGCTTCTCGACCAAGAATTGCCATCATGGTTGATTGCGCCATGAAGTCACCGTCATTTACAGTAGGACGGTCGCCTCGTATTGCTTCTTGCAATTCGTTATGTTCCACTTGGTACATGTTTGGATTCTCGCCCTTGTATGTGTAGTCTGAAGAGCCAGCAAAATCAGGAGAGCCCGTCCAGCCATTTACAGAACAGGTACCGGTGGAACCAGTAATGTAATCATTGTTGTCGTTGTAGCTGAATGGCATTTGTCGGCAATGCAAATGCGCACGTCGACCATCTTTGTACTCAAACACAACGCCGAAGTGATCGTACACATTCCCGCGTTCATCACCCTCATGCATCTGGCGACCTCCGACGGCAGTAGCGCTTACTGGTGCTTCATTTTGAAATGCCCAGTTGATTTTATCAATGGAGTGGCATGCTTGTTCAACGATATGGTCGCCTGAAAGCCAATCAAAGTGAACCCAGTTTCGCATTTGCCATTCCATATCACTCCAGTTTTCTTTTCGTGGTTTCGTCCAGAGCGGGGCGGCGTAGTACGTTGCGAAATAGGAGCGAACATCACCGATTGCCCCATTATGAATTTGTTCAAAGGTTGCACGTAACGGATAGTTGTATCGCCAGCAAAAACCAGACATTAAATTCGTGTCATTGTCTTTGGCAAGTTTTGTGGATTCCATCACACTTCGTACCCCGGTTCCATCAACAGCCATTGGCTTTTCGCAGAAAACATGTTTCTTCGCTCTCACTGCGGCTGCGATATGTTCGGGTCTAAAGTGCGGGGGAGTTGTCAGGATGACCATGTCAACACCCGAGTCAATCACTTTTTTATACGCATCAAAACCAACGAATTGCCGTTCCTTTGGAACTTCAGCTCGCTTACCCTGTTCGCCAACAAGTGCGTTCATACTTCCGGTGAGTCGATCCTCAAAGGCATCACCCATTGCCCAAATGACAGCATTTTCATTTGCTGTAAGTGCTTGGTTCGCAGCACCAGTACCTCGACCACCACAACCGATAAATCCAATTTTGATTGGTTCACGATTTTCTTGTATTGCCCATCCCGGAAGTGTGGGGAGTGTTACCGCGCCAACTGCGGTTACTGCACTTGCAGCCTTGACGAAATCTCTTCTTGTTACATCACTCATCTGTTTCTCCTGTTTCGCTAATGATACGCAATCCAACAAAATCTGCATCGGCAAGCCACCATGGGCTTCGTGGTAATTGTGGATCTGTTTGATTCCACCCCTGAACTGGGGTTAATAGAGAGTTTAAACCGAGTTCTTCTGGAGGCGTACGAAAACTACCTCCAACAACCCTAGGGCCATCTGGCGTTCGCACCCACTCGCCAACATTTCCTTCCATATCGTAGATGCCAAGTGAATTTGGTTCTTTCGTTGCAATTGGGTGCGTTGTTTTTTCTGAATTCCACAAATGCCATGCGCCACCACCATCTGCATTAGCCTCGTTCCATTGTTGAATCGTCGGAATTTGATAGGTGCTCCCAGCTCTCAATGAAAGCCATGCAGTAAACGAGTCAGCGGCTTGAGCTGACATTGAAATTGCTGGATATCCTGTGCGACCGAATCCTCGGTCAACAGAGGCATAGGCAGGTGTTGGACCAGTCACAGCATCAATACCAGCACTTAAATTGTCTGGACTATTAATAAATTGCAAGAATATGTCATACACGTCCCAAGGGATTTCTGTTCGTGAAATCCAAAAGATTCCACTTTCAGAGTGTACAGGCACCATTTCAACGGTGTACGTAGTCCCTGGGATAGCCTGAGTGTATGGCTTTGGCTCGTCAACACCCGAAGAGCAACTTGCCAACATGCAAACTAAAACGATTAATCCAAATTCGTATCTCATTCCGACATCATAACCCGTTTAATGATGGCATCCGCGAAGATAGAGGCAGACCTTTCACAATGTCTAAAGAAGAGCGATGGCTCTACAAGTTCAAGCTCATTGAGAACTAATTTGCCAGAATCATCACGTAAATAATCAAATCTCGCGTAGAGAAGTTCTTCATGCATTGGCACAAAATTGAGTGTTCGTTGCATTGATTCAATCTCGCTTGTCGTGAATGTAAATGGCATATCACTTGCACCAAAATCATCTTGAACGCGATAGTCACCCTTTACGGGAATTTTTTGAACACCGTGTGTGAACTCGCCCTCAATAAAGACAGCGGTAAGTTCGCCTTCCGTTTCAACACTCTCGAGATAGGGTTGTACCATCATGTCTTGATTGATGTTTGATTCTAAAAACTCTTGTGCATGATTGAGTTCTTCAATGCTGAATCGTAGTGTGTCGGAAGCGCACGCTCCAACTTGAGGTTTGATGAAGCCTTTTTGCACGCCGAAATTCTTCATGATTAGTTTGATGTCGACATGCTCATCTGAAGAAATCCAAACAGTTGGTGCAATAGCAATCCCATGTTCTTCGAGTTCTTGCAAATAAGATTTATGCGTGTTCCACTCGACAATTGTTGAGTTGTTATACAAGCGTGGTACTGATTTACACCATTCCACAAACTCTACTTTTCGGGAGTGGTAGTCCCATGTCGTTCGAATAACGGACATGTCGAATTGATCCCAATCAATCTCAG
>Ga0315336_1004047_pt1 | contig 18187 bp, 13 predicted proteins | sample ASW5metaG_FD_204512 | JGI IMG/M metagenome (GOLD analysis project Ga0315336, IMG submission 204512) | Ammonia-oxidizing marine archaeal communities from Monterey Bay, California, United States - ASW #5 | ecosystem: Environmental > Aquatic > Marine > Intertidal zone | place: USA: California... | reverse complement strand
AACGTGCGCGCCATGGCCGACCGCTACGGGGCCGACGAGTTCATGGCGGTCACGATCACTTGGGATCACGCCGCGCGGGTTCGCAGTTATGAGCTGCTCGCCCAGCAACTTTTGGGCTGAGTCGGTTACTCGGCCTTGAACCAGTTGGCGTGGAAGCCGAAGGGCATGCGCTGCGGGATACGGACTCGGGCGATCGGACCCGCCTCGATGTCGCGGGCGTCGAGCACGATCACTTCGCTCTCGTCGGTCGCGCTGTTGTGCATCGAGTTGACGATCCAGCCGTCATCCTCGGCGCGGCCCGCGGGATCCGGCGCGAATACGCCTTCACCGATGTGGCCGTCGTCGCCGGAGTACCAAAGCGACCGCGTGTCGGTACGGGTGTCGTACTTCACGACCGTGTCGAAATCTCCCGGGTCAGCGTCGGGACGGGTGAAGCCCGACATGTAGAGCGCATTGGTTTCGCGACCGGTGAGGTCGTCGTTGAAACGACAGAACTCACCGTTGAAATCGTCGAAGAACTCGCTGCCGGCCGTGCCCGCGTCGAGGTCGATCCAGTACTTGGCCGGGACGCCGGCGTTGGTCTCGACGCCGCTCTCCTTCTCCGATGTCTCGGATTCGATCCCGAAATCGACCTCCTCGAAACGTACGCCCGCCAGCTCGATGCGGTTGCCGTTCTCCCACGCGTTCCAGAAGTGCTGCACGTGTGAGGTGGGCACCTCGAACCAGCGCACGTCTTCCGCGTCGCCGAGGCGGGGGATGATGCCGAGACGGGTGCCGTTCTCCTGCTTCCACTTCACCATCGACTCGCCGTTGGCCAAGCCGTCCATGTCGAACACGATGGGGCTGTCCATGAAGACCGAGTAGTGCTCGGTGATGAGCATGTCGTGCATCATCACCGGCGCCGGCATGTCGATCTCGACCCGCTTGGTGATCGCGCCGGTGGCATCAACCGCGTAGTAGGTGAGGAACGGCGGGAAGAAGTTGTAGGCGAAGAAAAACATCTCGCCGGTGAAGGGGTCGATGCGGGGATGAGCTGTCATCGCGCCTTGCAGCGCTCCGTTGAAGTTCCACTCACCGACGGTCTCGAGATCGGGCGCAATCTCAGTGGGCAGACCTTGCTCCCAGAGGGCGAGGAGCTTGCCCGCGTGGCGAACGATGTGGGTGTTGGCGGGGTTCTTGACCGGTCCGGCATCGCCGACGAGGGAGGCGTCGGGGAAGTTCATGACATCGCTGAGTCCGGGGTAGACGGCGCGTCCGAGGTCGACCTCGGCACCGAGCCCGCGGCTCCGGATCCAGCGATTGCGGTACGAAGCCTTGCCGCCGGCGAAGTCGACGCCGTGGAGCATCCCGTCACCGTCGAACATGTGGTACTTGCCGATCGGCTCGAACATCGGGTTGGGGCCGTTGCGCACGAACGAGCCGTGGAGGCCGGCGGGAATTTCGCCGATCACCTCACACTGGGCAACGTCGATCTCTCGGTCGACGGGGAACATGTTGCCCCCGAGGTCCGATTGTCCTGCAGCATTGGTGACATGACCGGTCAGCGTCATTGTTGGCCTTTCGGGTTGGCCCTTCGGGCGACTCAGGTTAACAGTGTTAACCAGATCGCCCGGGCGCGCAATTCAGGGGCGCTCGACCATCGAGCCCGAGACAAGACGGACGCCGTGTTCGACCAACTCATCGGGCGACATGAGCCCGAGCCGAGCCAGCTGCTGCAGCGCTCCCGACATGGTGTTGAGCACGACTTCGGCGTCGAGGTGACCGACGATCTCGCCCCGACCCGACGCAGCCTCGAGGACCTGCCGGAATGCGGCAACGGGCGGCTCCACATGGCGCAGCAAGGTAGAGGTCCAGAGTTCACGATCGACCCGGAACGCCTCCTGGAGCGCGGGAAGGCCCCGCAGGAACTCGGGCCGAAGGATGAGTTCGACGTGCTGACGCACGATGTCGCGGAGATCTTCGTCGAGCGCGCCGCGATCGGGCACGTGGAAGTCGGCGACGTCTTCGAACAATGCGTCACGCACGAGTTCCGCTTTCGAGCGCCACGTTCTCGACAGGTACCGCCGATAGAGCCCCGCTTCGTTGGCAACCGCCTCGAGCGTCATCTGCTCGTAGCCGACCGAGGCCAGCAGGGTGCGCGTTGCCTGCAGGACCGCGACGCGATGCTCGCCTATCGGTGGCCGGCCACGGCGAACTACCGTCTCGTCCGAATGCTCGAGAGCTGGTTCCGCACCTGCCATTCGGGCTACCATATCGAGATTAATGTCCCACCTTGGGACAAATCCCGACACCGCTATTCACCCTGGAGGGGAAACGATGAATTCTCGACGACGCAACCTGTTGCGTCTGCTGGCCGTACTTCTGAGCTTCGTCTTGATTGCCGCCGCGTGCGGTGACGATGCCGATGACACGACCGCCGACGACACCGGGACCGACGACACCGACGATTCCGACACCGACGACATGGACGACGCGGACGACTCCGACGACATGGACGACACCGACACGGATGACACCGACACCGATGACACGGACGACACCAGCACCGACGATCTACCGGAGCTGACCGACTCGTTCACAGGCGTCACCTCCACCACGATCACCGTCGGTATCGCGATGCTCAACTTCGAGGAGCTCGTCAGTATCGGCGCGTCGTCCGAAGGTTGGGGTGACCAGCAAGCGGTCTGGCAGACGCTCATCGACGACCTCAACGCCAACGGAGGCGTCCTCGGTCGCGAGATCGTGCCCGTCTACGAGTTCTACTCGCCCATCAGCCCCGAGGATGCGACTCGCGCCTGCACGGTCATGACCGAGGACAACGAGGTCTTCGCCGTGCTCGGCGGCTTCGTGGGTCCCGTCGTTGCGACCAACACGTGCGTCACCCAGCTCAACAGCACCATCTTGGTCGGCGGCAACCAGAGTCCTGATGCGCTCGCTGCCTCCAATGCGCCGTACTACCAGCCGGGCTCGCCCGACTTCGCGCTCAGCACCATTCTGCTGAACCTGCTCGACGAGACCGGCCGCCTCGAGGGCGCCAAGGTGTTTGTCATGGGCGGCAACGCCGACGCGGCCAACCACGACCCCGTCATCGAGCTGCTCAGCGACCGCGGCGTCGAGGTCGTCGGCGACAACATGTACCTCGCCAACGACATCGAGGACACCGCCGCGCAGGACGATGAGCTCGGGATCATCACCGAGCAGATCAAGCAGTCCGGTGCGACCGCCGTCTTCATCCACGGCACTCCCTCGGCGAGCATCCGTGGCCTGGCCGCGGCAGGCCTCAACGAGACGCTCGACATCTGGACCAACAACCCGGGTGGCCTGAACAACCTCGGCGAGACGATCACCGACAAGTCGATCGCCGACGGCGTGATCACCAGCGGTGGCGCCGACGACACATCGATCTTCGACGATCCGCTGTACCAGTCCCAGTGCCACGACGTAGTGGCGGCGAGCGACATCGGCGCCGATCTGCGGACCCCGCAGGCCTACGAGAAGGGTGAGGAGAACTGGTTCAACTCGGTTCGCCGCTACTGCCAGCACCTCGACCTGTTCGTCCAGATCGCCACCAACGCCGGCGGCGACTTGACGCAGGAAACCTTCCAGGGCGCAGCCGAAGCCATGAACGACTTCGTGTTGCCGGGCATGCCCGCCGCATCGCTGAGCGCTGAGAAGCCCTACGCCAACGACCTCTACGCACTGCAGGAGTACGACAGCACCGCCGGCGACGGCGTCGCTGTCCCCCTCGGCGAGTTCATCGACGCCTTCACCTGAGGTATCTCTGAACTACAAACCACGCTGAAGTTGCAGCGGGGGTCAGACTCCAGTTGCAGCGGTTGCAGCACCGGGGTCTGACCCCCGCTGCAAGTGGTTGGGACGGAACTAGGAATTGGGGTCGAAGCGGGGGTAGCGGAGACGCTCCCCTGCTTCGGCCCAGTCCATGTGGTTGCGGACGTACTTGTTGCCCACGTCCTGACGGGGTTCGTGGTCCCATGAGTGCCGCGGGCCGATACTCATGGCCGTGTAGACGGCGCGGCGAGCGTGTTGGCTCGCCACCACACGTTCGCGGATCGCCGCACTGTCCCATCGCTCGCTCACTTCGGCTGCGAACATCGCCGCTGCATCGATGTGGTCGGGATGATTCGTGAGGTTGTCCCGCTCTTCGGGATCGGCAACGACGTCGTAGAGCAACGGCGGATCGCCATCGCAATGGATGTATTTCAGCGCGCCGCGCCGGATCATGAAGATCGGGTTGCCGGTCATCTCGCCGCAGTATTCGCCGATCGCCTCATCAGCGGCGGCGGCACCACCGCTGGACGACTCCCACAGACTGCGCCCGGCGAGGGTTGAACCCACCGTGGGAGGTGTTGCGCCGGCGTCGGCTGCCGCGTCGATGAGAGTGGGCAGCAGATCGAGATGGGAACACACCTCGTCGGCTGCACCGACGGCCACGCCTGGGCCCGCCATCACGAGCGGCACACGAGCGGACCGCTCGAAGAAGGACATCTTGAACCACTGTTCGCGCTCACCGAGCATGTCGCCGTGGTCGGAGGTGAAGACGATCAGTGTGTCGTCGAGTTGGTCGGTCTCGTCGAGCACGTTGATCAGGCGCCCGAGCCAGTCGTCGACGTAGGTCGTGTTGGCGTAGTAGCCGTGGCGAGCGTTGCAAATGTGGTCGTCGTTGCGCGGGGTGACGTCGGCCTCGATTCCTCGGCGCACGCGACGCGATTGTGCGTCGAGATCGTCGAGGGCCCACGGCGTGGGCATGTCGATGTCGGCAGCCTCGTAGCGATTCCACCACTCGGGCCGAGCCACGAAGGGATCGTGGGGGTGCATGAACGACGCCACCATGAAGAAGGGGCGCTCGTCGACGCCCGCGGCTCGATCCCGGGCCATGTCGTAGAGGTGCCGGGTTGCCTCGGTGCCGACCTCTTCATCGAACTCGATCTGGTAGGTCCACGCCGCCTGGCCAGCCTCACTGAGGCTCGTCATGTTGTGGTACCACTTGTGGATTCGCTCGTCGGGATTGTCCCAATCGGGAACCCAGGCGAAATCAGCCGGGTAGATGTCGGTGGTGAGCCGTTCCTCGAACCCGTGGAGTTGGTCGGGCCCGACAAAGTGCATCTTGCCCGAGAGGGTCGTGCGGTAGTTCATGGCTCGGAAGTAGTGAGCCATCGTGGGCACCGACGCGGGGAACTCGGCCGCGTTGTCCCACGCACCGATGGCCGAAACCGTCTGGCCGGCGAGGAACGAGAAGCGCGCCGGCGCGCACAGCGGCGAGTGACAGTAGGCAGCGTCGAAGCGTCGCCCCCGCTCGGCCAGCGCGTCGAGATTGGGGGTCTGCACCACGGGATGGCCGTAGGTGCCCGTGAAGTGCGGGGCGAGCTGGTCGGCCATCACGATCAGGATGTTCACGGGTACGACTCGGGTTGGTCGAGTGGCACGTTGAGCCACTCGATCATCTGACGAACGGTCTCGTAGGCGGCGAGGCGAGCGCCCTCGGTGTCGGCCTCTTCCGCGGCAACGAACGGTTCGCGGAGCCGCTTGGCCATTCGCGGGCCGAGTTCAAGAAGCCCGCTGCTGCCTTCCGTTGCCCATTTCGCCAAGACGTAGTGGACGATCGAGCCGAGCGGCACGTCGATCGAGTTGCTCAGGTTCGTGAGCGTCGACAGCGGATCGAGGTGGGCGTAGGCAGCGATGTCGGTCTTGAAGTTGGCATCGGGATCGTCGTCGGCCCATGGCCCCGTCCAACCCTCGACGCGGATCAGATTCTCATCAGTCACAGTCGTGCCAGCATGCCCCATCGGGGAGCAGGCGGTCGGCTTCCTTTGGCCCCCATGAGCCGCGTTCGTAGAGCGCCACGGGCGGCGCGTCGGTGAGGACGCCCTCGACGATGCGCCACGACTCTTCGACGCTGTCCTGGCGAGCGAACAAGCGGGCATCACCGGCGAGCGCATCCCCGAGGAGACGTTCGTAGGCATCGGCCGAGCCGCCACCGAGAGCTTCGTCGTAGTCGACCTCGAGATCCACTGGCCGGGCCATCATTGCGAGCCCGGGCACCTTCGCTTGCATCGTGAGGGTGATCACATCATCGGGTTTCATACGGAAGCGCAACACGTTGGCCGTGGGTTCGCCACCGTCGTCGAAGATCGCACTCGGGGGCTGCCGAAACTCGACGACCGCCTCGGTGGCCGTGGACGCCAAACCCTTCCCGGCTCGGATGATGAAGGGCACACCCGCCCATCGCCATGAGTCGATCTCGATCCGCACGGCAACGTAGGTCTCGGTGTCGGAGGCCGGATCCACGCCGTCCTCATCTCGATAGTCGCGATACTGACCTCGCACGATGTCGTCGGCCGTCAGCGATTTCATCGCTCTCATGACCTTGACCTTCTCGTCGCGCAACGCGTCCGGGTGCTTCGACACCGGCGGTTCCATGGCGAGCAACGCGAGGATCTGGAGCAGGTGGTTCTGCACCACGTCGCGCAATGCGCCGACGTCATCGTAGAAGCCGCCACGGCCCTCGATGCCGAACGACTCCGCCATCGTGATCTGCACGGATGCCACATGGTTGCGGTTCCACACCGGTTCGAGAATCGAGTTGGCGAAGCGGAACACCATGAGGTTCTGTACCGGCTCCTTCCCGAGGAAGTGGTCGATGCGGAACACGGCGGACTCGTCGAAGTGTCGGTGCAGGATCTGGTTCAACTCGACGGCGGAGGCGTAGTTACGACCGAAGGGCTTCTCGACCACGATTCGTCCGCCCTCATTGAGGCCGACATGAGCGAGCCCGGTGGCCACATCGTCGAAGACAGCGGGTGGGATCGCCAGATACGCCACCGGGTGGGTTGCCTCACCGAGCGACTCGGCCAGTCGATCGAAGGTGGCCATGTCGTGGTAGTCGCCCGAGACGAAGCGCAGTCGCGCCAACAGTCGCTCGACCACGGCGTCGTCGAGCGCTGGCCCGAACTCCTCGAGTGCGGCGCGACCATGGGCTCGGAACTCGTCGTCGTCGAGCTCGGTGCGACCCACGCCGACCACCGGGACGTCGAGTCGACCGTTGGCCTCGAGCTCATAGAGCGCAGGGAAGAGTTTGCGACGCGACAGATCACCGCTCGCTCCGAAGAGCACGAGCACATCTCCCGCGATCGTCATGCGTCGTCCTCCGACTTCTCGAGGTGGCCGCCGAACGCGTGACGCATGGCCGAGAGGACCTTGCCTGTCGTTTCGTCGTTGCCGCGGCTGGCGAAACGTTGATGCACCGCAGCCGTGAGTACGGCCGCGGGGACGCCCACATCGATCGCCGCCTGCGCCGTCCACCGGCCCTCGCCCGAGTCGCTCACGCGACCTTCGTAGGCAGCGAGCTCCGGGTCATGGGCCAGCGCACCGGCGGTGAGGTCGAGAAGCCACGAGCCGACCACCGAGCCCCGTCGCCACACCTCGGTGATCGCCGCGAGGTCGAAGTCGTACCGGTACGCGGCAGGATCACGTAGCGGCGCTGTTTCGGCATCGGCTTTGTGGTCGGCGGCGCCAAGGTTGGCGTGGTCGAGGAGGTTCAAGCCCTCAGCGATGGCCGCCATCATCCCGTATTCGATGCCGTTGTGGACCATCTTCACGAAGTGACCGGCGCCGCTCGGCCCACAATGCAGCCACCCTTTCTCGGCGGGCACGAGGTCACCCGAGCGGCCCGGCGTGCGGGGCGCGGCATCGGCTCCAGGGGCAATCGTGTCGAGAATCGGCTGGAGCCCGGCGACCACATCAGCGGGCCCGCCCACCATCAGGCAATAGCCCCGCTCGAGACCGTGCACTCCGCCCGAAGTCCCGATGTCGATCAGGTGAATACCTCGATCCGAGAGTGCCGCGCTGCGTTCGAGGTCGTCGTTCCAATTCGAGTTGCCGCCGTCGATGATCACGTCGCCGTTATCAAGCACGGCGGCAACGGCATCAACCACAGCGCCGGTGACTCCGGCCGGCACCATCACCCACACGACCCTTGGCGATGGCAGATTCGCGGCCGCCTCGCTCAGTGACGCCGCTCCGATCGCTCCCTCGTCGACGAGATCGGCCATCGCCGCTGGATCCAAGTCGTTGACGACCACTTCATGTCCACCGGCCATGAGGCGCCGACTCAGGTCGCCGCCCATCCGGCCGAGTCCGACCATCGCGATCCGCATGCAGTTCTCCTCTGTCGGCCTGGCGCCCAGGGTCGCGCCATCCTCTCACCCACAACTCGTCGGAACGTGGGAGTCTTCCCGAATGAAAGAACTCATCCGGCAACCTGCGTTTCGTCCGGCGGGCGACACCCTCAGCTGAGGCGTCGATCGATGCGAGCACTGCTCTTCGGTGTCGCCGGAGGACCCGACGATGTTCCGGCCGATGCCCCGCCGTTGCGAACCGCGCTCGCGGCGACCCCGATGGCGCTCGTCACCATCGACGATCCTGGATTTCTCCGACCGGACTGGGTCCTTGTTCGACCTCGGTTGACGGGAATCTGCGGTTCGGATGCGAAACAGGTCTTCATGGACTGGGGTGAGATGAGCCCCGACAATCCCATGGTCGACTTCACTTCGTTTCCTCATGTGCTCGGTCACGAAGTCGTCGCCGATGTGGTCGCGCTCGGGCCCGAAGCCGACGGCGTGGAGATCGGCGATCGGGTCGTCGTCGACCCATGGCTCGGATGTGTGCCGCGAGGAATACGCGAGCTGTGTCCAGCGTGCGCGAGCGGCGACAACTCGCTGTGTTGGAACTTCCGCGTCGGGCCGATCGCACCCGGCATACACAGCGGCACATCGGCCGACGCCAGCGGCGGGTTCGCCGAGCTGATGCCGGCCCACCCGTCGATGCTGCACCCGGTGCCTTCCACACTCACCGATGAGGAGGCCGTCCTCGCCGACCCGTTTGCGGTGTCGTTGCATTCGGTGACGCGGCACCCACCACCCGTCGACGGACGCGTTCTCATCTATGGAGCGGGTGCCCTCGGTTCGAGCGCGGCGGCAATCCTGAGGACACTCTTCCCGAGCGTCGAGGTGGGTGTCGTTGCCCGTTTCGATGCACAAGCCGCGCTCGCGCGGCAGCTCGGAGCGCATCGAGTCTTCGCTCACGAACCGGTCCACACACTGATCGAGGAAGTCGCCGAGTGGTCAGGCGGCGTGCTCCACGGCGACCACGAACTTCCCATGGCCTACCCGGGCGGTGTGGATGTGGTCTACGACACGATCAGCCGCAAGGCGTCGCTCGAGGTGGCCTGCCGGGTGCTGAAGGCTCGAGGCACGATCGTGAAGGCGGGAGTCCACGGCACGACGCCATGGGAGTGGACGCCGCTGTATTTCAAGGAACTCTCCTGGGTCGGTTCCAACGCCTTCGGAATCGAGGAGGTCGACGGTGAGCGGCGACACGCAATCGACCACTACCTCGGGATGGCGAACGAGGGCCGAATCGACCTCTCGGCGATGCTGACCCACACGCGGTCCTTGGACCAGTGGCGAGACGCCTTCAGCCTCCTGGCCGACCAGGGCATGAGCGGGGCGATCAAGGTGGCGTTCGACCAGCGCTGAGCGACGGGTCAGCCGAGTCCGGCACCCATCATCTCCACGAAGTTGTGCTCGTAGAAGCGGTCGCGAGCATCCGCCGAGACCGCGTCCATCGTGTCCTCGAACAGACGCACGGGGTCCTTGCTGCCTTCGGGATGAGGGAAATCGGACGAGAACAGCATGATGTCGTCGCCACATTCGTCGATCAGCCAACCGACGTCCTCTCGCACAAACGGCGTGACGAAAATCTGACGGTGGACGTAGTCCGACGCTTTCAACGCGAGTTCCCGTACCCGTGGCTCGGTCTTCGAGAACGTTGCCTGGCACGCATCGATCAGGCGCATGAAACCCGGCACCCAGAGCGCACCTTGCTCGATACAGCCACCGCGGAGTCCGGGATGATCATCGAAGACGCCGTCGAGGATCATCACCGACAGGAACTGTTCGGGCACCTGATGGATGGCCATGTAGTCACGTGAACGGATGTTCTCGCCGCCACCCAGAAAGTCGGAAACGGGACGACCGTTGTCGTGGAAGGCCTTCTTGATCGGACGCCCCGCTCCACCGATGTGGAGCATGAACGGGATCTGGCGCTCCTCGAGGAGTGACCACAACGGGTCGTAGTCGGGGTGGGTGGGGCTGATGCCCTTGCCTGGATGTGAGGGCAGCAAAACGGCCGCCGCGCCAAGATCCAGAGCTTCCGTGACCGTCGCCAGGGTGTTTTCCGGACCATTCCAGGCCGCCATTGCCACGGCCAGCAGTCGCTGATCGTCAGCGCAGAATTCCGTGATCGCGCGGTTGTGGGCGGTCAGACCGCCCTGCGCGAGTTCGAGATCGTCGCCGAGAAACTGGTTTCCGGCGAAGGTCGAGAACACCAGTTGCGAATCGAAGCCGAGTAAGTCCATCGCCCGCGACCGCTCGCCGGCATCGAAGGCTCCGAGACCGGACCAGCCCTTCATCTTCATGAGCGCGGCCTCGGCCGCCTCAGCCCTCTCCGGGTCATCGCGCCGAGCCGATGCTTCCGCTACCGCCTTCTCCGCGAGCGCGCCGGCGGCACCGAGTGCAAGCGGCCGCAGCCGCTCACGCACACCCGGATCCGCGTAGCCCTCGATCCAGTCGGGCAGCTCCATGATGTGGCTGTCGGCGTCGTGGACGACACGTCCCTCTGCGTATGGCATCGCACACCCCCATTTCTCGGCGATGGGAAAGAGCGTAGAGGGCGCGGCCGACTTGCTCTAGACGACGCGTCTAGTCGGCGAGCGAGTCTGCCGCAGCCCGAAGGCCGGCCAGCACGCGCGAGGGCGTGAGGGGGAAGCTGTCGAACCACACGCCGGTGGCATCGTGTACTGCGGCGATCACGGCCGGGGCATAGGTGATGTAGGGCATCTCGGCAACGCCGCGGGCGCCCCACGGCCCGACCGGGTCGGAAAGCTCAAGGATCACACTCTCGACCTTGGTGGGTACGTCGCCGATACCCGGGATCAGGTACTGCGACAGGCGCGGGTTGCGGATGCGGCCATCGGTGACAACGAGGTTCTCGCTCATCACGTAGCCGTGAGCCTGCACCACAGCCCCTTCGATTTGTCCCTTGACGAGCTCGGGGTTGATCGCTCGGCCTACGTCGTGAACCGAGATCACGCGGTCGACGCGGATGTGTCCGGTGGCCGAGTCGACGGTCACGTCGACCGACTGCGCCATGTAGCCGTAGGAGAAGTTCGGTTGGCCAGCGCCGGTGACGGGATCGAGTGTCTCGGTGGGAGGGGGCGTATAACGGAAGTGCCCGATGGCCGGACGATCACCGTCGCGCCACGCCTTCTCGGCCTCTTCAGCCGCCCCCAGCACCGAGTTGCCCGCCATGAAGGTGAGTCGTGATGCCGACGCCGAACCGGCGTCGCCGCTGGTCGCCGTGTCGGAGAAGTGACCGCGCACTTGTGACAGATCCACACCGGCGGCATCGGCCGTCATCTGCAGAATCGCGGCGTGGTTGCCCTGGCCGACTTCAGCCCCCGCGTGGAAGACATCGACCGAGGTGGGACGATCGTCGCCCGGCTCACCGTGGTAGTGGATATCGGCTTCACAACGCTCCGGGAATCCGAAACTGAAGCCGACGTTTTTCATTCCCGCGGCAAAGCCGCGCCCCCGCACGATCGATGGGTCGTCACCGGCGGGGGCCGCGAGCGATGCCACCGAACGGAAGGGCTCGACCGGCTCGAACGGCCCCCCCGTGGGTGCACGCTCCGCGCACGCCTCGATCACTTGCGGCAGACCCACCATCTCCGGCAGGGGTGCCTGCGTGATGCCGATGCTGCCCTCGCGCAACATGTTGATGCGTCGCAGCTCAATCGGATCCATGGCGAGTGCTTCGGCGAGTTTGTTCATCTGCGTCTCGGCGACAAACGCGCCTTGTGGCCCACCGAATCCTCGGAAGGCGCCGCCGGGAACCGAATGCGTGTAGACGGCTCGGCTGTCGATCCTCGCGTTGGGCACCTCATAGGCGCCGGCCACGACGAGGTGGGCGTTGCCCAGGACTTTGTTGGACGTGTAGTTGTAGGCGCCGGCATCGAGCCACACGTCGGCCTCGACCGCGGTGATCTTCCCGTCTCGCGTGGCTCCGAGACGAGCTTCGATCACGGCTCGATGGCGTTTGTGATGGCCAACGATCGACTCTTCTCGCGACCAGCGCATGTGAACCGAACGGTTGCTACCGAGGGCGTGCACCTTCCGGGCGGCGAGCGCGAGCACGATCTGAAGACTCATGTCCTCCTTGCCGCCGAATGCGCCGCCGACCGTCGCGTAGATCACTCGAATCTGTTCGTCATCGACGTCGAGGGCGTGGGCGATCTGCTCGCGGTCTTCGTGCATCCACTGGCCCGAGCACTCGACGGCGATGCGGCCCTCGTTGTCGAGCCATGCGGTTCCCGACTCGACCTGCAGGAAGGCGTGTTCCTGATGCGGGAGCTCGTAGGTTCCCTCGATCACCACGTCGGCCGCGGCCCAGCCGGCGCCGAGGTCGCCCCGCCGGATTGCCATCTCGTAGTAGCTGTTTGACGGCGCCGTCTCGGCGTGGACGAGCACCCGGTCCGTGCGAGCGTCGGCGAGATCGCCCACCAACGGGAGAAGTTCCCACTCGGCGACGATGACGGCCGCTCCTGCCTCGGCGATAGCTCTCGTCTCGCCGACCACGACGGCGAGGTGATCCGCCTCCCATCGGCTGATGTCGCAGCGCACGTCGGAGCGGCCGGAATGGTCGAGACCGATCAACACCGGTTGATCGAACAGGGTGAGTCCGTATTCGTTCACGGGCACATCGGCCGAGGTAACGACGGTGACCACGCCTTCGAGGGCTTCGGCCGCGCTGACATCGAGCGAGACGAGTCGGGCGTGCGGCTGATCGGTGAAGACCACAACAGCGTGGAGGGCATCGGCCGGAACTCGGTCGGCCGGGTAGGTCGCATCGCCGGTGACCTTTCCGGCGGCGTCGTGACGGATCGGCGACTCGCCGACTCCGCCGGTCACGATGAACCTCCGGCGGCGGCGCGAACCGCCGCGGTGATGGGGTAATAGCCGGTACAGCGACACAGATTGCCGGCGAGCCCGAGTTCGATCTGCTCGGCCGACGGCGACGGGTGTTCGTCGAGCAGCGAGGCGCCCGCCACCAGGAAGCCCGGAATACAGAACCCGCACTGCACAGCGAACTCGTCGATGAACGAGGCCTGAAGCGGGTGGAGCGTGTCGCCGGCGAGCCCCTCGACCGTGACGATCTCCGCTCCGTCGGCCTGGGCCGCGGCGACGAGGCAGCCCATCACGGCAGCGCCGTCGAGACGCACGGTGCAGGCACCACACTCACCTTCGGCGCACCCCTCCTTCACGCCGGTGGTCGGCGCTGAGGCGTGGTCGCGTAACCAGTCGAGCAACGTGGTCTCGGCCGCCGATGCGCCGGTGGTCGGCTCGCCGTTGACGACCATCGAGACCAGAGTCTCGTTGGTGATGACGGGAGACGCGGGCGGCCCGGACGGAGTCCTCACGCCAAGCACTGGGGCATCGAGAGGCCAAGCCGCGTCGGCCCGTCCGTCGGCCACTGCTCGAAGAGCTCGAGCGAGCACCGCCTCGGTGACCGCGGTGCGGTACTCGGCGGTGGCTCGGACATCGTCGATCGGCTCGATCGAAGCAGCCACCGCGGCGGCGCTCGATGCAATGCTCCCCTCGCTCAGGGGCTTGCCGATGAGCGAAGCGGGGAACACATGGCTCATGATCACCGTGGGGGCGACCGAGCCGATCGCCAACCGAGCGTCGGCGACCTTGTCGTCGTGAAGGGCGACGACGAGGCCGGCGTGGACGACGGAGATCGCCTGCGCTCGACGGAGACCGACCTTGACCCAGATGCCTCGTTCGTCGGCCGCGAGTTTGGGCACGCGGATCGCGGTGATCAATTCGCTGGGCTCACGAACGGTTGCCCGAAAGCCTCGAAAGAACGCCACGACGTCGACGGTTCGCTCCGAGAGCCCACCGTCGACCAGCCGTGACAACACGACGGATGCGCCGAGCGCCATCAGCGCGCTGATCGAGTCGTTGGCCGGGCTCGCGGTGGCGAGATTGCCCGCGATCGTGGCTCGATTCCGTAGCTGTGGCGACCCGATCTCGAGACACGCTTGCGCGAGCGGCAAGCAGTGCGCACGGAAGCGTGGGTCGGCCACGATTTGGTTGTGCGTGACGCCGGCCCCGAGCACGAACGCATCACCGTCGTCGACGATCTCGCGGCCGCCTGCGACCGAGGAGAGATCGAGCAAGGTCACCGGGTCGCCGGAGGACCGAGCGAGATCGAGGAGCAGATCAGTGCCGCCCGCGATCGGACGGGCATCCGGGTACTCGTCCAACGCGGCCAGCGCTTCGGTCCAAGTGGTGGGCCGCAGCACGCGTTCGACACTCGTCGACGACCGTTGCACTTCGTGGAGTTCGCCGAAGACCGTGGACATGAGCTCTATTCTCGTTCGACACCGGTGAACAAAAGGGCGACCCGTTCCCCGGAGGCCGCGGGCCGGGTAAGAAGGCCGGCGAGTCCGGCCGACCCAGTGGCCGACACCGGCACGCCGGTGGCCAACGCGAGTTCATGGGCACGCAGAACCGCAGCTTCGTCGGCGACGATGGGTTCACCGCCGGTTTCGTGGGTCCTCCGCAAGAGAGGAAGCCAGTCGTAGGTGACGTCATCGAGAATGCCCGATGCCGCGCTCGTCGGCTCGTCCTCCCACGGCCACATGTAGGCCGCAGGATCGGCGGCCGCTCGCTCGAGGTCGAGGTCGGGTTGCAACAGATCCCAGGCCCGGCGCAGGGGCGCACACCCTTGCGTCTGGACGGGGAACAACGTCACGTCACCCACGCCGCGAGAGGCGGCCGTGGCGAGAGCTCCGCCGCCCACTTGCACGTAGAGCGCGTCGAGGCCGGCGACTTGATCAGCGAGCTCCCATCCCAGCGTTCGCCCTCCGTCGAAGGCCGAGGGCGTATCGACACCTTGCACGCTGAAGGCCCGCGCACCCGTGGCGACGGCCTCTCCGAAACGCAAGTAGCACGGGTCGCCCGCCTCACCCTCCTGGCGCGCACATACGCGAAGGTCGGCACCGAGCGCGGTCAATCGGTCGATCACCGGCGGATCGGCCCACGTCGGCACGAACACCTGCAACGGTCGATCGAGAGCTCGGGCGATCACTGACGCACCCAAGGCGGCATTGCCGCAGCTGGCGATCGCCAGCTGACCGGACGGCTCCGCGCCGAGCGCCTCGTCGACGAGCATCTGGAGCGCGACCCCCATGAGGTGGCGAGCCTTGTGCGAGCCGCCGACGTTGTCGACCTCGACCTTGACGAAGAGCTCGACGCCCTCCGCCAACCCCGCCGCCGCTGCGAGTTCGGGCATGGCCGTGGTCGGCGTGACGCGAAAGCCGGCGCCATCGACATCGGCCACGGCCTGGTCGAGATTCTCGACAAGCTCTACGAACTCGTCATCGCTCATTCCCCCGGCGATCGCGGCCGCGTAACTGTCGAGCCGATCGCGATAGCGGAGGAACGGATTGTCGGACATCTACCCGTGGGACGCGCCCGTGGCGGCGTTGAAGTCTTCGATCATCGCATCCCACTGACCGATCAACGGCCGCAGTCCGGCCCAGAAGCTCTGGTCGCGTCGCATCTCGAAATCGGGGATCTCGATGCCGAGCTGCTCCACCCAGGTGAAGTAGCCGAGGTTGAAGACTCGATCTCGTTCGACCGGGCCCATCTCGATCGCATGCGTGGTGGCCACGTCGCCGAGATGCTGGTCGAAGACCTGACCCGCCTCACGATCGTCGAACCCACCGGAGAAGTGGCTCGACATGACCTTCTCACGCTCGGAGTTGTACATCTCCGAGCCATCGGTGGCCACCGTCATGATCACGTCGTCACGGCCGAGGCCCCACTTCTTGGCGGCAGTGATCGCCGCCAGGGTGTTGCAGATCGAGGAGTAGCCCATGTGGGTGAGAACGGACGCCAGCGCTGGATCCACCCCGCGCTGTTCCAGCAGACGCATGCCGGCCGGCGTGTTGAACAACACGTCGAGCTCGTCGGTCGACTTGTCGGAGATGCCGACAACCATGTCGGTGTTGGTCACGTTGTGGATCAGCGGGATGTGTTTGTCGCCGATTCCTTGGATGTTGTGATCGCCGAAGCCGTTGTAGAGCATTGTCGGCACTTCGAGAGCCTCGACCGCAACGATGCGAGCATCGTGTTCGTCCTTCAGGTAGTCGCCCGCACCGAGCGTGCCGGCCGAGCCCGAAGCAGAGACGAAGGCGGCGAGTGTGCCGGCCCGATCGGCGGTGACGTGTTGGAACACTCGTTCGAGGGCCGGACCAGTGACGCCGTAGTGGCCCATGTGGTTCGAGAACTCACTGAACTGGTTGAGGATGACGTTGGCGGGATCCTGCTCGAGGCGCATGCACTCCTCGTAGATCTCCTTGACGTTGGCCTCGGTACCCGGCGTGCGGATCACGTCGTCGGGGTGATCGATCCAGCGATCGAGCCACTCGAAGCGCTCTCGGCTCATTCCTTCGGGCAACACGGCCACGCCGCGGCAACCCATGATCTTCGAGATGGCGATGCCGCCGCGGGCGTAGTTGCCGGTCGACGGCCATATCGCCCGGTGGATAGTGGGATCGAACCGTCCGGTGACGAGGCGAGCAGCAAGACACGCGTAGGCCGCAAGCACCTTGTGGGCGCCGATCATCGGGAACCGGTTGCCGAAGGCGAGCACGATCCGCGCGTCGACCCCGGTCATCTCCGGCGGAAGCTCGACGTGGTCGGGGACATCGGTGAATCCGCTCTCGGCGTCGAGTCCGTTGTACCAGTGGACCCGAAACAGGTTCCTCGGATCACCGGCGTTCTTGTCGACGCCGGCGAGGGACTCGGTGATCGCGCTCGGGATCGTCGAGGGGTCGCGCAGCTGCCCAAACGTCGGCAACACGATGTTGTTGTCTCGAAAGCGCGTGACCGCGTTGTCGTAGGCCGACTGTCCGTCGGTGGCGAAATCGCCGAATACGGCAAGTGACATCAGGAATTCTCCAGCTTCATGAAAAGTTGTTGTGCAGCCTCGGCTGCCTTGTGGCGGATCTCGTCGCCGTCGACGCGGGTTGCCTCGCCGTCAGCGAACACAACCTCTCCGTCGACCTCGACTGCAGTGGGTGACACTCCGGGGCTGTAGGCGAGACGCCAGGGGTCCATCGGTGCGTAGTTCCAGGTGACGCGGTCGGCCCGGGCCTCGGGGAAGAGTTGATAGCCGCGATCGAGCCACGCCCACACATCGTCGGGGGTGAGGGTGACGTCGTCTTCACGTCCTCTCACAAACGCCACTCGGAACTCGTCGAGCATGTCGGCCCCGATGCCATCGGTGCCCAGGCCGACCGAATTCGCGAAGCGGCGCGGCCGGGAGTAGCCGACCGCGTTGTTCATGTTGGAACGGGGATTGTGGATGATGGTGCCGGCGAGTCCGTGGTCATCAGGCAAGTGCACGCCGTGCACAAGCCACCAGTCGTCGGTGGTGTGCCCAGCGAGGCGCGCCCATGTGTCGGCTTCGCCCTCGGCCACGTGGACGTGGACACCCACCCCGTGGCCCGCAGCCATCTCGGCCGCGGCCGCGATCGTGTCGTCACTGCAGGTGAACGCGGCGTGGATACCGACCATGCCTCGTCCGCCATCCGCCAGAAACCGCTTGTTTTCGGCCAGACCGGCCGCAGCACCCTCAGGCCCGTGGCGATCCGTGACGCCATAGGCGCAGTTGACCCGCACGCCGACCTCGGCGCAAGCATCGGCGATGACCGACAACGACCCATCGATCGCGTGAGGCGACTCGTGATGGTCGACGATCGAGGTGCAGCCCCGCTCGAGCGCCTCGAGTGCACCGAGCTTCGCTGACCATTCGATGATCTCCGCGTCGAGCGCCACGTCGAGCCGCCACCACACCAGCTCGAGAATCTCGAGGAACTGCGTCGGTGTACGCGGCGGGGATGGCATCCCGCGAGCCAACGCCGAATAGAGATGGTGGTGGGCACAGACCAACCCCGCGGTCTGGTTCGGTTCCATCACCACCCCCAAACCCACCGTTCTGGTGGGGGCATTGTGGGGGTTCCACACCATTGCCCCCC
>Ga0315336_1004046_pt1 | contig 18192 bp, 20 predicted proteins | sample ASW5metaG_FD_204512 | JGI IMG/M metagenome (GOLD analysis project Ga0315336, IMG submission 204512) | Ammonia-oxidizing marine archaeal communities from Monterey Bay, California, United States - ASW #5 | ecosystem: Environmental > Aquatic > Marine > Intertidal zone | place: USA: California... | reverse complement strand
TATATTTGTATGTTGTAGGATTACCAATATTCATAGAAGCTCCATTTAATAATAATTGTTTTATTATATACATATAATGATCTATATCTTGTTTTAATCTATGATAAGTTATATCATTTAATATTAAATGAATAATAGAAGTAAATATAGTTAATCCATTTCCTTCATCTACATTTGGATCAGCACCATAATATAATAATAAATCAAAAGCTTCAATATTTTCAGTTTGATAGGCAATAATTAATGGACTCATAGATTCACGAAAATCATTTGGATCTACACCACTATTCAATAACATTGATAATATATCATTATTATGACCTTCTTCTAATTCTTCATTTAATACATGTGCCATTATATAATATATATATAATTATATTTTTAATTATTTTATAAAGGATGGTTTATTAAATTCAGCATTTTGACCCATACCTGGACTCGGCTGTCTCCCATGAAAGGGTTGCCTTTTAATCACAAATGTTTTATCATCATTTATGATTAATATTTGTATTTGGCGATATTTATTATCACCACACATATCATGCTCCCCAAATGCTCTAGACATACCAACATCTATTCTCCATAATCTATTTCCATATAAAGAATTTAAATACATATCATTCATAAATTGAGGTGTATGAGCAATCACCATTCCTTTAATTTCCATTATTCTCTTATTTCGTTTATTTAATATTTTTAAAAGATGTTCAAAACCTTCTTTCGTATTTTCACCTTCACCATCATCTTCACCATATAATCTACACCAAAAGGGACTAATATCATCATCTTGCCTAAATATTTCATCAAACACATTTTCTTCTAATTCATTTGCTTCTTTTTCTAACCATTTCCCTACAACATGATTAATTTCCATATTTGTATATTTTTCAGATAATTCATGACTAATACCCCCATGAACAAATAACCAAGAACCAATTTGAACTACACTTTTTTTATTATTTGCATAAAATTTAGCCACTGACCCACCCCTCTCGAATGCTTTTAATCTATGATAATAACCCAATGGAAAACCATCTTTAGTTAATTTAGTATTTCTATCTTTTTCAGGGACAAATTCTAAGAATTCAGCAGGGGATACATATCTAAAATCACGATCTACATTCATTAATTCATGATTACCTAATAATGTAATAACGCGACCACCTTTTAATTTAGCCTGTTGATCTAAGGTTTGAAATAATTTAATAATTAACATATTGGAACCTTCGTCTTCAACGACTTCGTCAAATTTATCTATACAATCTTTTTTTAAACTTGATGGACGACATCTATCTATTTGATCTCCCGTTTGTATGATCCATGTTGATTCACCAATCCATTCGATTGTATTTATATTAAAATTATGAGTATAGATATCTTTCGATATAACCCCGGCTAATTTTAAGGCGATCAATGAAACTTTTAAATCACCATGAACATCACCTATACATACCAATCTGGGGACAGGTGGATAACATCCAATTTTATCATATTTAGGCATATTTTTTTCTAATTCTCGTTTAATCTTTTCAGTTTGTTGTTGTTTTAATTCTTTTAACCGATGTTCCTTAACAGCTTCAACTTGTTCTTGTGGGGTGATGGGGTCAGACATTCGCCGATCTCTTTTTTGATACACACTGTTTTCTTTTTTTATATTATTCGCATTTATATTTGGTTGGGACATTCTACGGGATACATTTACTTTTTTATCTTGAGTTTTTTCTTCACGTTGTTTCATTTTTTGTTCTAAAAATAATTTAACTAATTTCTTTTTTTGTTCCACATTTAATTTATGTATATCACCCTTGTAAAATTTATATTTAATTATTAAAGCATTTAATTGACCATCACTCAAAGAGTTTATTTGTTCTAAGTTCATTTACTATTAAAATATAAATATTTTTATATTTTTAAACTATATATATATATATATATGAATTTCTCATCTATAAATAGTTTTATAGTCATATTTGCATTTTTAATAATGATATATGGTATTTCTATTAGTTCTGTTTACAATAAAAGCAATCAAAATATACTATATATACCTAAATAATTTGATATTATATATTTTATATATATAAATAATATTTGATAAATTATATTATCATGGACGAAACTATATATCATAATTTATCTGATAATGATAAAGTTCATTTTAACAAATTACAAAATATTTATAGAGGATATATGATTCAATTTATGAATAGAGGTTTCACTTATACAGAATCATATATAAGAACATTAGAAAATGTTATATTAATAAATTTACCTACTATGGGGATATATAATGATGAAAATACTTAAATAAATATCATATAATATTATCATAATGACAAACTATGATAATCAACAAATTGAACAATTGAGGAAACAATATCTTAAAAAATATTGGAAAATATCGCATAAGCATTGTTTAATGATTAAACATAATATTGATAATAAACATTTATTTAATGTGGTTGATAGTATTCATGGTTCATTTAAAAAAAGTATTAAATCACATCGTTTAGAACATATGGATACAATGTGGATTGAATTAATGAATACTAGAGGGAAATCCGATTTACAGAAAATGAAAGATTGTATTTATAAATTACATTTAACTAATGTATATAATCTATCAAAAACATTTTAATTTTATATTTATAATGATAATGATAATAAAAAAAAATGGATATATTTAAAAATATTATAAGAATACAAAATAAATTTATTAAAAAACATATAAAAATAAAATTAAATGTTAAATATTTAATCTTTAGATATAATGACTAATTCTATGATTGCACGCCCACCTGCTTCAAATATACTATCAAGTGTTGAAGGGATAAATACCGTATTCTCATATTCAAGAGTAAATTCTATATCTTCAATCGTCATAGGATTTACAGTTGTTAAATAACTCATCTTTTTAGCTTTAGCTTTATCATGACTAGTACCACTCCATGATTCAGATATTACATATTTATTTCTAGCATATGGATTATTACTATAACTAAATTTAGGAAAATTTATAAAATTTAAATATATGGGTTGTCCATCAATCAATGAAGTATTTAAATTCATAAATGATATACTATCTATATATATTTCACTTAATCTATCTATAATTAATTTTTCTGTTAATTCTGTTCTAAATCTTGTACCATTTGCATATTTTTCAAAGGTTGTAAAATCTAAATTTTTTACAGGTACTCCACCCGAACAATATGCTGTATCTATAATTAAATTTTTTTTTGCAACTCGTTCAGTTTGATAATTTAAATTTTGATATAAACCATTTTTAGCATCAGATCTTATTCCTGTTAAATTTCTTCCAATATTCATAATATATATAATATATATATAATATATATATATTATATTTAAATAATATTTAAATAATATCTATATTTATTTCTTTATTGTGAGTCCCAACTGAAACCACATATAATGATTATAATCATTTGATTCTTCAGCAACTGATTCTTCGCTATTTGTATGATATTCTGTAAACAAAAGATTTTGAGGATATATTTCGTGAGGTTTATCATTTAGTGTCTTATAACGTTCTTGAATTATTCCGTGTGGTATCAATGATATTTTAAATTGTGTGAAAGTTATTGTTGTTGGTTTAGAAAAATGAATTGTTGGATGAACCGCCCCCTGTAAATTACCAGTATCTAAAATTTCACCTACTTTTTGCGAACCAACGACGCGTGATATTATATTTCGTCCATACTTATTTCGTATACATGAGAGATATGGCACAATTGGATTTTCTAGAACTATATCAATATACTTACATGGTGGTAGCAAATAATTTATTCTACTAAATTGTAAAGATACTATATCTTTAAAATTTAAATTATCCGCTCTTACTTGAATTAAAGATTCTTGTTCTTCGTGGGTTGGTGGAGATTCTAATAATATAGATATATTTTCATTAATATTATTACTATTATTATTACTATTATTACCTTTGTTTAAATTTAAAAAGCTATATACATCGTCTATATCAAGACTAGGTGTAGTAGTATCCTCTTCTGTATTATGCCATTCCGAACCTTCAATTGAATTCCACATTATTAATTATATTAATTATATTAATTATTATAATATTATTGTTTTAACGATTCAGTTGCTAATCTATCAGCTATCATATTACCAATCGAGTGTTCATCTAAATTACCTGTATGTGCTTTCACATGAATTAAATCTACTTTTTTATCTTTATACATATCACATATAGGTTTGATAATATCTATATTTTTTTTTTCTCCAATTGTTCCTTTATCTATCCACATATCATACCATTTAGTTATCACATTTATTGAATAAGTAGAATCAGTATATATTTTTACATTATAAATTTCTTTTGTTAATTCCATGGCTCGTTTAATTGCCATTAATTCAGCAATATTATTTGTAGAATTTTTTATATTTAATTTTTCACTTATATCATCAAATTTCATAATATTTTTATGAGAAAAATGAATACCTATACCACCTGGCATATTTTTTTTACCATTATTACGACAAGCTCCATCTGTATATAGTATGAAATGTTTATTCATATCTATTTTATGAATTTCCATAATATATCTACAATATTCATAATGATTAAAATGATTTATTTTAAACCATGATTGATTTAAAACCCATTTTAAATAACTAGGTTCTAAATTTAATATATACTTGTAAGATTTATTGCGATATTTTCCAAAAGTTATATTCATGATATGTTTAATTATGAATTTATAAATTTAAATATTATCAAATTTTTTAAAAAAAAAATATTATTATTATTATTATTATTTTTTTTTTATTTTTTTATTTATCGATTTTCTGGTTCAACGTATTCATATTTGATATAATCAAAGATGTCTCGTTCACTTACAAACACGTGATCCACACTTTTTTTGGTTACATTATCTTTTAATGAATATTCATTTAATGATAATCCCCTAGATAATAGATCTTTTCTCATATTTGTATTGAAATCTTTAGACCCAGTGAAATATAAGATAGCAAATGGATATTCCTCCGGTTTAGTAAACATAATATCAATTCGTTTAGCGAATGAACCAGGTTCTTGACACACACCCATAAATTTTTTAGGACCCAAACTCAATGTAGTTTGCATATAATTATGACCATTAAATATATCACCATTAGACAATACATCTATGAATTTTTTATATATTGAATTATTTTTAACAGATGGTGTTTTTATTAGAACATCAATATCTCCACTATCCTTACATTGTCTCCTATAAGAACCAGCAATTGTTAATTCAGCCGTTGGATCAATCGATTCCAAAACCTTTTTCAAGATTTTCTCGTGTGTCTTAATCATTTCATATGGAATACGCCTTTGGAGATCTTCATAATATGTCAATCCTTTTATTTGTGTTTCATTCAAATATTCTCCTATATTTTCACATTCTGTTAATTGCTTAATAGTTGTAAATCCATCTTTAACCAGTTTATTTGCTTTCACTGGACCTATAGAATGAATTTTCATAAATTCTTCTTTTGGGTCTTTTACATCTTTAATATTATCATACATGGGACAAGTTCCTGTTTCAATGATTATCATTACTTTTTCAACTATTTTCTGTCCAATACCCTTTACTTTTAGAAGATTTTCAGCAGTTAATTCGGTATCGTCTTTCATTTGTTCAATTGCTTTTACGGCTTTATTATATGCCCCACTTTTAAAACCCTCACCATTCATTTTTTCGTGCTTAGAAAGTGATTTAAATATCTGAATACAATTTTTTACATGTTTATCACCAGTTTTTCCAGTATCCATAGTTTCCTCTTTTAAAGTTACATCTTCCCTAATCCTTATATATCTTGCAAATCTGGGTTTTCCCGTATTGGTAAAACCTGAATATTCATATGTTACAATAGTTCCAACTGGGTGTGTCATTTTATAGCTTTTTCTTATGGAATCGTCCATTCCCGAAGTCGCAAATTCATGACCCTTTACTTTATCCAGAACTTGATAATCACCTTTCGATAATAGAGGTTGACATATGAATGATCCAAGTTTTCCAGTATATTTTCCCGAACCCGCTTTATAGCCAATAATAATTGCCTCGGCATCAAAATTAGGTTTATATTTTAATAAATAATTAGATCTCTTATTTTCGTACATTGATAAAGGATCTTTTAGCATAATTCCTTCACCCCCTATGTCTAATACTTTATAATAGAAATCTTTCATGTGTTCCATATTTTGAACTTTATAATGCATTGTTAGGACAAGTGGACAAGATACATCTTTTAGAATCGGTTTAGAATCTTGGATCAATGACCAAATGTTTTGAGCTTCTGATACTATTTTACTTAAAAATTTATACCTATCTGAAAAAGTGCCTTCTAATTCTGGGGCATCATATACATAATACTTAATTTTAAACCATTCTTCATCTACTGGGATCTTTTTCCTAACTGAACCCATTTTTTGAAATCCATCTCGTCCGCAAAATAGTTCTCCATCTAAATCCATTTTTGGCATGAAGTCAGTAAACCACCGGGGGGCGTTGTAAGGTTTGTTTTGTCGCGATACAAAACTTTTTGTTTTGGGATTAAATCTGGCTCTATAACCATCGAGTTTTTCAGACATCAACCAATTTAATGGAGCATACTCGGTAAAACCTCTGGGGGGTTTCATCCCCTCAGAATATTCTTTCGCCAACATAAATGACAATTGAGACATTATTTGATATTATATCTTTTTTTATACTCAATTCTTTAAAATGTTTTCAAATTATTTTGTGTTATTTTTTGGTAAAATTATATCTATTATAGATAATTCAAAATAATATTAGATTTGTTTTAATAAATGTTATTATTATTTATTCTTTATTTAATTCAGTCTCTATTCTTTCTTTTATTTCTTTTTCTTGATCCAATTTATCTTGTTTGGCCTTGTCACGCTTTTCCTTATCTCGTTTTGCTTTTTCTTTTTTAGCTTTTTCTTTTTTAGCTTGTTCTTTTTCAGCTTGTTCTTTTTTAGCTTGTTCTTTATCAGCTTGTTCTTTTTCAGCTTGTTCTTTTTCAGCTTGTTCTTTTTTAGCTTGTTCTTTATCAGCTTGTTCTTTTTCAGCTTGTTCTTTTTTAGCTTGTTCTTTATCAGCTTGTTCTTTTTCAGCTTGTTCTTTTTTAGCTTGTTCTTTTTCAGCTTGTTCTTTTTCAGCTTGTTCTTTATCAGCTTGTTCTTTTTCAGCTTGTTCTTTTTCAGCTTGTTCTTTTTCAGCTTGTTCTAATCTCAATTTTTTCTCTCTTTCATACCTCCCATTTTCAACATTTTTTTGTTCTTGTTTTGCTCTGGATTGCATATGTTGCATATGTAATATTTTTCCGTACATTATATATATATATATATAATATAAAAATATATGAAATTTGTAATTAAAACACATTTTTTTTATAAATTTATTTGTATAAAAAATATAACGATTATTAAATATTCTTTATAATAATTTTTAATTTGAAAATATTTAGAAGAATAAAAATATATATAATAAATATGAACTTGATTAAATTATTGGGAAAATATAAGGCCACGGGTGAAAATGAAAAAACACATACAATTATACCCAATCTTAATAATAAAGATTATAAATTTGGCGCCACTTATAGTATTCCCAATGATTTAGTCAACGATTCATGTGATATGTTCCATGAATATTTCATAATAAATAAAGGTCAGTTATCTATTACTGAAGCAATCCCTGATATATGTCCTCTATATATTGATTTAGATATGGAATTTGATGGTTCTTCAAAATTGAGACAATATACCTCTAAAACAATAGATTTATTAGTTGAATTTATCAACCGAGAAATTAGAAATAATATGGATTTTGAAGGTAATATTGAATGTTATGTTCAAGAAAAAGATGAACCCAAAACGAATGATGAAGGATTCGTTATAAAAGAGGGTATTCATATTTTATATCCAAAAATAATTGGAGATTTTAAAGTATTTAATGAATTTTTCAAAATTTTAAGTTCATCAAAAATTGATTATATTTTTGATACTTGTTTAAAATACCCAATTAATGATTTAACAAAGATATTTGATACACAGGTTACACGATGGTTTATATATGGTTCTGGAAAACCAAATGGAAACACATATAAAGTTACGAGTTTATATATAAATAATGACATAGTTAAATACGATAAAACTGATAGAGAATTATTAGAATTATTTTATTTGACAAAAAAATTTGAAAAGAATATAACTTATAAAAACAATCTAGAAAACGCAGAAGAATTAATGAAACCGAGTAAAAGTAGTCAAGGATTAAATATTTTAGATGATGATTATGATATGGATGATTTAGATCCCGAAGAAGAAGAAGCATTTACGGAATTAAAAGATGAAATGCAGAAAGATAAACGAGACATGATTAAACGTATTGTTTTAGAATGTTTATCCGAAGAAAGGTGTGATAATTATGAAAATTGGTTGAAAGTTGGAATGGCTTTAAAAAATACGAGTCGTGGACTATTTGATGTGTTCCATGAATTTAGTAAAAAAAGTGTTAGTTATGAATCATTGGATCAATGTCAATCAAAATGGGAATCTTTTAATCATTGTTCTAATCCTATAACAGAAGCAACACTTAGATTTTGGGCCAGATTAGATAAAAATTTTAAATATGAAGAAATTATGGAAGAATCTATGACAGAATTAATAGATAAAAGCGTTCGTGAAGGTGGAGCACATGATGATATTGCTAAAGTTGTTTATAATTATTATAAGGAAAAATTTGTATGTGTGGAAATTCGTGGTAATATTTGGTATCATTTTGATGGAACTAAATGGAATAAATGTTCACAGGGTTATTTACTCCAATCACAACTTCCAAATAAAATAAAAATGATTTATTCTAATTCTGAATGGAGGTTTAGAAAAATGCAAAATGAACGAGTACAAAATGGAGAATCTGAATCAGAAGATATAAAAAAATGGGAAGAGACAGCAAGAAGAATTTATAATAAATTAAAGGATATTCCTTTCCAAAAAAATATAATGGAAGCTTGTAAAAATAAGTTTTATAATGATAAATTTCAAGAAGATCTTGATTCAAATACTAAATTATTATGTTTTGAAAATTGTGTATTTGATTTAGGAGAAAATATTTTGAGAGAAGGGAGACCCGAAGATAAATTATCTATAACAACTAAATATAATTTACCTATAAAAGATAATGAATTACCAATGGATATTAATGTTTTATGGAAATCAATTGAATTAAGGGATGGTGTAGATAAACGCGATTGGGATAAATCTATTAAACCGTCTAAATCATTTATTAAAACATATATGGGTATTAAAGATTTCTTATTGAAAGTCTTACCTAATTTAGATATAGAAGAAACTCCTGGTGAAATCAGATGTTATTGTATTAAATATATGGCGGGTAGGTTATGTGGTGAAGTTATGAATCGATTTTCTATATGGACAGGTTCGGGTGGTAATGGTAAATCAATCTTAATTGATCTTTTACGACAAGCGATGGGTGGATATTGTATGAATTTACCTGTAACTATTCTAACTCAAAAAAGAAAATCCAGTAATGCGGCTTGTCCAGAGAAAGCAAGGACTAGGGGGGCTAGATTATGTTATATGCAAGAACCAGATGAAAATGAAACTATTAATGCTGGTGAGATGAAAGAGTTGTCTGGTGGTGATATGATTCTAGCTCGTAATTTATATCAAGAACCATTTGAATTTAAACCACAATTTGAATTGGTTCTTATGTGTAATGATAAACCTAAAATAGAAGATAAAACAAATGGAGCTTGGAGAAGGGTTGCTGTATCACCTTTTAATTCTCGGTTTGTAGATAGAAAAGAGGAAATAGACCACAACCGACATGTATATAAAGCCGATAAACAACTGACAGACAAAGTAAAACATTGGGGTATTGTTTTTATGGGTATGCTATTACGCCAATGGGTCGATTTAGATTGTTTAAATATTGAAGTTCCTAAATCAATTAGAATGGAAACTCAAAATTATAAAAATCAAAATGATTATATCGGTCAATGGTTTAATGAATGTATTGAACCTGAACCTGACGATACTACTCCGTTTAAAGATTTATGTAGTTGTTATCAAAATTGGTTGGATGTTGTATATGGGAAAAATATCAAATTAGATATAAATTCATTGAAAGAGCGTTTGATATCGTGGCAGAAATCTAAATATGGATTTTCTGAGGGTATCAATGGATCTATGACAAATCCTAAAATTAATATGAAAATAAAAGATGAAAATTAATATTTAAAAAATTTAATCCAATTAATTAATAAAAAACAAAATACAATTACATAAATTATATATCTATTTTCATATGTATTAATATCAAATATAGGTTCTAAAAAATTATAAATATAACCTTCTTCTTTTTTAACTCCTCTAATCATTTTACATTCAATATAACTAAATGTACATTTACGATAATCTGTGATCCATTTAAATAATAAATAAACACATATACCAATTGAAAATTCTTGGATCCATCTTATATCAGATAAACTTGAATACAATATTATCATTATAATGATTTTTTTTATATTATAATGTATCATTAATATATAAAGATTTATTAATATATAAATAAATAATATAATGAGCTTTAACGGAGTAGTAGAATGGTTTTCACGAACCAAAGGATATGGTTTTGTAAAAAAACTCGACACAGACATAACAATTTTTGTTCATAAAACAAATGTTAAATATGGAGAGTTTGTAAACCTTTTCCCAGGTGAATATGTTAGTTTTGATGTAGAAAATAAGCGTGGTAAAGAACAATGTGTAAATTTGACTGGATTTAATGGTGGAAATCTTTTATGTCAAAATGATAAATATTATTTTAAAGTTTATCAAAAACGAACATATGATAATAATAAAGAATCCGGTGAATCAAAACCCGATTTAGCAAGTGATTCAAATGATGATGCTGATAACGTAGATTAATCGATCAAACATATATTTAAATTTAATTCTTTTTTTTTCTTTTTTCCTTTTAAACATTTTTCAACCTTACCTTCCAAATCAATGATATCAATATCATAGTTTTGTTTATGATAAAATTGTAATCTTTTTTTAGATTGATTTTTAAAAATGGAAAATTCATCATTTATGTCAAAAATTAATGGATGAAATTTTCTATTTTCTTTTGTTTGTCTCAATATTCTCCCAACAGATTGAACGATATCTGATTTGGGAGAACCTAATATGATTGTATTTAATTTAGGTATATCCATACCTTCAGACGCCATTGAAAATGTTCCTAATATAATCTGTTTTTCTTGAGCGTCTCTCAATTGTTCTGGTTTCATTCCACCAACGTAGAAACCACTATTAATATTATTTTTTTTTAACATATCATGAATATCTTTTAAATTTTGTCGTCTATCACTTAGATATAATATATCTCTACCTTCTTTAAAATATTCTATTATTTTTAAAATAACAATATTTGTTCTAGGTTTATAATTACAAATATTATTAATCATTCGGGGGCAACATGCTTTCGGTCCTTTTTGAGTATATATATTTTCTATTTTACAATATTCTTCATCATCTATAGAATAGGTTAGAATATCAACTTTAACATAATCTGTATTTTTTTCTTTAGTAGCATATGCAGTTTTACCGATATACCATTCAAATACTTTTCTACAACCATCTTTTCGATTGGGTGTAGCTGATAAACCAAACATATATTTAGTTTGGACTTTAGACATACAACGTTGAAAGACTTCAGCACCTAAATGATGACATTCATCAAATATAGCTAAACCAAAACTTTTGAACGTATCTTCGGGATATTCTTTCATCGATAAACTTTGAACCATTGCTAAGACAATATCTTTGTTTTCAACATCAATTGTATTTTGTTGTATTTTTCCTATTCGAGCATCTGGGATAAATTCTTTAATTCTATCATACCATTGGGTCATTAAAAAATCTTTATGAACGATTACTATTGTTTTATGTTTTAATCTAGATAAAACATAAAGAGCTAATATTGTTTTACCACCACCACATTTTAATGATAATATACCACCCCCAATAGATAATATTTGTTTCATACATATATCATAAATTGGTTTTTGTTCTTCTCTCAAATCACCTTTAAACTTAATATTGATTTCGTCACCTTCTAAATCGATTGTATTGGGGATACCAAATTTTTCAATACCATAAAATCTAGGTAAATATAATTTTTTAGGTGATTCTAAATATGTTTTAAATTTAACTTCATTCGTATTTCCAAAATCATTCATAATATGTGGTTTCACTGTTAATTCATCTTTTATTTCTTTTATTTTTTCAGGTTTAAAATCTTCTTTTCTAATAATAAAACCGTTTTTAGTTAATTTCATTTTATATTACTATAATACTATATTATATAATTTAACTTTTATATAAAATTAAAAAAAAAAAAAAATATTTATTATATTACTATATATATAATAAATATGAAATTACCTGTTTTTAAAAATAAAATCGAATTGGGGAAAACAAATTGGAAGCATTATTTAAACTATATATATGGAGATATACCCGATAATAAATTCCCAATAGATATTAATCAATTTGATATATTATATACAAATTTAATTGATAAATATAATATTGAACTAACAGATGATTGTATTGTGAATAATAATTATGATAATTGTTATTCTAAATGTCCATATAATGATTTCGAATTGTATTCAAACATGTCTAATGTATTAGATATGAAAAATACTATATGGATATATCATAAACCACCATATGAATCTATTCCTAATAATACCAGTATAGAAGTTACTCATGTAACTGATGCTTTTACGGGTCAAGATACATTAGAGGAAACCAGTTCTTGGATGTATAAAGCAACTGGTAGTGGTATATTTTTTAATACGGGTAATACTATTTCATTTAAAGATCATAGCGAAGGTGTTGAATATTTTTTTAATATTATAATATCTTGTCCAATTAGAGAGGAATGTGCGGGATACTTTAATGAATTATTTAAAAAAGCAGGGGAAAAAGGTTATGATTCTATACAATTTTTAGGCCATCAAGATATGAGATGTGGAAATACAGCAATCGAAATCGTCGATTTACATGGTGTTGGTAATTATCCTTGTGGAAATAAAAATAAACTTAACATAAAATCCGGATGGGGTGGCGTAAATGAATGTATATGTGATAATAAAAAACATTCTATGAATTGTATGGTGAATAATAATATGGTTGGTGGATTAGAATTATATAAATTAAAACCATATAATTTTATGGATTATATAAATATAGCATTATCACATAAACAAACAACTTTTAATTATTTAATTAGTTTTATTATATATATATGTTTATTAATATCAATTTATTTAATTATAAAATATAAAATAAATATTAAATTTATATATAAAATAGTTATATTTATTATCATAATTATTATATCAATTCCAATATATAGAATAACTATCCTTAAACTAAGTTAAAAAAATAATTTATATCAATACCTAAGGGTGTTTCTGAATTTTCACGTGGTAACATATAATCTAAAATACCTGTATAACCTCGTAGTGGTTCCATTCTTTTTTGTTTTTTAATTTTTTCATAATTACAATTATAATAACTTGGACAAATATCTGGTAAATTTAAAGGTTCTATTGTTACTTTAGTTTGAATTGTATTGTATATTAAAACATATAGTATAAATATTAAAAATATAAATTTTATCATATTAATATTAATAATATATTTATTTTAGTTTATAATATATTAATTTTATCATTATAAAATTATTAATGGATATTAAAGATAAATTTTATTCGGATAAAAATAAATTACATATATTTAAAATATTACAAAAACATATCAAAGATAATTTTAATATTAATATAACAATTGAAAATGATGTTGATTCATTTTATGAAAATATAGATACTATATTTAATGAAAAAAATAATACTGAAGAATTGACTGATTTGAATAAAAAATTAATAGATGTATCCTATAAATCATATTCAATAAAATATAATTTAAACGATTTGAAATACATAAATTCTGGAAAAAGAATTAGTGGACATAGATATGAATATATATATAAAATTGATACAAATATAACAAAAATAAATAAATTATATATACCCATAGAAGACAATACATTATTTTTAAATTTATTTATTAATTTAAAAATAAAAGAATTAAATGTAAATACAAATTGTAAATGTATAGACACGATACAATTAAATAATTATATAATTGGTGTATATGAACCTGAAAAAAAGAGCGTGTATACTAAATATACAGGAAACATAAATATAAAATTAAGTAATATATTTATTGATACTAAAATATCAGAAGATATACATACATTGAGTTCCTATGAAAAATCTAAAATAAATTTAATCAAAAAAGGTGATTTTAAAATCGATGATATCATTCAAGTTAGAGAAACTGGTCACACATTTAATATTGATAAAGTAACTGATAATGGATTTTTAATAAATAATATTAATAATATTACTATTAAAACTGAACATCATTTTATAAATTCTTCTATTCAAAATATTATAGAATATGAATGATTACTTGAATAGTTAATCGTAAAAGTAATTTCTAAATTTATTCATATATTTATCACTTTTTTTATTATTTATATAGGTTTTAAAATTACCTTTATCTTTCATATAAGTTATAAAATGTAAACAATAGATACCACATTCCCCACCTGACATTTGATGTTGTTTATCATTATATGTATATTTAAAATCGATTCCATTGTTTTTCCCTTGTTCCATAACATTCTGAACAAATTCATTTATTTCTGTGGGTGGTTTATCACCATAAGAATCAAAAAAATATATACAAGGATCTTTCAAATTTTTACCCGTAACATCTATATATAAACTTATCCAATGTTGACCGGGTTCTCCATATTCATCTGTATTATATACAATTGCAATTTTCTCATGTTTATCATCTATATGTTTTTTTAAATTAAAATCACATAATTTGTTTATACATATTTTTTTATCAAATGAATCTATTGGTAATGCCCCATAACTATAAAAATTTTTATCTACATTCATATATCTATTTAAAATTTTTTCAATATCCTCGGTAGTTAACCATTTATCATTATCTTTAGTCCATGATTCCGGTTTAGGTGGTTTAAAATTAGATTTCAATTTATTTAATTCTTTTTTAGATAAATTTCGAATTAGACTATCCATAGTCAACCAGCACATTTCATCTTTACAAGTTCCGATTTTGGATAAAATTTTTTTAATTTCTGAATATATTTTTTTTGAATCATTATTTATATTTATTTTATAACCTTGTTTATTTAATATTTTAGTTATTAATAATAATGATTTATCATCATAACAAGTATCTTTTTTTTCTTTTCCTGAAGTTATACATTTATCAGAATTAAACATAATATAATATATAGTATATATTATATATTATATGAATTATAGAAAAAAGAGTAAAGTTAAAAAACTAAAAGGTGGTTCTAATATAGGTTTCACTATTAATATCCAACAAGCTCCACCTAAAAAGAAAAGTAAAAAGAAAAGTAAATCGTTAATGAAAGGTGGGTGAGGTGGGGGGTCCGTGGGTTTCGATTCCGGACATGTTTTAATTCGACAAAAATTATTGGACCCCGATCATAAATTAAAAGGTGGTAGAAAGAAAACTCTGAAGAAAAAGAGAAAAAGTAAGAAAAAGAAGAGTAAGAAGAAAAAGAAGAGTAAGAAGAAATAAATAATATTAAATAGATAAATAATATTAAATAGATAAATAATCCATATGACTTTTTTAAAAAAAAATATTTTTAAAAAAATGAAAGTGATTATGAATCTATTTTTTTAATAATTTCAGATAGTGATATTCTTTTTTTAGGATCTAGATCCAGCATCTGTCTAAATATTGTTTGAAAGGGTATTTTATTTTTTAGTTGTGTCATTTTTTTATTTTCAGATATTGAATAGATATAATCTTTCATTAAATTATCATTATATTTATAAATATTTTCCCAATAAAAAGGATTTGTATTTAAATTTAACATCTCGACTATAACGACACCCAAACACCACACCATTGTCTTTTCCCCACACCTCGGAAATCCTTTTAAATAACGTGCTTCCCAAGGTAACCATGTGGCCGCGTTTTGTTCACCATGTTTACATATACCACCCACATCACCCAAAACTATTTTTAATATATCACCATCTAAACATTTAAATAAAATATTATCAGTTTTTAAATCTGTATATGTTAAATTTTTTTCATTCAAACATTCTAAATGTTTAGCTATTGTTTTAATAACTTTTAATATATTGTCAGGATTTAATATTTTACCTATTTTCGATAAAGGTCCATTCATTAAATCCATTGCTGCAAAATATTTATTATCATTTTTTAATAATTTACAATTAACAATCTCACAAGGTATATTTAATTTTTTTAATAATCTAATTATTTTAATTTCATCATCCTTTTGATTGAAAAAACTTTTTAAAGCAATTTCGATATCACCATTCGAATAACTATAAACTTCACCATAACCACCCTTACTTAAAAATTTTATATCTTTTAATATATCTGTTTTATTATATATAATTTTAAACTTATTAGATTGTTTTTGTAATGTTATCTTATTTATATCAATCTCTTTTATTTTTTTATACGTAGAACAATGTTTAGTAAAAATATTTAGAATATAAGATTGTTTGGGTGGTGATAAATTAACATTTAATGGTTTCACCAATGAAGGTAATGCATGTATAACACCCTGTGAATTTAATTTGTTTTTATTTATATTATTATTATTTATACAACGATTTGTTTTTAAATTTAATATTTTCCCATCTGGACATATTTTCTTTACTGTTTTTTTAACGTTTTTTTTTATATTATTACATCGATTCGTTTTTATATTTAATACCTTTCCCTTGGGACATTTCTTTTTATTAACTTTTGTTTTAACATTTTTATTAACTTTATCACATAAACCAGTTTTTTTATTTCTTCTATGTCCATTTGGGCAACGAGGCATTATATTATATAAATATAAATTAATATTATTATAAAATAAAATTTAATTTGAAAACACAATTATTTAAATCTATAAAAATACAATATATATATATATTTATAATTATGTCTCTTGTTCTTACCATCCCCAACAATAAACCTGGGGGTGTTGTTAAGACATTATGGGAACATAATGGTTTTGATGCTGGTGATTTTGAATTAGGTGAAGAAGTTGGTATATTGACCCCAAGGTCGGCGAAAGAACTCAAAGAAGATGTAGAATTTGATGAAATGGTTTCCAAAGAAGAGCAATTTATTGAAGACGGATATGATGATATTGATGAGATGAATATGTGTTTAGAAGGTGTAGTTCGAAATTGTGAAGTGATTCATCCCGAAAAAATTGTCAAAAATATTCAAGTTCGAATTACAAAAATAAGTGGATTTTATTCTACTGGATCGATTGATAGGGTTAATAATGTTTACATACCCAACTCGGTCATTTATGGTTCTGAAAATATTGAAGAATCTTGCGAAAAATCCAAGGATAGTCTGAAAACTGATTTATACAAACAAAATGAGAATACAAAAGTCCAATACGGTAAGAGGAGTGTTGGCGAATTATGTTCAATGAATCTTGTTTACAACCCAAAGGGTAAAAATCTATGGAAAGCTATTTATATCCATGAAAAACCAGAACCCTTCGTGAAAGCAAAACTTGTTCAAACAATCGGGGCAGATGTATGGTATGTAGATATTGTTAAACAAGATATTGGAAAGATGATTGGAAAGGGTGGAATTCATATCAAGAATATCCGCAAAGATATCTTATTCAATTACCCCGAAATGAAGCATTATTGGGATGAAATTGATCTTGATTATTACACCGAAAATGCTTGGAGGGATGATTACAGTGACAAAATAATCAAGGATAAATGGTTTCCAAAAATGGATATTAACAATAAAAATGGTGTAACTCAAGTCAGGATATGGCAAGATATCATATCTCATGCTGATAAATCAGAATTTTCATATTCGGGGTTCTGCCCAATCCAAGGTGTTCTTAAAAAATTGTATTGTTAGGAAAAAAATAAAAAAAAAAAAAAAAATAAAAAAAAAAAAAA
>Ga0315336_1004045_pt1 | contig 18197 bp, 17 predicted proteins | sample ASW5metaG_FD_204512 | JGI IMG/M metagenome (GOLD analysis project Ga0315336, IMG submission 204512) | Ammonia-oxidizing marine archaeal communities from Monterey Bay, California, United States - ASW #5 | ecosystem: Environmental > Aquatic > Marine > Intertidal zone | place: USA: California... | reverse complement strand
GCAAATTCACTTCTACGGCACCGGTTATCCGAAAAATAATATAAAGGCCTATCTATGGTTCTATCTTGCCGGTTCACAAGGTGACCGCGACGCTGAAGCAATGATTCCAACGCTTGAGCAGCACTTGACGCCAGGGCAGGTCGCTGAAGCAAAGCGGCTGGTGCGTGAGTGGGAATCGCGTTGGCGGACCGGCGACTTGCAGAATTGAATTCCCTGATGGACGTAAGCCTTGCAAATTGACGCGAGTTGCCGGCTGAAATTCCTCCAATCCCAAAAACGAGATCGGCGGCTCACCGGATTCCTCGTTGATCAGGGTCAAAAGCAATCAGGGTCAAATGTAACCAGAGGCAACTGCAACGAAGGTCACATACAATGAGTGCTGACCAGGTTTTCATTTTCATAATCTGGCAAGACATGAAGGCAAAGCGAAATGCGGCAAATCATTAACGTAATTGGCGTCGTACTGGCGACCATCATTTGTACGAGCTGTACGAGGGCACCCGCCGAGACTTTGGACGTCACGGTGTACAAGAGCGCGACCTGTGGTTGTTGTAACAAGTGGATACAACATCTCGAGACGCACGGTTTTTCGGTCACGGCACATAACGTACAAAACCTCGACCAGATCAAACGCCAATACGGCGTGAGCCCACGGCTCAGTGCCTGCCACACTGCCCGCGTCGGAGACTATGTCATCGAAGGTCATGTGCCGGCGAAGGACATCAAGCGTTTACTCGCCGAGAAGCCAGGCGTCGCAGGGCTGACAGTTCCGGGCATGCCTGTGGGATCGCCCGGGATGGAAGGTCCGCGCAAGGATAATTACAACGTCTATACGTTCGACTCAGGAGGTAGCACCAAGGTTTTCGCGCGTTACTAGACGCAACGAGAAACGATTGACTGGCGCCACCATCCGACTGGCGGTCCCGGTGCCCGGGCTTTAAACACATTGGCTTTTGGCGGACGGTAGACTGGCATTCGCGGATAGAACAACAAAATGAGGTTAACCAGAACATGAAACAAATCCTTGTCTACTCCGATTCGCTGACATGGGGCATCATCCCGTCAACGCGCGAGCGGCTCGAGTTCGACGACCGTTGGCCCGGAGTGATGGAAAACCGGCTGAATGAACAATCAACCGCTTACCGCGTCATTGAAAACTGTCTCAATGGGCGCAGGACAGCATGGGACGACCCGTACAAGCCGGGACGAAATGGTCTGCAGGGCGTTGGTCAGGTGATCGAAATGCACTCGCCTCTTGCGCTCGTGATCCTGATGCTCGGCACCAACGATTTCCAGTCGATGCATCCGCACAATGCCTGGCATGCTGCACAGGGAGTGCGCGCCTTGATCAGCGCCATCCGTGAGGCGCCGATTGAGCCCGGCATGCCGGTTCCACCTGTATTGCTGGTGACCCCGCCGCTGATTCAGACGCCGAAAGGTCCGATCGCGCCAAAGTTTGCCGGGGGCGAGGTGAAGTGTCAGGGTCTTGCGCAAGAGTACGAGATTATCGCCAGGGAACTCAATTGCCCATTGTTTGACACATCATCGGTCACCCCATCGAGCGCAGTCGACGGCATTCACCTCGACAAGGATCAGCACCACCTGCTCGGCAAGGCACTGGGAGATACAGTACGCAAGCTGCTTGCTTAGTCTGTACTGCAGCGGCGCGGAGCAACAACCCGCTCAGTAATACAGGCCTGGCTCGTATGTTCCGAATGTTCCCTGAGGTCTCAGCCTCACTGCCCTCTGGTCAAGAGGTGGCGTCCGTATCTTCTATGCCCATCATCGATTTCCCGCTAAGCGGGTGATAACATATGACGATCGGGCAGCGCGGCCCGATCTGTTCACAAGTCGTTCCGGAGTCATCCATGACAGACACGCTGCAACGCGTCGACTCGTCAGTCGACGCGCAACGAATGGCACAAATCCTGGACCAAGACGGGGCGCTTATCGTGACCGACGCACTGACGCCTCGACAACTATCCCGGATTAACGGCGAGGTCGATGACTTGATGCAGTCAACTGCCCCTGGTCTGCGCCACCCCACCACGGACTATTACGTCGGCTTCTACGGCGCACGAACCATTCGGCGGGACGGTTTGCCCGCCATATCGTCCACCTTCGTAGAACTTATGGAAGATACCTTTCTGACCCGCGTGGCCGATGAACTGCTGTTGCCGAATTGCACGGACTACCTGCTTAATACCGGGCAACTTATCCAGATCGGCCCAGGTGAGAATGCACAGTTGCTGCATCGTGACGAAAATGCCTGGAAATACCTGAAGCCGCCGAAGCCGTTGCTGGAAGTTGAGGCGATGTACGCGCTGACCGATTTCACTATCGAGAATGGCTGCACGCAGGTCGTGCCGGGCAGTCACAAATGGGACCTCGAACGCGAAGCCAAACCGCACGAGATCCAGCGTGCCGAGATGGAAGCAGGCTCGGCACTGCTTTACCTTGGCACGACCATGCACGGCGGGGGTGCGAACACAACCACTGACCAGTGGCGTCGCGGGATGTTCTTCGGGTTCGTCGTAGGGTGGCTGCGCACGGAGGAGAATACCTTCCTTACCGTGCCGATCGAACAGGTACAAAAGATGCCGACCCGAGTTCAGGAACTGCTGGGCTACAAAGCCCACGACGGTATTGGCGTGGTGGATGTCGGCAGCCCAATGGCATTGCTCAAGTAGTCAAGTAGTGATGAACGAGGCGTAGTCTGTGGCAGCGATACTAGATTTGACCCTCTTACCTGTCCTTTTTGTTGTATTGAACTACCCAGTGTGGTCAGGCTTTACATTGGTTTGAGTGGCGGGCCCAACGGCATCCTCTGAAAATTGACGAATCTCCCGTATGCCGTGCCAGAATAGCGGTGCGATCGATCGGATATGTTGAGGTGTAGGATGGTTTTTGATCCCCGCATGCCGGCACGGGAGAACTGCGTGCTTGGCTATCAACTGGAGACCAAGGGGTCAGGTCTAAGATCGTGGCATTTCCACGCTACCCTTGCGCGCAAGTCGCATCCTGTTCGCATCGAATTCCCAAACGCGCTCTATCACGTCACCGCGCGCGGTGACCGGCGTGAAGACATCGTCGATGACGATGGCGATCGGCGGGGGTTTGTGGATACCCTCGCCCAGGTTGTCGAGCATTTCGGCTTGCATCTTACGACGGTGGAAGGGATCGTGAGAGATGGTAAATAGATGCAATACTATGATCCTAGACCTGACCCCAAGTGTGTGTGCCAAGTGTGTGGACCCCAAGTGTGTGACCGACGTGCTGTGCGTGACTGAACGAGGTTCGGAAATTACCCCGCTGGCTGATCTTGCCGAGCTTCCTCGACAGTCTCATATATTCGCGGCGACAGATGGCGCTCGCCTAGTTCCTTGCCCAGCTTCAGGCGCAGGAAGGCACTCGTCGTATAGCGTTGGACGCTCAAGTAATAGGCTTCGTCAACATGCCGTACAAGGTCTGCGTATTCATCCATGACATCCTCGTCGAGGACAAAGTTGTCATAATTGACGACTGCATGCATTCGCTTTCCAACAGCGCGCATGCGCGGCTCCACCGCGTCTTGTATGTCCCGAATGTCCTTGCTGGTGCGCACACGAAGACCGGCGAAGTTGAGGAATATTGTATTTTTCGAGACGCTGTAGTGAATACGATCTGACAAACTCATCGATAGCATCTCGTCCTTCAAACCCATCAACTCCGGCAAGAACAATCGAGCATCCATGGTTTTTGGATCTCTGACTATTGGTTCGAACTCGAGGCCGGGCAAAATGTCACGTTCGAGTTCGATTCCTGGCGCAATTTCCAGAAGTTCGAGGCCGCCCAGGGTCAGTCCAAATACACATCGCTCCGTAACGAAAAGGACAGGTTGTGCCTTATCGGCGGCAACACGGCCACTGAAGGTGATCTGTTCAATCTCATTCAGGAATTTTTTGTTTTTTCCTTCCTTGCGAATTTCCAATACACCATCATCCATTGCGACTTCCAGCCCACCAGCCCGAAATGTTCCGACAAACACGACTTTGCGGCTGTTTTGACTGATGTTGATGAAGCCACCGCACCCCATAATTCGCTTGCCGAACTTGCTCGCGTTGACGTTGCCATGTTTGTCAGCCTGGGCCATGCCGAGAAAAGCGATGTCAAGACCACCGCCGTCGATGAAGTCAAATGCCGATGTATGATCGAGCAACGCATCGGCATTTGTGGCGGCCCCGAAATCGAGCCCCTTCATCGGCACCCCTCCAACGATTCCAACATCAGACGTTAACGTGACATAGCGGTAAATCCGCTCTTCGTTGCATACGGTACCAATGCCTTCCGGTATCCCGATCCCGAGATTGATGACACTGTTCGCTCGCAGTTCGGCTGCGCAGCGACGCGCAATAATCTTGCGTTCATCGAGAGGCAAGGGTTCCACGCTTTGTGGTGGCACACGAATCTCGCCAGAGAAAGCCGGGTTATAAGCCGTTGCATAGTTCTGCATGTGATGTTCGGGTTCGCCGACAACAACGCAATCGACCATCATGCCGGGAATTCTGACGTTTCTGGACGGGATAGAATCATTTTGCGCGATGCGCTCAACCTGGCAAATGACATAACCACCAGAGTTTCTTGCAGCCATCGCAAGCGTCAGATCCTCCAGCAGCGGTCCCTCGCGTTCGATCGAGATATTCCCATTGGTGTCAGCAGTTGTGCCACGCAAGAAGGCAACATTGATGGGAAAAGCGTGATAAAAGAGCCAATCCGCACCATCGAGCTGCATGACCTCAACAAGCTCCTCGTTGGTCACGTTGTTCATGCGCCCACCTTCGCGCCGCGGATCAACGTAGGTATCAAGTCCGACTTTCGAAAACGTGCCGGGTTTTCCCGCTGCAATGTCTCGGTAAAGCTGCAGGATGCAACCTTCAGGAAAGTTGTAGGCCTCGACAAGATTGTCGACCGCCAGTTGCGTGAGCTTCGGTGACAGACCGTAATAGCCACCGATGATTCGCTTGATCAGACCCTCGTGAGCGAGATGATTTAGGCCTTTGTCTTTAGCATCACCTTGCCCGGTAGAGTGAACGAGGGTTAGGTTCCTCGGCGCACCCGTCTCAATGAATCGCTTCTCAAGCGCGACTAGGAGATTTTCAGGAACACCATGGCCTCCATAACCCGTCGTTGCAAGAACATCACCTTCTTGTACGATGGCGACCGCGGCGTCAGCCGAAACGATCTTCTCAGACATGCCTATGCCCCACTGTCGAAGTACGGCTTCATGCTTGTGCTTCACCTCGGATTAACCTAGATTGCTAGTGTAGTGCCTCACTATTATCGGCGCAAACGGTGAAGCACTACACTAGTGTCCTCTCCCGCCGGGAAGCCAATTTTGACATTCGAGTCGCCTCCGGGATCAAATCAACTATACGGGGGCCTACCTTGAAAGCAATGTTCGCCAGCGATAAGCGTATCGGTTTTGTCTGATTGTTCGGTCAAGCAATTTGCATCAAGTTTGAAGTTTTTGCCGTAGCGCTTTTACGGCGCTTTTGACATCTGATCAACAAGGCCGGCGTGCCTCGGAGCACCGCGCGCACCGGCGCGGTCACGCTCATTCAGCGCTTTGGCAGTGCGCTCAATCTGAACCTGCACTTTCACATGCTGTTTCTCCAAGACCAAGGAATCAGGTCTAGGAGCGTAGCATTTCCACGCTACCCTTGCGCGCATGTCGCATCCTGTTCGCATCGAATTCCCAAACGCGCTCTATCACGTCACCTCGCGCGGTGACCGGCGTGAAGACATCGTCGATGACGATGGCGATCGGCAGGGGTTTGTGGATACCCTCGCCCATGTTGTCGAGCATTTCGGCTTGCATCTTACGACGGTTGGAGGGATCGTGAGAGATGGCAAATAGATGCAATACTATGATCCTAGACCTGACCCCAAGTGAGTAGACCTGACCCCAAGTGAGGCGCGGATTCGATCGAGCGGTTCGCCGGAGACAACCGTGAAATTCCAGGGTTGCGTATTCATTGAAGACGGTGCACGCATGGCCAGTTCCAGGATCTCCTTGATCAGGGCCTTGGGTACGGGGTCGGGTTTGTATCCGCGAACGCTACGGCGTCCGAGAACGACTTCGTCAAACTGCACTGTATGTCTCAGCTCTGGGGCGGGCCGGTAGTTTACTTCAACGCCAAGCAAGTTCCGATGATTGATCGGGCGGGGCGCCGGTTGCGACCGCCTGTACCGCCGGAATCGGCAGGTATGAAGGCAGGCTGGGACCTCGCAGGGTGTCCGGCGGCGCGTACGTGGTGCAGGCTCCAACGGCGGGATAATGCGCGCTACACTCGTAGTGGCACTGCACTGAAACATTCACGAGAGGGGGATTCTATGGGGCCTTTGGCAGGCTTGCGCATTATCGAGTTGGCGGGCATCGGTCCCGGTCCGTTCTGCGGGATGATGTTGTCCGACATGGGCGCGGAAGTGATCCGGGTGGATCGCCCTGGCGGCGGCCGGGGCCGTCCCAAGGATGTGCTTGCACGCAATCGGCGCTCCATCGAGGTAGACCTGAAGGACCCCAGAGGTGTGGAAGTGGTACTGAAGCTGGTGGAGACGGCAGATGCCTTGTTCGAGGGTTTTCGGCCAGGGGTCACCGAGCGATTGGGTCTGGGGCCGGATGAGTGTATGGCGCGCAACGAAAAGCTGGTGTATGGGCGTATGACCGGATGGGGTCAGGAAGGCCCAATGTCAAGGGCCGCCGGCCACGACATCAACTACATCGGCCTGGCTGGCGCGCTGCACGGTATCGGCCGTAAGGGCGAGCGCCCGGTTCCGCCACTGAACCTCATCGGCGATTTTGGCGGTGGTGGCATGATGCTGGCATTCGGCTTGGTATGTGCCCTGCTGGAGGCCCGCTCATCGGGGCGCGGGCAGGTAGTGGACGCTGCCATGGTGGACGGAGCCGCAACGCTGATGGCCATGTTCTTTTCCATGGGGGCAACGGGGGACTTCAAGGACCAGCGTGGCACCAACCTTCTGGATGGCGGTGCTCATTTCTACGACACCTATGAAACCAAGGACGGGGGCTACATTTGCATCGGCTCCATCGAGCCGCAGTTCTACGCTTTGCTGCTGGAAAAAGCCGGTCTCGACCCCGAGCGCTTCGGCGCCCAGATGGATGCGGATCGATGGCCCGATTACAAGGCCGAGATGGAGGAGATATTCAAGAGCAAGACCCGTGACCAGTGGTGCAAAATCATGGAAGGCACCGACGTTTGCTTCGCGCCGGTGTTGTCCATCTTCGAAGCGCCCGAGCATCCTCACAACAAGGCCCGAGATACTTTTGTGGAGGTGGACGGAATGATGCAGCCGGCCCCGTCGCCCCGTTTCTCGCGCTCCAAGGTGAGCGTCCAGCACGGGGCCCGACAGACGGGGGAGGATACGGCAAGCGTGTTGGCCGATGCCGGATATGCAGCCGGGGAAATCGCCGAACTGCAGTCAGCGGGCGTCATCCCGGCCGGATAGGCGCCGTCCCTAGAACTGGAAGACGTCTGCCCGGAAGGCATCGAAAGTCCGCTTGAGATCCTCCGGAGAAGCGGCCAGCGGCGCGATGATGGATGTATGCACCCCGCCCTCAGCATCTTCCCGGATACGATCGCGGATTTCGTCCTCCGGGCCGATGATGGCGATCTCGTCGATCATCTCGTCTGTCAAAGCCCCCGTGGTCTTACCACGATCCTTCGCCGACCAACCCTCGGTGATCGTCTCCGCCGCATCCTGGTATCCGGCCCAGGCGAGAAATTTGTTGTAGACCGGTGTGGCGTAGTAAGGCGCGAACGTCGCCCGAAACAGGTTGCGTCCGGCTTCCTTGTCGTCAGTGGCCAGCACCATCGCCCGGTTGACGATCTCCACGTCATTTACGTTCTTGCCCGCGCGTTCTGCACCGATCTTCACATGCTCCATCATCTTCGGAAGCACGCTCTTCGGCCATAGATTGAATATCACACCGTCGCCATATTCGGCGGCCATTTCGATCATTTTTGGCCTGAGCGCTCCGATGTAAATGGGCGGCGGATTCTCCAGCGGTGCCTGACGGTAGCCACGGCTCGATACCGTCTCACCCTGGAAGTCGGATTTCGCGCCACTGAGCATAGACCTCACCAGCTGAGCGGTTTCCTTTACCCGCGTCAGCGGTTTGTCCAGCGCAATGCCGTTCCATTGACCCATGATGGTCTGGCTGGACGAGCCGATGCCCATCACGAACCGGTCCGGCAGCAGCTGTCCCAGAACGTCGACACTCGCGGCGATTACTGCAGGTGTTCGCGTGTAGGCGGGCGTCACCGCCACTCCGATCCGGATGTTCTGCGTGTGGTGGGCAACGGCGGCCACCTGTGTGAGAGTATCCGGCGCACCGGAATCGCTAAACCAGGCGTCCGGGAAGCCGTTGGCCTCGGCCCAGGTGAGTCGCTCAATGGTTTGACTCAGCTTCGGCCCCGCAGGTAGCGTGACCGCAACTCGTTTTTTAAGTGCCATGAATCCCTTTTCCCCGTCCTGTGCAGAAGACGGTCCTGTGCATAAGAGCGCAAGCCTCGCATTTTGTGGCCCGCGAGATCAAGCCCTGTCCCCGCGGTTCGCTTCTGAGATAACAGCGGGGATTCAAGTCATGAGTGAAATCGCTGTCACACCGGTTCGCGAACACAAACAGGGGAATGACCACGGTTTTTTGCACAAAGCGATGGGCTGGGCCGATGGTCGCCCGAGGCGCTAAAGCGGTGGTGATGCGTATGCAAATACGGGTGGATTGGAGCTAAGTGGGGCCAATATCAGACCGAACACAGCCAATAGCTCACTCAGAGCGCAATCCTGGCGAGGGGTACTGGTAAACCCTTCGCTTCTACCTTTGTCTTATAGACCGCACCGGTGTTATCCCCGGTGCCGCCCGATCCTGAAACGATGTAAAGATCCGTCAGATCGTCACCACCGAAGCAGACGCTGGTGCACATGGGCTGCGGGATATCAATAAGCTGCTCAAATTCTCCTTCGGGACTATAGACACCAACGCCGTTACCATTGGCCAGCGCAACCCAGACCCGCCCATCTTCGGAAACGCAAAGTCCATCCGGGCTGTCTTCGTCAACGCTGAAAAAAGTCCGTCTGATGCCAAGAGAACCATCTTCACTGACCTCATAACAGTTCACCCGCTGGCGCCGGGTATCCGAGTAATACAGCGTGTTGCCATCCGGCGAGAACGCAAGGCCGTTACTCAAGCGGTTGTCATGCGCAACCACACGTACCGAACCATCCAGATCGATCAGATAAAGATCTCCGGACTTTGGTTCCCGGCCATCTTCAAATACCGGACTGGCACCGAGCCCTCCTGCATAGACGCGACCTTTTGAGTCAGTGGTGATGTCATTAAACCCTACCAGACCAGCCGCCTCATCCCGCTCAAGCACCGTCAGCGTTTCGGTCTCAGGGATCGACTTCCAGGAGATGTTTCGCCCGGAAACAATCACGCCGCCATTTTCATGGAGGGACATGCCGCCGATACCTCTGCGATGCTGAAAGATCACCGAGCGACTGCCATCAGTATCCAGACAGAACACACCGCCATTCAGCACGTCGCTGAACATCAGACCTTTTCCTGGTACCCAAATGGGGCCTTCAACCAGACCGTAACCTTCACTCAGTTTTTCCATGTACGTACCCTTTCCCAGCATTTCAGAGCTAATTACGCTACAAACACCCTTGGTGCTCGTCAACCAGCACGAATACCAGGGGACAGACTGAGCTAACCCCTTTACCTCTTAGAGCGCCCTTTTCGTGACCAAAATCGTGCGTCTAAGCGTTGTTTCACAGCCCAATTAGCGCCCAAACCATTGCACTTCAAGACCTTGCGGAGGTCCGACTCCGGTGCCGTAGCGGCGCCGGAGATTTACGGCGTAATCAAATCAGGACGACCGTTTGACATCAATCTCGCGGCACCACGGCTTGACTTACAAGACGGTATCTGACCCTATACTTTCTATGTTTGTACCTTCTATACATTTGCGCAGTGCATTTGTCGCGGCACTGTCGTTCTCGCTGTTTCTATGGCTGATAAAACTGGTGGAGTTTTTTGGCGGTTTAAGCTTTTTCCGGTTCGGTATCTATCCACGCCAGCTTGAGGGATTGCCCGGAATTCTCCTCGCTCCCTTTATCCACGGCTCCTTCGCTCACCTGTTCGCGAACACCGCTCCGATTATCGTGATCGGAACATTGCTGCTTTACGGTTACCCGCGATCAGCCAAAGTAGTGCTGCCAGTTGTTTATCTCGGCGCCGGCAGCGCGGTATGGTTGTTTGCACGAGACGCTTATCACATCGGGGCAAGCGGGCTGACTTTCGGTGTGCTGTTCTTCGTCTTCACGGTTGGTGTACTGCGTTGGGAGCGACGGGCGATCGCCATCTCGCTGATTGTGTTTTTTCTATACGGTAGCGCGATCTGGGGCGTATTACCTTCTACACAAGACGTTTCATTCGAATCGCACATTAGCGGTGCACTGATCGGAATAGTGCTGGCGTTTCTATTGCAGCATCGGGACCCTGAACCACCACCTAAACAATACAGCTGGGAACGCGAGGCAGAAACCGACGACTACGAATGGCGAGGCAGGCCATAGGCTAAACAATCAACATTCCGTGAGCGAACGGGATTCGATTGTACGATTCTAGACTTGCCCCATTTTCCCGCAGTGCGATATTGCAAGACCTGACACCTTTTTGTCATTTTTGGAATCATCAGCGCAAAGGGCTCTGCCCCCCTGAAACGTTGGAAAACACCGATTCGATTTGAGAAGGCAACTAGCGTCGCCCTCTTACCCCGGAGCATCATCCCGGCCGCCTTGTTTCGCGCTTAGAGTGCACTCTTCGTCCCCGACAACGTGCGTCCAAGCGTTTTTCAAAGTAGAAATGAAGGCAAAAATATTGCGCTTCAATGCGTTGCCGAGGTCCGACCGCGTTCAGCTACTCCGTAACGGAACTACTTGCCCTTACGCGCCATGAGTGCTTCAAAGGCAGCTGTCTGGTCCGCAACCACTTTCTGCACGCTCGGGCGCGCCATCATCGCCTCCATGTACTTGCTCGCTCCCGGCAGTGTCTCCATCACATCGCGGCCGTATACATTCTTGCTCATGGTGGAGACCAGCCCGAAGTGCGCGAATGCGGAACAGTCAGCAATGGTGAACTGATTGCCGCAGATGTAGGGATCGAACTTCACCACCCGTTCAAGCGCACCGATGGTTCTCTCCCAACCGGCCATCACATCCGATTTGGCTTCGTCCGAGGCCGTGCCGCCGAAAAAAGCGGCGCTGAGGACCCGCGCTGCCGGCGTGGACATGTACAACTCGATAATGTCGATTACCTCCCGGCACACCGCACGTGCCCACGGATCACTCGGGTAGAGAGGCGGATTGGGGTGTGTCTCTTCCACGTACTCGATAATCGCCTGGGATTCAGCCAGAAAACGACCGTCTACCTCGATGAAGGGCACCTTGCCCATCGGTGAGCGTTGCAGGAACTCCTCTTCCTTGGACGGTGGTGCTGCCACTTCCTCGAATGAAACGCCTTTTTCGATAAGAGCGAGCTTCGTTTTGTTGTAGTTGTTGCTGAGCGGTATGCCGTAGAGCTTGAGCATGATGTATCCCTCCCACATTGAAACTGCATAACGAGTCCAATAGCGTACGCCCGCTACGACCGCGCGTCTACGCGGAAGCGGATGACGCCAACCTGTTTCTCAGTGACCGTTATATGTAAAGGACTCCGACCCATTTAACCTTGGCTTACAATTCACTATAGGAGAGATCGAGCCAAATGAACCAGGAATCTTTTCGTGACATCACCGAAGAGGAGATACGGGCCTATCGCGAAGACGGGGTAGTCCTCCTCAAAGGCCTATTCGACATGGTTTGGGTTGAGCGCCTTCGCGATCTTGCCGAGGCGGATTTGCAAACCCCCAGGGACATGCAGCAAGAGTTGAGTAAAGATGACGATTCCGGGCGCTTCTTTAACAACACGTTTCTTTGGCCGCGCAATCATGACTTCAAGGACATCGTATACCACTCACCTGCCGCCAAGATCGCCGGCCGGCTGATGGAGACCAGAAAACTCAACATTGTCTTCGATCAGTTCCTGATCAAAGAGCCGGGAACGTCGGAACGCACCATCTGGCATCACGATCTGACCTATTGGCCGATCAACGGAAATCAGGTCTGCACTCTTTGGTTAGCATTGGATTCCGTGACTGCTGAGTCCGGAGCGGTAGAGTACGTCAAGGGTTCGCACTTATGGGGCGAGCGATACAAGGCCGAAGCCTTTACCGGCGATGGGCGATACGGGGAGGACCTGCCTCCTGTGCCGGATATCGAGGCGATGCGCCCAGAGCTGGAATTCATTCAGTACGAACTGGAGCCGGGCGACTGCACCGTGCACCACGGGCTCGTCGTGCACGGTGCGCCGGGCAACGCGACCGCGGAACGACGCCGGCGCGCCTACGTCACGCGCTGGGCCGGGGACAATGTAATTTACCAACCGCGCCCCAATATCCAGCCCATGTTATGGGACCCCGACATTTCGCCCGGCGAGCCGCTGGACTGTGAACTTTGGCCGGTGATCTGGCGTGATGACTGAATGACAGCATCATTGGTTTCGGCTTCACGGGAGATCCATCGCGTCCAACCCACTGCTCCGGTGATGCAATTCGCGTGTGAATCCATCGCTCCTGGTCCGTACCCTATTATGCTTGCGAGCTTAAAGTGCACGTTTCGATACAAGAATGATGCGGTTAAGTCTTTTCCAGCGGCGAGTTTGACACTTTAACGGTTGATTTTCAGTGCGTTGCGCGGTTCCGACCCGGTTGTCTTGCGTGAGAATACCTAAGGGCTCAGATATTCAGGTCTAACCCGGAAGCTCCGGAGACGCTACGATCATAGACCTGACCCTCACCTTCTTGACCCTCACCTTCTCCCGGAGCATCATCCCGGCCGCCTTGTTTCGCGCTTAGAGTGCACTCTTCGTCCCCGACAACGTGCGTCCAAGCGTTTTTCAAAGTAGAAATGAAGGCAAAAATATTGCGCTTCAATGCGTTGCCGAGGTCCGACCGCGTTCAGCTACTTCGTAACGGAACTACTTGCCCTTACGCGCCATGAGTGCTTCATAAAGCTTAGGGGTCAGGTCTAGGAGCGTAGCATCCCCATGTTACCCTTGCACGCATGTCCCGTCCCGTTCGCATCGAATTCCCTAACGCGCTCTATCACGTCACCGCGCGCGGTGACCGGCGTGAAGACATCGTCGACGACGATCTCGATCGACAGGAGTTTGTGGACACCCTCGCCCGGGTTGTCGAGCAGTTCAACTGGCTGTGCTACGCATGGTGCCTGATGGACAACCACTACCACCTGCTCATCCAGACGCCGGATGCCAATCTGTCCAAAGGCATGCGCCAACTCAACGGGGTGTATACCCAAACCAGCAACCGTCGCCATGACCGCGTGGGCCATCTGTTTCAGGGACGGTTCAAAGGCATTCTGGTGGACAGCGACGCCTATCTACTGGAACTGGCCCGCTACGTCGTGCTCAACCCGGTGCGCGCGGGTATGGTCAAGCGACCAGACAAGTGGGTGTGGAGTAGCTACCGCGCCAGCATGGGGCTGGCGCCGGTACCGGCCTTTCTTGCCGTGGATGGATTGTTGGCGCTGTTTGCCAAACGTCGAACGGTGGCACAGGCACGTTATGCGAAATTCGTGGTCGAGGGCATCAAGGCGCCCTCGCCCTGGGAGCAGCTGACAGGACAGATATTTCTCGGCAACGACAGATTTGTCGAAAAGATGCAGGCACGCATCGACAAGGCTCAACGCCGGGACGTCCAAATACCCAAGGCTCATCGACGAGCGCCTGCGCCCACGTTGGCACAGATCGCGAAGCGTGCGCCGGATCGCAACAGTGCCATCAAGCAGGCTCATGCCACAGGTGCCTACTCGTACCAGCAAATCGCCGAGCATTTCGGCCTGCATTTCACGACGGTGGGAGGGATCGTGAGAGATGGTAAGTAGATGCAATACTATGATCCTAGACCTGACCCTCGCTCCTCTAGCTCCTCGCTCTACATAGCATCGCGGGCCGTCGCGAAGAACCGCATCAGCGCGCTAAAAACCGATCCAGGACATTGGCGATCATCTTCGCGACATTGTTGTCGCCGTTATTGTACGGCAGGCTGCCGACGAAGGTGATGGAACCGACGGAAAACACCGCCCCGCCATTCGCTGTGTCGAAGTAAACGATGTCCGACCGGATCAACTCTTCCGGCGTTTCGCCGTTCCAGGTCAACAAATTGGTCAGCATATCTTCCGGCACCAGGACGAAATGTTTTCCGTGCCCCTCTGAGGAGGCCAGCACGACCGCGTTGGCCGGCGTGCCCAGGCGTTTGTCGGCGCGATCCAGTTCGAAACCGGCTGCGCCGCCCCCCGACAGTCCGAAATCGCCGATGATTTCATCATCGATGCCGGCGAAAATCCATGCGTGTTCGGGATCGTGCGAAGCCTGGGTGCGGCGGTAATAATCGCCGATGTGGCCGCCCTGGGAGGTGAAACCGACGCCGCACAACATTTGCGGCGGCCGCCCGTTGCGTCGCCACAGGCCGCCATAGGAGCCATCGAAAGCATTGTAGTATTCGCCCGGTTCGGCGGCCCAGGCGCGAATACCGCCTTCCCCCCGGCGAATTTCAACCGCGCTGGGGTAGTGTTCGTTGACCGCGACTTTCCAATAGAAACCGTTGCCGCCCAGATACATGAACCTGCCGCCCTGTTGGGTATAGTCTTGCAGGGCGTCCAGGGTTTCGGCGGTGTGATATTCCGGGTGCGACGCGGTCGTGACAGCATCGTAACCGGCAATCGCATCGACGCCTTCATGGTGTAGTTCGTCGTCGGTAATAACATCGAAATTGTAGCCGTTCGCTTCCAGCCAGCTCCACAAATGGCTGTCGGCGGAAAAGTGCCGCAGTCCGGAACCGGGTACATTGGGATAGCTGATGACCGCCGACCGCATGGTGATGATCGGCCGCAGACGAGAGGAATAACCGATACCGCTGCCGTCGCTGTGATAGTTGTAGGTCGACAGGCCATATTCGATGTGGTCGTCGGTGGTATGGGGAAAGGCCGACCATTCCGCGATCCGGTCGCGTAAGGCGTCGTCCGTATTGCCCCGCGCGATGTTAGCGTAAACCGTATAGGTCAGCGTCGACACCAGCACGCAAAGCTTGTTGCGCGGTTTGCCTTTTGGCGCCGGTACGAAAAACGGTACCATTTCCTTGTAACCGTCCGCCGTGGTCATTCGCGCCGCGTAAATCCCGCTTTTAAAATCGTCGGGTACGGCAAAACTGAAATCGCTGTCCCAACCGCAGTCATAGATGTCGTCGTCATGGAAGTGAATGGCGCCATAGTGTTCCGGTTTCTGCGACCAGGAATGGCAGCTGCCGTCCCAGTTGGACCCCGTCATCGCCCGCGTTGGTAGGTTGCGCAATTCGCCGTTCGATTTGCCGGGGCCTGTATCGACCGCGAGCGGCGTGCCGGGGTCCCGCGAAAAATCCCAAGCGTGGACCAAGGCATCGTGGCCGCCACCGCCGGCGATCGCCGCAATCCGGCCGTCATTGACCGCTTCGCGCAGGATGACCGGACGTTCGATCTTGCCGTTGAAATGGTCGCGCGTCGGTGTACCCGCGACGGCGGCAACCATGATCGCATTACCCAGAACCGGCGCGCCGGAAACATCAGTTGTCGCCCGTGCCGCACCACCATCATCCAGACCGAACTGCGGCTGCAGCGGGGTTTGCGACACGGCCAATTCGCCGCTGCCGCTATCATAGCTGGCGCAAATTCGATACCATCGCCGCCGCGCCAGCGCCTTGCCGACGGATAGTCGGGCATCGCCTACATGCACGAAAGCGCCACTTTCATCGATCGAAAGCGCTATGCCGTTTTCGCCATCGGCCGTCCGGCAGGTCAACACGCCTTGCGCGCCCTTTTCCGGCGTCGTCGGCCAGATCGTGGCGATAAGCGTGAAACTTTCCAAACCCGCCAGCGCGCCGGCATCGGCTGTCATGACAGAGCCGGCATTGACGGCTTGTTCCCGGCTGGGATAGCTGCCGGCAAAATCGCAGTCGATGTCTTCCTCGATGATGCCGGGGCCCTCTGGATTGGGGTCGGCGGAAATCACCCGCACCAGGCGCGCCTGATAAGGCTGGTCCGATATGCCGCTGACGTTAAAGGATATCGTCTCGCCCGGACGCACGGAAAAACGGTCGGCGTATGCGACCAAGGGTATTGTCTGCATGATGGCTGCCCTCTCCTGAATTCTGTTACAGGCTAAATCAGATTACGTCGCAACGGGAATGGAATAGCATTCGCAAAAGCGAATGAAGGAGTACGCGAATATGGAAGATCCCATCGGCGGCCACCCCACCCGGGCGGAACAGTTGGATATTCTGGCAAGCATTTCACTCCGTGCTGTCAATTCAAGTGGATGTTCCCCCGATGCCGTGGGCATGATGCCCGGGCAGGGGATTGGTTGGGCAGATGGTTGCGCGAGGCGGGGTAGCGGCGGTAAAGAAGCCGGCGCTGCGCGGTGACAAGGGCGAAATAGCCTTAATTTGAGCCACGCAACCCGCCGTAGCGGTATACACCGACCCATTGGTTCGGTGGGCGCTGGAATGGGGATACATTGAGAACCCCGTTAATATTTCCTATACTCCCGGTCTGGCTAAAGACAAGGCATCCGGCACGGGTGTGAAATGGGTGTCCTGAGAGGTGCGATGCGTTTTGTGTGCCCTGCACTTGACCCGATAGCTGCGGACCGTAGTGTCGTCTTGCAGATATTCGTTCAGGAGGGGTAGACGTGCAAAGTAGGAACAGCTTTGTCGCCGGTATTTTGGTCGTCACGCTCGGCGCGCTACTTCCGAGGGTCGCCTGCACGCAGGAGCGCATCGAATCCGATGACTCAGAACCGACAATCGCCTTTTTCGCACCTGCTGACGGCCGTTATATCGAATACCGCGAATCCTCCTTTTCGGTTCCGCGACCTATCGTAATACTCGACCCGGTTGTACTCGGCAGCGCTGAAGCCTATCCCGACAATACGACCGTTGAGCAGATCGGACCTGATGAAGTGAAGGTTCGAATTACCGGTCGGGTCTACGATTTTCTTGCGGATATGGTTGCTGGCGGCGAGGCGGATATCGAAGAAATTGTGATCACCAGTAACTACTATGGATCGTTATCCCCCATCCCGGTCACACGCCAATCCGCTGAGTACGCTCATCCGTATTTTGATGCGGCCTCGCTGAACATCAACCGGGCATTGCGCCCCTTTCCATTCTCAGGCCGGTTCGATACGGGCGTGCAGAAGCTGAAGATTCAGTCAGGCTCAAACAACATCAACGCAACTGCCACAAACACCGACACTAACACCGGCACCGCGGTGCTGATGATCAGGGCAAGCGTCAACCGCGAGGAAGAAAAATACGACATCGATGTCAGCGTTAGAGACGCGATGGACGATGGGCTTTACGTCCCGATACTCGTGCATATCAACGACGATGATGTGACGCCTGACAATGTCAATTCTGCGTATGCCCATTTGAACGGCAAGCGGGTGGGACTGCGATTCATCGACGGTCAGCTGCAACTTGATCGACCCATTATTGGCGTCGGTCGATCAACACAGCCTGATGCAGTTCCGAACGTCGTCAATGTTGTTGGCGACGATGATCGCTTCCGTATCCGCTACAAAGACGAAGAAGCGGTGTTTACCTGGGGTTACACCAGCAGCCCGTAACGATGTCACGGTGCCTGATCGGTCGACCAGGCGCGGGACCTTGGGGGCATTTAGTCATCCGATCGGATGATTAGCTGCACCGACGCATTGTTTGGCGGGCGCTGGAATGGGGATACATTGAGAAACCCGTTTATGTTTCCTATACTTCCTTGATTTATTCTTAGGATGGATTTAGTCAACCCGGAACATCGTCGAATAACAATCGGTCCAGTCCACGGACAAGTCCGGTGATTTCTTGCACCTTGCGGGCTGCAAGGAGGCTACCGTTGACGAATATGCTGTTGTCCTCGCCCATCTCGTGACGCAGGCTCAGCCGCTCTCCGGGCATTCCGAAAAGAACCTCAGTGGAAGCAGT
>Ga0315336_1004044_pt1 | contig 18199 bp, 19 predicted proteins | sample ASW5metaG_FD_204512 | JGI IMG/M metagenome (GOLD analysis project Ga0315336, IMG submission 204512) | Ammonia-oxidizing marine archaeal communities from Monterey Bay, California, United States - ASW #5 | ecosystem: Environmental > Aquatic > Marine > Intertidal zone | place: USA: California... | reverse complement strand
GATGTGGGCATGTTCTCGCGATCATCCCCTATCTGATCTCTCCGCGTATGCCGCGTCTGTCCGATCCTTCTTTTTCCAAACAATCTAATCTGTTTGTGGCAACGCTGCCTTCGCTTTGCCGCGTTCGCGCCACCACACCACAAGCCCTGCACCAACTGTCAGCGTCGCTCCGAACAAACTAATTGCATCAATCCAGTGCCCAAAGAAAATCACTGTCACAAATATTGATGCTGGCAAGATAAGGAAATTGAAAGGCTGAAGCGCACTGGCCGGCGCTTCGCGATAAGCCATTGTGAACAGTGTATGAGCGACATTGGCTGTTAAGATCACAACGCCCATTAGCAACCAGCCATTTAGTCCCATCGGAACGAAGGTAAACGCACCAACAGCCGTAGACATAATCACCCCGACAACCGCCATGTAGGCCATGGATGTTGTCGTGCTGTCATAAGCTGCAAGCTTGCGGGTCAGAACGGTGTAAAGCGCAAATGTTGTCACAGCACCCAGCTGGAACCAAACACCAATATTCACCGCTTGAAATCCGGGTCGAATAATAATCATCGCGCCAAGGAACCCAACTGCGATCGCTGACCAACGGAACACGCCAACTTTTTCGCCAAGAATTGGGATTGCAAACAACGTCGTCGCCACTGGGAACAGCATGAAGATTGCTTGTAGATCAGAAAGCGGCATAAACATAAGCGCAGTGCTGAAACACCAGATATCGCCAACCAATAGCGCGCCACGTAAGACCTGAAGCCCAGGACGTTTTGATTTGAACACCTGCTTAAGGGAACCTTCACGCAAAATCCAAATCAGGGTAAACAATGCAACGCCCCAATAGCGGATCATCACAACTTGGGTCGATGGATAATCAGTCACTAAAAACTTCGTCGCGACATCTTGAATGGAGAAGACACAAATCGAGATTAGCGTCAGCATAATCCCTTTGGATATATTGTGCCCAGCAACTGGCTCAGTAACACTCATAACGGACCTGTTTCAAAAAGCGCCTGCATCGATGCGACAGGACGAAAGGTAGAATTCAGTCCTAGCACCAGCAATTGACTTTGCCTATAAGAATAAGCAACCGGATTAGCCAACAAACGAGATCACTGTGCCCCACATAATCGTCGAACACTCAGCGCCAATTGCAGACAATACTGACATGGACAAGCTCTGCCGATCTTTGTTCGAAGCGACCAACGCGACTGGTGTTTTTCCGAAGCTTGAAGACATTAAAGTTCGCACAGCACCGACCAATCACTGGTACCAAAATGTTGAGAATTCGAGTTTCGTGCATGTCACCGTTCGCCTCTTATCAGGTCGCACAACAGAGCAAATGCAAGCCGTCACAAATTCAATTCTGGTGGCTTTAGTGGCTCAATTGCCTGACGTGCCAAGCATCACTGTGGACATCAAAGAGATCATCAGGGACACCTACGCGAAACGATCTGCGTAAGTCGGTCATGGAATAGCTGTATTTTTCCTTCAAACAGCATAGCATGCTGACAAAGAGGGAGATTTAGATATGCGAGTTATCGTTGCAATTTTGGCGTCGCTTATTATGTGGAGCCCAGCAGCCGCTGAGACTTTTGGCGAAAAACGCGCCTACTTCAAAGACTGGCTCGCCGCATGTCGACCGGCAACCAACTATTGCAGCGCTATAACTTACATCAATCCCAATCCAGGCGATGGCGCCGTTGCCGACTATTGGCTTCGCGTCGGTCGTCAAATCGATGGTGAACAGTGGGAAATTTCCATGGTTACCATTGTGGATATGCCGAACTCGTCTAGCTCAATCTTTTTTAAAACCGACACAGGCGAAGAGCATTGGTTCTCTCGCGGCAATGACATTGTCGCTTATGGCGGCGTAAATGAGTTTTATCTACTTGGTCACAGCGCAGAACTGCTTTTCTCAGAAATGATTGCAGGCCGTCGCCTTGACGCAGGTTTCTGGAACGATGCGGATCAAAGTCTAGATTTCACTTTCTCCCTTTCAGGCCTATCTGCATCGCTGCTTTGGATCGATGAAAATCAAAAACGCCTCGGATCTCCTCGAATTGCAGGGGCGTTGCCGATCAATCAAACATTAGCCGAAGATCGGATTACACTGCCCGGCATGTTGTCTGACCCATTAATGGAACTTCACGCCAAAACCGCCTCGTGTGAGCCGTTATATGAATTGATCCACGCTGAAGACTGGGGCGTCTATCAGGTCAATAATGAAAGCTTGCTGTACATGATCCCTTGTACTGCCGGTGCTTACAATTTCGGCTATAGCTTTTACACCTACAATACAAAATACGATCAGTATCAAGCTCTGTTGTTTGCCGATTATTGGGATAGCGTTGGCTGGACAGGTACAGACGTTCTGATCAACGCGTACTACGATCCGGAGACCCGCACTCTGGGTAGTTTTTACAAAGGAAGAGGAATTGGTGACTGTGGCACTTCTGGAGAATGGCGCTGGGAGCAGTATGGTTTCAAACTGATAAAGTTCAACGCAAAGTCAAAATGTGAAGGCTATTCGGACGACCAGGCCATTGGTGAGTTCCCGCAAATCTATCCGCCCGTCACTAATTAAAACTCAATCAATCTCACTTTAAACCAAGAAGGGATTAGCATGCGTTCAATTATACTGGGACCAAGCTTATCACGCCTTATCATTGCAATAGTTGCTGGACTAATACTGTGTAGTCCAGCGACCGCCAAAACTGTCGGAGTACAAGCGACAGAATACAAAGAATGGATTGCAAACTGTCAGGCTCACACCAATTATTGCTACGCTGTAACTTACATAAATCCAGATGCAAGTAGCGGGAGTATCGCCGACTATTGGTTAAGCGTTGGGCGTTCAATTACGGGTAAACAATGGGAAATCTCAATCACCACTATTCAAGAAGAACCAGCTGATGGCACCGAATTCTTAGTACAGGCGGATGATGGAGAACAGCTTAGTTTCACGTTAGGGGAAAACGCCAAAGCAATTGGCTCAGCGAATGCATTTTATTTGATAGGCGATCAAGCCAGCACTCTTCTGCCTGATTTATTGTCAGGGACCAGGCTGAACGTAGAGTTCGGCATGGCAACTGGAACAAATGAGACATTTTCCTTCTCACTCGCAGGCCTTAAAGCGGCTCTGCTCTGGATTGATAAAATCCAAGATAGAAAAGGCGAGCCCAGAACTGCTGGCATGGAACCAGATCCCGACCAAATATTTGGTGTTCTTGCCCCGTCAACCGACGTTTTGCCGGGCGAATTGTTAGCTTATCACTCGCTAAAATCCTCGTGCAAACCGATTAATAGCTTATCTGTCGAACGCAGTTGGGAGTTACATCAAGTCAGCTACGACAGCTATTTGTACATCCTTTCTTGTTGGCCAAACGACACAAATCCTGCATCCAGCGTTTATGTCTATAACAAGAACTACAAACACTATTCGCTTAGGCTGTTTGTCGATTATCGTGAAAATGGAGGGTGGTCCGGCGCCAACATTTTGTACAACGCTTCCTTCGACCCAATAACACAGACACTGAGCAGTTTTCACAAAGGAAACGACTCCGGCGATTGTGGAACCATTGGAAATTGGGTTTGGCAGGACTATGATTTTAAGCTAAATGCATTCTTCGCCAAGCCTGAATGTGGCGAGCGTTCAAACTCGCAGGCAGGCAAAGACTTCCCGCAAATTTATCCAGCAGCTTCAAACTAGAGAAAGTCACCAATGCGCATTATAGCCCTGACTGCATTGGCGATGATCGCCTTCGCTGCAAATTCAGTTTTCACCCGGCTTGGGTTAGCACAGACCTCAATCGATCCGTTGGTTTTCACATCCATCCGTTTATTGTCTGGCGCGCTTGCTCTTGCGGTACTTGTTTGGATGCAGAGCAAAAACACATCATTATTGTTGAGTAGTGGCACATGGCGTGGCGCCACAGCACTAGCTTCATATGCCATTTTTTTCACGTTCGCTTACATCACTTTAGGTGCAGGCCTTGGCGCACTCGTTTTGTTCGCATCGGTGCAAATCACAATGATCTTTTGGGCAATCGTCAAAGGTGAACGCCCTGGGCCCATTGAGCTAATTGGAATACTTTTGGCATTCGGCGCATTCGCCTATTTGGTGTCGCCTGGACTAGTTGCGCCCGATCCGCTAGGCACAGTCTTAATGGTCATTGCCGGCATAAGCTGGGGCGTCTATTCGCTCCTTGGTCGCGGCTCGAGAAACGCAACGCAAGACACAATGGGTAACTTTGTCAAAGCAATTCCATTCGCGATCGCTGCCTTGGCAACGGCCGTAGCCTTAACACCGAATGCATCGTTCGATTTGACAGGACTGTTCTACGCTGTGCTTTCTGGCGCCATCGCTTCAGGCATGGGATATGCAGTCTGGTATTATGTATTGCCCCAACTAGCGCGCACCAGTGCGGGCGTTGTGCAGCTCACTGTGCCAGCCATCGCGACTGCTGGTGGTATATTGTTTTTGGGCGAGCTCATCACCGCTCGTTTTTTGATCGCAAGCGCGCTTATACTGCTAGGGGTTGCTCTTGCCACCCTTTTTAAGAAGCAAACGAAATAGCTTAGAACTTGACCAAGTTGGTCATGACAATAACTAAGAATACCAGCGAGGCTGCACTCGGCAATGCCAGCGCAACAAAACCTGCCCGCGCCCACTTGCTGGAAAACCGTCTCCACAACAGCAACGCTAAACCAATTGCACCAACCGCTTCAATTACCCCGACCAATCGCCCATGATGATCATCCTGCCAATAGGAAATCGGCGAATGAAATCTCCATTCAGTTAAGGGCCATAGATGCTTATGTGCATCATCGGCATGAACTAAAAAATCAATGGCAACATGAGATAAGCCTGCCCCTGCAAAGATCAACAAAACTAACCAAAGGTCTTTCCACCCGCCTGCACGCTTCATCATGAAACCGCCTGCACGCTTCATCATGAAATATGCGACAACCAACAAGCCAAAATAGATTGGGATTGAATTCGACAGAGCTGAGAAGAATTGCCATGGCTCTTGCCAGTACAAGCCGTCAGGTTCCCGCCACATATTATCGACGCCCAAACCTGGGATACGGCTAATCAGGACCATAACAAAAACAGACATATCCGGCACAAAACCAGCAAAGAATGCCAACAGGTTTTGCTTCTTGGTTTGCTCCGGCCGTGCCATCAAGGCACCCGCCACCAAAATGTGTGTAGTTGTCAGCATAATCGTCCCCCATTTTACGAACTTAGGAAGCTTGTCAGCGCATTGCTAGACCATCCACAAAAAAGTGATGCCTTTACAAATATTTTCAAATACCCATATGTCTTTCACTTGTGTTTTGAGCAGAACTTTGCCATCACCATGCCACGCCAACGGATTTAAAAGGTTCAAATGCCATATTTGCTGCTCGTCTTGGGCCTTGCCACTCTTGTGGTGACAGGAGATCTATTGGTTCGCGGTGCAGTTGGCTTGTCCAATCGCATGGGCATCCCCCCTCTCGTCATTGGTCTTACCGTTGTTGCATTTGGCACATCTGCACCTGAACTAGTTGTCTCGCTGTCCGCTGCCTTTGAAGGCGCGCCAGGACTTTCAATCGGCAATGTTGTTGGATCAAACATCACGAACATCTTGTTCGTACTTGGCGTTCCAGCGATCTTCTTTTCTATTGATTGCAAACAAAATGGCTTGCGTCGATCCGCAACATTCATGGTGCTCATCACCGTGCTTTTGATCGTGCTGAGTTTCGACCACACTATCAGCTTCACTGACGGTCTGCTGCTCATCGCTCTATTGGCTGGTTATTTGGTTTACAACGGTATTGAAGCCAATCGCATGCGCAAAAAAGGCCAAGCGATTGAAGACATTATCGAAGAAATCGATGATGCGCCGGATGATGTTCGAAAGATCTCCATCTACTTGATTATTGGCATCATTGGCCTGCCCCTTGGCGGCAAATTGACCACAGATAGTGCCCTCGACATCGCGAGCATGATGGGCATGGCAGAAAGCGCCGTTGGCCTAACGATCGTTGCGCTCGGCACTTCGCTTCCAGAGTTCGCAGCAGGCATGGCCGCTGCACTTCGCAAGCAGTCTGCTGTTGCCATCGGTAACGCGGTAGGTTCCAACATCTTCAACATTCTGTCGATTGTCGGTGTCACCGCAGTGATCATCCCATTGCACGTTGATACAAGCTTCCTGCGGTTCGATTATTGGGTCATGTTGGCAGTATCGCTCAGCATCTTGCCGATCATCTTCATGCACCGCAGCATTGGTCGCAAAGAGGGCCTGATCATGACTGCCATCTATTTGGGATACATGTTCTTCGTATTCCAATCAGGTCAAATTGGCTTCTAGCGAACACCAGATTTTGCAGGCCACTTCAGCGCAACAGAACGGCTTTAAAAGAATTCATTGTACCAGTTCGAGTTGACCCTTGATGTGGATCGATAAAGGTGAAAAAATCGCGCGATAATGAACGAACCAGTCACCTCCCCCGGCCCAGAGATAATCAAGAAATTCGTTAAAACCCTGCCTGCTGGCCCGGGCGTTTACCGAATGTTTGATGACACCGAAACGGTGATTTATGTCGGCAAAGCGCGCAACCTAAAAGCGCGTGTGAACAATTACACACGTTATGAAGGCAACTCCATTCGCATCGGGCGCATGATCGCTGCCACGCGCACAATGGAGTTTGTCACTACAAACACTGAGAGTGAAGCGCTTCTTCTTGAAGCAAACATGATCAAACGTCTTAAGCCACGCTATAACGTCTTGCTGCGTGACGACAAAAGCTTCCCTTATATTTTGATGGCTATGGAGCATGAGGCTGCAGAGCTGACGAAACACCGTGGCGTGCGTAGAAAAAAGGGGCACTACTTCGGCCCTTTTGCGTCGGTCACTGCTGTTAATCGCACAATCGCAGCACTGCAAAAAGCATTCCTACTTCGCAACTGCACCGACAGTTATTACGAGGGCCGTACTCGCCCCTGCCTTCAGCATCAAATCAAACGCTGCTCTGCGCCTTGTACTGGTGAGATATCAATCTCCGACTACAATGAACTTGTGTCGGACGCTGTGAAGTTTTTGAACGGAAAATCAAAGTCCATTCAAACTCAATTATCCCAAGAGATGCAGACAGCTTCGGACGATATGGACTTCGAACAGGCTGCATTATTGCGTGATCGTATATCTGCATTGTCGCTCATTCAGGGCCAAGGCGATATGAGCGCCCAAACAGTTTCTGAAGCCGACATTTTTGCGATCCATCAGGAAGCAGGTAAGTTCTGCATTCAAGTCTTCTTCTATAGAGCTCACCAAAACTGGGGCAACCGAGCCTATTACCCTCGCGCTGACAAGAGCCTTGAATTATCGGAAGTCCTTACAGCGTTCATCGCCCAATTCTATGAATCTAGAACGCCCCCCAAGCAGATTTTGCTTTCTCATGCAGCTGAAGAACCAGAATTGCTAGGCGAAGCATTATCCCTTCGAGCGGACAGAAAAGTAGAAGTGCTGACGCCACAACGCGGCGAAAAACTGACGTTGGTGACCAACGCTTTGAATAACGCCAAGCAAGCTTTGGGCAGACAGCTTTCTGAAAGCGCATCACAGATTCAGTTGCTTGAGGGTATGGCCAAAACATTCGGACTTGAGAACACGCCCCGCCGTATTGAAACATACGATAACTCCCATATCCAAGGGACTCATGCCGTTGGTGCGATGGTGGTTGCAGGACGAGAAGGTCTGTCGAAAAAACACTACCGAACCTTCAATATCAAATCCACTGACATTACCCCCGGTGATGACTTCGGTATGATGCGCGAGGTACTCACGCGGCGCTTCACGCGTTTGATTTCAGAGCATGTTCCAGCCGATGCCATTCAAACAGAAGACGATGACAAAGACGCCTTGCCGGATTGGCCAGATGTATTATTGATTGATGGCGGCAAAGGCCAAATGTCAGTTGTGCGCGAAACACTCAAGCAGTTCAAATTGCCATTGCCAGTTACATTGATCGGCATCGCAAAAGGGGAAGAGCGAAACGCAGGCCGCGAGACATTCATCATGGAAGGTCGGGAGCCATTCATGCTCCCCGCCCGCGATCCAGTGCTTTATTATCTTCAACGTCTCAGGGATGAAGCCCACAGGTTTGCGATTGGCACACACAGGGCGAAACGCTCCAAACAAATCGTCAAGAATCCTTTGGATGAAATCGAAGGCATTGGCCCAACACGCAAGAAGGCGTTGCTTAGTCATTTTGGGTCAGCAAAGGCTGTCGGCGGAGCAGCGCTAAAAGACCTGCAGTCCATTCCGGGCATTTCAAAACAAATGGCGCAAAACGTCTACGACCATTTCAATCGGTCTTGACCTTCAAAGGCCAATCAGGTTGGCTGCATTCAAGCTCGTAGCAGAGGAATTACAGTGAACTTACCCAATTGGCTGACATTGTCGCGCATTCTTGTCATCCCCATCATCGTGGTGCTGGTGCTCATGGACAATCTGACTGCGCAATGGTTCGCTTTGTCCCTATACATCGTGGCGGCATTAACCGACTTTTTTGACGGATACCTAGCCCGCAAGATGAATGCTGTTTCGTCGCTCGGCCGTATGCTCGATCCAATCGCAGACAAACTGATCGTTGGCGCCTTGCTTGTTGTCTTCGCCTTTAACGGCAGTTTTGATGCGACCCTCACTGTTGCCGCAGTCCTAATCATGTTGCGCGAAATCGCGGTCGCAGGCCTGCGCGAGCATCTTGGCAGCGAGCAAATCACCGTACATGTCTCAAAGATCGCCAAGTACAAAACAACAATGCAGCTAGTTGCATTGGGCGCAGTGATGGCCCTGCCGCTCGTGCCGAACTTGCAGTCTGCTGCTGCGGCCTTGATGTGGCTTGCTACTGCCCTAACGGTCTACACTGGCTATGAGTACTTTGCAGTTTCAATGCCGCACCTGCTGAAAGACGAAAAATGAGAATTCTCTATTTCGCATGGCTGAGAGAACGTATGAACAAAGGCAGCGAAGAAGTTTCGCCTCCTGCCGATGTCACTACGATCGATCAGTTGATTGATTGGATGGCATCAAACGACGAGTCATTTCAACTTGCATTCGAAGACAAAGAGATCATCCGCGCTTCAATCGATGATGAATTGGTTGAGCCCGACGCGTTTATCAAAGACGCAAGAGAGATCGCATTCTTTCCCCCAATGACTGGCGGCTAATTATGTGGGTTCGCATTCAAGAACAGCTGTTTGATCCGGGACATGAAACAAACAACTTCTTGCAAAAAGACGGTTCTGCAGGTGCTGTTGTCACCTTTACCGGGTTGGTTCGCTCAACGCCGGACGATCCAATAGATGCACTCATTCTTGAACACCACCCGACAATGGCAAAAAAGCAAATTGAGCGATTTGCAACCGAAGCCAGTGAGAAGTTCGAGCTTGTAGACATTGGCGTTATTCATCGGTTTGGCCGCATGAACGTTGGCGAAGTGATCGTTCAAGTCATGGCTGCATCGCCTCACCGTCAAGCTGCTTTTGATGGCGCAAACTATGTCATGGACTGGCTAAAAACCGATGCGCCATTTTGGAAGCAAGAAGTCACGGCACAAGGCACTACTTGGGTGCAACATCGCTCTGCCGACGATACTGCAAAAGACAAATGGAAAACGCCGCCCAAGAGTTAACTCGGACGGCGTCAAATTCGATTGCAGTTAGCTATTACTCTGCGGCAGCTTTTTTAGGCTGAACTAGCTCAGAATAAGCTTTCATCATCACACCGCATATATCGCGCTTGGCAAATGTATCATTTTCAATCTGCGCAACCGGCACAACTTCAGCAGCTGAACCAGTCAAGAAACATTCATCAAATGTGCCAATCTCTTCCGGCATGATGACACGTTCTGTTACCTTGATACCTTTGTCGCGAGCTAGTCCAATGACCGTGCGACGTGTGATACCATCTAGGAAGCAATCAGGTGTCGGCGTATGAATTTCACCGTCTTTGATGAAGAATACATTGGCGCCGGTCGCTTCAGCGATCTGACCGCGGTAATCCAACATCATTGCATCAGAGAACCCACGTGCTTCAGCGGCGTGTTTCGACAGCGTACAGATCATATAAAGACCAGCAGCTTTTGACGCGAATGGCGCTGAAGTTGGCGAAGGACGACGCCAATCTGAAAGCGCTAAGCGTACTCCCGCCAATTTGTCTTCGTATGAGAATAAGCTAGGCCATTCCCAAGCGGCAATTGCAACGTGGACAGGGTTATTGTGTGCGCCTAGGCCAAGTTCAGCAGAACCACGGAAAGCAACTGGACGCATGTAAGCGTCAACCAAGTCGTTTTTCACTAAAACGTCGCGACAAGCTTGATCCAATTGATCTGCGCAATAGGGCACTTCGAAATCTAACAGCTCGGCAGATTTGCGCAAACGCTCTGAGTGTTCGTGGAGTTTAAAGATCTCTCCACCGTAGGCACGCTGGCCTTCAAATACACTAGAGGCATAGTGCAAAGCATGCGTTAGCACATGCACCTTGGTGTCTTTCCAAGGTATCATTTCTCCATCAAACCAAATCCAACCATCGCGTTGGTCTAAAGGCACGCCGGCCATGTGTATTCTCCCCAAAATGACGCAATCAATAAAACGTCAGAAATTCATATCTCTTCATAAAACACCCGTGCACTTGGCAAATCAACTCAAGCTTGGGATAAGAAAAGAAAAGTTAATGTGTAGGACAACATGACAGCGAAGAAAATAAATGTCAACAAGGCTGACATAAATTTATCACTTGTCGATGAGCCCGCTGAATCCAGCGCAGAAATGCCGTTGGATGTGATGGGATTGCTGTTCTTCGCCTATAGAGATTTTGTGCGTGACGCAGATGCATTACTGTCCAAAAAAGGGTTTGGTCGAGCGCACCACAGGGTTCTTTATTTTGTGAACCTGCGCCCCGGCATGACCGTTGCCGATCTACTCGACATTCTCAAAATAACAAAACAAAGCCTTGCACGCGTGCTTCGACAGCTCGTTGACGGCGGTTACATAGAACAACGCACAGGCCCCAGCGACCGCCGCCAACGCCTGCTTTATCCGACGGTAACAGGATCAGAATTCTTCGAAACTCTGTCTTCCTCCCAAGCACAACGTATCGCACGTGCACTTGCACCTATGCCAAAGAGCACTCGCGATGCGGTCACAACTTTTCTAGCTTCGATGATTGATCCAGAAGATCAGGAAACATTGGCGAGCTTGAACCTCACCAAATCTGATTAAGCTGACTTGCTGCTCAGTTCTGCGTAGGATTCAACAAACTGTTGCGCATCCAATGGCTGAGAGAAGTATGCCCCTTGCATAATCGTGCCGCCCCATTTCCGAATAGATCGCACCTGTGTTGAGTTTTCGATGTCTTGAAAGACAACATCGATGTCAAGCAGCGCACATACATGCAAAGTGCTCTTTGGAGCCGAAAACTCTCGTTTTTCTTCGCCAATCGGAGCTGTTAGCCTACCAGCAACTTTAACTGTGTCTGGCGACAAGTCGGTCAAAGTAGAAATCGACATTGCGCCCATTCCGAAATCACCAACTTCGATCTTCGCACCTAAGGCCCGCACGTTCGCAATTGCTTGTTTCAGCAGCAAACTTGGAACGTCCAAGATGCCAACCTCACTCAAAACGATTGAAATTTGCTTGGGATCAATTCCCATTTTATTGAGAATTGCCGGGAAGTTTTCATTTTCAAGGAACTGCGCTGAAAGCGCAATTGATACTCTTGGAAACTTGATACCCGCTGCATCCCAAACCTTTAGCGATGATGAGATTTCTTCCAGTATGATCCTGTCGATCTTTGAGCAAAGCTTCGCGCGATTGGAAAGCTGAGAGTAAGCACTTGGTTTTAACAAACCATACTGCGGGTGCCGCCAGAATGCCATTGCATCTAATCCAAGTAGTTCACCCGAAATCACATCAAACCGCGGCAAATAAGTGGCTGTAAACTCCTTAAACTCAATGGCTTTTCGAAGTTCAAAAGTTTTCACACGGTCTTCGACTGCATCTTTACGCATCCGAGGATCAAAGAACATAAACCGCCCGCGACCGTCGTCTTTCGCAGAATACAAGGCTGTGTCAGAGTCAGACAGAAGACGTTGCTTGTCAATTCTCGCCCCACCTGCAACGGCAATTCCCATGCTCGCACCAAACTGGCACTCGGTACCGTCATAAATGAATGGCTCCGCCAGGCTTTCATTAATCCGGGTCGCAAGCTTTGCTAGGTTTGTGCGACCAGTATTCTGGTTCATCAGAATGATGAACTCGTCCCCACCAACCCGGGCAATAAACGAAGCATCATCCAAAACAGACATAATCTGCGAAGTGGCCCAAACGAGCACTGCATCTCCAGCATCGTGACCCATGCTATCATTTATTGGTTTGAAGTTATCCAGATCTATTGAGAGCACAGCTAGTTCCGTGCCTGAATTCTCAGCCACTTCAACCCGAGCTTCAAATTCATTGTCAAAATATCGACGGTTCGGCAGTCCAGTCAAAACGTCATGGAGCGAATTATACTCTAGCTTCATTTCAATCTGACGTTTTTCCGTTACGTCCTCATGGGTAGCGATCCATCCGCCACCTGGCGCTGGCGAGTGAATGGTATAAACGATTTTTCCAGATGCAAGAGTTGTTTCAGCTCTAAACTCTTCGCCCTTAGAAGCAAATCCCAAAATTTCCTTAAGAAGATCTCGTGGATCGCCCTCAAAGTTGCCGCTTGCTTTCTGCACATTTAGGATCTCTAGAAACGGCATTCCGTTTGAAAGATCGGTTGGCTGCATCGCAAAAATTTCGGCATATTGATCGTTAAACACTGTCAGGTTGAAGTCGTTGTCAAAACACGAAATCCCTTGGTTCATGTTTGCCAAAGTCAATTCAAGTTGAATGTTCTTCATCCGAACTAGCGCTTGGTTTTTGGCCAGTCGTTGAATTGAGATTGCGACCAAAACACTCGGGAAAGTACTAATCACACCTAGCGTTTGGAGCTGAAACAGCGAATCTCGCAAAGACTCAGATTCGTTACCAGCCGGCCAATTTCCAGTCACCAACGCCGCTGCAACGAGCAATAAGAGCGCTGAGTTCGCTAGAGTTACCTCAAACAACCTACCTTTTAGCGCCAACCACAGGCTCGGTAAAATCAGAACAACGACAGCATCCAAGTGCAATGCATTCAGAATAAACAAGCCCGCTGCAGTCGCTCCACAAATTAGAATTGCTTCTACAGGTTGTGTTCTGATGAGTTTTACATTCTTGCGGCCAACATTGGTTTCAGACAGAAATGCAAAAACCGGCATAAGCACAATCATCGAACTGACGATGTCGCCAGCCCACCAGTGAACAAAGACATCATAGAAATCGACGCCATACATGAAATAGAGTGCGCCAGAACCTATGGCAGCAGCAGGAACCGCAGCTGTGGCAATGATAGCAACAACTTGCATCGCGATTTTTGGACTAAGACTTTTCTCGTAAGCAATCCCAGAAACCATAAGTATGGTTCCCACAACTGCGATCTCAACTGAATTAGCAGTTGCAAATGCTAGTCCTAGAGTGATGGAGTCGCCGAACGAAACCTGAATGAGCACGTTCGCGATAAACGCAGCTAATACTATTGCAGGAAACTTGTTGCGTCCAAAAAGAAAGCCAAGTGAAACCAACACAGCATTTGCTGGCCAAAATATCGCAACATCATCAGAGACGCGCGCGAGGGTAACGCTTCCATAAGCCAGAACAAAGAAAACCACGGCGCATAAAACAAATACACCGAAAAAATTTAGCCGTCTTAGCAGGTTCCCCATCTGCAACTCACGATCTATTTGGGCCTCAATTTTTGCAGCCAATTGAAATGACTAGCAAAAGAATCGTTTGTAGTTTGCACTAGGCTACATCAACTAAGAGTTAATTGTAGACCGTTATTGGTACGATTCGCACAACAAATCGTTCAACATATTCGCATGCTTATATATGAAATCCCCACCCTGAGCGAAGATCAGGCGAATTATGGAGAAATTGAACCGACCAATTTTCAACCAATTTCATTAAAATACGTAAAACCAACTATTCCTAAATTAGTCGCTGCCCGTTGGCCACAGGTTTGTCCACCGATGCTAGTACGATGTCGCCATTCTCATCTTTATAACCCAACGTAAGCACCTCTGATTTTAGCGGACCTATCTGTCTTGGAGGGAAATTGACAACTGCCATGACTTGGCGCCCAACAAGTTCATCCGCGTGATAGTGAACGGTGATCTGAGCGGAAGATTTTTTCAGCCCCAGTTCTTCGCCAAAATCAATGATCATAATATGTGCAGGTTTGCGCGCCTCAGGAAACGGGCGCACTTCGACTATGGTACCTGTGCGAATATCAACTTTCATAAAGTCATCGAATGATATCTGATCACTCATGCGCCTAACTCCTCGCTTCGCTCACGTGCAGCGGTGACTGCTCTTTCCATAAGTGGAGAAAGCCCCTCGTCGCCCATCAAGATCTGCAATGCAGCGTAAGTTGTGCCATTCGGCGACGTAACATTCTCACGCAATGTCGCCGCACTAACATCCGGCTCTGCGTCCATAAGCGCCGCGGCACCAATAATTGTTTGTCGTGCCAATTTCATTGCTACAACCGCTGGCAGACCTTGTGCTTCTCCGGCCTTGGCCATGGCTTCCACCATGTTGAACACATAAGCAGGACCAGAACCTGACAAGCCCGTCACGCTGTCGATGTCGCTTTCATTCTCAACCCAAATGGTTTGCCCCGACGCAGCCAGCAAGGCGTTCACTACGTCTCGGTCGCTGGCATCAACACCTGCTGATGCGAATGCACCAATGGCACCCTTACCAATCTTTGCTGGGGTATTTGGAATGGTGCGTACAATACGATTACAACCTAGAGCCGAGCTCATCTGTTCGGCACCGATCCCAGCCATCACTGACAACGCAAGTGTATCAGGCCCGACACACATCTTCGCGCTAACTAATACCGCAGCCGCTACTTGAGGCTTAACGGCCAAAACCAAAACTTGCGCAGGATTAGATGGTGGCCTCTCTAGAATGCTTAGAGACTTTTGTTCGGCGATTGCCTTAACTGGCTCGGAAGGTTTGGGATCAACCAGAATGAGTTGATCAGAGGCCAATCCGGCATCTAGCCAACCAATGGCCATTGCCATGCCCATTTGGCCGGCACCAACCAGCACAACAGGTCCAACATTTTGTAGTGACATAGATCGCCTCTTAAGCTGATCCAACCGTCTCAAACATTACGTGGGACAATGCTTCATCAGCGGGCTTTCCAGCCCACACCACAAATTGAAACGCTTGGTAATATTGATCACAGCTCTCAACTGCGGAATGCAGCAGAGCTTCGCATTGTTGTGGCGTGACTTCAGCGCCACCGCTCAACAAATGAGAGTTCCGGAACAAAACCATGTTTTCTTTGTTCCAGCTATCGAAATGGCCAATCCAAAGCTGTTCGTTCACTTTGGCAATTAGTTGCTTCACTTCAACACGACGCGCAGCTGGAACCTTCAGGTCAAATGCACATGCGATGTGCAAAGACTCTAGATCTTCCATCCATGAAAACGAAACGTGATAGTCGCACCAACCGCCACCGATTGAGATTGAAATCTCATCCGCATCGGCGCGCTCAAACGACCAATCATTGATACCTGCAATATGCTCGATGATATCCACCGGGTGCATTGCACGTTCTATTTCCATCTCGATCAGCGACATAGCTTTTTGCCTCGCAAAGCTCGTGTTCTGGCAGAAACGAAGGAATGCAAATGGCCGAGAAGCCCAGCAAACCCCGCATGTGATACGCAACTTCAAGACTTGAAAGATCGACAACCAACCTTTGAGGCGGGCAGTTGTTCGACGCGAATCTATCTGCGTTAACGAACATTAACCTGCTCAACCTGCTTGGGAATTCGAAATCCGAATTTCCACCAAATCTCTTGTGGATGATCAGGCCGGCATGGTTAACAGCTCGTTAATTTGGCCAGTTATACACGGGGATTTTCTGTGCTGATTTGAAACGTGCTCGGTTAGACTTTTTTCTTCGAGCGAAACGCTTCTAGGTCTTCACGAAGATCAGCAATCTCTTCGCTCTGGATTTGAACAAGCTCGCGCAGCGCGTCATATTCTTCACGTTTGACCAAATCCATATCATTGATCACACGTTCCATTTGCGACTTAACCGCAGTCTCAACTTCGCGGCGAACACCATCAGCAACGCCAGCAGCGTCATTCATGAGTTTACCCAGATCGTCAAAAATTTTGTTTCCGTCAGCCATGGCAGTGCCCTTTTCAAAAAGGTGAATTCGCTTCAATCAATTGTGTATGTAAGCATCTAAAGTGCGCTTGACCAGTCCTTAGGTGAAATGCATGGTGCGGTAAATCATCCTAGCTTGAATGAAACACATATGCCCTTTCCAAATATCGACCCCATTGCCTTTGCATTAGGCCCGCTCGTCATACGTTGGTATGCGTTAGCCTACTTGGCAGGGATTGGCTTTGGTTGGGCCTATGGCCGCCACTTGGTTAGCCGGACAACCCTGTGGCAAAAATCGACCGCGCCGTTCACGCCTACACAACTGGTCGACTTTATCTTTTGGGCAGTGCTTGGCGTTATTATTGGTGGGCGTCTAGGCTATGTGGTCTTCTATGACATTTTCATTTCCGCTGGCATATTCTGGTCAGACGGATTTGCAGCTGTCGTCGCCGGAAGCCACTACCTGCAAAATCCAATTGATATCCCACAAGTCTGGCAAGGCGGAATGTCTTTTCACGGTGGCATGTTCGGGCTCATCATCGCATTGGCTTTATATGTTGGCTATATCAAGAGCTCATTCCTGTCAGCACTAGACCTGCTAGCAGTAATCAGTCCAATCGGCCTATTGTTTGGTCGATTTGCGAACTTCATAAATGGGGAGCTTTTTGGACGGGTTACCGATCTACCGTGGGGCGTAGTTTTCCCAATGGGCGGGCCGGACCCTAGACACCCAAGCCAATTATATGAGGGATTGTTGGAAGGACTGGTTCTTTTTATCGTTCTCCGGATTATCAGTCATAATTTCTTGGGCCTACGCAAACCTGGGCTCGTCGCAGGCGTTTTTGGCATCGGCTATGGTTTAAGCCGGATCATCATTGAAACAGTTCGTGAACCAGACGCCCACATCGGGTTGCTGCCATTCGAGTTAACAGTTGGCATGCTGCTTTCTGCCCCAATCTCAATTGCTGGACTGTTTCTTGTTTGGAACAGCTTGCGCAAAAAACAGTCGGCTCGAGCAGTATGAGTGAATTGCCCGAACGCCAACCGCGCACGCTTGGTGAACTCATAAACATTCAAATCATGTCGCAGGGGCCTATGTCCTTGTCGACCTATATGAACCTGTGTCTCACACATCCAACGCTTGGCTATTACCGCAAAGCAGACCCGCTTGGCGAAACTGGTGACTTCATCACAGCACCAGAAATCAGCCAAATGTTTGGTGAAATGATTGGCATTTGGGTGGCTCAGGTTTGGCAACAGCTTGGAAGCCCAACCAAGTTTACCCTGGCAGAACTTGGCCCAGGTCGCGGCACGCTGATGGCTGACTGCTTGCGTGTTCTTCAAAGTGTTCCCGGCATTTTGGATGCAGCGGAAATCTTCTTGGTGGAAACAAACCCTGTGCTCATCGAAAAACAACGAGAGCTACTTGCTGAATATAAAATCAATTGGCGCAGCGAAATTGAAGAATTCAAAAATGACGAAGGCCCGTTGGTTGTCATTACGAATGAGTTCTTTGACGCGCTACCAATTAAGCAATTCCAATTTTCAGAAGGTAAATGGCACGAGCGCTGTGTTGGACTGAAAGATGGGCAACGCGTATGGGGCCTGTCCCCGACACCACTCCCTGCAGATGCTATTCCTGCACACGCCGCAAATGCAAAAGACAACGAAGTGATCGAAAATGTCTTCGTTGCTCAACAAGTCACAAGCGAAATTGCAGACATTATTGTTGAACGTTCCGGGGCCCTGCTCGCAATCGACTATGGTTATGGTGAAAGCCAAACCGGAGAGACACTGCAAGCTTTGAAGGCGCACAAGTCTGTCGATCCCCTAGCAGAGCCCGGCTCCGCTGACCTAACAACTCACGTAGATTTCGGCGCGTTGGC
>Ga0315336_1004043_pt1 | contig 18201 bp, 15 predicted proteins | sample ASW5metaG_FD_204512 | JGI IMG/M metagenome (GOLD analysis project Ga0315336, IMG submission 204512) | Ammonia-oxidizing marine archaeal communities from Monterey Bay, California, United States - ASW #5 | ecosystem: Environmental > Aquatic > Marine > Intertidal zone | place: USA: California... | reverse complement strand
CAACGGCGTAGCCATCAGGTCTTCATATTGCTTGAGGGCCTCGATAAATAGACCGTGCTTGCTGCCGAACGTGTTGTAGAGCCCTTTGCGCCCAACGCCGGTCTCGTGCTCCAAATCCGCTAGCGACGCAGACGCGTAACCTTTGCGCAAGAATAAATCCAGCGCGCGGTTCGTGACGATGTCGGTATCAAACTCTCTGGGCCGGGTCATTCATATTTATACACCGAACGGTGTAAAATTTCAACTTATAGAACTAGCGGACATTAGCCATCCGATCGAACTCTAGGTTAGGCTCTCCCATGTCTCTAAGGGGGGGAAATGCTGTCATGCTGGATAAGATTCACAAAGTCTCGGAAATCGTTGCTGCCTTTGCGATTGTGGGGTCATTGATATTTGTCGGCCTGCAGTTGGGGCAAAATACTCAGGCGGTTGAAGCCCAAGAGGACGACTCGGCTTATGCGTCGTGGTTTACTTTGAACCAAATGGTGGTTTCAACGCCGGATTTCGCAGATATCCTGGTCAGGGGACAGTCGGGTGGACTTGAGGTGCTGAGCGAAGCAGAGAAAGTTCGCTTTAGCCAATACCACTACGGTTATTTCACGGCCTGGGAGCAAAACTACAGAACCTGGATACGTGATCCCGAAATATGGGACGTTTTATGGTTGCGTGCGATGATCGACGAAGCGATCAAGATTGACGAAGGCGTCAACAATAAGGGCAGCCGTGAATTGTGGGCGCAGTCAAAAAAATTCTACACCCACGAGTTCGTCGCCTGGGTCGATCAGAATTCATTGGAAGAATAGCATTATGAACCCGTCGGATCTAAAAATTGGGCTGCTGCTGCCGAACTGGACCGCGTCAATGAACGGGCATACGCCGCGCGCAGCTGAAGTGGTTGATATTGCCTTGCTGGCCGAACAGGTCGGTTTCGATACCGTGTGGGTCGCCGATCATTTGTATTACGAGCCGTACACTGATTTTCGCGTCGTCGGCGTTGAATTACCCGACGAATTCGATGGCGAAAAAAATGGCGCGTGGGAATGCTGGACCCTCGTGTCAGCGATCGCCAGCGCGACCTCGCGGGTGCAGATCGGCACGCTCGTTTCCAACAGCGGTTTTCGCAATCCTGCCCTGCTCGCGCGCATCGCCGATACGGTCGATGATTTGAGCGATGGCCGCCTCATCCTCGGCTTGGGCGCGGGTGATTTCGTCACCGAACACCGTGCTTATGGTTTTCCTTTCGAGCGTCGAGTGGGCCGTTTTGAAGAGGCCTTATCAATAATCCTCCCGTTATTGCGCGGCGAAACCGTGAGCTTTGAAGGCGAGTTCTACTCGGCGCACGAGGCCTGCCTGATGCCCAAGGCTGTGCGCGCAACCGGGCCCGAGATCATGATCGGAACGCTTATGGGCAAACCGCGTATGACCCGGCTTGTCGCCCAAAACGCAGATTTGTGGAACTGCAATATTGCGTTTGGCGACTCGCGCATCGACCATTTCCGAGATGTATGGCAACCGCTTGAAGCTGCGTGTTTGAAGCACGGTCGCGATCCGGCAACACTTAAGCGTCACGCAACGGTTGGCGTCAATCTGACGTCGGAGCCTTATCCCGTTCCCGGTGCGGTGCCCTTCGCGGGCGAGACGGCGTTAATCGCTGAGCGCTTTGCCGAATACGCGGCCGCCGGTGTCGAGCATGTTTCGATCATGCCGCACCCGTGGACGAGGGATGGTGTTGAGGCTTTTGGCGCGGTGATCGAAGCCCTACGCGCGATGCAGTGATGGAGACTCAACCCATCCACTTCAACGCCCCCCCCGTATGTCGTGATCCGCAGTCTGTGACGAACCACAGATCAATGGGAGTCTGTACTAAATGTCGGCCATGGAGTTGCGTGTCTGCTCTTGGGGGTAAAGCGGAAGTGCTACCGCGTTGGCCCGGCGTCCGTTTATAGCCATAAGCGGACATGTCCGAGGTTGTGCACTGGGACACCTGGTAATCACGCTCAGGCTGTCAAAGGAACGACCAGGCACCAATGCCGTCCTTGCGGATGCCGGTCACGTCTAGCTAGACGCTACCCCATAGGCGATCACTCGCCATTGCCGCGCCCTCGGAAAGCGCAGCTAGCTTCATCCAGGCCACGTCGGGTTCGACAATGCCGAAGCCGACGAAAGTGCCAAAGCCGCAATCGGTGCCCGCCACGACCCGCTCACGGCCGACGATGTCCGCGAACCGCCCGATGCGCTGCGCAATGAGACGAGGGTGCTCAACAACATTGGTCTTGGTGTCGATGACGCCCGGAATGAGTACCTTGTCGTCTGGAATCTTGATATCCCTGATTGTCTCCCACTCGTGCTCGTGACGTGGATTCGCCGCCTCGAAGGAAAACGCGCCCGCGGAGCCTTTGAGCACAGGGCCGAGCACCCGCGACAGCGGCACATCCTTGTGATGCGGTCCCGCGTAGTTGCCCCAACAAATGTGTAGCCTGATACGCTCCGGAGGCAGACCGGCGACCGCATGATTGAGCGCGTCCATATGAAGCTCGATAAAGCGTTCGAAACCCATCGATTCGACACGATCAGTGATCCAGCACGTGGTGTGATTGCACATTGGGATGTCAGGGCAATCGAGCTGCAACATGAACCCCGCATCGATGATGGCTCGATACTCGGTTCGCATGGCGTCGGCCACCGCGCCGAGATAGGTCTCATAGGAGCCGTAGTGAAAGTCCTCTGAGCTCATCGCGATGACACCAGGCGAGGCGGCGGGAAGAAAGCCGACCGAATCCTCGTCGCCGTCAAGCGCGGCGCGCAAGGTGGCGATGTCATGGGCGACGAGCTCTTCGCCGCAATAAGCAACCTCGCCTTCGCAGCACGGCACGTTGATATGCGTGCCGCCCGGGCCACCATATAGCGCCTGCACGAGGTCGGGCAGCTCCGCCATGTCCGACACCATCCAAGGCGTGCCCAAGCCGCCAAAGCCTGTAAGGCGCTCGCCGACGTAGTTGACGAAGCCCGGTTTGTTCATCTCGCCGTCGGAAATGATGTCGATTCCCGCTTCACGCTGGCGCCGAACCACGTCTCCTACCGCCCGATCGGCGACGGCACGAAACGTTGCGAAATCCACCTCCTTGCCCTCCTGTCGCGCAAAAAAGAGCTCGGTCAGGTCCGGGGGACGCGGCAGGCTTCCCGTATGGGTCGTGAGGATACGTTCGTTTCCGTCCGTCATATGGTGCTCTCCCTCGCAGTTGCCGACGCTATAGCAGGCGCGGTTCAGAAAGAGGACAGCAATGCGACAGCACCCGTTCAATCGAGGTGCAGTGTCGGTCCGCCGTTATCGAACCACATCTGATTGTCAAAATAATCGCGCCAGCCGCAAATTTTGCCGTCGTCGTCAATATCGAACATGCCGATACATGGCAGCTTGAGCCCCCAACCATTGCCGTCGAAGTCCCAGCAGTCGAGGCGCTCGGTGACCACGGTATTGCCGTAGCCGAAGCAGTTTCGGAGCTCCCAATGCACCCCTTTCGAGAGCTTCATGATGCCGGCGACAATTTGGCGCACGTCCTTCTGTCCGAGTACCGGCGGCAGAGGCTGATTGATGTACTCTATGTCGTCTGAAAGGCAGGCCATTGCAGCATCAGGGTCGATGGCTCCCCAGGCGTCGATGAAGCGGCGGACCTGCTGCACGTTGTGTTCGACACTTTCGATTTCGGACATAGACCCTCCTAATGCTCAGTGGCTCCGGGTCACGTAATGACTGCGTTCGGGTTTCACAGTTCCAGCCCCGGACCGCCGTATTTGGTCCAGTGCTCATTATCGTAGTACTCACGCCATTCGTATATTTTGCCATCGTCGGTGAGCTCGAACATGCCGCAGACCGGGAGTTTGAGCTCCCAAGTGCCGCTACCGCTCCAATCCCACTGGTCCAGCCGCTCAGTGATCACTTTGTTGCCGTGACCGAAGACGTGGATGAGCTCGAACTCGACCCGCCTCGCCGGCTCGAAGATCAAGGCGATCATCGTGCGAACATTTTCCTTGCCCCTGATGGCCTTGAGCGGCTGGTTCAGGTAACACATGTCATCCGTCACCTGCCCCATGCAAGCATCCACATCACGGTCGTCCCAGCCCTTAAGGAAGGCCCGAACGACGGCCTCGTTGCGAGCAATATTTGGATCTTTATCAGCGGACATTGGTACCGTCTCCCTCCGTGCGCATTACCCTACACGGTTCTGCCGTTCTGACAAAAAGACCGGTGGAATGACCTCGTGCAGTTGAGCGGCGCGGTTGGCCGGTGCGAGGCGACAATATGTTGCTTGACGACTGTCATCAAATTGCCAACGATTGGCAATTATATATTTGGGAAAAGCTGCGGCAATCTCTTTCATTATAGGTACGCGGTGAAAGTCACTGCGTCAGAATGCCGATCATAGGAGGGGACCCCAATGAACAAGCCCGGTAAATTCGTCCAAGGCGGCAAGTTGCGCATCCCGAATGCCGACGAGCTCGGCTTCGACCCACAAGAAGTGCGTCGCAAGTATGACTTCGAACGGGACCGTCGCCTGCGCCCGGACGGCAACGACCAGTACCAGGACATTGATGGCGACCTGAAGCATTTGATCGATGACCCTCACATCACCGAGCGCATCGAGCGCGAGCCGGTGCAGGAGGAGATTGAGGTCGCTATCCTGGGCGCTGGCTTCGGCGGCATGATGATGGCGGCCCGTCTTCAAGAGGCCGGGATCAGCGACTTCCGCATTATCGAGCGAGCCGGCGATTTCGGCGGCACCTGGTACTGGAACCGATATCCGGGCGCGCAGTGCGATGTCGAATCGTACATCTACTTGCCGCTGCTCGATGAGACCGGTTACATGCCAAAGGAGAAGTACTCCTACCAGCCCGAAATATTCGAGCATGCCCAGCGCATCGGCCGTCACTTTGATCTCTACCCACGTTCCTTTTTCCAAACCCAAATTCGCGAGCTGAGCTGGGACGAGACGAACCATCGCTGGACCGTCACAACCGATCGCGGCGATGTCTTCCGCGCGCGCCACGTCGTCATCTCAAGCGGCTCCCTCAATCGGCCCAAGCTGCCCGGCTTGCCCGGCCTCCGCGAATTTAAGGGACACACCTTCCATACCAGTCGCTGGGACTACGGCTACACCGGCGGCTCGTCGGCCGGCAACCTTGACAAGCTGGGCGACAAGCGTGTCGGCATCATCGGCACCGGCGGCACAGGTATCCAAGCCATTCCGCACCTGGGCGAGGATGCAGAGCACCTGTACGTCTTCCAGCGCACACCGTCGTCAGTCGCCGTGCGCGGGAACCATCCGACCGACCCCGAGTGGTTCAAGTCGCTTAAGGCTGGTTGGCAGCGCGAGCGTAACGATAATTTCACCGCTCTGGTCGTGGGCGCCGAGGTCGAGGAAGATCTCGTCAACGACGGCTGGACGGAGCTGTTCAAGGCGCTTGGCGGGTTGATGGAAGATTCTGGCGCGGCGGAATTGACCGCGGACGAGCTAAATCAAATTAGCGAGATCGTGGATTTCCAGTACGGCAATCGAGTGCGCGAGCGCGTCGCGGAGACTCTCAAGGATCCGGCGGTCGCCGAGAAGCTCAAACACTGGTACCGCCCGTGGTGCAAGCGACCGACTTTCAACGACGACTACCTGCCGACCTTCAATCGGCCGAACGTTACCCTTGTCGACACCGGCGGCAAGGGCGTCGAACGGGTTACCGAGAAGGGCATTGTGATCGACGGCTTCGAGTACGAACTCGACTGCCTGATCTTTGCGACCGGCTTCGAGGTCAGCCGTGCCACTTACACGCACCAGGCCGATCTCGAAATCCTGGGGCGCGACGGACTTGACCTGGGTGAATATTGGGCGAGCGGCATGCGCACGTACCAAGGCCTAATGAGCCACGGTTTTCCAAACTGCTTCCACATGGGCTTCACTCAGACCGGATACACGCCCAATTTTACCTATATGCTCGATAACCAAGCGCGGCACATCGCTGCAGTACTCGCCGACGCGCGCGCGCGTGGCTACACGTCCCTGGAAGCGACGAAGCAGGCCGAGGAGGACTGGCTCGCACTGGTGACGGCGCCGAACCAGATGACCGACTACCTAGCGAGCTGCACCCCTGGCTACTACAACGCCGAGGGCACATCGAAAGGCCACGACGACGGATTTCTGCAAGGCCATTACCCAGATGGAGGCATGCGTTTCTATCAAATGCTGGCGGAGTGGCGGGCAGAGGGCGATTATGCCGGCCTGACGGTAGGTTGAGCACTGCCGGGGGCTTGTCGACTTAAACTGACCGGAGGAACCGGGAGACTTGTGTCTGGCGACGCCTAAACAGTTATCGTAATAGATTGCCATTCCTCCGTCGCGTGATTGAGGGATATACCAAGTGCACGACGGCAGATTAATGGTAAAGGCATGCGACTAGCTGAGGTCCGCTTTTAGCCAGAAGCGGACGTGCGCTCACACCGTTAGTAATGATCAGTCGCGATGTCCGCTTTCGGGGGTAAAGCGGACAGGGTGTCATGTGATCGAAGAGTCTGCTTCTAGCCATAAGCGGACATTGGGCGGACATTTAATCCCAGCAAAATGGCGAGCAGATTGGAGGTTCATTCAGTCCAATCTGATGCTTCATTGCCGCGAATTTGAGGGTAACTTTGACAACGTCGTTTAAATACTTTGTAAATTTTCGATAACTAAGTTGTTTTGTCGTTTGCTGTGTCCGACTTGCACCGAGGTCAAGGGGATCCGTCATGGACTGGGAGGCTTCCACCACTGTCGCCGAAGCCGCTTTTGCCGTTCTCGAGCTTGAGCTCCGGCAAGACCTCGGGAAGGACATTGAACCCTGGTGGTGGGTGGTGGGGTGAATATGTTGAAAGACCGCAAAGCCTTTTTAATCCTGTTGGCGATCATGATTACGGTTGCCGTCACGGTTGCCGGCGTTTCGGCGTCAGTCCTCTACCGGACGGCGCTTGAGCAACAGCGCTCACGCCTCGTCGAGGTGGTGCAAAGTCAGGCTCGATTATTGGAAGCCATTGCACGCTTCAATATGGCCCGAAGTAACAAGTTTCCCGGGGGAGCGGCGGAGGCAACACTCTGGCAAATGAAGGACGCCCACAGTCGATATGAAGGGTTCGGTGATACTGGAGAATTCACACTCGCCCGACGTGATGGGAATTTCATCGAGTTTCTCTTAAGTCATCGCCACTTGGACCTGCACGACCCGAAACCTGTCCAGTTCACTGCCTCACTCGCGGAACCCATGCGTAGGGCACTTTTGGGCCAATCTGGAACGGTTATTGCGGTCGATTACCGAGGCGTGATGGTTCTCGCAGCGTATGAGCCTGTGGCGGATTTGGAACTTGGTATTGTCGCCAAGATCGACATGGCGGAGATCCGTGCGCCATTTGTTGGGGCAGTCGTTATCGCCGCCGCGATCGGCCTTGTGCTCATCCTCGTGGGTAGCTTGATATTCTTCCGCGTCGGCAACCCCATGGTTCAGCGCCTTGTCCGGAGGGAGGAACGTTTTTCCCTCGCCATGAAAGGCGCGAACGACGGTCTGTGGGACTGGGATCTGAAAACTGACGAGATCTACTATTCGCCCCGCTGGTCGGAGATAATGGGCTACGAAAGCGGTGAACTGCCTAGTACCAAAGAAACCTGGGAAACACTGCTGCACCCCGATGACCGCCCGCTGGTCGACAAGTTTCTGACCAATTGCCTGGAAGCTGAGGCAAAGAGTAGCGAAGTCGAATTTCGGTTTCGCCACAAGGCTGGCCACGATGTCAACATCCTGGCGCGTGGTTTTGCGGTCCGTGACGATGACGGGAACCCGATCCGCCTGATTGGAACGCATTCCGATATTTCAGGGCGCAAGCAAGCCGAAGCGGCGCTGCTCGAAAGCGAGGAAAAGTTTCGGGCGATGATCGAAAATACGACTGACATTATTGCTGTTTTTAATAAGGACGGTTTTTACACATATATCAGCCCATCTATAAACCGGGTATCGGGTATGGAAGCGAAAGCGTTCATGGGCTTAAACTATTGCGACATAGTCCATCCAGACGACATCGACAAATTTAAACAGGTCTTCCACCGTGCGTGGAGGCATCCGGGCGAAACCATCTTCATACCCGAATACAGGGCTGTCTTTTCTGACGGAAGGGTTGTGTTCTATGAGGCGTTGTTAACTGCCCTGCCGAATGTGCCCGGTATTGAAGGGGTGGTGGTCAATGTGCGGGAAATGGGTACACGAAAAAAGGCGGAAACAGACCTGCTTATAGCTAAGAACGAAGCCGAAGCCGCCAGCGAAGCAAAATCCCAGTTTCTTTCCAGCATGAGCCATGAATTACGGACACCAATGAATGCGATCCTTGGCTTCTCGCAATTGTTGGAACACGATTCGGTTGAACCGCTAAGCGAAAGACACAAGGGATTCGTCGATGAAATATTACGCTCGGGCCGCCACATGTTGGATTTGATCGGCGATGTGCTTGACCTTGCCAAGATCGAAAGCGGGGATATTTCTCTGGATATGGAAAGCGAAGATCCTGGACCAATGATCGAGTTGTGCCTGAATATGGTCGGGGCATCTGCCGATCAAAAGGGCGTTGTCATGCAGCAGGGTCATTTTCCTGAAGGTAAACTGCCCCTGGTTAAAGTGGATGCCTTGCGCTTTAAGCAAGCCCTTCTCAACATGTTGTCGAACGCGGTCAAATACAACGAATCCGGAGGTGAAGTTGTTCTTGAGTGCAGTTCCGGCGCCAATGGCATCTTACACATTAGCGTGTCCGACACTGGCCCCGGTATTCCCGACGAATTGCACGACAAGGTTTTTGAGCCGTTTGATAGACTTGGAGCTGAATCTTCCAGTACGCCTGGCACAGGAATTGGACTCACGGTTACCAAGCAATTGATTGAATCGATGGGCGGCACTGTCGGCTTTGAAAGTACCGTCGGCGAAGGGACGACGTTCTGGATCAATCTGCCCGTCACGCAGGCCGATACAGAGCCGGCGAGCTGACTGAAATCATGCTGTTGCCGGATAACTGATTTTGGCTGTAATAGGCTATGCCGACGATGTCCGCTATGGGTCAAAAGCGGACTCCTCGAGGATGGGCGCCGATGTCCGTTGTTAGCCAATAGCAGACATTGAGATTCCGTCACCCGACAGAGCCGTCAACCCGGTGCTAGAACCTCTGCTGAAAAAAATTGATCTGCATAAGAGCGAAAGGGTTCCGCATAGATATAACTGTATTCTCTCCAAAACCGCTTCAAACCCGGTTTGTTTTTAGCCAGGTCAGAATAGTAAGCATTGATCCCTACCCAGATTTCGGGTGGCGTCGCTGCATCCTGATCAAGGTAGTAAACGTATTCCCACGTGTTGTTGATCACAATCAGGTAGTCAGTAAACCGAGACCATTCGGCGTCACTTAGTCCACCGGGGTCGTTCTTGCCTTTGTTTATCAGAGCACTGAAGCCAGGATTGTTCATAGTCATCATGAATTGTTGGGTGCCCTGATTTAGGACATTGTCGTGGGTTTGGGCGCGCAAAGCAGACGTAGTCCCGCCAACCTGTATGGCGAGATAAATAACCGAAAATATCACCCCCACAGCCGCAACGGTCTCGACAACGAAGGTGGCTATCTCCCACCGGTCTTTTTCCTGAGCCATGATTTTACCCCCTGTGTTTATGGCGCATTCCCCAAGATGATACGCTACCCGGGAACAACCGGAAAACATCAGGCACAGGAGGGGTGGTTATGGATTTGGCATTGATATCGGTGGTGGCCGACACGGCGGCGGCGTTCGGTGTTATAGGATCGTTGATCTTCGTAGGGTTTCAAGTGAAACAGAATTCAGTGGGACTGCATAACGCGGCGGCGCAGTCCCAGATGGTCGCGTACCAAGATGTGACATCCAACATCATAAATTCTCCAGAAGTAGCTGAAGTGTTCTTTCTCGGACTTGAAAATCCGGAGAAGCTCGAGGGCACTTCCCTCAATCGATTTTACGCGTACGGAAGCAAAATGCTGCGCACGTTCCAGGGCATACATTGGCAATGGCGGAGAGGGGCGCTCGATGACGAACTTTTTGACAGCATGGCCACTCTCCTTGAGGATTTTTCTCTTCACCCCGGGTGGCAGCTCGTCTGGCGGGTTCGTCGTCATCAGTTTGATGTCGAGTTCCAAAAATTCATGGATACGCAGTTAGCTACAGGCGAAGGGAGGCCGTTGTATCCCCAAGTCGCCGTCGACGAAAGCTGACGCCAGAGCCCGTTAAGGGTCAGGACCGGGCGCGGCACCGCACTCCCGTCATGTCTGCTCTCAGGGGTAAAGCGGACGCGCTACAAAGTCACCGGAGAGTCCGTTCCTAGCCACAAGCGGACATTCAGGCCGTCGTCTCTCCCTAAAGGGCGAAAACCCAAAGCGTGTACGCAGGCTCCATCGTCGATAAATCGGATAAGCCGAAGTAATTCACTCCAGGACTAAACCCGCCGCCGCCGCCAAGGATGGCCACGTATTGCTTGCCATCCACGGCAAAGGTTATAGGAGGAGCCTGAAACTCGACGCCCAAATTTATACGCCATAATTCTTTCAAAGTTTTGGCGTCGTAGGCTGAAAAGTCACCATCCATTTGGCCTGTGAAGAGGAGGTTACCTCCGGTAACCATCACACCGGAATAATTAGGGTACTTGAGCCCGACCTTCTGCACCGCCGCACCTGTCGCAACGTCGATCGCCGATAAGGAACCTGTCGGCACTCCCACTACTGAAGCGCCGCCGCCCGCCCATAGCTCACCTTCACCGCGAAAATCCCGCAAGCCTTCACCGATTTGGGCCTTGCCACGGACAACCACGTCCGAACACGCTTCGATCGACGCGCCGTACGCGAGCTTCAATTTCGGGTGATAGGCGGTTGGCCAGAAATTAACTCCGCCTTGCAGGTGAGGGCAATTGGTGACCCGGTCTGCTCCATCGCGCCGGGGAGCTTGTCCCCTGGCATACTCCTGTAAACCTCCTTCCGGATTGTAGCCAACTGGGATGCCGGTTTTGGGGTCGATTCCTTCGGTCCAGGTCAGTTTATTTACGTACTGCTTGGCGCCAATAAATGACCCGTTGGTCCGGTCAAGGCGGTAGAAAAATCCGTTACGTCCAAAGTGCGCGATCACCTGCCGCGGCTCGCCCTGAATTTCCCGGTCGATCAAAAGATTGACGCCAGTTTCGTCGAAGTCCAAGTAGTCGCCGGGCGTATATTGAAAGTGCCAAACCAATTTGCCGGTTTCAATGTCGAGCGCGACGGTGCTGTTGGAATAGAGGTTGTCACCAGGACGTGATTCCGGATCGAACGTGGGAACGGGATTGCCCGTGCCCATGATCAGAAGTTTGTTGACGGGATCGTAAGAGCCCGTGGCCCATGCTCCTGCGCCGCCGACTTTCCAGCAGTCGGGGTTGCCAGCTGCGGCGCAGCGCCAAGTTTCGCTGCCGGGCTCGCCCGGCGCAGGGATTGTATAAAAGCGCCACAACTCATCGCCAGTCGCTGGGTTGAGCGCCGCAATAAAGCCCCGTGTCGCCCAATCGCCAAATGCCTGTCCGGCGATCAATTTGCCGTCTGCTATCAGCGGGGCACCAGTAAAGCCCTCGCCGGCCCCAGTCGCGACTTGCTTTTCCCAAGTAATTTCGCCAGTGGCTTGATCGACCGCGACCACTCGGCCGTCGTTTAGGTTAGAGAACACCAAATTCTTCCATAGGGCGACACCGCGATTGACCGGAAGTCTGAGACCTTCGTGGTCCACTTCAAAATCGGCTTTCCACACGACCCGTCCCCGGTCACCGGACCGACCGTCGATTTTGTAAATAGATCCCCAGCCGTCGGTTACATAAAGAAAGCCATTGTCCGCCAGTGGCGTGGCTTGTAAAGCTGGAGCCCCCAGTTCGGACGGCTCCCAACCGCCAAGAGGGACAGCGTAGGCCAGCTTCAGTCGCTTCACATTGTCCCGAGTGATCTCGCCGAGCGGCGAATAACGGTGGGCATCATAGGTGCGATGATGGGTTAGCCAGTTGCCAGCCTCTGCTTCCGACGCCGCGTTCAACAGCCGTGCGTCGGTCACGTCACCGGCGATTGCCACCCTAATCAATGCAGTCGCCACAAATCCCAATAGGCCGGCTGTCCCGGCCCCTCGCAGAAAATGAAACCCCATGATCTCCCCTTCCTAAAATAATCCCTACTTGGTCATCCAAGCCCTCAGGGCCGAGCCGATCTCATGAGGCGAGTCCTCCTGCGGAAAGTGGAGACCCTTAACCGTAACTTGCGTCTGGTTCGGCCAGGCGCCGCAGAATTCTTGGGATGCCCCCGGCATAATCGCTCCGGGTTCCACTTTCACATATAATTTGGGTACCGACGTGTCGCTGCTCAGCCAATCAGCATAAGCCCGCATAATATTCGCAAGCTCGGCAGGCTCGCCGTCGAAGGGGACTTGGCGTATCCAACTCAGGGTGGGCCGGCGATCTTCGCCGGGATTGAGGAACGGTCTCCGGTAGACCTCCATCTCGGCATCGTCGAGGGTGCGCATGATTGAACCGGGCAATAAGCCTTCAACGAACGAATTGTTTTCGAGCACCATCTTGTCACCTGCGGGCGAGCGAAATCCCTGGATCGTCTCCATCCAGCCGGGCGGGACATCGTCCCACGTAGGGAGGCGCACGAGGGCCTCCATATAGCAGATGCCCTTAACCGCGCTCCGATTGCGGTTGGCCCAATCGAAGCCGAGGGCAGAACCCCAGTCGTGAAGCACTAGGGTGACGTTATCGGCCACACCCAAGGCATCGAGAACGGCGTTCAGGTATTTGCGATGCTCTAAGAATGAGTAGCTATCAGGGCCGGTGTTATCCAGCTTGTCCGAATCTCCCATGCCAATGAGATCGGGTGCCATACACCGTCCCAGGTCTTTGACGTGGGGCATGATGTTGCGCCACAAATAGGACGAGGTCGGATTGCCGTGCAGAAAGACGATCGGATCGCCTTCCCCCATCTCCACGTAGGCCATTTGCTTGCCAAGTGCTTCGACTTTTTGCTTGGGGTGCTCACGGGTTTCAATCATCGGCAAATCCTCCCAAAATTTGTTGATAGCAGAAGCTGCTGCTCGGATTGTCCTTATCTGGTTAACCAGGTTCTGAGGGCAGCGCCGATCTCGTCAGGCGAATCCTCTTGTATAAAGTGAGTGCCCTTAACCGTAATCTCGGTCTGGTTCGGCCAGGTTCGGCAAAACTCTCGGGCATCGCCCGCCGTCAGGGCGCCTGGGTCGGCGTTCACAAACAGTTTTGGTACCGACGTGTCAGCGCTTAACCACTCCGCATAGGCCTGCACAATCTCCACGACATCGGCGGGCTCGCCGGCGAGGGGGATTTGCCGCGGCCAGGTAAGCATAGGCCGACGGCTTTCGCCGGCCTCGAGGAACGGTCTCCGGTAGACCTCCATCTCGGCATCTTCGAGTCCGCGCATCACAAAACCGGGCAATACGGCTTCGACGAAAATATTGTTTTCGAGAACCATCTCGTCCCCAGCGGGCGAGCGAAATTGCCGAAATGTCTCCCGCGAGTCCGCTACTATGTCATCCCACACGAGCGGTCGCGCGATGGCTTCCATGTAGCAGATGCCTTTAACCGCCGCCCGATGGCGATTGGCCCAATCAAAGCCTAGGGCGGAGCCCCAGTCATGAATGACCAAAGTGACGTTATCGGTCACGCCCAGCGCCTCTAGAGCCGCATCCAAATAGCGGCGATGCTCCAGAAAGGTATAGCTCTCGGGCCCGGTGTCATCCAGCTTGTCCGAATCTCCCATGCCAATGAGATCAGGTGCAATACACCGCCCTAGGTCTTTGACGTGGGGCATGATGTTGCGCCACAAATAGGACGAAGTCGGATTGCCGTGCAGAAAGACAATCGGATCGCCTTTCCCCATCTCCACATAGGCCATTTGCTTGCCAAGCACCTGGACCTTCTGTTTGGAGTGTTCGCGGGTTTCAATCATCGAGAGATCCCTTCGATTTTTGACTAGAGACCGAGTGCGCATTGGCATGTGCGCTTAAAGCGGACGTGCGGTTACCAAGCCGGGATGTCCAAATCTAACCAATAACGGACATCGGGACCGGGCGTCAGCGCGCTCTTCATGATGGCCACATGTTGCATATTCTATCGGTAGTCGCGACTTAACGGGAGTCAGTATTCTGGAGCTGTCGCAATGGCCGGAGTCCGCTTTGGGTCAAAAGCGGACTCCTCGAGGATGGGCGTCAATGTCCGTTGTTGGGGGTAAAGCGGACATAAATTGATGAAAAGCCGGCTTTAGGGCGAAATTGCCCCGTCCTTCAAGGTCCAGTCGGCCATCGAAGGTGAGGCAAGATAATCGTGCGGTCGGCACCCGCAGTGGCACAGGTATCAGACGTGAAGAATGCGCTTAGTTGGTTTCGAGCAGACGCCGCGCGATCACCTGGGCTTGAATTTCGGCCGCACCTTCGAAAATGTTCAAGATCCGGGCGTCACACAGAACCCGGCTGATAGGGTATTCCTGGGCGTAGCCATTGCCGCCATGAATTTGCAGCGCATTATCGGCGTTGCTCCAGGCAATACGCGCGCCCAACAGCTTTGCCATGCCGGCCTCCAAGTCGCAGCGCAGGCCTTCGTCTTTCTCGCGGGCGGCAAAAAAAGCAAGTTGCCGGGCAATCATGACTTCCACAACCATCCAGGCGATCTTGCCGTGGACGCGCGGGAACTCATACAGCGGTTTGCCAAACTGAATGCGATCCTTGGCATAGCGCAGGCCGAGTTCCAGGGCGTTCTGGGCGACGCCAACCGCTCGGGCCGCGGTTTGGATGCGGGCAGACTCAAACGTGTTCATTAGCTGCTTAAAGCCCTTGCCTTCCTCGCCGCCGAGCAGATTATCGGCTTTCACTTCGAAGTCATCAAAGCCGAGTTCGTATTCCTTCATGCCCCGATAGCCGAGAACTTCAATCTCACCGCCGGTCATGCCATCGGCCGGGAACGGGTTCTCGTCCGTGCCGCGGGGTTTTTCGGCCAAGAACATGCTTAGGCCTTTATAGCCTTTCTCGTCCGGGTTGGTGCGGGCAAGAAGGGTCATCACATCCGTACGTGCCGCGTGGGTGATCCAGGTTTTGTTGCCGGTCACTTTGTAGACGTCGCCGTCTTGGGTGGCTCGAGTGCGTAGCGAGCCGAGGTCCGATCCCACATTCGGTTCCGTGAACACAGCGGTCGGCAATACCTCGCCGCTGGCGATGCCCGGCAGCCAGTTTTGTTTCTGATCTTCGGTACCCCCGCCCATAATCAGTTCGGCGGCAATCTCTGAACGGGTACCCAAGGAGCCGACACCGATATAACCGCGGCTCAATTCCTCGGTCACAACGCACATGGAGATCTTGCCCATACCGAGGCCGCCATAGCTTTCCGGGATGGTCAGGCCAAAGACGCCCAGCTCGCTCATCTGCTCGATCACTTCCATGGGGATGAAGTCGTCCTGCAGATGCCAATCGTGGGCGACCGGTGAGACTTGCTCTTCGGCAAAGCGCCGGAACTGATCCCGAACCATGTTCAAAGTTTCGTCGAGGCCGAGGTCGCCGAAATTACCGGTGTCCAAGCCGTCGGTTACTAACTCGGCAATGCGGCTGCGTACGGCTGACGTGTTGCCATTGGCGACCAGGGTTGTGACGGCAGGAGTCACGAACGCCGCTACGGCGTCGATTGAGACCCCCATGTCGGCGGGGCGCACCACTTCCACTTGGCTCATGGCGATGCCACCCGACATTTGGGATAGATACTCGCCATATGCAGCTTGCAGTATGAGCGTCTCCAGTTCACCCAATCGGCCTTCACCTTCGAGGCCGCGGACCCATCCGAGCAATTCGCGTAGAGCTTCGACGTAAGTCGCGAACCAGGCGAAGCCGTGAACCGCGAACTGATTTGCTTCCAGCGCCGCACCGCTGACCCGGCCATCTACTTTGACCAGCATGCCGATCGAGCTGCGGACCTCTTGGTAGAGTTGGTCAGCAGCGCCCAATGACGCATCACACAAATTCAATAAATCGGGGAGGATCTGCGTCTCCGCTTGGCCCTCCGCTGCACTGGTTGCACCGGTCATCGTGGTCTTATCCGCCTCTTATGGAAATGTTATCCGCGTGTTATTCGCGTCTTATCAGGGTGTTGGCCGCATCTTAACCGATTCGATCAGTTATTTCCGGCTTCAATGCAGTCCTCGAAGGTTTGCAGTCCCGGATGCTTTGCCGATACCAGCACGGCCATATTTCCGGGCTTGTGCTGGTTGTTCATCATCTTGGTGTGGGCCCGCGGGATGTCATCCCACGAAAATACCTCGGACATGCAGGGGTCGATCCGGCGCTCGATCATCAGGGTATTCGCCTGACTTGCCTGCTTCAAATTGGCGAAGTGGCTGCCCTGAATACGTTTTTGCCGCATCCAAACGAAGCGCGCGTCCATGGTCAGGTTGTAGCCCGTGGTGCCCGCACAGAATACGACCATGCCGCCCCGCTTCACCACAAAGCACGAGACCGCGAAGGTCGCTTCGCCCGGGTGTTCGAAGACAAAATCCACGTCGTTGCCCTTGCCGGTAATGTCCCAGATCGCCTTGCCGAATTTGCGTACCTTCTTCATGTAGGCGCCATAGGCTTCCGCGTCCTCGACCGGGGGCATTTGGCCCCAGCAATCGAAATCAGATCGATTTATCACGCCTTTAGCACCCAGGGACAGGACGAAGTCGCGCTTGCTTTCGTCCGAAATGATGCCAATCGCATTTGCGCCGGCGGTCGAAATCAGCTGAATTGCCATAGAGCCAAGACCGCCCGACGCACCCCACACAAGCACGTTGTGACCGGGCCGTAGAATGTGAGGCCGATGGCCAAAAAGCATGCGGTAAGCGGTGGCCAGCGTTAGCGTATAGCAAGCGCTTTCCTCCCATGTGAGGTGCTTCGGCCGGTGCATTAATTGCCGCGCTTGTACGCGGGCAAACTGGGCGAACGAGCCGTCCGGGGTTTCGTAACCCCATATTTTCTGGGACGGTGAGAACATTGGGTCGCCGCCGTTGCATTCTTCATCGTCACCGTCGTCTTGGTTGCAGTGCACGATAACTTCGTCACCGACCTTGAAACGTTTGACCTGGTCACCGATCGCGTAGACCACACCCGACGCGTCTGACCCTGCTACGTGATACTCGGCGCCATGGACGTCAAAGGGCGAAATCGGCGTACCCAGGCAGGCCCAAATGCCGTTGTAATTAACGCCTGCGGCCATCACCAGTATGAGCACGTCATGACTGTCAATGGCGGGTGTGTCGACAGCTTCTACCTGCATGCCGGTTTCAGGCGGGCCGTGCCTTTCGCGGCGAATAGCCCACGCGTACATTTGCTTCGGCACATGGCCCAGCGGCGGTATTTCGCCGACCTCATAAAGGTCTTTGCGAGGTCCTTCACCCGCCAATATATCCGCGCTTGCTTCGGCAGTACCGGTTTCGCTGCTTCCAGCCATGGTTCACCCTTCTTCGTTTAACCCAAACGTTGGTCCGATTTAGTCCAGCCAACACTCGTAATTCGGCGGCCATACTTCATAAGCCGCCTCTGAGTTGCAAGTTTATTTTGCAGCGCAGCACGGGTTATGATATTTCACAAACAGGCTTCCAAACGCAATTTCTGAACTTATCCCATCGGTTAAGGTTGTCAAAGACCACCCAACCGTAAAACCACAAACGAGCAAATTATGAGCGATAAAGGCAACACTTCGGGTAACGGCAAGGCCAAAAGCGGCGGTTCAAGTGCACAAGATAGGGACCGCCCGTGGCTGATTCGCACCTATTCGGGGCATTCGTCCGCGAAGGCGTCGAACGAACTTTATCGCTCTAACCTGCAGCGCGGCCAAACTGGTTTGTCGGTCGCCTTCGATCTGCCGACCCAGACCGGTTATGACAGCGATCATGTGCTGGCCCGCGGCGAAGTAGGCAAAGTAGGCGTGCCGGTCGGCCATTTGGGTGACATGGAAACCCTATTTAAGGATATTCCCCTCGATCAGATGAACACATCCATGACCATTAACGCGACGGCGCCATGGCTGCTTGCGCTGTATGTGGCGGCAGCAGAACGCCAGGGGTTTTCCCGCGATAAGCTGACGGGC
>Ga0315336_1004042_pt1 | contig 18203 bp, 16 predicted proteins | sample ASW5metaG_FD_204512 | JGI IMG/M metagenome (GOLD analysis project Ga0315336, IMG submission 204512) | Ammonia-oxidizing marine archaeal communities from Monterey Bay, California, United States - ASW #5 | ecosystem: Environmental > Aquatic > Marine > Intertidal zone | place: USA: California... | reverse complement strand
CGCCAGTGCCGGCGCGTCGGCGCGCAGCGCGACGCGCTTCAAGGCGCCGAGCGGATCGCCTGCCGCAAGCGCGCGACCGGCGGCGTTGATCAGCGAGTCCATGCCATCGCCTCAAGGCCTGTCGCAGCAAATCGCGTCACACTTGTAACTCCCGCCATCGCGCCGTCCGGCCCTAAGTCTTTGCCCGTCACCCCCAACCAAACCCAAGAACGGGACAAGAGCAATGACCCAACATATGAAGACACCGCCGGTCGTTTCCCAGGAAGCGTGGGAAGGCGCCCTCGAGGAGATGCTTGTCAAGGAAAAGGCGCTCACCCGCGCCAAGGACGCGCTGGCCGCCGAGCGCCGCCGCATGCCGTGGCTGCTCGTCGAGAAAGACTATGTGTTCGAAGGCCCGAAGGGCAAGGCGAGCCTGCTCGACCTGTTCGAGGGGCGCCGCCAGCTCGTCATCTACCGCGCGTTCTTCGAGCCCGGCGTCTTCGGATGGCCTGAACATGCCTGCCGCGGCTGCTCGCTCGGCGCCGACCAGGTCGGCAATCTCGCCCATCTCAACGCCCGCGACACCACGCTTGCCTATGCCTCGCGCGCGCCGCAGGCCGACATCGCCAGGCTGAAGCAGCGGATGGGCTGGAAGATGCCCTGGTACACGATCACGGACAGCTGGGACAAGGATTTCGGCGTCGACGAATGGCACGGCCACAACGTCTTCATCCGCGACGGCAACCGTGTCTTCCGCACCTATTTCATCAATGTCCGCGGCGACGAGAACATGGGCACGGTGTGGAGCTATCTCGACGCAACCCCGCTCGGCCGCCAGGAGGTGTGGGAGGATTCGCCCGAAGGCTATCCGCAGACGCCGACCTACAAGTGGTGGAACTGGCACGACAATTATGAGGAAGGTGCCGCCCCCGACCAGCGATGGGTCGAGGTGACGGATGTCGGCGAAGCGGCGTTCCGCAACAAAGACGCCTGAGCGTGATGCGGCTCCGGCGGCGCAAACCGCCGGAGCCGGTCTTTTCTAAACCCGCCCTGAGAGCCCCCACTTTTCGAAAGGTCGAAGAGATGAGCATCGACAATCCCGACATTGCCCCTCGCCCGGCCAGCCCGAGCTTCGGCCTCGCCGACTGGCTTTGTCTCGCCGCGGCCCCGACCTTCGCCATGATGGCGCTGCTGACGGCCGCCCATAGCGGCCCCGACATGACGTGCATGTCCGGCGCCGGAGCCACCATGCTGACCGGGATGGTGCCGATGTATCTCCTGATGGCGGCGTTCCACCTTGCTCCATGGCTACGGTTGGTGGCCAGGCGGGCGTAGGGTCCGACCTCGGCGTTAATCGACTAACGGCCATGACTATCCCGTCAGCCGCCGGGAGTTCGCGAAGGGAGTGAGGAAGCCATCTCGACGCTCACCCCGCATGGCTCAGTTCGGATTCACCGGTAAGCACGCGCTCGTTCGGATCGATCGGACCCAGGTTCTTCACGACCCGGAATTGACCGCGCCGTGCCTGCGCGATGTACATGTTCATGCGAACATGGTGCTGGCCGCGAACCATCTCGGCCGGACCGCCCGGTCCTTCGCTTATCCGGGCGTGATCAAGAGCCCGAATAACCGCATCGCGTTCGACGCTGCCCGCTTCCTTCACCGCCGCCTCCCACATCTTGACCGCCCGGAAGTGGCCGGTGCACCCGCTGCCCGCGGTCAACGTGGCACTGCCAGGGAATCGTTCGCTGTAGCGGCGCAAGAGCGCTCGACCGAACGGTTCGTCGAGTTCCTGGTAGTAGTCGAGGCAGCTGTAGAGGCCCTCGATCTGCTCGGACGGCACCAGATTGAAGAAGTTCTCGTCGAAGTAGGTGCAGACGATCTTGCCGCCGCGTTTGCCGAAGCCGGCCTCGTGCAGCTCTTCGAAAAACGGCGTCAGGCCCGGAGGTACGATAGTGTTGAAAACCACTTCGGTGCCACTCGACATGATCTGCTGCACCGTGCGTTGGAAATCGACTGTGTCCAGCGGAAAATACCTCTCGCCGACGATCTCGCCGCCATTGGCACGCACCGCCCGGCTAGCAGCCCTGTTCAGCAAATGGGGCCAGATGTAATCGGCTGATGGCAGGTAGAACTTCCGGGCTCCGGTGGTCTTCATGAGCCATGGGATCAGCGGCTCGACCTGCTGCGCCGGCACGGGGCCCGTGCAGAAGATCAGCGGATCGTTCTCCTGTCCCTCATACTGTTCGGTATAGATGTAGAGCGTCCTGCCCCGGGTGACCGCCTCGCTCTTGATGGCCAGGCGGGTCGAACTGTAGATGCCGCCGATGACCACATCGACCTTGTCCACGTCGACCAGTTTCGCCGCCTTTGCCTTGGCGACGCTGTCGATGGTTTCGCCATCCTCGATGACAAGTTCCACCGGCCGGCCGAGCAAGCCGCCTTTGGCATTGATGTCATCGACGAGCATGGTGGTGAGGTTGGCGTTGGCGATGCCCATGAAAGACAATGGGCCTGTGAGTTCGGCGATGAGACCGATCTTGACCGGTTTCGGATCCATCTTGATTTCTCCATTCTGGGGTTTTCGTCTTCTGAGTTCTTCGTCGGGCGCGCCGCCGCCAACGGCAGGCGGCGCGCAGCGCTGACGTCAGGCCTCGTAGTGGCCGAGCAGCAGCGCCGCCTGCGGCTTGCCGACATGCCCGGCTTCCTGCAGGATCGCGGGAACCTCCGGGTCCGACACGAAATTCTTCCAGCCCTCGGCGTCCCAGTCGAAGATCGCCCAGACGCGGTCGGGTTCGCTGGGGTCGCGGAACACGGTTGCGCCGTTCGAACCGTGCAGCCGGCGCTTGTCGGCGCCCTTGGTCGAAAAGATGCGGATGAAGCGGTCGACGTCCGCCACCTTGGTCGTTGCGAGAAGCATCTCAATTCCTCCTGTCGGTCGCGGCCACCATTGGTCCGTCGACAGGGGCACGATGCGCGCGCCCGAGCGGGCGCACATGGGGTGGATTCCCTATGCCGGCGTATCGCCCGGCCGCACAAGGCCGTGCTCGACCGCATAGAGCGCGGCCGCGGCGCGGGTGGCCACGCCGATCTTGGCGTAGACGCTCTGGATATGGTGGTCGGCGGTCTTGGGCGAGATGTCGAGCTTGCCAGCCGTTTCCTTGGCGGTAAGGCCAGCGGCGATCAGGCGCAGCACCTCGATTTCGCGCGGCGTCATGCCGGCCAGCGCCTGCGGCAAGCCCCGCCGCGACTGCTGCCCGGCGAATGACAATACGGCCTCGGCGGCGTCGGGGCAGACACAGCCATCACGAACAGCCGCACGCAGCTGCGCCGCCGCCGCCTCGCTGGACAGCGCCTTGCGATGCGGACGTTCCTCCCGCGACGTCTGGAAGGCCTCGGCGGCGGCCAGGATCCTGGCCGCCGGAGACAGGTCGGAACCGCCGACCTTGCGGTGATATCCCGAACCGTCCAGGCGTTCGTGGTGACGCAGCACAAGCGCACCCATCGCGTCGCCGTCGTGGCCGAAGGAGGCCAACGCCCGCTCACCGTAATAAGCGTGCAACTGCGCCGCGTCGCGCTCGCGCACCGACAACGGACCGTTTCGCATCCACGTCGCCACCGGCACCACAAGCTCGCCGATATCATGGATGCAGCCAGACCAGCGCAGCGCGCGCACGTCGGGTTCGGGCAGCCCCATCCGTTTGCCCGCACCTGCGGCCAGTTCCGACACCATGCGCGAATGGCCCAGCGTGAACGGCATGCGCATGTCGATCATGTCGGCAATGGCGAGGAACGCCTCGTCGCAAGCCTCCTCATTCAGCGTCACCGGCGGATCGGGCTCCAGCGCCAGGATCGTATCGCGGTCGACGGTCGGGCCGATGCCTTCCATCAGGCCCGCCGCGTTGACCGAGACGAGCCGGGCCAGATCCGCTTCGTAGGGGCCGTCGGCGCGACTGGCGATGGTTTCGGCCATCCCGTCGATACCGACTGTTTCGCTGAGCGCAATGGCATCCTGCGCCAGTGTGATCAGACGCACGGCCGGCAAAACATCCTCGCCGCTCAACCCACGAGGCAGGCCCTTGCCGTCCCAGCGCTCGTAGATCTGGCCGAGATTACGCCTTATGTCCTCGGATAGGCCAAGACGCTCGCCGATCCGCTGAGCGACCTCGCAATGCGCCGTGAGCACCGGGCGGGCCACGGCGAGCGCCTGCGACATCGCGGCCTCGATGGCCTTGGCCTGCGCGTCAGGAGCCAGGTCGTAGTAGACCCGTTTGAAGGCCTGTACAAAAACCCTGCCCAGTTCCGCACGGTTGCCCATGTCGAGACCGACGAGATCCTGGCGGAGCGCGATTTCGTCGCCGAAGGTAGCTGACAGCAGGTCCGTATCGGCATTACAGCCGACGTAACGCAGCATGGACTGATGATAGGCATTGCGTCGAACCTGGTCGGGAAGGCCGGCAAGCTCGGCGATCCGCATTGCAAGCACGCAGGATTTCAGCGCGAAGTCACGCGAATGGCCGGTGGCAAGGTCCGAAGCATAGGCAAGGACCATCATGAAGTCCGCCCGGCGTATCGAGGCGTCTGTCATCGTGCGCATCCCCAGTGCGTCATATCTACCCCCACAAGCCGACAATACCTAGGGGAAAGTCCCGAGCCGGCCGTCATTCGCGACGGAGACCGCTTTGCCTGGCCATAACCCCGCGATCGAGCCAAGCGACCGATCCGCGACCTGTGACCAAATTCTCGTGGGCCGTGATTTTGAGGATAGGCATCCATCTTTCCGGCCTTGCCGTGCAACGGCGCCCCGCCGCGCCCGAATACCCAAACCGTCAGCTGTCCATTACCTTGCGTTAGCTCCGCCATGTAAGGTTTCGCTATCCGGAGGCCATGTGCGAATGTTGAACAACTATGAGGTCGACAGGTTTGGCGTGATCCACCAGATCGACTTCACACCGATCAAGTACGACAAGGAATACATTTCCTATTACGAGGACCTGAGCGACCGGACCATCAAGCTGGGATACCAGCGGCTTGGCTGGGTGCTTGGCATCACAGGCGAGATTCCTCGATCCGTGCTGGAGATTGGATATGGCACCGGCACATTCATCGAAGCCGCCAAGATAACCGGAGTCGCGGACTGCGCCGGCTGCGACATTGCCAGGTTTCCGCTGCCCAAGGGCGTCCGCTTCCTCGGTTGGGATGAGGCACTCGCCAGCGCGTGGGATCTCGTCGCCATGTTCGACGTGCTTGAGCACATCCCCGATCTGAGCTTCCTCTCCCGCCTTCAGGCCCGCCACCTGGCCATCGCTGTCCCTTATTGCCGCTGGCGCGAGCTCGGCGCCGACGGCGACACGTGGTTCCGCAAGTGGCGCATGCGCCTACCCAACGAACACCTGCACCATTTCGACCGTGACTCGCTGGTGGCACTCCTCGCGCACAGCGGCTTCCAATGCGTGACGATGAACTGCTTCGAGGACGGGATCCGGCTCCGGTCCGGCGAAACAGGTCCGAATATTCTGTCGGGGTTCTTCAGGAAGCTGTAAGCCGGCTACGACTGGTGAGCGCAGCGTTCAGACCGAAACTGAACATTTGCCGGAAGCTTCATCGCCGGCGCATAGCTGCGCGGCGCGAGGGTCAGCTGGCCACGGTTTCCCGCCGCAAGCCCGAGTGGAACGGCCCTTCTTAGGCAGCTGGCATCTCAGTCCAATTCTTTTTTATCGACGAACAGGCTTTCGGAATTTCATTCCTATCTAATTCTATAATTTTAGTGGACTTTAAGTCATGGCCCTCTGTTTGGCTGCAATCGAGGCTCTGCCCTCTGTTCAAAGGATTAAAGCCCATGCGAAAATTGATCTCCGCCGCCCTTTTCGGGCTTGCCCTGACTTCAGTTCACACCGCTGCTAATGCCGCGGACGACAAGAAAGTCGTGATCGCCTACCAGACTGGCGCCAACCCCTATAATCTTGGCATCGCCAATGGCGACCTCGCGAAGAAGACCGGCTGGAACATCGAATTCCGCCGCTTCAATTCCGGCGCCGACATCTTCGCCGCCATCGCGTCCGGCGACGTCCAGATCGGCGATGTCGGATCGAGCCCGTTCTCCGCCGCCGTCAGCAAGGGCATCGATGTGAAGGCGTTCTACATCTCGTCGGTCTCTCGTGACGGCGAGGCCCTGGTGGTGCGGCCCGAAATCAAGTCGCCGGCGGATCTGCGCGGCAAGAAGCTAGCCGCGGCGCCGGTCTCCACCGATCATTACCAACTTCTCGCCGTGCTCAAGCAAGAAGGCATTTCCGAAAAGGAGACCCAGGTCATAGCCATTCCGCAGCCCGAGATTGTCGCTGCCTGGAAGCGCGGCGACATTGATGGCGGCTTCGTCTGGGATCCGGCGCTGTCCGAGCTCAAGAAGAGCGGCAAGGTCCTGCTCACGGCCGGCCAGGTCGCCGATCGTGGCGCGCCAACCTTCAGTGCGCTGGTCGTCACCGGTGCGTTCGCCAAGGCCAATCCCGAGTTCCTCGGCCAGTATGTCCGGCTAATCGACGGCTACAACCAGGCTTACCTGAGCAACCCTGCCGCATGGGGCCCGGACTCCGAGAGCGCCAGGCTGATCGCAAAATTGCAGGGTGGCACGGCGGCCGAGAATTCGGAGCAGTTGAAGACGACGGTCGTTCCGCCGCTCGACGAGCAGGTCTCCGACAAATGGCTGGGCGGCGGTGAGAAAAGCGCGGTCGCGAAAATCCTCAAGGACACCGCGAGCTTCCTAAAGGACCAGCACAAGATCACGTCGGTCAAGGACAGCTATGCGGCCTTCGCCGATCCGCAATATGCGGAAGTGGCCAAGGCCTCGAACTAGCCATCCCTGAAGAAAATCCGATTTGGCTGGCACACCAGCCAAATCGCCAGGAGGCCACCATGCTTCGAATCCGCGATGCCAGCGTCACCTTCCCGGCTTCCGACGGCCAGGACGTGCATGCGCTCGATCACGTCTCGCTCGATATCGCTCCCGATTCCATCGTTGTCGCGGTCGGTGCTTCCGGCTGCGGCAAGTCCACATTGCTGAACGCGATCGCCGGCTTCCTGCCGCTCACCGAAGGCACGATCACGCTGGACGGACGAGAAATCGTGGCGCCAGGCGGCGATCGTGGCGTGGTGTTCCAGAAGGATACCCTGCTGCCCTGGGCCAATGTGCTGGACAATGTTGCACTCGGCCTGAAGTACCGGGGCGTGTCGCGCGGCGAACGGCATGAGCGGTCAAGGCACCTGCTGGAACTGGTCGGGCTCGCCGATTTCGCTGAAAAGCCGCCCTATGAACTGTCGGGCGGCATGCGCCAGCGCGTCGGTATCGCGCGGGCGTTGGCCACCGATCCGAAGATCCTTTTGATGGACGAGCCGTTCGGGGCCCTCGACAGCCTGACGCGCGAGACGATGCAGCAGCTTCTGGCCTCGATCTGGGCCAGGACCGGCAAGCAGATCCTGTTCATCACCCATTCGATCGAGGAAGCCCTCACGCTCGGCACGACCATCGTTGTGATGTCGCCCCGCCCGGGCCGCATCGTCGCCCGATTCGACGCCCACTTCGTACGCGACTTCGCGGAAACCGGCGACATCGGGACGATCCAGTCCCACCCGCGTTTCATCGAACTGCGGCAGGAAATCCGCTCGCTCATCCACCAGCCTAAAGGCGCCCGCACAGGAACCTTGCAATGACGCTTGCCGCCAACTCCCGAACCTTGTTCCCGCCCGCGGCAGCTCTGCGAAGGCCTTCTCTCCGGGCGCGCCGAGTTGCATCGGCAAGCACGTTCGGCATCAGCCTGTTCACTTTGGCCGCACTGATCGCATTGTGGTTCCTCGCCGCGCAATTCGGCTGGGCGTCGCCACTTTTCCTACCTTCGCCGGCCGAGGTGCTGACCCAGTTCAGCGCCGTCGCGGCCGACGGCTATGCCAACGGCACGCTGCTAGACCATACGCTGGCAAGCCTCGGCCGCATTGCCGCGGCACTCAGCGTCGGCATTTTCGTGGGCATTCCGCTTGGCCTGCTCATGGGGCTCAACCGCTGGGTCAAGGGCATCTTCAGCGTGCCGATCAACCTCTACTGGGGGTTGCCGCCGCTGGCCTACCTTCCCCTGCTGATTATTTGGCTCGGCATCGGCGAGACCTCCAAGATCGTGCTGCTGTCGCTGTCGACCTTCGCCCCGATCTGCTTTGCGGCGCAGGCTGGTGTCCGGTCAGTGCCAGCTGAACGCATCAACGCCGCGCTATCGCTTGGCGCCAGCCGGCTGCAGCTGTTCACCAGCATCATCCTACCATCCGCATTGCCGGAAATCCTGACCGGCCTGAAGATCGCCATCGGCGCCGGATTGTCGACACTGGTCGCGGCCGAACTGATCGCCGCCCAGTCCGGGCTCGGCTACATGATCATGTCGGCGGCCAATTTCCTCGCCACCGACGTCGTGTTCGTCGGCCTTATTGTCATCGCCGTCCTTGCTTTCGCCTTCACCAGCGGCATGCGCTGGCTGGAACACCGCCTCATCCCCTGGAAAGGCAAGCTCTGAGGCTTGCCCAAGATTCCGCAATTGCTGAAGGAAACGATCCGATGTCCAGCAACGACTCCCGCCCGCTCGATCTCTACTGGTATCTGCCGACTCATGGCGATGGACCCTATCTCGGCACGGACCAGCGGCACCGGCCGGCAACCTTCGGATATCTCAAGGAGATCGCGCAGGCCGCCGACCGGCTTGGCTTCAAGGGTGTACTACTGCCCACCGGAACGCGGTGCGAGGACGCCTGGATCGTTGCGGCCGGGCTGATCCCGCTCACCGAACGGTTGAGGTTCCTCGTGGCGCTCCGGCCTGGCAGCGGGACGCCGGCCCTGTTTGCGCGCCATGCGGCCACGCTGGACCGCATATCCGGCGGCCGGGTGCTGCTCAATGTCGTCACCGGCGCGGATCCTGCCGACCTCGCCGGCGACGGCAACAAGCTCGACCACGACGCACGCTATCAGCAGACCGACGAATTCCTGACCATCTGGCGACGGATCCTTTCAGGCGAGCCGGCGGACTTCGACGGCAAGTACCTTTCGGCTCATGGCACCGATATTTCCTTTCCGCCCATTCAGCAACCGCATCCACCGCTCTGGTTCGGCGGCTCTTCCGATGCCGGCATTGCAATCGCCGCCAAGCACGTGGACGCCTATCTGAGTTGGGGCGAACCGGTTGATCAGCTCGCCGAGAAAATCGATCGTGTGAAAAAGGCGGCGGCGGTGCAAGGCCGCTCGATCCGCTTCGGCCTGCGCATCCATCTGATCGTGCGCGAAACGGAGGACGAGGCCTGGGCAGCCGCCGATCGCCTGATCAGCCACGTAACGGACGACCTGATCGCCGAAGCCCAGAACGGATTCGTCAATATCTCGGAATCGGTCGGCCAAAAGCGGATGTCGGCGCTGCATCAAGGCCGGCGGGACCGGCTGGTTGTCGGCCCGAATCTGTGGGCCGGGCCTGGACTGGTGCGTGGGGGCGCTGGAACCGCCCTGGTTGGCAATCCCGACAATGTCGCCACGCGAATTCGCGAGTATCAGGAGATCGGCATCGAAACAATAATCGCGTCCGGCTACCCGCATCTTGAAGAGGCATTCAACGTCGCCGAACTACTTTTCCCAAAACTCGGGCTGAGTGGCGAAGCCACCCCGGCGGAACGCAGTTGGGACGTTGAGTTCGGACGCGGCGTACGTCCTACACTCGCGGCATCCGCCTCGTAACGTCCTTCCTACCGCAAACGAGGCAACTCGTGCGCGCCGCCGAGGCTAGCGCGCATTTGCCGCAATAGCCTTGACCACCCGCATTGCCTTCCTCTCTTCCTCGCACAATAGTCGGGTCGATGTTTGAGGCGATCGCGAGTCACTGGTCCGTATTCATCCTGATCCTTTCGCTGGCGATGGCGGCGGTGGGCATCGTCCATGCCATCATGACGAAGGAGGATGTGCGCGCCGCCACAGGCTGGGTGGGCGTGATGCTTTTGTCGCCCTTCCTCGGCGCGATCATCTACGCCATCGCCGGCATCAACCGCATCCGCCGCGCGACGATCAGCGCCATGCGTCCGGTCTCCAGCGCGGCGGCCGCCGCCAGGCATGACCGCGACGTCGCGCTCGAGGCCTTGATCAACGCCGAATACGGCCAGCGCTTTACCGGCCTGAAAACGCTTGGCGACAGGGTGGCGCGGCGGCCACTCACCTCGGGAAACACCATCGCCTTGCTCAAAACCGGCGACGAGGCCTACGCGGCGATGTGCCGTGCGATTGACGCCGCGCAAAGAAGCGTGATCCTGGAAACCTATATTTTCGACAATGACGCCGTCGGCGCGCTTTTCATCCAGTCGCTCGGCAACGCCGTCAAGCGCGGCGTCGCGGTGCGGGTGCTGATCGACGCCGTCGGCGTTCGCTATTCGGTGCCCAGCATCCTCAAGCAACTCAGGGAAGCCGACGTCACCGTCGACCTATTCAACGGCAATATCGTCATGGGCTTGCGACTTCCCTATGCCAATCTGCGGACCCACAGGAAGATCCTGGTCGTCGACGGCGCGGTGGCGTTCACGGGAGGCATGAACATCCGCAAGGGATTCTCGGCCGAATTCGCCGGTACCGAAAGTTCACAGGACACCCATTTCGAGGTCACCGGGCCGGTGGTGGCCGACTTGTTCTCGGTTGCCGCCGAGGACTGGCGCTTTGCCGGCAACGAGGCCTTGAAGGACGGGCCCTGGCAGGTCGAGCAAGCCGCGCAGGAGCCCGGTCGGCCGGTGTTGGTGCGCGCGGTCGCCTCCGGGCCGGACGCGTCGAACGAAACCAACCTGAAACTGCTGATGGGCGCATTCTCGGTCGCGCGCAAATCGATCCGCATCATGTCGCCCTATTTCCTGCCGGATCGCGAATTCATCAGCGCGCTGACCACGGCGGGCCGCCGTGGCGTCGAAATCGACATCGTCGTGCCGGCGGTGAACAACCTTTTCCTCGTCGATCATGCGATGACGGCGCAGTTCGACCAGGTGTTGAAGCACTATTGCCGGGTCTGGCGCCACGAAGGCCCGTTCGACCATTCGAAGCTGATGGCAATCGACGGCGTATGGGCCTATGTCGGCTCCTCGAATCTGGACGCCCGTTCACTGAGGCTGAATTTCGAGATCGACATGGAAGTCCTGGACGGAAACTTCGCCGCCGAGATCGACGCCCGCATTGGGGCGGCCATCTCAAACGCCAAGCCGGTGACGCTGCAGACCCTGAAGGCAAGGCCATTCCTGATCCGCGTCTTCGACCGTTTGCTGTGGCTGGGATCACCCTATCTTTAGAGCAGGACATCGAGCATCGGGACCATGGAGAAAAACGCCATAAAGGGACGCAGCCTGCCGGAGACCGTGCTCTTGTCGATCCGCGCCAGGAACGAGCGGAAGGCGAAGGCCACGCCGCGCAAGCGAGTCAACGGTGCCGAAATCGTCGTTGCCTCCTACAACGTCCACAAATGCATAGGCACCGACCGCAGATTCGACCCTGAAAGGACGGCGCGGGTCATCCGGGAGATGAGCCCCGACGTGATCGCGCTGCAGGAAGCCGACAACCGTTTCGGCGACAGGGCCGGACTTCTCGACCTGGCTCGGCTGGAACTGGAAACGGGACTGGTGCCGGTGCCGGTCTCGGGCAACGGCAAGGGGCATGGCTGGCGCGGCAACGTGCTCCTGTTCAAGCGAGGTACGGTGCGGGATGTCCACCAGATCAAGCTGCCCGGGCTGGAGCCGCGCGGCGCGCTGGTCGCCGAGATCGACCTCGACGAGAAGCGGACGCTGCGTGTGATCGCCGCCCATCTCGGCCTGCTGCGACGCTCGCGCTCCGAGCAGGCCCGCGTCGTACTCGATATCATGAGCAGCGCGGATGAAAGGCCGACGCTTCTGCTCGGCGACCTCAACGAATGGCGGCTCGGCAATCGCTCGGCCCTGAACACGCTGCACACCACCTTCGGTCCGACGCCGGCGGTGCCCACTTTCCCGTCCGGCCTCCCGGTGCTGGCGCTCGACCGCATCATGGGCAACCGGCACGATCTGGTTTCAGCGGTGGAGGCGCATGATACGCCGCTGTCACGCGTGGCTTCCGACCACCTGCCGCTGACGGCTTTCGTGCATCTGTAGATGCCGCCAACGATCCAGCCTGCATAGGATGAAACTCCTCTCAGAACTTCCAGTTGAAGTCCGCACGCACGGACTGGTCGGAGAGACCCGAGCCGAACTGGCCGCCATAGGAGACGCCCAGGGTGGCGGCCGGCGTCAGGTTCAAGTCGAGGCCGGCTTCCACCAGAGCCGCGTCGGGCGCGATAGGCACGCCCGCGATCGTGAAGGACGAGCCGCCGGCAAGGGCAAAGATCGAGAGCGGCGTGGTGTCGCCGAAGCATGCCGCCAACCGGAGCGTGCCGCTAATCGTCGCGGCGGTGTCGCCCAAGGCTAAGTCGGTCGCGGCATGCAGGCCGAGCGTGGTGAAGGTCACGCCGGTGTTGGGGGCCGCGCTTTGCAGCGCCGCCGCCCCGCTCTCTAGAAGGCGACCGAAGGCGAGGCACTCTCGGTTTGGGCGGCCAATGCGCTGGTCAAAGCAGCGCTGGAGGAGCAGCGAGAGGCTGGCGCTTCGGGATCAGCGACGCGGAAGAATATGCGCTAACAGTCGAGGCAGCGATCCTCCCCCCCTCAGCCCTGCCAGCGCCTCAAATTCGCTCACGCGATAAAGCCTACCCCTCCCTCAGCCAGACCAGCATCTCGCCGGGATCGCGGTTGTCCCAGGCGAAATAGGGAACGGCCTTGAGCGTCATCTCCTCCGTTTCAGGCGGTTCGGAACGATAGAGATCGGCGCCCCAGTTTTCCGTCTTGGCCCGGCTGCCGATGGCCGAGAGGGTGACGATGCCGCCGAGCAGGTTAGGCTCCTTGTGCGCCTCGAGTCTGGCCTCGCGCGGCAGGGCGATGCGGTGCAGCCCGCCGCCATTGTCGGTTTCCTCGACGCAGTAGATCAGCGGGCCGCGCGCCAACGCCACGCGGCCGATGTCCTGGCGCACCTGCGGGTTGGCGAAGAGGCGCGCCATCGACATTTCGAGGTCGAGTCCGACGCGGTCGCCGTTTCGCCATTCTCGCCGGATGGCGGCGTAGCCCTCGCTCGTCGCGGCGTCGAGGTCGATCATCTTTCCGTTCACGCGAAGCGCTGCCTTTCGGCACCAGCCGGGCACGCGCAGATGAAGCGTGAACTCGACCGGCGTCGCGGTCCCGATCTCGATCGCGACCGCCCCGTCCCAGGGATAGTTGCTGGTCTGTGACAAGGTTACTTGCCTGCCCGCGATCTCGAAGCGCGCGGCCGAGTCGCCATAGAGATGCACGGCCAGCGCATCGTCGGCCAGGCCGAAAAAATAGCTGCCGATAGATGCCACCATGCGGCCGATATTGGGCGGGCAGCAGGGGCAGCGGTGCCACTTCCAGCGGTGATGGCCGCCCCGGCTCTCCAGCGGGTTCTCGTAGAAGAACAGCGAGCCATCGCGCGACAGGCCCGAGATCGAGCCGTTGTACAAAGCCCGCTCCATCATGTCGGCATAGCGGGCGTTCGGCCCCATGCCGAGCATGCGGCTCGCCCAGAACACCAGGCCGACCGAGGCGCAGGTTTCGGCATAGGCAGTCTCGTTGGGCAGGTCATAATCGCTGGTGAAGCCCTCATTGTCGGCCGATGGACCAAGACCGCCGGTGACATAGACGCTCTTTGTCGTGAGGTCGTCCCACAGCCGCTCCAGCGCCACCTTGAGCGTGTCGTCGCCGTACTCGGTCGCAATGTCAGCCATTCCGGAATAGAGATACATCGCCCGCACCGCGTGGCCGACCACCTTGTCCTGCTCTCGCACCGGCTTGTGCGACTGGTTGTATTCGTAGGTCTTGAAGTGGAAGTCCTTGGGGTCGGCGCCACGCGCCAGCGCCTCTTCATCGAAATAATGCGGCTGCTGGCCGCGCTGGTCGATGAAATACTTGGCCAGCTTCATATACTTGTCGTTGCCGGTGGCGCGCGCCAGCCTGACCAGCGCCAGCTCAATCTCTTCATGGCCGCAATAGCCCTTCCGTTTGCCGGGCTCGGGCCCAAACGTGTCGGCGATGTGGTCGGCGTAGCGGCTCATGATGTCGAGCAGCTTGCGCTTTCCCGTGGCCTGAAAGTAAGCGACCGCGCCCTCGATCAGATGGCCGGCGCAATAGAGCTCGTGGCAGTCGCGCAGATTGGTCCACCGCAGGCCAGGCTGGATGCGCTGGTACCAACTGGAGAGATAGCCGTCCTCCTGCTGCAGCTTGCCATACATGTCGATGACGGCGTCGATCTTCTTTTCCAGATCCGGGTTGCGGCGCCGGTAGAGCGAATAGGCAGCGGTTTCGATCGTCTTGCCCCAATCGGAATCCCAAAACATCTGCGTCGTCACGGTCCGAGCGGTAAAACCGTCGTTGACATGGAACGGAATGACGACGCCTGGCGATGGGCAGTCCGGATCGATCTGCTCCAACATGCGCGCTTCGACGCACCGGTCGTAGAGGATGCCCGCGGTCCTGGCAGCCACCGCGTCGATACGGTCGCCCCAGAAGCCGCGCACATCCACCTGCGGCACGGGAAGCGGCCGGAAAGCGAGCTTCGGCCTGGCGGAGACGCCGGTCTGCGCGGCGGGTTGCGATGCGGTCATAACGTCACTCCATTCGATGCGGATTACTTGACGGCCCCGGCCATGAGGCCGCGGATGTAGAAGCGCTGCAGCGCCAGGAACAAGATCAGGCAAGGCACCATCATCACGGTGACGCCGGCCTGCACGGCACCCCAGTCGATGGCGCCGAAGCGGCCGGACTGGAGCGCCGTCATCATAACCGGAAGCGTGAATTTCGACTGGTCGGTCATCAGCACGAGAGCTGCCAGGAATTCGTTCCAGGCGCCAAGAAAGGCAAACAGCGCGATGGTGACAACGCCCGGCCAGACCAAAGGCAGCATCACCTTGATGAGCATGGTGACGTTGTCGGCGCCGTCCATGCGTGCGGCCTCCTCGATCTCGCGCGGCACCGCGTCGAAGGCGTTGCGCATCATGAAGATCGAGAAAGGCAGCTGCAGCGTGACATAGACGCAGACCAGGCCGGTCAGCGTGTTGTGCAGGCCAAGCTTCGTCAGCACCAGGAAGATCGGCGTCAGGATCGACTGGAACGGGATCATGATCGTCGACAGGATGAGGACGAAGAAGAAATCCCGGAACGGAAAGCGGAAACGCGAAAAGCCGTAGCCGGCGAGCACGCTGACCAGCACCGACAGCAGCACCGTCATCACCGAGACATAGATGCTGTTTTGCGCCGAGGCCCAGAGCCCGTCACCAAAGGTGTTCAGCGTCTCGTAGTTCTCGATGGAGAAGCCACTCGTCGGCCAGGGCGGCAGCGGCGGCTGGCGCGCCTCCTGCGCCGGCTTGAAGGTAGACAGCACTGTCCAGACGATCGGCGCCAGGAACAGCACCGAAGCTATCAGGCCTGTGGAATGCCTGGCCAGGCTGAAGCCGACTTTCCGGTTGCGCGACATTGCCTCGGCCATCAGTCGAGCCCCTCAGGCTTGCGCAGCAGCCAGAGTTGGACGAGGCTGAGCGCGACCAGGATGACCAGCAGCACCATCGAAAGTGCCGCGCCATAGCCGAGCTTGAACGAGACGAAGGACTGGTTGAAGATCCAGTACACCGCCGTCAACGTCTGGTTGCGCGGTCCTCCGCGCAGGATGATGTAGAACTGGTCGAAGGCAAGGATCGAACCCGTCACCGACAGGATCAGCGCCAGCGCCAGCGTGCGGCGCATCAAGGGCAAAGTGATGGCTCTGAACCTCGCGAAAGGCCCTGCCCCGTCGATGACGGCGGCCTCCTGTAAATCCTGCGGGATCGACTGCAGGCCAGTCATCAGGATGATCATGGTGAAGCCGGCGACCTTCCAGACCACCATGGCGATGATCGACCAGAAGGCCGGGTGGAAGGTGGCGAGAAGATTGACCTTTCTTTCGGTGAGGCCGAGATCGTAGGCGGCGGGACTGAACAAGCCGGAATCGACATTCAGGAGCCAGGACCAGAGCAGGCTCGCCGAGGCAAAACCGACCACCGCCGGCATGAAGAAGGCGGTGCGGTAGAGGTTGGTGAGCGGCCGCGGCCTTTCGATGAAGATCGCCAGCGGAAAAGCGACGGCGAAGATCGCGATGGTGACGACCACCGTGTAGTAGAAGGTGAATTTCAGCGCGTTCCAGAAGCGCGTGTCGCGCAAAATGGCAATGTAGTTGTCGAGGCCGATGAAGGAATGCTCGCCCATCAGCGGCCAGTTGTGAAGCGACATCCAGGCCGTCATGCCGAGCGGGATGACGAAGAAGACGGTGACGAGTGCGACGGCTGGCAGGACGTAGAGCAGTCCGACCCACTGCCGCAGGCTGGTAGCGTGTGCTCGCGCCGGCGCTGAAGCTGTGATGGCGGTCATGGCTGGGCTCCCCCCTCTCCCCTTGTGGGAGAAGATATCTCCGAAGGCGACGGATGAGGGGTGCTCCAGCGGAGTGAGCCGCTGGCTTTCCCTGCAGCACCCCCCATTCGTCTCGGCGCTGTGAGCCGATCCACCTTCTCCCATAAGGGGAGAAGGGCGGCGCGAACCCGCCGGGGCCTCAAATCGGCAATGCTAATGAGAGTGTGCTTTCTCAACGTGTCGGTCCCTGCAATTCAGCGATGCATCGCCCGGCCGCCCGACCAGGGAGACGGGCGGGCGGCCGGTCAGAGCCTTGGCGGCGAGGCGTTTGCGAGATTCCTGCCGCCGGCTGGCCCTGGTGTCTACTTGTTCGGCGCCTGGTCGATGATCGACTGCATGGTGTCCTGCGCATTCTTGATGGCACCATCGACGTCGTCGCCGAAGAACACCTCGTTGATCATCTGCGTCCACGGACCGTTGGCGGAGTTGATCAGGTCGTTGAACACCACCGAATAGGGCGTCCTGCCCTTGGCCATCGCCTCGGCCGCCACCTGGTAGCGCGGGTCGAGATCCTTCAGCGCGTCCTTGGCGATGTCGTTGCGCACCGGCAGGCTGCCATATTTCGCCAGGATGGTCTGGCCTTCCAGCGAATAGGCGAAGTTCAGGAACTCCTTCACCACGGCGATCTTCTTGGTGCCCTTGGTGACGACGAAATTATCGCCGCCGGCGAAAGACGACCAGCCGCCATCCTTGCCCGGCAAGAAGGTGATGCCGTAGTCGATGTCCGGATATTGCGTGTTGAGCGCGCCGATGGCGAAGGCGCCGGAGGGCGAGAGGCCGATCTTGCCGCCGGCAAAGGCGGCGAAGAAGTTGGCGCCGGTGTCGGTCTGCGCGCCCTCGGGCACCAGCCCCTTCTTCACCATCGATCGGTAGAGGTCGACGGCGCCGCGCAACTGCGGGCTGTCGAGCGTCGCCTTCGAGCCGTCCTCGGACAGGATGTCGCCGCCCGAGGCCCAGATCAGCGGCGTGAAAGTGAAGATGTTGCAGCCGCCGCAATTGCCGGAGAAATAGAAGCCCTTGATGTCGCCGCCGAGCGCGTTGACCTTCTCGGCGTCGGCCTCGATCTCCGCCCAGTTGGCCGGCCCCTTCTCGGGGTCCAGCCCCGCCTGCTTGAACAGCTTCTTGTTCCAGATCAGCACCGAGGCGTCAGCCGAGAACGGCAGGCCATAGATGCGGCCCTTGTAGGTGCCGGTCTTCACATGCGCCGGCGACAGGCTTGCGAAATAGGGCAAGGATTTCGCCCAGTCGGTGATGTCCTCCAGTTGACCGGCGGCGGCGAAGGACGGTGTGTAGATCAGGTCGAGCGAGAGCGCGTCGGGCGCCGTGCCGCCGGCGGCGGCGGCGCCATATTTCGGAATGATCTCGGCATTGGGGATGATATCGAGCTTGATCTGGTCCTTGTTCGCCTTGTTGAAGGCGTCGACGATACGCGGCATGAAGTTCGAGCCGTCAGCGCGCACCCAGATGTTGGCGGTCTCGGCCGACGCTGCCTGCAGGCCTCCACCGATCATGGCGGCGGCGAGCGCCAGCCTGGCAATCATGGTCTTCATCATTCTCCTCCTCATGGTTCTCCTCCCATTTCGGCCACGCCGCCCGGCTGGATCGGGCGCGTCAGCACTTCTCCTTCACCCCGGCGGACTGCCGCATGACTGACGCACCACCAGCCGGCACGGCAG
>Ga0315336_1004041_pt1 | contig 18203 bp, 16 predicted proteins | sample ASW5metaG_FD_204512 | JGI IMG/M metagenome (GOLD analysis project Ga0315336, IMG submission 204512) | Ammonia-oxidizing marine archaeal communities from Monterey Bay, California, United States - ASW #5 | ecosystem: Environmental > Aquatic > Marine > Intertidal zone | place: USA: California... | reverse complement strand
GGAGACCCACAGGCCATGTCCGAAGTTGTCACTGTCGATGGAGCCCGCGTCGGTGTGCTCATGGGAAGCGCGTCCGATTGGCCGACCATGGAGAAGTGTTCGCAGATGCTCACGAAGTTGGGCGTCGTGCACGAGTGCAATGTGATTTCAGCGCATCGCGCTGCGAAGCGCCTTGAGTCGTACTGTGCCGCAGCCCCTGACCGAGGCGTTGAAGTTCTGATTTGTGCCGCCGGCGGCGCTGCTCACCTTGCCGGTGTCGCAGCAGCCATGACACACATTCCAGTGCTAGGCTGTCCGATGAAGGCTTGGTCTACCGAGGGGCTCGATTCCCTGCTCTCCATGGCCCAGATGCCAAAGGGTATTCCAGTGGGCACCCTGGCCGTTGGGAGCGCGGGAGCGATCAATGCGGCCTTGCTGGCCGTGTCCATGCTGTCGCTGGCCGATCCAGAACTGCGTGAACGGTACTTGGCATTCCGGGCGGAACAGTCCGCCGCGACGTTCGAGTTGCCCGGAGCACCTGGGCACTGATGTCATTCGACTTCGAACACCCGCCGTGCGATCCTGTTCCTGCGCTGCAGACGTGGCTCGAGGAGGCGTGGTCGAACGCGAACGTACCCAATCCAAATGCGATGACGTTGTGCACGCTTGCAACTGACGGCGCGCCAAGCGCACGCATAGTGCTGCTCAAGGATCTCGATGCGCGTGGCGCGGTGTTCTTCACAAATCAACAATCTGCGAAGGCCGGCGATCTCGCTGCGGACCCGCGTGTTGCGCTGGTGCTGCACTGGGACAACATGGGGCGACAAGTGCGCATCGAAGGTTCGGTGTCCAGAACCACGGATGAAGAGTCCGACGCGTACTTCGCTTCACGGCACCCGATGAGTCGTCTTGGCGCGTGGGCAAGCGAACAATCAAAGCCGTGCACCGATCGAGCGGAGTTGCTGTCGAAATTGGAAGCCGCGCGCGAACGATGCGGTAATCCAGATGATCCAAGTCGACCGCCGCACTGGGGGGGCTACCGCGTGTCACTGGATTCGATTGAGTTCTGGCAGGAAGGGGAGCACCGGTTGCATGACAGGGTGCGATACGAGCGCCTCAGCGAGGGGTGGGGGGCACAGCGGTTGATGCCGTAGGCGGGGGAGAGGTGCGAGAAGAGGGTGCCTATCTCTCTTGTCCGTCTTCCATAATCCTCCGGGCCTCGTCAATCACCGATTGCGGTAGCGGTCCATCATCAGAGGGTGCGTGCTTGGGTTGCCGCTTCTTCGGCGATGCCACAGCGTCGGGCTCGGGAGCGGGCTCAGGCACCCGATTCACCATGGCCTTCGCTTCTTCAATCATGTCCTTCGGCAGGTCCACCTTGTCCGGCCTCTTGGGCGCGGTCAGGCTCGGGCGCTCCGCATCGAGCACCAGTCGCTCCAAAAATGCGCTCGACGTGAGCACTTTGCAGCCCCGTTTTCTCGCTGCCGCTTTGATCCGTCGATCTGACGACACTACGGTCAGGAGACGCGGCGCCGTGGAAGCCGAAATTTGAGCCTCGATCAAGTCGTCTGCTTCTCGATCAGGCCCGGAAAACGCAACATGCATGCCTGAGGGAAGGCCCGCGTGGGGGCCCTTGGGCGTGCCATCACACACCAGAAGCACGCGACCAGAACCCCAGCGGGAGCCTTGAATCAGCCGCCCCAGCCCCTTCAGGCCGACACCTGCCATGTCTGGCGGGAGCACGCCAGTCTGATGCAGCACATTCCAGGCGTCAACGAGTAGTGGCATTGCGAAAACAGCCCTTCTGAGCCGTCGAAACGGCTTCAGAAACCTTGCGTCTGACCTTCTGATCGGCTCTAATACCCGGCTCGATTCACCGGAGCACCCCCTTTCAATGGCTATTCGTATCAAATCCCGCCAAGGCGAGTCCGTCAACCAGATGCTTCGTCGGTTCAAGAAGCTCTGTGAGAAGGAAGGACTGACCAAGGACGTCAAGCGCAAGCAGTACTTCGAGAAGCCCTCGGAGCGCCGTCGCCGTGCAGCTCGCAAGTCAGCAGCACGCGTCGTTCGCATGAACGACCCACAACCACCCACACCCAGCCGAACCAGCTCTGGCAATAGCCGAGGCGGTAGCAGCGGCGGTAGTGGTGGTGGCGGTGGCAAGCGGTTTTGATTGATACCCGACAGCCTGCGACTTCATTGTTGCGGGCTGCCGCGCACCACTACTAGACAACACCCCCCCCGAACTGGGCGGCTGAGATTGCCGCTTCGTTGTATTTCACTCAGGAGACAGGATCGTGATCACCCAGTTGATTGCTGTAGCAACAGACCCCATGGGCATCGACGCCATCGTCGAATATGCCACGCCTTGGTTCATCGCCCCGATCGCCGCCTTGGTGGCGCTCGGCATGGCCTTCATGTTCAGCCGCTCCGTGATGAGCAAGAGCGAAGGTGAACCGGAGATGGTCAGGATCGCTGAAGCCGTGCGCGAAGGCGCCATGGCCTACCTCGTACGTCAGTACAAGGTGGTGTTCGTGGTGTTCGTCGCCTTGGTCGCAGTCCTGTTAGGCCTTGGCATGCTCGGCATCCAGCCGATCTACTCCGCGATCGGTGTCCCGATCGCCGGACTGTTCTCCGGACTGTGCGGCTGGTACGGCATGAAGATGGCGACCAACGCCTCTGCTCGTACCACGTTCGCAGTCAAGCAATCGCTGAACGACGGCCTGACCGTCGCCTTCCGCTCGGGTGCCGTCATGGGCCTGATTGTGGTCGGCTTCGCCCTGCTAGACGTCAGTGGCTGGTTCTTCGTCTGGAACGCGATCGCCCCGGAGCAGTCGCTTGAGTTGACGACCTCCATCATGCTGACCTACGGCATGGGTGCTTCGACGCAGGCACTCTTCGCCCGCGTCGGCGGTGGTATCTACACCAAGGCCGCCGACGTCGGTGCCGATCTGGTCGGCAAGATCGAAGCTGGCATTCCAGAAGATGACCCACGCAACCCCGCTGCCATCGCAGACAACGTGGGCGACAACGTGGGTGACGTCGCTGGCATGGGTGCCGACCTCTACGAGTCCTACTACGGTTCGATTCTCGCGTCGATGGCAATCGGTGCGACGGCGATCTTCGCCGGCAGCTGGCTTGGCCAGGAAGTCAACGTCTACAAGTGGGCCTTGATTCTGGCATGCGCGCCCATGGCACTGGCCGGCATCGGCATCTTCTGCTCGTTGTGCGGCATCTTCGTCGTGCGGGCCAAGGAAGGCGCTTCATTCAGCCAACTGCTCAAGGGCCTTCACATGGGTGTGTGGTTCTCCTCAGCACTGGTCACCATCGGCGCAGGCATCCTGTTCTACATGTTGCTCGGTACTGAGAACCCGATTGACTTCGTGTGGTGGCAGCCTTGGCTGGCCATCGTGACCGGCTTGGCCGCAGGCTTGATCATCGCCTTCGCGACCGAGTACTACACCTCATACGAGCATGCCCCCACGCAACGCATTGCCGAGCAAACACAGACCGGTCACGCGACCGTGATCATTGCCGGTATCGCCGAGGGCATGAAGTCCACTTGGGCACCACTCATCGTGATCGTCGTCGCCATTCTGACGGCCTTCGGTGTGTGTGGTGGCAACGAGAACTTCCTGCTGGGTCTCTACGGTGTTGCTATCGCTGCCGTAGGCATGCTGTCCACGCTGGGTATCACGCTTGCGACCGATGCGTATGGTCCAATCGCGGACAACGCCGGCGGCAACGCCGAAATGACCGGCCAACCATCCTTTGTCCGTGAACGCACGGACATGCTGGATTCACTGGGCAACACGACCGCAGCAACCGGCAAGGGCTTCGCCATCGGTTCAGCTGCACTGACTGCCATGGCACTGCTTGCGGCCTACGCCATCGTAGTCAAGGGTGCTGTCGTTGAGAAGCTGTCTGTCGATGAGATGCAAGCCCAGACCATGGCCGAAGTGGCTAGAACATCCGTATCGGATGTGCATACCTTCAACGATGCAACGCTTGGCGGAACGCACAAGTTGCACCTACAGTACGAAGGGCAGGGTGAGTTCAAAGTGCTCGCCAAGACCGACAACGGCACCGCTGCCGGCGGCGCCTTGATGCTTGCTTCTACAGAAGTGAAAGTCGCCGTCGGCGATTACTTCAATGAGCATGACAATCTGACTGTCAATGCCACTTGGGATCCGCTCAACCGTTCATTCGATGTGACCGTGCCGATCTTCGGCGAACGTGCCAAGGGTGGCGCAAACATCGATCTGATTCCCACGGATCGTGCCACCTTGAAGCACATGGCGGCGTTCTATGACATTTCCATCATGAACCCCCGCGTCATCGGCGGTCTGTTCCTCGGCGTCATGCTGGCCTTCGTCTTCTGTTCGATGACCATGAACGCCGTCGGACGTGCCGCCTATCGCATGATGCAGGAGTGTCGCCGACAGTTCGCCCTGATGCGTGACCAGTTCAAGAAGGACGGCATGTCCGATGAGGACGTGGCTGATCCCATGAAGTGGCCGATACGTGTCATGGTCGACGGTGTTCAGTATCCCGACTATCAGGAATGCGTCGCCATTTCGACTGCCGGTGCCCAGCGTGAGATGATCGTTCCGTCGATCATGGCCATCGTCACGCCTATCATCGTGGGCATGATCCTCGGCGTCGGTGGTGTCATGGGCCTGCTGGTCGGTGGTTTGACCAGTGGCTTTGCTCTGGCCATCTACATGGCTAACGCAGGCGGCGCATGGGACAACGCCAAGAAGTACATTGAGTCCGGCCAGCATGGTGGCAAGGGTTCCGACGCCCACAAGGCTTCGGTCACCGGCGACACCGTGGGCGATCCATTCAAGGACACGTCCGGCCCCTCGCTCAACATTCTCATCAAACTTATTGCCATCGTCTCGGTGGTGTTCGCCGGCCTGGTGGTGTACTTCGGTCCCACCGTGCAGTCGGCGCTTGGTCTTGGCTAACCTCCGCAGAGCTCGATGATCACTTCAGACCACAACGCACTCGACGGCGAAGCAATCAGCTTCGCCGTCGAGGCTGCGCGCTTGGCTGAAGATCTGCACTGCACCGATGTACGCGTGCTTGACGTGCGTGGATTGAGTCAAGTGTGCGACTTCGTACTGCTGGCTTCCGGCACCAGCGACAGGCAGTCACGTTCAGTGGCATCCGAGTTTGAGGACTTGGCCAAGACGTATGGGCTGGTTCGATTGCACAGCACACGCGATGAAGCATCGACATGGACGCTGGTCGACTTTGCCTCCGTCGTGGCCCACATCTTTGAGCCATCACGGCGGGCGTACTACGACTTGGAAGATCTCTGGCACGACGCGCCAGAGATCGACTTCGTCCGCGATCAAGAGAACGCTTCATGATCGAAGCGCTTCTGTTGTCCACAGTTCTCAATGTGGACCTGCAGGGGCGGTTCTTCGGGACGCTGCCGGAAGGCGGCGATGTCGTTCTGCGTTTCGAACAGGTGCAGGGACATACGGCGGCGTGGTTGACGTCGCTGCAACACGCACGATTCCAAATGCCCGTGCCGCAGATTGAGGACACCGATCACGGCGCGCGTCTTGTAGTGCTCTTTCCCGATGGAGAGGTCGCCATGGAAGTGCAGCAGGGGGCTGCCGGCCTGGAACTGCAGCTGTCCGAAACTGGTGCGACCACAGTGCTGGAGCGTGTGTCACCGCTGGGGCCGCACACGACATGGGGCGGAGATCTGCCCATGGCCTCGGGCGACGTGGAACCGATTGTGGTGCATGTAACATCCGACAACGGTCCCGCACGACTGGATCTGCCCACACGAAGCGTCTGGCAATACCCGATTCAGGTGGACACGCAAGCCGATGGCACGCTGGCCTGGACCATCCCAGGGGATTGTCATCAGATCATGGTGAAGCCGGTGGGCGACACAGCGCCCGGCATGGCGGTGCAGGGTGATGCGCTGGTGCCACTGACAATGCATCGCAACCCGCTGGAAGTCGTTGAGCGACCGCAAGAGCCCAGTGGCGATGTGCCTTGGACGTCCAGCGAAGTCACGCTGACACTTCGCATTGAAACAACTGTGAGCGGCACATTGGTCATGCCTGCCGGTGACGACGTTGACACACTTGTGGTGCTGGTGCCGGGACGAACCGAAAGCCGTAATGGGCTGAACAACGCGCATAGCCCTTTGCTTGTGTTGGCGGACACGCTGGCGCGTGCAGGTGTGGCTTCGCTGCGTATTGATGCCCCGGGCCAGGGCGGCAGTGCTTCATGGCCGACGGATCAAGGCCCCTTGTCCTGGTCAAAGTGGTCTCTGCAGTTGAGCGGAATCATCGAACAACTTCGTGAGCAAGGGAACTGGAAGGAACTCATCGTCGCCGGTTTGGATGACGGGGCGATGTCGGCACTGCTGACTGCTGCGCGACTGGGGGGGGATATTGACGGCGTGATCCTGCTGTCTCCGCCCGCACTTCCACGATCCATCATCGAGTCCGAACAACTCCGAGCCTTGCTGCGTTCCAGAGGTGTCTCGGCCGATAACGCTGCCGCGGTCGTGCAGGCTCGTCTGGAGTTCATTCGTCTGGGGCTCGAGCGCGTCAATGACGGCGCAATGCGTCAGGCGGCAAGAGCGTGGCTGTCCACCATGGCCCAAAGGGCCGGTGGTCTGGAAGCTTCGGATGAACTTGTGAACGTTGTCATCGAACGGCTTCGTGCCCCAGGCCGGCTGAAGGATCTGGCAGAGGAGCCACGCCGCTATCTGCCACGGATTACGGCGCCGATGCTCGCCATCTGGGGGGAGCAAGATCGATTGCTCGATGCCGCACAACATGAGCGAATCACGGTGGAGGCGGTTGAACGATTGGGCGGCACGATCGAATCGCATGTGCTTGAACGCGGCTCGCACTGGCTTCGACCAGTGCCGCAGCCCGGCCGTGGGGTGACAACGGTCCGACGAACTTTCCTTCCAGAGGCCCTCACTATCATCGAGAACTGGATCAAACCGGTACGAGCTATTCAACCTCGACTTCCATAGATCAGCAGGAGAACCGACATGCGAACGATCGCCATTCTGTTCACGCTCTGGTTCAGTGCGGTTGCATCGGCCGACGTGTTGCGATGGGGCGGCATGGTCGATCCGCCGCAGGCGCCGGAGGGCTTTGTAGTCTTCGAAATCGACACCGAAGCGGACGTTGCAATGCTCACAGCGTTGCCGTGGGGCCTGCCGCCGACAGAGTTGAAGCACAACACGCAGTTCTGGACCGGTGTCATCAGTGGCCAGCAACTCTCCGTGCAGGGGACGGGTGAAGCTGGCGCAGATTTTCAGGCGGAGATGATCAAGATCGGTCCAGTGGGTCCGGTTGCCGCGACGCTGACATGGTTGCCGCCGTTGCGCAGCGTTGAAGGTGTACGTGCCTATGCCGGAACGCTTGATGTGCCTGGGATGGAGTTGGACATCACGATCCGGCTGGCGGACGTTGATGATGCCACGCAAGCGGAGATCGACATTCCGCTGCAGATGCTTGATGCCCTTCCACTGCGCCTCACTGCGCAGAGCGCCGACGCATTCACGTTCATGCTGAATGGCCCCATGCCAGCCACTCTTGTGCTGAAGGAGTCCGACGAAGGTCTGACGGGCTCGTTCAGTCAAGGTCCGGTACACATGGACGTCTCGCTGAAGCCCGCCGCCGTCGAGGCTGGTCCGCAGCGTCCCCAACTGCCGCAGCCACCGTTCCCATACACGCAGCATGAGATTCTGGTGGAGCACACGGATGGTCACGCACTGGCGGGCACGCTGACCGTGCCGCACGGTAGTGGCCCGTTCCCGGCAGCTGTGCTTATCTCTGGATCCGGCGCGCAGGATCGCGACGAGTCGCTCTTGGGACATAAGCCGTTCCTCGTGTTGGCGGACCATCTGTCCCGCAATGGCATTGCCGTCATGCGGTACGACGATCGTGGTGTGGGGGGATCCAAGCGCGGTACGTCTGATCTCGGTGACGACACCTCTGCCGACTATGCCACCGATGCCCTGCTGATGGCGAAGCACATCGCAGACCGCAACGACATCGACGCCAAACGCATCGGCCTGATCGGCCACAGTGAAGGCGGCCTGATCGGGCCGATTGCTGCCGTCTCTGACCCGGATGCTGTTGCCTTCCTCGTGTTGCTGTCCGGCCCGGGCGTTCCGGGGCGGGAGATTCTCATTGCACAGGTACAGGCGCTGTTGCTCGCTGCGGGGGAGTCCCCCGAGTCCGTGGCCAAGGTCACTGCCGCGCAGCAGAAAGTCATCGCAGCCGTCATGGCCGACGCTCCGAAAGAGGAACTCGTCGAACACATGCGTGGTCTCATACAGGCGCAACTGGCCATGGCCGACCAGCAGAGCGATGGGGAAGTCGACGAAGACATCGTGAAGATGGGTCTTGCGCAGATGGACAGCCCCTGGATGCGGTGGTTTATGAAGACCGATCCCGCTGACTATCTCGCGAAGGTCACGTGTCCAGTGCTTGCGCTCAATGGCACGTTGGATCTGCAGGTACCGGTGGATCAGAATCTTCCTGTGATCGAACGCATCCTGCGTGAGACTGGCGGCGATGTCACTACGCATCGACTTAAAGGACTCAATCACCTGTTCCAACCGGCGACCAAGGGCACGGTGGATGAATATCCGCGCATTGAAACCACGTTTGACCCGGCTGCGATGGCGATGATCTCCGCCTGGGTGCTTGAGAAGGTCGGAGCGCAGCCATGACAACGAAGCAGGAAGACGTGCTCTATGTGGGGTTAAACAAGCGCGTGGTGGCCTTGGACCGCCGCACCGGCGATGTCTGTTGGAGTTGGAAACCACAGGCGAAGGGGGGCTCGTATGTCACCTGCTGTTGGAAAGTGACATGTTGCTTGTGAGTATGAGCGGGTACATGTGGGCGTTGGATCCTGTGACGGGAGTAGAGCTGTGGCACAACCCGCTCAAAGGCATGGGTACAGGCGTGGCGTCGCTGGTGTCATACGCACATCCTCGGTCTGAAGTGACACTGCAGGCAGCAGCAGCTGCTGCTGCAGCGGCAGCGGGATGAGTTTCGGTCTCTCACGAGGCAGGTCACTCGACACGTCGGGCTTCGGTTACGACCGTGAGGATCTGCCACCGTTCGAGGACGGCCGTCTCGATCCGCGGGCGTGGTTCGAGCATCCGCAACGGCCGTTCGAGTTGGAGATCGGGTCCGGCAAGGGCACCTTTCTCGTACAGCAAGCCGTCCTGCAACCAGAGACGAACTTTCTGGGCATCGAGTGGGCGGCAGAGTTTTATCGGTACGCCGCAGATCGCCTGCGTCGGAATCAGTGCACCAATGTCCGCATATTGCACGACGACGCCGTGCAGTTCGTGACGTACCGCTTGCCGGAGAGCGTCTGCAATACCGTACACCTGTATTTCAGCGATCCATGGCCCAAGGCACGCCATCACAAGCGCCGTGTCATTCAGGATGCAACGCTCGAACAGTTTCACCGCATTCTGGTTTCAGAAGGCTTGCTGCATGTCGTGACGGATCATGTCGACCTTTGGGCGTGGTGCGAAGAGCATGTAGCGCGTGCAGCGCACCTCTTCGAACGCATGCCGTTCGCGCCACCACCAAGTGCCGGCCCAGACGAAGTGGTTGGCACGAACTTCGAGCGCAAGTACCAGCGAGAAGGCAGGCCATTCAACGCCATGACGCTGCGACGTACACCATGAGGCGCGACGGCACCAACCCTGAAGATGTTCAACCGGAAGATGTCCTATGCGACTTTTGTGGCCAAGCCGCTTGGGTGGAGGAACAACCGTGTATTGAAGGCCATCACGGCAGCATCATTTGCGGTGGCTGCCTGACTCTGGCGTGGACGGTTGTGCAGATCGACAAAGCAGGCGGGGCACAGCAGGCCTGCACCATGTGTCTCGAAGAACGCGATGAGCCCGGCTGGCAGGGGGCCTCGACCGAAGCCCACATTTGTAAGCGGTGCATCAAGCAAGCAGCGGGGGCACTGCACAAGTCGGTTGACTGGTCCTGGTCCAAGCCGCAAGCCTGACTACTCTGGGGACACGGCATCCATGAGCCCGCGTCGCTGCGCTGCGTGTGGCGCCAGCGGCACGACCAGCGTGAAGGTGGCGCCCTGTCCCGGCGTGGAGTCGACGGACAACTCTGCCTGCAGCATCGACGCGAGTTCTCTGCAAATGGCTAGTCCCAGCCCCGTGCCCGCGTGCGTGCGCGTGTGTCCGGATTCGATTTGCCGGAACTTCTCGAAGATGACGTCTTTCAAGTCATCTGGAATGCCAGGGCCATTGTCCTGCACCTGCAGCTTGATGGCGTCGCCTTCACAGGTACCTTGGATACAGATGCGGCCTTCATCAGGCGTGAACTTGATCGCGTTGGACAACAGGTTGTAGAGGATCTGCTGCACCTTGCCCGGGTCTGTTTGAATAGTCGGGAGATCACCAGCCAGGTCGATGCGCAGGTCAATGCGTTTCTTCTTCGCCTGCGGTTCCATGATGCCGGTGATGCCTTCGATGATGTCTGGAATGCTCGTCTGTTCAACATGCAGTTCCAACCGGCCTGCTTCAATCTTTGCCATGTCGAGCAACTCATTGATCATTTCCAGCAGTGACCGCCCGCTGGTGACGATGTTGTCCAAGTACCGCAGCCGACGCTCGTCCGCGTGTTCATGGGCGTCATCTTGCAGTAGTTCAGCGAATCCGATGATGGAGTTCAACGGTGTGCGCAGCTCATGGCTGACGTTCGCGAGGAACTCACTCTTGAAACGCGACGACTCCCACAGGCCGATATTCACTTCGGCCAGTTCGGACACCTTCAAGTCGAGGCTCTCGTTCATGCGCCGGAGGTGTGTCTGCGTCTTGTCAATGTGATCGAGCATCGAGTTGAAGCCGGTTGCGAGCGTTTCGAACTCATCACCGGTCCTGATGTCAGCACGAGCCTCTGTGTCGCCATCACCGATGCGGTTTACGATCCGGCGCAGTCGGCGGACCGGCGAGAAGATCAGGCGCACCAGAATCACCCAGAACACGACCACGGCCAGTAGCGCAGCCACCAGCCCGGTCACGATCAGTGTGGTGCGAATGCGCTCAAGCAGGGCAGCCCCGAACTGAGTCCCGCGAGAGACCAGCAACATGCCCCGGACGGGGTCTGTGGACGTTGATGTGATACCGGCGCTGAAGTCGCTGACCGATGGGTCGCCGAGTGCCCGGAGTCGGGACGCCGTGACCGGTTTGGCGAACTGCACGAACTGCTCTCCGTCGGCGTTACTGGTTTCAGAGAACCACGCCGGCGCATCGGGTTCGTTGAACGCGATCCAGGCGCGAGAGAGGAAACTGTCCGGGTCTGAGTGCGTGTCAATGATGGCCGCGGGAACCCATGTCAGCTGCACGCCGGCGGGCATGTGGGCGTCATCATGAACCTGTTCGGTGACACCAGAGCGCAGCGTGCCTAGCGAAATGCGGTCCTGCAGCCAGGCGTCGGCAAGTTGGTTTGCGACTTCGGTTTGAAACTCGTGAACGAGACGCACGCTGCCAACCCATGGCACGATCAACGCCCCGACAAGGATTGCGACCGCGGCGCACCCAAACAGGATCAGACATTTATGGGCAAGGCTGATGCCACGCTGCATGGCGGTGACCTTACCTCATTCGCCGGTCTACATTGCATGAGAGCGTAGATTGGCTGCGAGTCCATCTACTCTGGGGCAATGTGGACGCGAGTAAGGGCCACCCTACGCGGGTGGAAGCCCCGCACACGAGGACAGTCAGATCGACGAGTCCACAAGATCGGCTCGCGCAAGCCCGCCTGGAATCGGTTGTGGCGGGATGCAATGAAGAGGGCCTCAGCCCTCCGTTGTCTCGGCAGCAGCCTGCGCTGGCTTGAGCTTTCCTAAGAATGCTCGAGGGCTCTTCCTGAACTTCTTCTCGCACCCGCCACAGCAGAGTCGCACCAGTTGGCCGCCGATGACGACATTGACCGGTTGATCGCCAAGCGGTTTGCCGCTCACGACGCAGAAGGTCATGGCGTAGGTGGGCAGTTGCTTCTTGACCGTGGCCGCATCAAGTGTCTTGATGGCCTTCTTGAGTCGAGCAGGATCTTTGATGATGTAGTCGGCGCACCCGCCACAGCAGAATCGCATGAGCCGGTTTCCGTACACCGCGTTCGTTGGCGTGCCCTTGACATCGATAGGGCGCCCGCTGGCCAGGCAGGCCGTCATGGGATATCCAGCCAGCTGCTGCCCGGTGATCTTCTCGTCGATCTTGGCGTTGTACTTGGTCAGGTCCTTCTCAATGCGCGAGAGGCAGGGTGGGCAGCAGACGGTGATCTCGCGTCCACCGATGACCTTGCTGGCTGGATCGTCCATGCTGTTCACTAGCTCGCCGCTGACAGGACACGTGTCCAGCAGATAGACCTGCGCGAGGGCCAGTTCGGGGTCCACGCTGGCGGCATCTGTGGCAGCGTCGGCCTTGGTATCGGAGGATCCACCCAGCGAGGCAAACTTCGCGTGCTGCTGGGTGCTGCTCATGGCATCGAACTTCGACTTGCATCCGCCGCAGCAGAATGCCACCGTCGTGCCGTCCATGTCGGAGGTCACACTCGGATTGACGGGGCGGCCCGAGAACGGACAGGTGGTGTTGCCAGCGGCAAGGGCGGCCGTGCCGATCAGGCACAGTGCGGTCGCAATCATTCGATGGATCATTGCTGGGAACTCCTTTGACCAGCCGGGCATGGTCGTGGTTCTTTGGTGGAACTAAACAGTGAGTGTAGGTCATCAAGGGCCCCGTTCGTGGACCTCAAGGTGCTTGCGTACCTGATCGTCCGCATGCGGCCCCAATCGACGGATTCGACCGGCATCAAAGGACGGGCCAAGCGTGACGCCCTCGTCCAGCAGGCAGGCCAGTACGGCTTCGGCAACCACCGACGGCGGGGACGTGCCGCCCGGACACCAACGGTTGTAGTCGATCCAGTTGAGGGTCAGCTCCAAATCAACTTCGTCGGCGATGCGGCAACGAAACCGCCATCCGCGATCCGCTTCCTGCTCTTCAATCACATCAATGCCATGCATGCGCAGTACCCTGTGGCCTCCTGTTGGGGGCAGGCTACCGACTCTGTCATGGGCTTTCTTCTCGAGACACTTCGACTTGGGTTTGCGAACCTCCGGCTGCACCTGTTGCGGTCCGTATTGACCAGTCTTGGCATCATTCTCGGTGTTGCCGCGGTGATTCTGATGGTGTCCATCGGCGAAGGCAACAAGCAGGCCGCCATTCGGGACATTCAAGCGCTTGGCGCCCGCAACATCATCATTCGATCGCAACGACCACCGGAGTCGTCCACGATGGGCACGCAACGGCGGTCCTTCGTGGCCCGGTTCGGCCTGACGGACAACGATTGGAGCAGGCTTGGCGAGTTCGTACCGGAAGCAGATCGAATCGTGCCGCTCAAGGCGGTCGGTTCAGAGGTGGCCTACGGATCACAACGCACAACCAGCCAGGTGTTCGGCACTGAACCGGCGTTGCGTGAACTGTTGAAGATCTCGGTGCGCACGGGTGGGCGATACCTCACGGATGACGATCTGGAAGGTCGACGCCGCGTCGCCGTGCTCGGCGATGCGGTCTCGAGGCAGTTCTTTCCACTGCGGTCTCCGCTGGGCGAGACGATTCGCATTGATGAGAGTGTCTTCACGGTGGTCGGCGTACTCGAGCCTGTTGGCCTCAGTGGAGGGGCTGGTGGTGCGTTGGTGGGACGAGACGTCAATCTCGATGTGCACATTCCGATCTCAACCTCGCGCTTGGAGTTCTCCGACGTGGTGTATCGCCGGGAGAGCGGCGCCTTTTCCGGTGAAGAAACCAGGTACTCGGAAATCTATGTAGAGGCGGCTGATGCAGGCGCGGTACTCCCCATGGCGGCCCGCATTCGGCGCATTATCAATGCAGAGCACGCTCAACTGGGTGATGTGAGCATCATTGTTCCTTGGGAGCTGCTCGCCAATGTGGAACGCACGACATTCGCAATGAACGTCCTGCTCATTGCCATTGCAGCGATCAGCCTTCTGGTAGGCGGGATTGGCATCATGAACATCATGCTTGCCAGTGTCATCGAGCGCACACGCGAGATCGGCATTCGCCGGGCGATGGGGGCCACGCGCAGGCACATCGTGTCGCAGTTCCTGGTTGAAACCGGCACGCTCTCGGCAGTAGGCGGCGTGCTCGGCATTCTGCTTGGCGTTGGACTGTCACTGGCGGTCGACCGCGCACTGCCATGGGTGTTCTCACTGCCATTCGTGCAGCGGCTTGTTGATACGGACATTCGGTTCGAAGCGTCGATCACACTTTGGTCGATCGTGCTGTCGTTCGCCGTCGCGTCGATGACCGGAGTTATCTTCGGTATCTACCCGGCAATCATGGCGAGTCGTCAAGACCCCATCACAGCGCTGCGCCGGGATTGACAACTGCTCAATGTGGGAGCATTACTTCCACCGTGGATCCGGAGAAGTGAAGACCACGTTGCTGTATGCCCTTGGGTGGCGGGGGAATGCGGATGTCACCGATTTGACGATGAACCCACCGCGGTGCGCGAATAACCAGTGTGTTGCGCCATGGTCGAAGTTCAGCGAAGGTGCCGCCGTTGCGGATCCACGCGTCTGGTTCGACCATGGTGATGATCAGCTCGATGAGTTCATTCAGGCGCTCTTCCATCGGTGTGCCACCGAGATCTCCGGGGCCGGCGCCGCCACCACCACCGCCGCCGGTGCCACCTCCGAGATTCAACGTCGGTGCGTCGTTGTAGTCAGGGATTTCCACCACGAGATCCAGCACGGGATAGGTCACCAGAATCTGTTGGTTGCGTTCCCCCAGACGTGTCTTGGTGGAGATCTCGAAGGCGCTGTGACGCAACTGCCATGTTGTCGGTTCGCCGGAGGCAGAGACGGCCTCGATAACGGACTCGATGATGTCCAGTGCCGGGCGTCGAGATGTCGGGATCGTGATCAGCATGTCTGGATCCAGACCGTTGGGCTGAGTCGTAGTCATCCACAGAGGTTTGAGCCTGCAGCGGGTCACTACCTGAATCTGGTCGAACACGTCTCGCAGTGATGTGTCCGTGAAGCTCAACTCAATGTCCGTGTACATCAACCGCTGCAGAAGGCGATCGGATGTGGTGAGCCGACCGGAGCTACCTTCACGAGCTTGGATTTCATTCCAGCTGTCCAGAACGGTGGGACCAGCAGTGGCGCAAGGTGCGGTCAGCAGAGCGGCGAGCAGCAAAGCGAACTTCATTCTGAGGGCTCCTCAGTCAGGACGGCTTCCAGGTTCAGTGCCGTTAATAAGGCAAATGCCTGTGCAGAGATCGACACCCGTTCATCCCACGGTGCCAGACGTACACGATCCTGCGCACGATCAGGCGATGCCCATTGTCGGGCCGTCTCTGCTCCGATAGTACGTCGTCGCAGGTGTGTTGCCAGTGCCAATGCACGATCACGCAACCAGATACGCTCTGATGCGTCTGCATTGCGGATCAATGCGGACAGCGTGTGGCCTTCTCGAAGGCTTGGCATTCCCATGCTGTCGGCATCGAGTCCAGGGCGAACTGCTCCAGCAGCCTCCGGACCCCAGTGGTTCGTGCTGCTCAACTGCTTTGCCAGCAGCAGTTCACGGAGCAGGTTGGCGTGCACGGCCAGTGCATCGGAACTCGATTCAGTGGTGGCTTCAATCGCCCAAGGCATCGCTTGCGAAAGCGTGCCTGAAGTTGGTGACAACCAGTGCGACACAGCTGCAGGCACAACGGATGTATCGCCGGCACGGACGCTCGCCAGCACGGCCATGGCACGCACTTGTGGGTCGTCGCTTTGCACGGCGTTCAACGCAACAGCGCGAGCCGATTGCGCAACAAGGTCAGACTGTCCCAGTTGCTGCGATGCCAACAACGCCAATACAGCTGTACGAGGATCACGATCAGCGTGGTCGCCCAGTTGTCGCAAGGCGTGCCAGACGACTTCGATGGCATCATCTGGGCTGTTTCGAACAGCAGCCCAGCGAGCCAGTGCATAAGCGCACAACGCGGTGTTGTGATCGCTTGCAGTGCGGCGGGGCCATTCGTCACGATTCGGATCCCATGTGCCCCCAAACCAACCCTCGGTCTCAGGAAGGGACTGGCGAAAGCGTTGCAGACCGTGGGCGAGATCATCGGAGAGCGAGATGGCATCTGCTCTCGAGGCCACGATGGTTGAAGCATCTTCACGGCCGCGTAAATACAGCGACGGCGACTCTGAGTTGTGCAGTTGGCGCAGCGAAATCGCCGGCATGCGATACACCGTAACTTCACCGGAGCGACGCATGGTGTCCGCTTCGACCTCGTTGATGCTGTGTACCAAGAGCATGCCGTTGAGTGTTTGTCGGGTGGCAGCGCGTCCCACAGCACGAAGATGTGAAGGAAAGTGCAGTGTCCATTGAGACCCACGTCGAACCGCCAAACCATCCAATGCGGGATGTACATCCTGATGCAGGAACTCAAGAGGCCCGGTCAGCGGTTGCATGTCTCCGGTCAACTCAACTTCAACAGCAAGATTGGAGAGCACGCTTCGACGAAGATCCCACTCTTGACCACGTTGCTCCGGGTCGATCAAACTGGTGAAGCGATGGTCGGCCAGGGCTTTCGTCAGCGCTCCACGTGCGGCTTGTGTCAGTGGGTGTGTGGAGCCTGTGGCCCGATGGGCTTGATCGGCACCGATCAACTCGCCTTGCCACGTCAACTGGATTGCCACGCCTTGGACAGCAGGGCCAAGCGTGTCATTGCCGGCGGGAACGCGGCCGGTATTGATCCAGTTACGCACCAACGACCACGCTTCAACGGCATCTTCGACTGGCGGAGCCTGCGCGAATACTGCCCTTGGCAGGGCAAAAACAAGAAGGAGCAGAGCTGTGCAAGTGTGTCGCATGGGGTTCAAAAGGGGGTCTTGGCCGCTCAAGGCTCGCAGGCCCTACAGACCAACCGGGTCTTGTCAGAGGGGACTGGCCCGGAAGCGGATTTGAGGCATGGTAGAGGAGGCCAACCGGCCACGGAAGAGAACCCAAGAGAAGACAAGGAAGAGGACCATGGCAATGTGCCGTGACATGCTGGCGATAACGGCTTACCGTCGACGAATCGCCGTACTGACCGTGCTGACGTTTGTAGCGATGTGCTGAGCCTCAGGCCTCTTGGCCTGACGTAGCACCGCCCAAACGACAGTCGCCGGCAGGCCTGAAGGCCCACCGGCAACTGATCAAAGCAATCTGCAGATCGATCAGAGTTCGATCTTGTCGGTGCCCAGTGCGCCGTGGTCGTCCATACCACCACGGGTGGGCATGTCTGGAAGGTCGGCATCCTGACCACCTTCGCCACTCTTGGCAGCCTCGATCTCCGCATCGCCCCACTTGGCGCGCTTGAGTGACAAACCGATCTTGCGATCTTCAATGTCCACACGGAGAATCTTGACATCCACTTCGTTGCCGGGCTTGACCACATCTGTGGGGTCATTGACCTTTTCGTCACTGAGCTCGGAGATGTGCAGCAGGCCTTCAAGACCGTTTTCAAGCTCCACAAAGACACCGAAGTTCGTGAGCTTGGTGACCGTGCCATGCACGACCATGCCGGGCTTGTAGGCGTCCGGAATGGCATTCGCCCACGGGTCTTCTGTCAACTGCTTCACGCCGAGACCGACACGCTGCTTGTCTTGGTCGATTTCGAGCACGACGCATTCGACGGTGTCGCTCTTCTTGAACTTCTCATTGGCGTGTGCAACCTTCTCTGTCCACGACATGTCCGAGACGTGGAGCAGACCGTCGATGCCTGGCTCGATTTCAATGAATGCGCCGTAGTTCGTGAGGTTGCGTACCTGGCCTTCGATGACCGTTCCGGGCGGGAACTTCTCTGCAACGAGTTCCCATGGGTTAACCTCGGTCTGCTTGATACCCAGTGAGATCTCATGCTTCTCACGGTTGATGTCGAGCACGACAACCTCGATCTCCTGACCAGCCTCCAGCACTTCGTTGGGATGGTTGATCCGGCGGGTCCAGGACATCTCGGAAACGTGTACCAAGCCCTCGACGCCTTCCAGCAGTTCGACAAAGGCACCGTAAGACACGAGGCTCACGACCTTGCCGGTAACACGGCTGTTGAGCGGGAAGTTGGCTTCGATGTCTTCCCAAGGGGAGGCATCCTTCTGCTTGAGGCCAAGCGCGATTT
>Ga0315336_1004040_pt1 | contig 18207 bp, 14 predicted proteins | sample ASW5metaG_FD_204512 | JGI IMG/M metagenome (GOLD analysis project Ga0315336, IMG submission 204512) | Ammonia-oxidizing marine archaeal communities from Monterey Bay, California, United States - ASW #5 | ecosystem: Environmental > Aquatic > Marine > Intertidal zone | place: USA: California... | reverse complement strand
CTGCTCGATCGTGGGTTTTCGCCCAAGCCAGGGGCGGATCGCGGCGGATCCTGGCGAGACTGCCTTCAACCGGATGAGCATGGAAGGACCGATGGCGCGCAATGTCGCCGATGCAGCTATGTTGCTAGATGTCATGGCAGGCTACGACAACCGTGACCCGATGTCCCTCGACGACCCCGCTGAGTCATTTGAAGAAGCGGCCGCACAACAACGCGCGCCTCCACGAATCGCGTTTTCTCCAGACCTTGGCGTGACTCCTGTAGATCCCGAAGTCGCTCAGATTTGCGAGCGAGCCGCCAAGCGGTTTGAGGAACTCGGCGCGCGCGTTGAAGAAGCACATCCCGACTTTTCAGGCCTGCAGGAGGTTTTTCAAGTCCATCGGGCACTGTCCTACGGAACCTCTCTCGGCCCCGAACTCGAGGCTAACCGCGAAGTGTTCAAGCCTGAAATCGTCTGGAACGTAGAAAAAGGGCTCGGCCTGACCGGCCAGGAAATCATGGACGCAATGGTGACACGGTCAAAGATCTATCAGCGGGCGAATGAATTTTTCTCGACCTATGATCTCGTTTTGACACCTGCCACAGTCGTGCCTCCTTATCCGGTAGAGCAACGCTTCGTTGAACGCGTCGGGGATCATGAATTTTCAAACTATATCGAGTGGTGCTCAATCGCCTATGCCTTTACCGTGATCGGTGCGCCGGCGATATCCATACCCTGTGGATTCACCCAAAGCGGACTACCAGTGGGTTTACAGATCGCAGCACCCGCCCGACAGGAAGCAAGGCTCCTTTCTGCGGCTTGCGCGCTTGAAAATCTGCTAAGGTTGTCCGATCAACTGCCCATTGACCCTCGAGCTCCCGATTCATGACGTACTACAGCGCCTGCCCCCACGACTGCCCTTCGACCTGTGCGTTGGAAGTCGAAAAAATCGATGACAACACCATAGGAAAGATTAGAGGCGCCTCAGAACAGACCTATACCGCCGGCGTCATCTGCAGCAAGGTCGCCCGCTATCACGAACGTATTCATCATCCCGACCGCCTGACTCAGCCGCTGCGCCGCACCGGGGGCAAAGGAAGCGGTCAGTTCTCGCCGATCAGTTGGGATGATGCCCTCGATGAAGTCGCTGAACGTTTCCTTGAGGCCGAACAGCGTCACGGTAGTGAAACCGTCTGGCCTTATCACTATGCCGGCACCATGGGCCTGGTGATGCGCGACGGCATTAATCGCCTTCGTCACGTCAAAAAGTATTCAGGCTTTCATTCGACTATCTGCGTCAACATGGCCTGGAACGGGTTCCTTGCCGGGACCGGCCGGCTGGCCGGTGTGGATCCGCGGGAAATGGACAAATCTGATCTCGTCATCATCTGGGGTACAAACGCCGCAAGTACCCAGATCAATGTCATGACCCATGCGCTCAAGGCACGGCGCGAGCGGGGCGCGAAAATCGTCGTTATTGACACCTACAACAACGCAACAGCGAAACAGGCCGATCTTTTTGTCTGTGTGCGCCCGGGGACCGACGGTGCACTTGCCTGCGCGCTGATGCATGTGCTGTTTCGTGATGACCAGGCCGACCGGGCTTACCTTAAGGAATTTACCGACTGCCCTGATGCGCTTGAGACGCATCTTAGATCCCGCGACCCTGCCTGGGCAGAAGCGATCAGCGGCGTTCCAGCCAGCCAGATTGAAACGCTGGCATCAATGATCGGTAGTACACCGAAGACTTTCTTCCGCCTGGGTTACGGCTTTACCCGTCAGCGAAATGGCGCAGCCAGTATGCATGCAGCGCTTTCGATTGCTGCCGTTGCCGGTAGCTGGCGTCACGAGGGTGGCGGCGCCTTTCACGGCAACGGTGGCATCTACCACTGGGACAAGACCCTCATCGAGGGTCTCGACTGTCTGGATCCAAAGGTGCGGGTGCTCGATCAGTCCCGTATTGGACCCATCCTGACGGGAGATCCCCAGGACCTCGGAGATGGCCCACCGATTACGGCGCTCCTCATTCAGAACACCAACCCGATGTCGGTCGCACCGGATCTTAATCGGGTGCATGAGGGTTTTGCCCGGGAGGATCTTTTTGTCTGTGTTCATGAGCAATTCATGACCGAAACTGCACAGGTGGCCGATATCATCCTACCGGCCACCATGTTCCTCGAGCACGATGACGTCTACCAAGCGGGCGGGCACCAGCATATTACGCTAGGTCCGAGGATTGTTAACCCGCCTGAGGGCTGTCGCTCCAACCACGAGGTGATCTGCGCGCTGGCAAAACGTCTCAGCGCCAATCATGCTGGCTTTGATATGAGCCCGCGCGAGCTGATTGACCGCACACTGCAGGACTCCGGCTGGGGCAACCTTCAAGATCTCGAGCAGAAACACTGGATCGACTGCCAGCCCGCGTTCCGCGATGCTCATTATCTGGATGGCTTTGCCCACGACGACGGACGGTTTCACTTCTCACCGGATTGGAATGCCCTACTGCCCCACGGCTTTGGACCGGCCGACACCGTCATGCCGAGCCTGCCGGACCACTGGAACGTCATCGAAGAAGCGAATAGTGAAATGCCTTACCGTCTGGTGACGGCACCTGCCCGTCACTATCTCAACTCGACTTTTACCGAAACACCAACGTCCAACCGCCGTCAAAAGCGGCCGAGTGCCATGCTGCACCCTGATGATGCCCGTGACCTCAAGATCGCCGACGGGGACACCATCCGCCTGGGTAATCTACGCGGAGAGATCCCCATCGCCGCAGAAGTCATTGAAACAGCACAACGCGGTGTGGTCATTGTGGAAAGCATCTGGCCCAACCGTGCCTTTGCCGGCGGCAAAGGAATCAACGTCCTGACGGGCGCGGACCCCGTTGCCCCGGTCGGCGGCGCCGCATTTCACGACACCAGAATCTGGATTCAGACAACGTGATCCAGGTCACGTTCTAGCATAGAAATCCCACCACGCTCACAAAAACTGGCCTATAGTTGTGTCGTTGTGTTTGAGTCCAGGATCGAGCTCGGATGAGCCTCAGGAGGGCAGTTTTGGAAATGAGCATCTTCAGCATTGTCCTGGTATTGATGATCCTGATTGCGGCATGGCTGGTTTGGACTTATAACCGATTTATTCGGCACAAGAACAACGTGCGCGAAGCATGGAGCGGTATCGATGTCCAACTTAAACGCCGACATAATCTCATTCCGAATGTAATCGAAACCGTTAAGGGTTACCTGACCCATGAACAGGACACCCTCGACTCGTTAACCCGCCTCCGAACCGGTACTGGCAATGGCGAGAGCGTTTCAAAAATTGCGAAGCATGAGAGCAATCTTTCCAAAGCATTAGGCGGCATCCTGGCGGTCGCAGAAGGATATCCGGACCTCAAGGCCAATACCGGATTTCTCGATCTTCAGCAGAAACTGCACAAAACTGAAGAGCAGGTACAACTGGCAAGACGCTACTACAACGGCACCGTCCGCGACTGGAATGTCCTGGTGGAGTCGTTTCCGAGTAATCTGATCGCCGGCATTTTCAGGTTCGAGCTTGCTGAATATTTCGAGATCGAACTGGCCACCGAACGGGCACTGCCAAAAGTCGATTTCTGATGGCCCACCTCGGGTTCAGGCTGTTTCTTCTCGCGCCCCTGCTGTGGGCGCTCGCTGTAGCGTTCCCATCGTTTGCCGAGGAGCGTATCCGCCAGTTTCAAAGCGACGTCGAGGTGATGCCCAGCGGCACGCTGACGGTAACGGAAACCATTACAGTGCTGGCCGAAGGCAAAAAGATCAAACGCGGTATTTACCGCGACTTTCCAATCGAATACCGAGATCATGAAAACCGTAAACATCAGGTTGATTTTCGCTTACTGGGTGTGTCCCGCGACGGCCGTCCGGAAGCGCATCATACGGAAAAACTCAGTAACGGGATTCGGATTTATATCGGACAGCGCAATCGGATTCTCGCGCCAGGGGAATACCGTTACACATTAACCTATGAGACGGATCGGCAATTGGGTTTCTTTGACAAGCATGATGAGCTTTACTGGAATGCCACAGGCAACGACTGGAGCTTCCCGATAGACAAAGCAACTGTCATCGTAACGCTTCCTCAAAACGTCCCACCACACCAAATCCAGGCAACTGCCTACACGGGTCCCGCTGGCTCGCGCAATCGCGATTACCAGTCGGGAATTTCCGCCGACGCTTCAGTGACTTTCACAACGACCGCTTCCCTTGCCCCAGGCTCTGGAATCACGGTCGTCGTCGGATGGCCTAAGGGGTATATCACTCCCCCCAGCCGCTCAAAACTTTTTGGTTTCTGGCTCAAAGACCGCCTCACTGTGGTAATCGGTGTAACGGGTTCTGCTTTAGTCTTGCTGTACTTGCTACTGGCATGGCACCGGGTGGGACGTGATCCGCGCGGAGGGACCATCATCCCCCGTTTTGAACCTCCCTCGGGTCTGTCTCCTGCAGCGACCCGCTATGTCCTCAACATGAGTTTTGACAGCAAGGTATTTTCCTGTGCGCTGATCAGTATGGCAGTGAAACAACGTATCAGGATCAACGAGGAACATCACGGAAAAACCATAATCGAGCGCGATGACGCCAGCAATTCTGACCAACTGTCCTTTGGTGAGAAGGCTCTCTACCAGAAGTTACTGGGCCATTCGGGAAGTCTGGAACTTGATAACGCCCACCATAAACGCATTGGTGCAGCCCGGGACAAATTGAAATCACGCCTCGCCGATGAGTATCACGGTCAGTTTTTCTTCAGGAACCTAAAATGGCTAATTCCTGGACTAGCGCTCTCGGTACTAACTATCGCGGCCCTTGTGATTGCTAATCCCGAGCCTGTGATGGTGATAGGAGTCCCATTTGTAGTCACCAGTGTTTTTATTGTGGTCGCGATCCGTATCTGGCAACAGGGTAAACGATGGCTTGCTATCCTCATATCAGGATTTGCGGGTATGGTAGGTCTTGGCAACCTGTTGATCATGTCTGCTACTGTAGGTGGCGGCTTTGTTCTTGCCCTAACTCTCGCCACGCTGTTTATTTTCAATCTTGTCTTCTTCCGTCTTCTTAAGGCGCCTACTCGGCTTGGGCGAGGGGTCATGGACGAAATCGAGGGATTCAGAAAATATCTTGTGACAGCGGAGAAGAACCGACTCAACACACTGGGCTCAATCGATGAACAGTTACTGCTGTTTGAAAAATACCTGCCCTATGCACTTGCTTTAGATGTCGCCCAGGAGTGGTCGGAGAACTTCAGCGAAACCTTGGCACAGGCAGCACAGGAACCGGGCAGGCACTATCAGCCTCGCTGGTACTCGGGCCGATCATGGGAGCCTGCCAATCCTACCCGGTTCGGCAACGCCCTCGGGCATACGCTCTCCTCGACGGTAGCATCAGCCGCAACAGCGCCCGGCTCATCATCCGGTTTCAGCGGGGGGTCGTCCGGCGGCGGTGGGGGCGGTGGGGGCGGTGGCGGATGGTAGGTTCGGGATCAGTCAGTCGGTGACCAGCGGGGCGTCCGGTAGCCTCCATCCAGACCGCCAGCAGAAAGCACTAGCTGCCACAGATGATTCTCCCGTGAGCGGAAGGAACCGGCACACACCAGCAGGTAATAGTCGAACATCCGCTTGAAGCGGTCACCATAGTGCGCCTTAAGCGCCGGCCAGGCGTCATTGAAGTTGCGATACCACGCCATCAGCGTCGGATCGTAATCGGCGCCGAAGTTATGCCAATCCTCGATGGTGAAAAAGGCGCCAGCCTGTCGCGCCAATGCCGGAGCGGGAGGCAGTACACCATTAGGAAAGATGTACTTCTCGATCCACCGATCTGTCGCAAAGCCATCGCGCCCCGCGCCGATGGTGTGCAGTAGAAACAGCCCCTGATCCTTAAGGAGTGAGCGGGTCTTGCTGAAAAACGTTTGATAATTTCTCTGGCCCACATGCTCGAACATACCTACAGAAACGATCCGATCAAACTGGCCTTCAAGTTCACGGTAATCCCTAACCTCAATGTCGACCGGCAAGTCAGCACATCGATCGCGCGCCAGTTTCGCCTGTTCGACGGAGACGGTGACCCCGGTAACCTGTACACCGTGGTGCCCGGCCATCCAGCGGGCCAGACCTCCCCAGCCGCATCCGACGTCCAGCACCTTCATCCCTGGCTCAAGCCGCAACTTGGCGCAAATCATCTCCATCTTGGCGACCTGTGCCTCGACCAGATTCTGAGCGGATTCCCAAAACCCGCAGCTATAGTTCATATGCGGATCGAGCATCTGCTCGAACACGTCATTGCCGATATCGTAATGCTGTTCGCCAACCTGAAATGCTCTTGCCCGACTTTGGCGGTTGAACATGCGAAAACCAACGAGGTAGATCAGAAAACGCAGGTTATTGCGGACCTTATCTTCGAGGCCTGCCCGAAAACCCCGAGTGATCATCTGGTCGAGCGCCTCGCAGTCCCACCAACCATCCATATAGGCTTCGCCAAGCCCAAGCGTGCCCTCACGCGCAATGCGCATGAATAGATCCGGGTTATGTACCTGTATATCCCAGGGGTCTGGCCCGTCGAGACGGATGCCAGCAGGCTCGAGCATCTGCTCAAAACGATGCCTAATCCTACTCATCTGGAGTTACACCTGCACTCGGACTTTTCTGTCCCTTGTTTGGTATCGTCTGCAAAGCCATGGTTCACAATACCCGTTCATTGCCGCCATCAATCGGAAGCTGGGCACCCGTGGTACAGCGAAACGCAGACCCTGCCATAGCGCAAATCACAGCCGCCACATCTGCCGAAGTGACTTCCTGGCGGAGCAGGTTGTTTCTGCGGTAGTCCTCTACACTCATTCCATAGTGCGCAGCCCGGCCTTCAAGGACTTCGTCAGTCCAGATCGCCGTATCAAAGACCGCATTCGGATGCACGGTATTCACCCGAATGCCATCGGCAGCGAGCTCCAACGCCAGCACCCGGGCAAGTTGCGTTAGTCCTGCCTTGGCAACCGAATAAGCACCTGCCGCCGGACCAGGTGCCGGCACATTCTTTGAGCCGACAATGATCACTGAAGGGTCCCAACCAAGTTTCAGATAAGGGATACTCTCCCGCGCAACATGCATCGCACCCGTCAAGTTGATGTCGAGCGAACGCTGCCACTCATCTTCGGGCATATCCGCCACCTCATCACTCGCAGAAAAGATACCTGCGTTATTCACCAGAATATCGAGGCCGCCAAATGTGGAGACCGATTCAGCGATTGATTCACGCACAGCCTGGGCATCTTTTACATCACATATCCGGCCTTGAATATCTGGACCATCAAAGACTGCCAGAACAGAGGGATCCTTGTCCAGCACCGTTACACGCGCGCCCTGCTCAGCCAACGCTATTGCACACGCCCGGCCAATTCCGCTGGCACCGCCCGTCACCAGCGCGCAGCGTCCCTGGAATGCGGGTACGTTTGACGCTTTGCCCAACTTGGCCTGCTCAAGCTCCCAGTACTCCACGGCAAAGATGTCGGCTTCGGGCAAGGCACACCAGCCGCCGTGACCCTCCGCGGTTTCAATAGCGGTGATCGTGTGGTCCACGATATCGGAGATAACCCCAAGATCACTCGACTTAGCCCCGAAAGCTACCGTCCCTCGATTCTGCCAGACCGCCCAACGGGGAGCGCAATCTAATCGGGACAGTTTCCCGTCGGTATGTCGGTCGAAATAATCCTTATAGTCGGAAACAAATTTCGCTACCGCACCTGCCGGGTCATCGTTAACTATCAAAGGTACCCGCTTGGTACGGATCACATGGTCTGGGGTCAAAGGACCTCTTGTTGCGATACTGGCCACGTCATCTCTCTTAGAAAAACAATGGCTTTGAGGACTTCCGCTGAAAGCCGCCAGCATCGAACGGTTTGCAGCGCGACTCACCTCATAACGGATAGTGGCAAGTTCGAGTGCGGATGCGCTTGATTGACCGATTGTTGGGATCGACGTCGCCCCCAACGCCTGTTCTGCTTCAGTGACGAGGTCAATCATGCGTGTGTAACTTTCCCGTGCATCGTCGGCAAAGCTGAAGATCCCATGATTCATCAAAACCATGCCCTGCAAAGTCGTCCAGTCGATGCCCTCCGTCATCTGCGCCACTTTTTTTGCGAGCAAAAATCCCGGCATCACATACGGCACCACCAGCAGGCGGTCACCGTAGAGTTCGCGAATCCGTGCCTCCCCATCTGGCGTATTGGTAAGTGTCACCACCGCATCGGCATGAGTGTGATCCACGAAGCGAAACGGAATCAGCGCGTGCAGAATAGCCTCAACGGACGGATTGGGTGCGCCGGGGTCCAGCATAGCTGCCCGCTGGGCACGCACCATGTCAGCATCACTCAGCACATCAAAACGGGATAACTGCATCAAGGCATCGAGCGCTACAGGCGAAAATCCTGCGGCTTCTATAGTTGCAAGATCCCAACCGCTGCCTTTGACGTACAGCACCTCATGGCCCGCGCCGAAAATATCGGTGAATTCAGCCTTAACGGAGGTATTACCTCCCCCGTGCAGCACGAGATCGGATGCGCAGCCGATCAGACGTGATGAATACACCCGCAGCACGAGTGGATCGTCTCCACAAACGGCCGCTTCTTCCTCATTCCAAAGATTCTTCATGGTGCTCCCGCGCCTAGCAGGTCATCGTATTCACAGCCCGAAACCCCGTAATTCTAACGGCTGAGGCCTGTCAAAGTTGGTCCTCGATCATCTGCCAATCGTCACGGTGGACTACCCGGCAGACGCTATCAAGATCACTGACCCACGAGACCGCGCTCAGAAATGGTGCCTCGTAAACACGGGTGGCATGAGGCGCCAACGGCGGGTTCCAGATCACTGAATCGCCCGCGTAATCGACCCAATCCTGATCGCCGAGGCGAAATCCACATGGTCCGCTCAGGTTAAAGTACATCTCAGACGCCTGATGAACATGATCACGATATAACGTTCGTGATTTCAAAAAAAACAAACTGAGAAAAAGATCCTCGCTGAAAACGAAACTGTTGGCGGGCCCAACGAGCGGGCAGACCAGATTACCCTCCCTGAAGCTTAGCCCGACATCCGATCCTTTCTCGTAATAACTGTCGTCATCGCCAGTATCCGCCCTCCAGTCCAAATACGGCCCCGCTTGTGATAATGCCTCTGCAACCGCATTAAGCGAATCCGGAATATGGGTGATCGCAAGCTCCAGCTCGCTTTCGAAGTGTGACGGCGGCGGCGGCAAGGGCTCTGTCGCCCTGCCATCGAGCGTTAGCGCCGACAATCGCGAAACCGTCAACTTAACCACCTCCAACTGATTCCTCGCACTAAGCGCATCACGAAGTGCGCAGATTAATACGATCACTTTATCTGTCTGCATCTGCCCTTGGGTTATACCTTGCAGGCCCTGATGGCTTCTTCTGGGGAACACGCGACTTGCAGTTGTGAACGGCTTGCCTCCTTCAGGTAACCTGAGTCCGTCATCTTGTCCAGAAAGCAGATAAGCTCATCATAGTAACCCGCCACATTCAGCAGCACACACGGCTTGTCGTGTAGGTCCAATTGCGCCCAGGTCCACATCTCAAATAACTCTTCCAAGGTGCCAATGCCGCCTGGCAGTGCGACAAACCCATCTGAGAGTTTTGCCATCAGCGCCTTACGCTCATGCATTGTGTCCACGATATGGGTTTGTGTCAGACCCGAATGCGCAATCTCCTTATCCACCAATGACTGCGGGATAACACCCGTGACATCCCCCGCCGCCTGCAGCACTGCATCCGCAACAGCACCCATCAAACCGATAGAAGCGCCCCCGTAGACAAGTCCCAACCCGTGGGCCGCTAGCAATGAACCAAACGCAGTAGCCGCTTCGGGATAAGCGTCACGATCGCCCTTGGTCGATCCGCAGAACACACAGATACGCTTCATAGTGTCGAAGCCCCGAACCGGGAACCGGTCCGATAAGGAGTAAGCCGCAATTTGTTGACTCGCTTTATCAGAATATGGCAACTAATGTATGATAAGTTTGACTTTTGAGCAATTGATTGGGATAGAGGATAGGGCAATGGCAGGCACGTATATCGATATCACAGCAACGGATGGCTCGGGTCAATTCAAGGGCTATCTCGCAACGCCCGAGGCCGGTTCGGGACCGGGCATCCTGCTGCTGCAAGAAATCTTTGGCATCAACTGGCACATCCGCGATGTGGCCGACTATTACGCCGAAGAAGGGTATACCGTGCTGGCTCCTGATCTTTTCTGGCGCATGGAGCCCGGTGTCGAACTTGGCTACAGCGAAGAAGAGTTTCAGAAAGCCTTCGGGTTTTATCAGCAATTTGATATCGCAAAGGCAATCGAGGATATGCAGGCTGCCACGTCAGCCCTGCATTCCCAGGACGCGTGCAAGGGCAAAGTCGGTGCAATTGGCTTCTGTCTTGGCGGAAAACTCAGTTACCTTGCTGCCGCCCATTGTGAGATCGATGCGGCAGTCTGTTACTACGGTGTTGGAATTGAAGAAGATCTCAGCCTCAAAGACCAGATCACTTGTCCGATGGTGATGCACTTCGCAGAGCTTGACCAGTTTGTGCCGGCACAAGCACGCGACCAGGTCACGAACGCTTTCTCGAACCGCACTGACGTTGAGATATATACCTATCCCGATACAGATCACGCCTTCAATACGCCGGGAAGGGACTCCTACCACAAGCCTTCAGCAATGATGGCGCATTCGCGCTCAATGGCATGCTTTCGCCGTGCGCTGGGGCCTCACTTCAATCTCAGTGAGTTATGGGATGCGCACTGCTACCACGAGTTCGTCACACGCGATGTGGATGCGACCATGACAACGATGGTGGCATCTCCTTATGTCAATCATATTCCAACGCTCACAGGCGGTGTGGGCCACGACCAGTTGAAACGCTTTTACCAGCATCACTTCGTCAACAACAATCCCGAGGATACCAAGCTGATACCCATTTCACGGACCGTAGGAGCCGACCGGATAGTGGATGAGATGGTCTTCTGCTTTACCCATACGACCGAAATCGACTGGATGCTGCCCGGCATCGAGCCCACCGGCCGCTATGTCGAGGTTCCACTGGTCGCGATCGTCTGCTTCCGTGGAGACAAGCTCTATAATGAACATATCTACTGGGATCAGGCCTCGGTTCTGGTCCAGATCGGCAAACTCGACGCCGAAGGACTGCCAGTCGCAGGCAGCGAGAGCGCCAGGAAACTGCAGGATGAATCTCTGCCTTCAAATGAACTTATGGGCACGTGGTCATCAAGTGAGGGCAAACCCATCTGAAGCACTTTTACCCCTCAATCTCATAAGACTTTCATTTACTCGAAAACGCTGTCTTTTACCCAAGCGCTCCGAGAAGCGCGCATAACACCAGGAGGAGTATCAACATGTCCATGAATCGACGATCGTTCCTGCAATTGGCGGGGACTGCCTCATTAACCGGGGCAATACCAATGGCGCTCAACCCGAGCAGTGTTCAGGCTGCGGGTGACACCCTAACGATTGCGTATAACGTGTCGTTGCCAAGCTGGGACCCGACTACCGGACTTTCATCCGTCAATCCCGGGCTGCAAAGTATCTGGAAGTCAGTCTTTGACCAGTATATTGACCAGAACCCCGATCTCTCATTTAAACCGGGGGTGCTAACCGAGTGGGGTTGGAATGCCGACAAGACCCGGGTACATATGAAGGTCCGAGAAGGTGCAACCTGGCAGGATGGAAAACCGATCACCGGTGAAGACATCGTCTGGAATCTCAACCGGGCTGCCAATCCGGACAGCGGCAACCCGGTAGGCGGCCTGATCTGGGGCTCTGTGGGCAACCTCAAGGCCAACGGCAATGAAGTGACCGGTGACGTTAATGCCTATGTCGCCGACTTCTTTAAATGGATGGCGTTTCTGACGGGGTATATCCTGCCGCCGCATTACTTTGAAAAAGTAGGTGCCGAAGGTTTCGAGAAAGCACCTATGGGCTCTGGGCCCTACCGGGTCACAGAGTTTGTGCGAGGCTCTTTCGTGCGCATGGAAGCCTACGACGATTACTGGGGTGGCAAACCTGCGTTTCGTAATGTGATCTTCAAGTTCGTCACCGACGCTACCAGTCGGGTCGCCGAAGTGGAGAGCGGCGCCTCGGATATCACGCTCGCAATCCCTTTTGAGGAATATGACCGCCTCAAAGGAAAATCCGGTCTCACGGGTGTCGCCACGCCTGTGTCTGATATCGCGATGATATTTTTCAATGACACCGGCCCCATGGAAGATGCCAACGTTCGCAAAGCAGCCGTACACGCTGTGAATAAAGACGCCATTGTTGACCGACTCCTGCGGGGCTACGGTGTGCCGTTGCATACCCTGCAAGCACCAGAGTACGCGGCCTTCGATCCCTCCACGACGGTGGAGTACAACCCTGATCTTGCACGCTCGCTGCTCGCCGCTTCCGGTTATTCGACCGATAATCCGGTGCGCTTCACCATTCAGACCACCCGGGGCTACCTACCCAAAGACTACGAGGTGATCCAGGCGGTCGTGGCGATGTGGCGCAAAGTCGGTATCGAGGCCGAGATCGAGGTCTATGAAGTTGCCAAGCACTACGAGCTGCGGGCGACAGACACCCTGGCACCTGCGGCGTTCTACAACTGGGGTGACTCAATCGGCGACCCGAATGATTCAACGGGATTCGCGATGTTCGGCCCCAGTCCGCATTCGACCTGGGACACCGACGATCTGGATGCCATGATCGGGCCACTGTGGGGAGAAAAAGACGAGGCCAAGCGGATTGCCGGCTGGAAAGCCGTGGACAAATACATCGCCGAAAATGCGTATGTGTTGCCGCTGTACCAGCAGGTGCAGCCTGTCATCCACCGCTCGGATCTGGACTTCACTCCGCACGTCGCAAACTACGTTCTGCCGCACACGACAAAGCCTAAAGGCTGATCCGCGCGTCTGGTCCTGAGTTCCTGGCAGCACCAGCTGCCACGGGGGCTCAGGACTTTTCGCGTTTTGCGGTTGTCAACACTGTCCCGCCCTGATGAGTTACCCCTATCTGATCAACCGCCTGCTGTTGGCCCTACCAACACTGGCAGGTGCCGTTACCATTATCTTTATCCTGCTTCGCGTCGTGCCGGGAGACCCCATCGCCATGATGACCGGTCCGGGCGCCACCGAAGCCGACATCGCCCAACTGCGGGCGCATTACGGACTCGATCAGTCAATTGCGCACCAGTTCGTCATTTATCTTGGTCAACTGATTACGGGTGACCTCGGCACGTCTATCAGCCTGCGTCAGGATGTCGGCGAACTGATTGCCGGCAGGCTGCCGGTGACAATAGAACTCGTCGTCATCGCAATGCTGATCGCCGTCGGGTTTGCGCTGATACTGGCGCTCAAGGGAGCATTCTGGCGAGGCCGCTGGCCGGAGCGCATGGTCGACAGTTTCATTGGCGTCATCGTGGCGATTCCTGACTTTCTCTGGGCGCTATCACTGATCTTGGTACTCGGCGTGGCGATCCCAATCATGCCGATCTTCGGCCGCATGGATCTCGCCCTTTCATTCGACAGTTGGACCAACTTCTATCTGACCGAGAGCCTGCTGCGCGGCCGTTTTGAAGTCACTCGATCGGTTCTCTATCACATGGTGCTGCCCGCTGTGTCACTCGCCCTGCCGCTGATGGCGATTACGGCAAGAGTACTGAAGTCTTGCCTCAACGCAGAGATGAACCGCGAGTACGTCACACTCGCCCGCACGCGGGGTTTCAGCCGGCTCAAGGTTATCTACAGCCAGGCACTACGCAACGCACTGGTCCCCGCCACTGCCCTGAGCGGAGTCCAGTTCACCTTCCTGATTGGCGGCACCGTGCTGGTCGAGCGGATTTTTGGATACCCAGGTATCGGAAACATGGCCATTGATGCAGTCATTAACCGGGACCTGCCGCTGATCCAGGGACTGGTGCTGACCTTTGCCATTCTGTTTATCCTGGTGAACCTGCTGATTGATCTCTTTATAACCTTTCTTGATCCAAGACTACGTCATGCCTGATGGAAGACCCGATCTACCGCTGACGTACCGCATTGTGCATGAGCCCCGCGCCCTGTTCGGGTTATGTGTACTGGGACTGATGCTTCTGGCGGCTGTGCTCGCGCCGTGGCTGAGTCCGCACGACCCCCTTGAGCAGGATCTGCTGGCGTCTTTTCTTCCGCCTTCATGGCAGGAAAACGGCGACCCGGTCTTTTTCCTCGGTACCGACAACCTCGGCCGTGACATCACCTCAAGGCTCATCTACGGCGCCCGCACCGCGTTAATAGTGGCGCTGATCGCTGCCACACTGGCCGCGCTTCTCGGTACCGTACTGGGAATGCTGGCCGGATTCTATGGTGGCAAAACAGACATGCTGATCTCCCGCGCCGTCGATATCTGGATGTCCTTTCCAGCCGTGCTGCTCTCGATCGTTCTGGTAGCCGTAATGGGTGCGGGCCTTCATGCCGTCATCATCGCCATCGTCATTATCGACTGGACACGCTTTTGCCGTGTGATCCGCGCCGAGACCATGGTGCAAAAAGAGCGTGATTACGTTTCATCAGCCGTCACGATCGGGTTAACACGCGTTCGGATTCTTTTCCAGGAAGTATTTCCCAACCTGGTACCCCTGCTGATTGTGCTACTGACCCTGGAGATGGGAATCGCTATTGTGGTTGAGGCTATCCTGAGTTTTGTAGGGCTCAGTGTGGCCTCCGATACCCCGACCTGGGGAAACCTGATCCAGGAGGGTCGGCAATACATTCATCAGGTGCCGTGGCTTCTGGGTTTACCGGTCGCGTGCGTGGTAATAGCGGTGCTTGGCCTGAATGCCCTGGGTGACGGAATCAAGGAAGTCATTGACCCGGAGACAAGGCAGTGACCAGCGCGCTCGTTGTCCGCGATCTGCATCTTGCGGTACGCAACGGCCAGGTACTGTTGCCGATACTGCGTGGGATCAACCTGGACCTGCCCCAAGGAGAAATCCACGGCCTGGTCGGTGAGTCCGGCGCGGGCAAGACCATGCTGGGCCGCGTGATCCTTGACATTCTCCCACCAAGCGCCGTTATCACATCCGGCAATGTCGACTATCCGGCACACAGATCATCGTCCTCCCTTGACCGCAAGTCAGCTCATCGGCGTCGCCCCCACATCAGCTTGATCCCTCAGGACCCCTTGACCTCTCTCAATCCGGTCAAACGGATCGGCAAGCAGATGGGGGAAATTCTGAGACTGGCACATAAGGGCTCGTCGCAACAGATCCACGAACGTGCAAAACAACACCTGCGTGAGGTGAAAATCAGGAATCCAGGGCAGGTGCTTCAGCAATATCCTCATCAACTCTCGGGCGGAATGCGTCAACGCGTACTGATTGCCATGGCGTTCAGCACCGAGCCGGACATCATTATTGCTGATGAGCCCACCACCGCCCTTGATGTCTCAGTACAGCAGCGAGTACTGCGCTTGATCCGTGACCTGCAGACGGAACGCGGGACAACAATTCTTTTTGTTACCCATGATCTCGGTGTCGTGGCAAAACTCTGCGATCGGGTCAGCCTGATGCACAGCGGGATGATTCTTGAGCAGGGCAAAGTTTCCGATGTGTTTCAGTCACCCTCACACCCCTACACCCGCTCCCTGCTGGAGGCGATCCCAAGATATGACAAGCCGCGCGAAAAGTTGTCGCCGGTGGCGAAAGACCTGCAGACCCAGTTAATCCGTGAGGCGGACGAATATGATCGACAGCGACGGGTCTGAACTTATCTGCGCACAAAGGCTGGGGGTTTCTCTGCCCAACCTCGCGGCCAAAAAGCGTTTTCAACCGGCTCCGATGGTGCCGATCTTCCGGGACATCGATCTTCGGGCGCGCAAAGGACAGTGCCTTGGCATCGTGGGTGAATCCGGCTCGGGCAAGACCACACTGGGACGGGCACTGGTTCGGCTATTGCGACCGACATCCGGAACGCTTCTCTTCGCAGGGCGTGATATCACCACCCTCGAGGAAACAGAACTGCGCCCCATCCGCGACCAGATGCAGATGATTTTCCAGGAACCTCGTGCCGCCTTGAATCCCCGGCGACGGATAGATGATGCAGTGTCACAGCCCCTGCTGGCCTATAACAAGGCGGGCAATGTTCGCGAAGCACGGGAACAAGCTTGCGAACTGCTACAACAGGTGGGGCTCGATCCGTCGCTTGGCAAGCGATACCCTCGTGAACTAAGCGGCGGCCAACTGCAGCGGGTATGCATTGCCCGCGCCATATCCATCCGGCCTTCATTAATCGTAGCCGATGAGATCGTTTCGGGATTGGATATGTCCAGTCAGGCCCAGGTACTCAACCTGCTGGACGACTTGCGTGAGCAACTGGGATTATGCCTGATCTTCATCAGTCATGACCTTTCGGTCGTGCGCAGTATCTGCGACGAAGTTATCGTTCTGCTCGATGGCAGACAGGTCGAATCGGGACCTGTTGCACGGATGTTCACGCAGCCAAGACGGCGGTACACTCAATCGCTGATTCAAGCGGTACCACTTCCAGAGCCTGATGGAGATTGGCTTAACGACGCTGTCGACGAAACCGAAAATGGAAACAGGATAAAGGCTATGAATATTGAAGGAACAACGGCTCTGATTACGGGATGCAGCAGGGGGATTGGCCGGGACCTGGTCCTCGCTCTCGTAAAGAGCGGTGTGAAAAAGGTATACGCTACAGCCCGAAACATCTCGGATATCGAGGACCTTGCGAAATCGCACCCAGGTCTCGTGGAGACACTTAGGCTGGACATCACAGACGACGCATCAATTCACCAGGCCGCTGCACAATGTGGGGATGTCGAATTGCTAATCAACAATGCCGGAATCAACCGAATGTCGGGACTGTTGGCAGCCGATGGTATCGACGGCGCCCGTCTGGAGATGGAAACTAACTACTTCGGCACCTTGCGAATGTGTCGGGCCTTTGCGCCGGCTCTGAAAAACAACGGAGGCGGCTGCATTGTCAATATGTTATCAATTCTTTCCCATGTAGCACTCCCCCTGATGGGCTCCCTATGCGCCTCCAAGGCTGCAGCGCTGCGTTTAACAGAGGGCGTGCGCGCTGAACTCGATGCCAACAATACTCTGGTAATGGCAGTGATGCCCGGCGCAGTCGATACCGACATGAGCCGCGACTTTCCACCGCCCAAAATTCCTCCTGCGGAAGTAGCAAAGGCTGTCCTGGATGGCATCGTCCAAGGTCAGGAGGAGATCTTTCCCGGGGAAATGGCAAGTGGACTGCGCGAGGGTCTCAAGGCCGACCCTAAAGGTGTTGAAAAGGAACTCGCGGGTTATCTCCCGGGATAGCGGTCGCTATTCGACAGAGATCCGGACAGGACTCCAATTTCATCCTTCCCGAATAGCGTTTTCTGGAATTAGTTCACGTAAACTGTAGGACATCACCGCAACTTCTAATCAAGGAACAACATCAATGGCATTAAAACGAATTCAAGTCGGCGACCGCATGAGTCAGGCCGTAATGCATGGGGATACGGTCTACACCGCAGGCCAGGTGGCGCTTGAGGCGCCGGGTGAGAGCGTGGCAGACCAGACCCGCAATATCCTCTCGCGCATCGACGCCCTGCTCTCTGAAGCGGGTACCGATAAGTCAAAGTTGATCTCAGCGACAATCTGGATCTCGGATATGAGCACGTTCAATGAGATGAATGAAGTGTGGGATGCGTGGGTCACGCCGGGTGAAACGCCGGCCCGCGCCTGCGTCGAGTCCAAACTGGCAGCGCCCCAGTTCACCGTGGAAATTGGGGTGATCGCGGCGCTGGATTAAGGCGCCTCCAAAGGCCATGCGCATTGTGATTCTGGGGGCCGGTCTCGCCGGGATCACAAGCGCCTGGGAGTGTCTTCGTGACGGTCATCAGGTGACCGTTCTCGACCGCGCGAAAGCCCCAGCTGATTTCACCTCCCGCGCCAACGCGGGACTCATCGCTCCCGGTCATGCCTTTGCCTGGGCGTCCCCCAGTGTGCCGCGTATCATGTTGCGCTCGCTATGGCGAAACGATCAGGCTATCCGTTTCCGACCGAGCGCCAATCCCCGTCAGTGGCGCTGGCTGACGCAGTTTCTGCGGCAATGCACGGCGCAAAGAGCACGTGTCAACACACTTCGTAAAACAC
>Ga0315336_1004039_pt1 | contig 18210 bp, 12 predicted proteins | sample ASW5metaG_FD_204512 | JGI IMG/M metagenome (GOLD analysis project Ga0315336, IMG submission 204512) | Ammonia-oxidizing marine archaeal communities from Monterey Bay, California, United States - ASW #5 | ecosystem: Environmental > Aquatic > Marine > Intertidal zone | place: USA: California... | reverse complement strand
GCATCAAACCAACCGATCGGCTCAGCTGAAGCTTCGCCCTCCAGGTAACATCCAAGACACGACTTCAGGAGAAAGAAGGAATGCTATATAGGTGCTATATAGCATGGGGATCCGCGAATTTCGAAGAAGGTTACATGTGTGTCCAAGCGGTTTTCATACGCGCGCAGATCCTTTCATTCTCTTCGTTTCCTTCCGTTCGAAAAGTAGCCGTCCACCTCCATGGGGACGGGAGGCTGGGGAGAGCTTGAAATGAGGAGGCGGGGAGCCTGACTCCAACTTTCCGCTCTTCATGCTCAATTCAGCCGCTGCATCCCCCGGAGGTGGATGGCTACTTTCGCACCGTTCGGGCCTGGAAGCTCACGCTATGGGCGCGTATCCCGCAAAAGTGTATAAAAATTGATCAACGGCATGATGACAATTTTTGAGCATTTTTCTTGCCTTCGGACCCGGATAATATCAAAGTTGTGAATCATGGCAGACGGGATGGCACAGTTTCATGGCGGCCGCCTTTCCGCAAAGGCGCAACCAGGGGAACGGGTCCGTGAGTACCTGTTCGCGGAATTCTCGCGACCTGACATTAAACCGGGGGTTCGCCTGCCCTCGATCCGTGAGCTGGCCGCTCATCTGCACGTCAGTGCCCCGACGGTACAGCAGGTCTTCAGCAGACTGACCCGGCAGGGGCTGATACGGACCGAGGTGGGAAAGGGTTCATTCCTGGTGAGTCTTCCCGAAGACGTGAAGGCCGATGAGTTGACCATCGCGCTCAGCGTCAGCCTGTCCGCCGATCGAAGTTCACCGGATTGGGGTAACTCGATCGGTCGAGGGATATGGGAGGCGGCCATCCATGCACCGCGGCGTTTGAACATGACCCCGCTCTCGCATTTGGAAGACACCGGTCAAATCATCCATGAGCTGCAGGAGATTTGCGACCGCGTCGATGCCCTGATCCTGCTTCCCATCTGGGGTAGGTCGTCCAAAGAGATAACCGATTTCTATGAATCGCGGGGAAAGCCCGTCGTCCACATCAACCCGCCCATCGAGCATGCGACTGGAAATTTCGTTTCCGCGAACTATTTCGAAAGTGCCCGAATTCTGGGAACCGCGTGGCGTGAGGCAGGGAGACGGGACATCGTTTATATCGGCCCGGACATGGCGAGCAGGAGTATCTCAACCCGGCTCCACTGCCAGGGGCTGATGAGCGGACTGCAGGTGGGGCTCGATTCGTCGATCCGGTTCCGCCGCTGCTGTTCGGCCTCAACCGGGGTCCAGGATGGTTACGATGTCATGCGCAAACTTCTGACCTCCTCGGCGCCAGACGCCGTCTTCTGCAGCGGGGACTACTTTGCCGCCGGCGCGATCCGGGCACTTCTGGAACAGGGCGCGCAGGTTCCCGAACAGGTCAGCGTGGTGGGCGGTACCGGGCTGCGGGTCACCCAATCGCCGATCCCGTGCCTGACCCGCTCCCTGACCCCCTTTTCCCGGATCGGGAACGAGGCGATTGCCATGGTGGAGTGGCGTTGCGACCGCTCAGGAGAGGCGGCCCCGGGTCACTATCTTCCCCTTCCATTCGGCGGCGGCGCGACCACCACCGACGGAGAAAACGATTTACTGGGCGTCAGGCCGAACGACGAAGCCTCCGAAACAGATCGAGACGCTGGAACGGTCGCCTCGATGCGAGGCGGCAGCCCGGGCGAATTGGATTGATTGGTTGTACAGTAAGGAATAGGAAAGACTAGAGATCGTGGATACGCCGCGCGGCGCATCGCAGGAAACAGGAGCACAACCCAGAAACAGAAGGAACCAGATCATGAAGAAGACAACCACCATAGCAACCGCCGTCATTAGCCTTGTCATCACGGGCGCCGGGTCCGCCGCAGCGAGTATCGACTTCGAAAGCCCGACCTACTCCGTGGGCGACATCACCCTCCAGGACGCCTGGGTTGACGGCAACACCACGGACATTACGGCCACTTCCCCGATCGCGGGAGGCCAGTCCGCCATATCGACCGATATCAGCCCCATCACTTCGATCTATGATGTCAGGGACATCAGAGGCGAGAGGATCTGGGCGGACGGCAGCCGGATTTCCACGCTGTTCCGTTCGGATGACAATGGGACGGCCGGCAGTTTCTTTGACTTCCGCTTCGATTCCGATGCCGGCTTCCTGGGCGATGTCACCGTGAATTCCTGGAACGGCCTCCTGAATGTCGACGCTCACGACGGCACCGTCGTGGGATCGATTACGGCAGGCACGCCCTACCAGATCGTGGTCGAATTCAACTTCACGGCGAATACCTACGACGTGATCCTGCAGACCGTGAATCCAGCGAATCCGTCCTTCGTAACCGGCACGGTCGGAACGGCGCCCGGCATCAACTTCGGCAACCCCAGCTCCGCCGCCCAGGCAGCCTTAAGAATGGACCTGCGACTCCGCGCTCAGAACGGGGGCGCCGGCGTTGCGGGCGCCCGGATGCTCTGGGACAACATGCTGATCGAATCCGTCGTTCCGGAGCCCTCCACCCTGGCCCTGTTCGCAATGGGCGCCGCGGCCTTCGGCATGCGCCGGGCACGCAGGCGGTAAGCACGCATAACGAACGGATCCCAATTACCGGGCGTGCGCTGCACGCCCGGTGCGGAAGAACGAGGAGGAAAACCATGAAGAAGACAACCATCACCCTGACGGCCCTCGGCATCCTTGCCATCATGGGTGCCGGGCCCGCCTCGGCCGTGAGATTCGACTTCGAAAGTCCACCCTTCAACGCGGGCGACCTTACCGGGCAGGACGGCTGGATCGACGGCAATACAACGGAGATTACCACCAACTCCCCGATCGCGGGAGGCCAATCCGCCTTGTCGACCGACATCAGCCCCACCACCTCAAGCTATGATTCGAGGAACATCACCACACTGAGGACCTGGGCGGACGGCACCCGGATATCCACACTGTTCCGTACCGACAACAATGGGACGGCCGGGAGTTTCTTTGACTTCCGCTTCGATACCGCTGCCGGGTACCTGGGCGATGTCACCGTGAATGCCTGGAACGGCCTCCTGAACGTCGAAGCTCACGACGGCACCATCGCGGGGTCGATTGCGGAAGGCACGACGTACCAGATCGTGGTCGAATTCAACTTCACGGCCGATACCTACGACGTGACCCTGCAGTCCGTAAGTCCGTCGGATCCGGAAATCGTAACCGGCACGATCGGAACGGCGCCCGGCATCGCCTTCGGCAACTCGAGTTCCGCCGCACAGGCAAACTCGAGCACCATGCTGCTACTCCGCGCACAAAACGGGGGCGGTTCGTGGCAGGGGCGAGGATGCTATGGGACAACATCCTGATCGAATCCCTCCCCGGCCCGAACATCGTGGATTCCACCGACATCAACGTGGAGGATACCCCGGCAGTAAGTTTCGACAGCGTGGCCGGCATTACCTACCGCCTGCAATCCACGCCGGATCTCGTGTCGTCGAATTTTGCGGACGTCGGGGCCTTCGTGGAAGGCAACGGCCTGACCCGCCTGATGTTCGATCCGGCCGGCCCTTCCACAAAAAAGAATTACCGGGTCGTATCCGTCCCTAACCAGCCGTGACGATCCCAACAGAACTGGGGTCTGACCAGAAGTTCTTCAGGTCACATCCCACGAACAAAAGTATAGGAACGACACCATGATGAAGACAACCACTCTCCTGACCGCCATCGGTAGCCTCGCCCTCACGGGCGCCCGGGACGGCGCCGCGGCGAACATCGACTTCGAAAGCCCGACCTACTCCGTGGGCGACATCACCCTCCAGGACGCCTGGATCGACGGCAACACCACGGCCATTACGGCCACTGATCCGATCGCGGGAAACCAGTCCGCCATATCGACCGATATCAGCCCCACGACTTCCATCTATGATGTCAGGGACATCAGAGGCGAGAGGATCTGGGCGGACGGCAGCCGGATATCCACGCTGTTCCGTGCGGAGAACAACGGGACGGTCGGGAGTTTCTTTGACTTCCGCTTCGATTCCCAGGCCGGTTTCCTGGGCGATGTCACCGTGAATGCATTTGGCCAGAACGTCGATGCTCACGACGGCACCATCGTGGGGCCGATTACGGCAGGCACGCCTTACCAGATCGTGGTTGTATTAAACTTCACGGCCGATACCTACGATGTGATCCTGCAGACCGTGAGTCCGTCGAATCCGGAAGTGGTAACCGGCACGATCGGGACCGCTCCCGGCATCGCCTTCGGCAACGCCAGTTCCGCCGCCGACGCAGCCGCAAGAATGGACCTGCGACTCCGCGCTCAAAACGGGGGCGGTGCCGTGGCAGGGGCTTCGGTCCTCTGGGACAACATCCTGATCGAATCCCTCCCCGGCCCGGACATCGTGGATTCCACCGACATCAACGTGGAGGATACCCCGGCAGTAAGCTTCGACAGCGTGGCCGGAATCACCTACCGCCTGCAATCCACGCCGGATCTCGTGTCGTCGAATTATACGGACGTCGGGGCCTTCCTGGAAGGCAACGGCCTGACCCAACTGTTGTTCGATCCCGACGGCCCGACCACGAGCAAGAATTACCGGGTCGCAACCGTCCCATAAATGTGTCATAAATCCTATCTCAAGATCGGACGTTTCGTCCGGTGCTCATCCTGGGTGCCGGCTTGGCGGTTCAGGCGAACGCACTGACAGTCACCCTGGAAATCGATCTCGGCGCGGAGATCTGGCCGATCGTCAATCCGGGCGCTCTTGATTTCAGTTGGGGCGAAGGTGTCTTCGGTCCCTTCTCCGGCAAGATTCTACGGAAACGGAACGAACATTGAAACGGAAAAGAGACACGATGAAAAAGACCGTCCAACGGACCGCCATCGTTGCCATCGCCGTCGCCGGTACGGCCATGGCGAACTTCGACTTCGAAAGTCCGCCCTACTCGGTGGGCGACATCACCGGCCAGGATGCCTGGACCGGCGGCAACAGCACGGACATTACCGCCACGTCTCCGATCGCGGGAAGCCAGTCCGCCCTTTCGACCGACATCAGCCCCATCAATGTGATCTACGATGTCCGTAACATCACCGCCTTGAGAACCTGGGCCGACGGCACCCGGATTTCCACGCTGTTCCGTACAGAGAACAACGGGACGGACGGGAGTTTCTTTGACTTCCGCTTCGACACCGCTGCCGGATACCTGGGCGATATCACTGTAAATTCCTTCAATGCCCAGGTGGAGGCTCACGACGGCACCGTCGTGGGCCCGATCACGGAAGGCACGACGTACCAGATCATCGTCGAATTCAACTTCTCGGCCGACACCTACGATGTGACCCTGCAGACCGTGAGTCCTTCGGATCCGTCCATCGTAACCGGTACGATCGGGACGGCGCCCGGCATCGGTTTCGGCAATTCCAGCTCCGCCGCCCAGGCAGCCTCAAAAACCGACCTACGACTCCGCGCTCAGAACGGGGGACCCGCCGTGGCCGGGGCCTCGATCCTCTGGGACAATATGTTGATCCTTTCCACCAATACACTCATCGTGGAGACCACCGACGTGCTGGTAGAGGATGCGGCAGGCGTGAGCTTCGAGAGCCTGGCCGGCGGCGTCTACCGCCTGCAGGTGAACACGAACCTGGAAGACAACGTCTGGACCGAGACCGGCGCCTTCGTGGAAGGCAATGGCCAGGCCCGCCTGCTGTTCGATCCCGACGGCCCTTCCACTCTGAAGAACTACCGGGTCCTCGCACTCCCCTCCACGGCAATGGCGGTCACCCTGGAAATCGACCTCGGCGCGGACCACGGCCAGAATTTCGGCACCTTGTTCCAGGCGCGGGACGCGTCGGGACGTGAGGTGATGGGCGCGGGGTTCCCGGGCGTGTACAATACGATGTTCCGGCTCGATCATCACGTGCTGCAGTTCTTCGTGCGCGGCGCCGCGCACGAAGAATCCTTTACGCTGGACGAAATGCCTCGGCACGGACCGGACCGCGGCGCGTACCTGTTTGACCTCGACGGAACAAACTACGCCTACAGTTACGTGTACGAACGCCAGGTCAAGGCGTGGAATCCAGGGACCGGGAGCTGGGACCCGGAACCACTGCCGCCCTCGGGGCCCCTGGAGCAGGGACATGGCCGGACCCGGCTGGGCAGCGGGATCCTCAACTTCCGGGCAAACCATGCGGACTACGACGGCCTTCAGATTCTGTCAGCCCCCGCGCAGGGCGATTTTCGGTTCTTCTATTACGGCCTCGGTCATCTGTTCTTCTATCATACCCTGACGGGGAGCGGCGGGTTCACCGACCTGTACGCATGCCCCTGGCTACCGTCGGACGGCGGGCCGGTCGACCTGGGGCAGGCGATCGTGCTGTCGCTGCAGATCACGGGAGAAACCCCCTTCGCGTACGGACAGTACCAGGACTGCGTGCTCACCTGCTCGAACCAGGGCGGTCTCTACCGCTTCGACGGGACCGGCTGGCACGTCGATCGAATCCCGGGGACCGGCAGCTTTCAGGTCTACTCGATGGTCAATTACTACGACACCCTCCTGTTGGGACAGTACCCGAGCGGCGAGTTGTACGAATACGACGGGCAGCTTCGACGACTGGCGGGATGGCCGCCCCGGATTCCTGGCGTATCCCCCCTCGTCCGCGAGGCGCAGACGACGGCCATCTACGGCGGCGAGCTGTACGTGGGCGTCTGGCCTTGGGCTGAAATGTGGCGATACGACCGCGACGCCGGTCAATGGCACTCCCTGGGCCGCATGTTCTCCAAACCCGACGTTCACGTCGATCCGGTCCATCCCTACGAAGCCGAATCCGCCGCTGCCGGCCAGGTAATCAACAACTGGGGTCAGCGTGTTACCGGCATGGCGCCCATGGGGGCGGATCTCATGCTGTCGACCAGCGCGAAAGCTGCCTGGCTGACGGGCGACGCCCCGCCGGTCATCGGCAACGATCCGGACCACCTGGACGAATACGGCGCCGTCCTGCGACTGAACCGACCCGGCAGTCTATCCGCCGCGATCTGCTGGCAGGACCAGCCCATTCAATTACAGTTTATCGTCGACGGCCACCACATGAGGATCGTGCAGGACGGCAAACCATTGGCCGACGTGGAAATCGGGACCACCGTCATTCCGGGCGCTCTCGATTTCACATGGGGCGAAGGCGTCTTCGGTCCCTTCTCCGGCACCATCCTGCAGACTTCGCCCTAACCCGCGTGTCTCACACTTTTTCGTCGCGAGGGCATAGAGGTTGCGGCATTCTCCGGGCCAACGATCCTACCGACTGCTCCCGTGCGGTAAATCTCGGCATCCACCGCGGAACACAAGTAGCGCGGAGTTTACTCCGCGTCCGTGATAGCGGACTTTAGTCCGCAGAACAGGTTTCTGCACTACGGAAACTGGAAAAAGAAGATGGCGCCCGGATAGAGCGAGGGTGGGTGGGACAGTGCTCCCCCATCGCTCCTCTCGGGCTCACGTTTTCTCTTTTCGCGAGTTGTAGTGCAGATTCATTCGCTCCAGAGAGAAGAATTCGGCGCCGATCTTCCACCTGCTGCATGAACAGGATCGGTACGTCGCGCCGCGCACATTCCGCCGCAAGCGCGTCGGCGCAGGGAGTTGGCAGAAGGATGTGTAGAAATTGTACAGCAACTGATGCGCAAAATTTGAGCATTGTTCTTGTCTCCCTGCTGGTGGAGGGTCAAACTCACTGTCACGGATGACCGACCGCTAAGGAGCACTCGATTCATCGGCGCGAATTCTCTACTGTGTTCCGGCATCCGTCGATGATTCGGTACCACTGAACCCAACGAGCATACAGAAGGGAAGACCATGAAGAAGACGCCCCCCCTGCTGACAGTCCTCGTCAGCCTCGCCGTCACGGGAGGTGCCCTGGCGGGTATTGACTTCGAGAATCCGCCGTACACCGTGGGCGACCTCACCGGCCAGGACGGCTGGACCGATGGCGGTACCCTGGCGATCACAGACACCGACCCCATCGCTGGCAGCCAGTCTGCCGTCGCCACCGATCGCAGTGGAGAGTTGGGTGGTGGGACCTTTGAATTCCGGCAAATCACCGGCCTCCGGTCGTGGGCGGACGGCACGCGGATCTCCACGCTGTTCCGCGTGGAGAACAACGGAACGGACGGCGGCTTTTTCGACTTCCGCTTCGATACCGCGGCCGGGTACCTGGGCGATATCACCATCAATTCCTGGTCAAACCTGTCGGATGTCGTCTCGTCCAGCGCCGGTCCCGGCGACGTCTCCATCGGGTCGATTACGACGGGCACGATCTACCAGGTGGTGGTCGAGTTCAACTTCACCGCGGATACCTACGACGCGTTCCTGCAGTCTGTGGATCAAGCGGATCCGACCATCGTGACCGGAACGATCGGATCGACGCTGGGCAACAACTTCGGCAACTCCAGTACCGCCGCCGATGCGAACTCCCTTACCTGGCTGCTTGTGCGCGCGCAGAACTCCGGCCCTTCGAACGGGGCCCAGGTTCTGTTCGACAACATGCTGGGCGAATCGACTCCCGATTCACAGGTCGTGCCGTCCACCAACACCGTGGTGAACGCCCCTTCGGTGAGTTTCGACAGTGTGGGCGGCGTCACCTACCGCCTGCAGTCCACGTCGGATCTCGTGTCGTCGGGCTTTGCGGACGTCGGGGCCTTCGTGGAGGGCAACGGGCAGACCCGGCAGTTGTTTGATTCCGGCGGTTCGCCTGCGGACAATTACCGTGTCGTGGGTGCCCCCGACACGAATTGAGAACCCCGTCCAACGGATCTTCATCGTCAGGCCGACCCTGAGGTGACACGGATATAAGAAAGGAAATTCACGTGAAAAAAATAACCATCGCTTTGACGATTCTCGTCGGCGTCGCCCTCACGGAAGTCGGCGTTGCCGGAATCGCGCCCACGGGCGTCGGATTCGAACCCCCGTCCTTTACAAACGGATTCCTGATTGCCGGCCAGGACGGGTGGACGGATGGGATCACCGTGTCGATCACGGAAACCAATCCCATCGCGGAAACCCAGTCCGCCATCGCTACAGACCTGAGCGGGGCGCCCGGGAACGACGGCCTGAACCTGTATTCGTTCCGGAACATCACCGGTTTCCGGACCTGGGCGGACGGCACGAGGATTTCCACCCTGTTCCGCGTGGAGAACAACGGGACGTCCGGCGGGTTCTTCGACTTCCGCTTCGATACGGCCGCAGGATTCCTGGGCGACGTTACCGTGAATTCTCACGTCTCGCTCGGGAATATCGATGCCAACGGCACCGTCATGGGGCTGATCGAGGAGGGCGTTGCCTACCAGCTCGTGGTGGAATTCAATTTCACGGCCGACACCTTTGACGCGTTCGTGCAGCGGGTGAGTGCGTCGGATCCTTCGGTGATCCTCGGCACCATCGGCTCGGCGCTCGGCGTTCCTTTCGTCAACTCCAGTTCCGCCGCCAACGCAAACACAACCACCCTGCTGTTGTTGCGCGCGCAGAACTCCGGAAGCTCACCCGGCGCAGCAGTGCTGTTTGACAACGTCCTGATCGAATCCACCAACACGCTGTCGGTGGATGCCACCGACTTCGCCGTCGCCGATACCCCGGCGCTGAGTTTTGGCACGGAGGCCGGCTTCAGCTATCACCTTCAGGCCACGCCGGACCTGGTCTCCTCGAACTACTCGGACGTCGGAACCTACGTGGAGGGCGACGGACAGACCCAGGTGCTTTTTGATCCGGACGGAGCGTCCACGAGCAGGAACTACCAGGTCGTCTCCACTCCAGAAGCACCGTGACCGGCGGGTCTTTCCTCGTCGAGACTGCAATCGACAACGAGTCACCGGAGAATCACTGCAAGCCGCAGGCGGGACGGTGTGCGAGGCGCAATGTGTCACGAGTCCGTTCCCAGCATTGGATACGATTTCCAACCCTTGTGCTGGCAGCCGGCATTGCGCTCCGGGCGGGTGCGGTGACCATCAGCCTGGAAGTCGATCTCGGCGCGGACCACGGCCAGAACTTCGGCACCCTGTTCGAGGCGCGGGACGCATCGGGCCGAGCGGTGATGGGCGCGGGATTCCCGGGCGTGTACAACACGAAGTTCCGGCTCGATCATCACGTGTTGCAATTCTACGTGCGGGATTCTGCGGAGGACGCGTCATTCACACTCGAACGACTGCCGCGGCACGGACCGGACTGCGGCACCGACCTGTTTGACCTGGACGGAACGCTTTACGCATACAGCTACATTCACGAGCGCCAGGTCAAGGCGTGGGACCCCGACAGCGGGACATGGAATCCCGAACCGCTTCCGTCCTCCGGCCCCCTGGAATCAGGGCATGGCCGAACCCGGCTGGGCAACGGGATCCTCACCTTTCGCGACAACCATGTGGACTACGACGGCAGGCAGATTCTTTCGGCTCCCGAGCAGGGCGACTACCTGAATTTCTATTACGGGCTGGGGCACCTGTTCTTCTATCACACCGTGCGGGGAGAGGATGGATTCACGCGGTTGTACGCATGCCCCTGGATTCCGTCCGATGACGGGCCGGTCAATCTTGAACAGGCCGTTGTGCTGCCGGTGCAGTATACCGGCGAGACGCCCTTTGCCTACGGGCAGCACCAGGGCAACGTATTGACCTGCTCGAACCGCGGCGGTCTCTACCGCTTCGACGGAACCGGGTGGCACGTTGATCGGAACTCGACGCCTGAGAGCTTTCAGATTTACTCGATGGTCAATTACTACGACCGCCTCCTGATGGGCCACTACCCCAGCGGGGAATTGTACGCGTACGATGGGAAACTTCGCCACCTCTCCGGATGGCCGCCCCGGATTCCAGGCGTATCCCCGCGCGCTCGCGAAGCGCAGACAACGGCCATCTACGGCGGGCAGTTGTACGTCGGCGTCTGGCCATGGGCGGAGGTCTGGCGATACGAGCGGGGCGCCGATCGCTGGCACTCCCTCGGACGGCTCTTTACCCGTCCCGATATTCACGCCGATCCGATCCATCCATTCGAAGCGGAATCCGCCGCCGCCGGCAGGGTGGAGAATGGCTGGGGCCAGCGCGTGCAGGGCATGGTGCCGCTGGGTACAGACCTGATGGTGTCGAGCAGCGCCAAGGGCGCGTGGAGCCGTGCTGAGGCGCCGCCCGAAATCGGGGAGAATCCCGACGGTCTCTGGCAGGAATATGGCGCCGTCTTGCGGTTGAACCGGCCCGGCAATCTATCGGTGCCGATCCACTGGAAAAACGGGCCGTTTGTGTTACAGTTTACGATCGACCGGGGCACGATGCGGATCGTGCAGGACGGAGAGCCGTTGGCCGAGGCGGAGGTCGGACGGACGGCCGACCGGGGCGCTCTGAAAATGACCTGGGGTGAAGGCGTATTCGGACCTTTGTCTGGAACGATTCTACGGAAACGGAACGAACGTTGAACATCGAACATTCAACATCGAACATCGAAGTGGGGTGGGCCTTTTTCTCTTCCTTCGATGTTCAATGTTCGATGTTGGATGTTCGATGTTCAAATTGAAACAGAAAAGAGACACGATGAAAAAGACCACCCCGCGCGCCCTCGTCGCTATCGCCGCCCTTGCCGTCGCCGGCACGGGCATGGCGGATTTCACCTTTGAGAATCCGCCCTATGTGGTGGGCGACATTCTCGGCCAGGACTCGTGGACGGATGGCATTACCGTGTCGATCACGGCCACCAATCCCATCGCGGGAAGCCAGTCCGCCGTCGCAACCGACAAGAGCGGGGAGCCCGGGAACGACGGCAATAACCTCAATGCGTTCCGGAACATTACCGGCCTGCGGACCTGGGCGGACGGCACGCGGATTTCCACGCTGTTCCGCGCGGACAACAACGGAACAGCCGGCGGGTTCTTCGACTTCCGCTTCGACACCGCCGCCGGGTACCTGGGCGACATCACCGTAAATTCTCATACCTCTCTCGCGAGCGTCGACGCCAGCGGCACGGTGATCGGGCCGATCTCGGAGGGGACGACCTACCAGCTCGTGGTCGAGTTCAACTTTACCGCCGATACCTATGACGCGTTTCTGCAGGAGGTGAGCCCGTCGAATCCGTCCGTCGTCATCGGCGCCGTTGGATCGGCGCTCAACGTTCCTTTCGGCAACTCCAGTTCCGCCGCCGACGCGAACACAACCACCATGCTGTTGTTGCGCGCGCAGAATTCCGGCAGTTCGCCCGGGGCCACCATGCACTATGACAATGTCCTGATCGAGTCCATCGACTCGAGCACCGTGACGTCCACCAACGTCATGGTCCAGGATGCGGCCGGCATCAGTTTCGAGAGCCGGACCGGCGACGTCTACCGCCTGCAGGTGAGCACAAACCTGCCCGACAACGCCTGGGCGGACATGGGCGCGTTCGTGGAAGGCAACGGCCAGACCCGGATGCTGTTCGATCCCACCGGCCCGTCCCGTCAAAAGGACTACCGCGTCGTCGGAAACCCCGTGCTCTCCGCGACGGTCACCATGGACATCGATCTCGGCGCCGACCACGGCCAGAATTTCGGCACGTTGTTCACGGCGCGGGATGCGTCGGGACGTGAAGTGATGGGCGCGGGATTCCCGGGCGTGTACAATACGATGTTCCGACTCGATCATCACGCGGTGCAGTTCTACGTGCGCGGCGCCGCTGCGGACGGAGACTTTGATTTGTCCAACCTGCCGCCGCACGGGCCGGACTGCGGCTCGTACCTGTTTGACCTCGACGGAACGCTTCATGCCTACAGCTTCGCCTTCGAACGTCAGGTCAAGGCGTGGGATCCCGGCACCGAAACCTGGATCCCGGAACCGCTCCCGCCTTCCGGGCCCCTCGAGCAGGGTCATGGCCGGACCCGGCTGGGCGACGGGATCCTCACCTTCCGGGCCAACTATGCGGACTTCGACGGCACGCAGATTCTTTTTGCCCCCGCGCAGGGCAATTTCCGGCACTTCTACTATGCGCACGGACATCTGGTCTTCTTCCACACCGTGACCGGGGGCGGCGGGTTCACCGACGTGTACGCCTGCCCCTGGCTGCCGTCGGACGGCGGTCCGATCGACCTGGGTCAGGCAGTCACGCTGCGGGTGTCGATCACCGGCGAAACACCCTTCGCGTACGGGCAGTTCGACGGCAGCGTGCTGGCCTGCTCGAACCACGGCGGCATCTACCGCTTCGACGGGACGAACTGGACCGTGGAACTCGCCCCGACGCCGAGCAGCTTCCAGGTCTATTCGATGGTGAACTTTTACGACACCCTGGTGATGGGTCAGTTCCCGACCGGCGAGTTGTACCAGTGGAACGGAACATTGTTGACTCATCTGCCGGGATGGCCTCCCCGGATTCCGAACGTATCCGCCTCGGCACGCGAGGCACAGTCGACGGCGATTTACGGCGGCGACCTGTACGTGGGCGTGTGGCCGTGGGGGGAACTCTGGCGCTATGACAAGGACCACAACCAGTGGCACTCCCTGAACCGCGTGTTCACCAAACCCGCTCCGCACGTCAATCCGATCCATCCCTACGAAGCCGAAAGCATCGCCGACGGCCAGGTGCACAACAACTGGGGACAGCGACTCTGCAGTATGGCGCCGCTGGGAGCGGACCTGATGCTGTCGACCAGCGCCAAGGCCCCCTGGCTCGAGACCTCGGCGCCGCCGATCATTGAGAACGATCCCGCCCACCTGGATGAGTACCGCGCCATCCTGCAATTAAACCGGCCGGGCAGTCTCACGACCCCGATCAACTGGGAGAACCAGGCGATCCAGCTGGAATTCATCCTCACCGGCAACGAGATGCGGATCGAACAGGACGGGGTGCTGTTGGACAGCGTGGCGGTCGGTTCGATTCCCGATCCGGGCACCCTCTCCTTCACCTGGGGAGAAGGGGTCTACGGAGACTTCGACGGCACCATCCTGCAGACTTCGCCCTAACCCGCGTGTCTCACACTTTTTCGTCGCGAGGGCGTGGAGGTTGCGGCATTCTCCGGGCCAACGATCGTACCGAATCTTCCCGCGCGGCAAATCTCCGCATCCACCCGCGCTCCCCAAGCGTAGCGCGGAATTCATTCCGCGTCCCGTGATTGCGGACTTTCCGCCAAGGGCGGACCTGCCTTTGGCATGGCAGTCCGCAGTGGGGATTGGCCAGTTCGCAAACCATTCTGTCTGCTCTTACGCAGCCTCCGCTCTTGTCCACAGGTAGGGCAGGGCTTGTCGTCCAGACCTGCCCCTGAGCCTGCAAAGAGAAAAGGTAGAGCCAGTTGCGAACTCTATTCCAGCACTTGCGTCTCTGTTACACACCGCAAGTGCGCCAGGAACTCTCAGCCACCTCCTTGCGCCTGATGGCGGGTTCCAGCCAAAGTAGAGGGCTCATACCGAATGGATCCACTTCTTTCTCTTCCCAGGCTCAGGGGCAGGTCTGGACGACAAGCCCTGCCCTACCAGCACACCAAAGCTGCTTAGATTGAGCAGGCTGACATGGCTGAATGGCTGGCGAAATGGCCAAACCCGAGTGCGGACTGAAGTCCGCATCCACGGACGCGGAATGAATTCCGCGCTACATTGTTGATCTCAATTCGCGGACTCCGGTCCTTGCGCAACAACCCGTGCCGCTTCCACGCGATCGCCGGGGCGGAACTGCCAGATCTTAATCTGCTTGCCTCCGTACCGTGCTTTCAACCTGGCCGCGCTCGCGTCGTCGCGAAGATGAATGCGATCCACCCCGTCACCGTGCGAGACGCCCTGCACGACATGCCCGGATGTTTCCTCGCCCAACCACGACCCCGCAAATCGATTCACCGCGTCGGTGCCGTCGGCGAACGGCAGATACGAATCGATATCGAGGACTCCCTTCTGCACACCGGTCACCCGGCCGCGGGCGAGCAGGGCCGTGGCGTCGAGCGTCAACCATAGTCGGCCCTCCTCGCGGCGTGCCGCCTCAACCCGGTACATGGCGGATCTGGAGTCGTTGAAAATCCGAATCGCCGTGCCCGGCGCAAAATCCTCGCCCGCTGCGTTTCCGGGCAGAGCGATTCGATCCGTTTCGTACGCCACGAGATCTACGACCGACTGTGCGAATCCGGGACTTTGCGCGTTCTTTCGACTCCATTCGCCCACCTGGACGTCGCGCAATACGCGATCGTCCCTTCGAATCACTGCGCGCATCCCAACGGGCCGATGCGCCGTCGGCGCGCCGCCGGAGCCGGGCATCAACAGATGAATCGTGTCCGTACCGTCGGCTCGTTCGACCTGCAGTACGGGCGGGTCATCGGATACCAGCCGCACCGACTGCACGACCGGCTCACCCTGGTACGCATCCAGGACACTGAGAAAAAGAGAGCGCTCGCCGCCGGACACGCGCCGGCGCAGCAGCAGATACTCCAGCGCCCAGTCTTCCGGTCTGGCGGGGGACCGACCGCGGCCCTGGAGGACGGTGAGGGATGGGCCGACGGGCACAACATGCAGCCGCAGCGCGTCCCCCTCGGCAAGTCCGCTTTCCCACGTCCAGGCGGCCGGTTCGTCCAGCGCCGCCTGCTGAACATCGGTAATAAAACTCGGGAAATCGTCGCGTGTCCGTCCCCATGGATCGGTCCACTTCCCGAACTGCGCGACGTCTGCGCCTGCCAGCGTCCCGGGTTGCCGGGTCCAGTTCAATGGCGGCGCGCGCGGCGGTACCATCATGGCGTGCCAACTCTGGTCGTGCTGTTCCCCGCCATTGACCGCAAACAGATCCACGACATAGAAGCGCGTCTCATCCACGTCCACGAGCACAACGGTGCGCTGGTAGAGGTCATTGGGAGCGGCATTCTTTTTCCCCAGGCGCGAGCGGTCCCGCGAGTACGGGTTGTGAGACGCGGAGGCGACATGCACCCCGTCGCGGCCGGCAAACAGCCGCAGGTGGCCGCCGTTTACACTCAGTGTGGGTTGCGTCTCGTCGACCGTGACGGTGTTGTGGGCGAGTGAGTTCGCGTCCCATTGCCAGCGGTAGTCCCAGCTCACGGGATATCCCAGGTCGGGCAGGAGGTCGACGCCCCGGGCAAACAACTGAATCAGGAGGGGATCGCACTGCTGATGGCCCATCAGGTTCGAGTAGTTGAGCATGACCGCGCGCCGATGATCCCCCTCCCCCGAATCCAGGATCGCAACCCCGTACCCGTCAATCATCCGGCTCTTCCACGGAATTTCAGATGCCGGGTCTTCGGCGTTCTGCCGGATCCGCTGCAGGGGGTAGGGCTCGAACAACAGTCCCCGGGCGGGCTCACCGGTATGAAAACCCGTGCCGGCGCGAGCGTATCGTGGATCGCCGAACTTTTCGAACGCGAACAAGTAGTGCTCTGATTCAAGAAACGACCAGTGCTGGGGGCCGACGCGCCGGGGCGGACCAAAGCCTCCGCAATCGCCGATCGACGGCAGAAAGTATCCATGAATCGTGATGTCGAGGTAGTAGTCGAAAATGCGCTGCACCTTGGGACCCTGAAACAGATCGGGATATTGCTCACGCGGGAATCGATCCGGGTGACGTGAGCGAGCAATTTCGAACAGCTTGTTTGCCCGGACGAAATCGAGCTTGATCTTGTTGTAGTTGGGGCTTTCATGCCCGCCCCCGCTTCGGTCCAGCCCGTTGACGACAATGTCGCCCGAATGCCCGACATGCGTATGGCGTGGATGGCGAAAGCGCACGAGGTAGTCCATGGCCGTGATACTGTTGAAGGGATTGCCGGGCCGATCATCGTAGTCGTCGAGAATGAGGCCAACGGCTGCCGCCGCAGCCTGGTGATGACCCTCGTTTCCGTGAATGTGTCCCCGCAACAAGGCGTCAATTGCCGGGCGAAAGATGTGATCCTCGATATAGCGCCGCAGATCGTCGCCGGACCGGACCGGCAGACCTTTCTCACGCAGATATTCAATCAAACCATCGTCCCGATCCATGTAGTCGTACAGCCCGTCATATGCGAGCGCCGTGGCTTCCAGGGCGAAGGTTTCCCAGATCAGGTCGGTCACCATACCGCCGAATTTCCACCCGTGATCCGGATCGCCCTTGTCCGGATAGTTCGCGTAAAACAGGCGGTCGGCCCGATCCCCGTAGTTGGGATACTCGCTTGCCAACCGAGCCAGGAGAATACATCCCGCGCGAGCGTACTGCTCGTCGCCGGTCAACAACCAGGCCTGGGACAGCGACCGCAACGACGGAATGACGACGGACCCATAGACCAGGTGCGTGTATTCACGCAGGAAATAATATGTCTGGTCGCCGCGCCGGCACCCATTTCCGTCGTCCGGGCAGTCCCCCGATGTCAGATCGCCGGCAAGATAGTCGTTGCTCGGCCACCATTCCCCGCCCAGTTTGCAGCGGACCTTGTAAGGATGATTCAAGGGGTCGATGTCGTAGCCGCACCAGGGATCGTGCCGCCGCAGGGCTTCTCCATGCGTGGGGCACAGGGCCTTGTCCTTCCCGGCGACATGACGGGCGATCCGCGTAGTCGGCATCAGCGTCCATAGGAAGTCATCCGGTTTTTCAATGAGCTGATCGGCCGGGCCGTATTCCGGGCTGTTGTAATATCGGATCGTATCCCCCTTCCGAATACGCGCGAGCTCTTCGCGGGCCCAGTCATACCGATCCAGGTTTTCCTTCGCGATGGCGACACGCTCGGGGGTGTAGTACGTTGGCCCATCCTTCGAGAAACCACTCGGCACTGCGCTGATCGTGCTCATCATGACGAGAACTCCACGGACAAGGGTCACCCTGGCATTGCTAAGACTTTTTGTCGCATTTCCCATCAAGCTTGTACTGCTCTTTTCGAACAAATTGGACTGGGCAAACAGGTTCTCAATAATCTCTCGATAATGCGAGCTTTGCCCTTTGCTTGCTGGGATCCAGATCCCACCGAACTTGTTCGGTGCAGGGGAATGGCCATTCCACAGGCTCTGGTCTTGCCGACAGCTTCGGATCCACGGGTAGGGCAGGGCTTGTCGTTTAGACCTGCCCAGGAGCCTGCAAAGAAAAAAGGTAGAGCCGGGTACGAACTTTTTTCCAGCGCTTGCGCAACTCATTCTGTCTGCTCTTACGCAGGCTTTGGTCTTGCCTGCAGCTTGGGATCCACGGGTAGGGCAGGGCTTGTCGTTTAGACCTGCCCAGGAGCCTGCAAAGAAAAACGGTAGAGCCGGGTAAGAACTTTTTTCCAGCACTTGCGCAACTCATTCTGTCTGCTCTTACGCAGGCTCTGG
>Ga0315336_1004038_pt1 | contig 18222 bp, 12 predicted proteins | sample ASW5metaG_FD_204512 | JGI IMG/M metagenome (GOLD analysis project Ga0315336, IMG submission 204512) | Ammonia-oxidizing marine archaeal communities from Monterey Bay, California, United States - ASW #5 | ecosystem: Environmental > Aquatic > Marine > Intertidal zone | place: USA: California... | reverse complement strand
CCAGCCGCTCCCCGAGCTCGTTTAGTTGTGGCATGAAAGGAAAGCTCCCATGAATTCGGACAGCGGGCTCGCCGGAAACGCGAGCGGGTTGAACACGCTCGTGATCGACATCGGTGGCACCGGAATCAAAGCGATGGTCCTCAACGAGGCCGGTGAGCCGGTCGGTGAGCGCGCCAAGGAGAAAACGCCTCGCCCGGCGCTTCCAGAAGCCGTTCTTGATGTCGCATGCAACCTCGCAGGCAGTCAACCAGCCTTCGACCGGATCACCGTCGGGTTTCCGGGAGTGGTGCATAAAGGGGTGGCGCAGACGGCTCCGAACCTGGACCCGGCCTGGCACGGGTTCGATGTCGCGAAGACTTTCGGGGAGAAGCTCGGGAAACCCACGCGAGTCGCCAACGACGCGGACATTCAAGGCTTCGGTTCGATCCAGGGACAGGGACTGGAGCTGGTCATCACGCTCGGAACCGGACTCGGATCGGCGCTCTTCATCGACGGGATTCTCGTGCCGAACCTCGAGCTCGCTCATCACCCCTTCCGCAAGGGCAAAACCTACGAGGAGTTGCTCGGTAAAGCTGCCCTGGAGACGGAGGGCAAGAAGAAGTGGCTTCGCCGCCTCGATCAGGCCATCGCCCTGTTACGACAGACCTTCAACTTCGATACGTTATATATAGGGGGTGGAAATTCCGCGAAGCTGGAACCGGACTCGTTCCCGCCAGACGTTCGAACGGTGCAGAACATCGCCGGCCTGCTCGGCGGAATCGCGCTCTGGCATTCTGTTCAGGGAACGTCGCTCGCGAGAATTCCCCAGCTCCCCGGCTGTGAGGAGTCCGCACATAGCTCCTCATAATCATGAGCAGCTATATAGTGCTAACAGAATAGCGTCCGCGCGTGAAGGAAGTAACGATCATGAGTGGCCGGCCGAGTGGTGCCTTGATAGCGTGGATCTCCTGGCTGAGTGCTCTGATGGGCAGCGGCTCGCTGATGGGCTGCGGTTCACAGCAGCAGACGACCGAGGTCTAGACGGTCGGGTCGGGACCGGCGCGTGGTGAACGCATGGGACCTCGGGGTCGCCAATTCGCCGCGAGCGGACGATGCCGAAATCTTGCGGTTCGGGGCGCTCTACTTCTGGCGGCGTCTTCACGTTTGATCTGGTTCCCTCGCGGAACCTTTTCAACTGGATTCTCCGTTCGCACAGTGCTCTATTGGAGCCGGAACGGACGGGAGCTAAGTTGGCTGAGCTACAAACGAATCTCTGGCTTGCGCGGCACGGGGAAACCGAGTGGAGCACCAGTGGGCGACTCGCGGGTCGGACCGACGTGCCCTTGACGCCGGAGGGTGAACGGCGTGCCGTCGACATCGGCCGGCACCTTGGCGGGCGCGCGTTCACGCTCGTTTTGACCAGCCCGCTGACCCGCGCTCTCGAGACTTGCCGCCTCGCGGGGTACGCGGAGAAGGCGGAGCGTTGCGACGATCTTCTCGAGTGGGACTACGGAGCTTATGACGGTCGCACAACACCCGAGATCCGCAAGATGGTGCCTGACTGGACGATCTGGACGGGAAAAACCGCTGGCGGTGAGACACCGGAGCAGGTGGGGGAGCGGGTGCGCCGGGTGATCGAACGTGCGGTTGCCGCGGGGGGGGACGTCGCCCTTTTCGCGCACGGTCACGTTTTGCGGGTCCTTGCAGCCTGCTGGGTCGGGTTGCCTCCTGGGGCCGGCGGCCTCTTCGCGCTCGGAACCGCCTCCCTCAGCATTCTCGGCTTCGAGCGCGAAGCACGCGTCATTACCCTGTGGAATCAGACTCCAGACCTGATGACCCGCGAGCGATCGACTGGCAGTTAGCTTCCGAAACGTTCGAGTAGCAGACGTCGTTTTGGCGAATCAGGAAGGGGGGATCTATAAATCGACGGAACACTTTCCAGGTATCGCAACGGCGGCGAGGAAAATTCCGGCTTTATCGTCAGGCCGAAATTTGCGTCGATTGTCCAGAGCTTTCAGATCACGACGGGCAAGCATACAGCGCACCACGGCCCCGGGACAGCCAACAATGAAGAATACGCGGACCCAGCGAGTTGGGAGCTCTCCGGCACGAACGACCCCATCCGGAGCCGTGACAACAGCGATGGCGAGGGTGGTGAGATCTGGACGCCCATCGACTCAGTTCCGATCGCTCTGCCCGCGGCAGCGTAACACGCCTGGACCCGTGGTTTCGGTGACGAACAGCACGACCTATAGGTCGTACCGAATGATCTTCCCGACCATCAAAGATCCGAACGGTAATTGTGCGGATGACCTTGGGCTTCCGGAGCCCCGGTCCCGTTTCTGCCACAACATGTCCATTGCCGAGATCCAGTTTGAAGGCGAATGGGATTGCAACTTCAACGGCGTCGCCGACAGCGACGAAGGCGTTGCTTGTTGCGCCGAAGAGGACGGTGACCTCAACGGTGATGGCGTTATCGACCTCTCCGATGTGATCTACGTCTCGAGCTCTTTATTCCAGGGCGGGCACCCGCCCGTTCCGTTCTGCATCCCGGCAGGCGTGAATACGCGCGGGAGGTGCAATGCGGTAGAAGGTGACGTCAACGGTGATAACGGTGTCGACCTCTCCACTGCCATCTACCTTCTGACCTTTCTCTTCCAGGGCGGCTCCCCGCCGTTGCCGATCTGCCCTCCCTAACCCGGCTTTCTCCACCTGAGCTCCTGCTACGACGCCGAAAAGGACGCCCTGGACTGCGTCCTGGCACTGCGGTAAGGGTTCAGCAGGTCCCAGCCGCTGGTGGTATTTCCATCAAGAAGCAGTGATTCCTGTCAGGTGGGCTTGCCATCATGGCCTCACAAAGACCAGGTGGACGTCCAAGCCGAGATGGCGTAGGGTACTCCTTCACAGACCCCGACGGAGCTCTTCCTTCCACGGGATTCGTCCCTGGGGAACCGCGTAGCGTTGGGTCGGAAAGCCCTGAGTGCTGGCCCGTGGACTGAGATGTGTTGATCCAACAGCTGAGGAGGCCGCGATGAAAAAAGTCCTGAATGACGTGTTTGCCTATGTGGATGAGATGCTGGAAGGTCTGTGCGCAGCCCATCCGAAATACTACAAACGACTCGGCCCGGATGGGCGGGTGATCGCCCGCGCCGACGGAACGGTACGGGGTAAGGTGGGAATTACCTCTGGTGGCGGTTCCGGCCATCTGCCCGTTTTCGCCGGTTATGTCGGTAAGGGTTTGCTCGACGCCTGTGCAATCGGCGACGTCTTCTCATCGCCTTCTGTTGACCAGATGGCCGAGGCCATCCGCGGCGCGAGCAGCGGCGCCGGAGTGCTGCGCCTCTATGGCAACTACGGCGGTGACAACATGAACTTCGACATGGCCGGCGAGATGGTCGAGATGGAGGATATAGCCACGACGACGGTGCGAGTCACCGATGATGTGGCCAGCGCTGGTCCCCAAGAAAAAGAAAAACGACGCGGCGTGGCGGGCCTGGTCTACGCCTACAAGATCGCCGGCGCCAAGGCCGAGTCGATGGCCAGCCTCGAAGAGGTCACGGCCACGGCCCAGAAGGCGGTCGACGCCTGCCGGACGATCGGGGTGGCGCTGACTCCATGCACCGTGCCGGCGGCCGGCAAGCCTACCTTCGAGATCGGCGACAGCGAGATGGAGATCGGCATGGGGATCCACGGAGAACCGGGTGTGCGTCGAGGAGAGCTGCGCCCCGCGGACGACATCGCCGAAGAAATGATCGCCGCGCTGCTCAAGGATATGCCGCTCGGGAGCGGCGACCGCGTGTCCGTCTTGGTGAACAGTCTCGGAGCCACCCCGCCCGAGGAACTCTATATTATCTATCGATATCTCTCGGGAAAGCTGGCTGATCTCCGCGTGAACATCGTGATGCCGCTGGTGGGCAGATACGCCACATCCATGGAGATGTCCGGGCTTTCGCTGACCTTCTGCAAACTCGACGACGACCTCGAAGCGCTTCTCAAGAGTCCCTGTGACTGCCCGTATCTGAAGGTGTGAAGTGGCAGAGAGTCTGACGAGCCAAGTGCTAGCTAGAGGGCTTGAACGGATCGCTCTGAAGCTGGAGGCGTGCGCTGATGAGCTGAACGAGCTGGACGGAGCGCTTGGCGACGGTGATCTCGGTGTGACCCTGGTGCGGGGAGCGCGCAGCGTCATGCTGGAACAGTCGAACCTGCCCGTTGACGTGGGCATGGCACTGCTCAAGTGCGCTCAGGCCATCACGAAGGTCTCGGGGTCGACGTACGGCACGCTGCTGGCCACGGGAATCATGAGCGCTGCCAAAGCCACCAAGGGCCGCACGGAAGTGCCGTGGGCGGAGGTTTCTTCGCTGCTCGGCGGCGCGGTGGCCGCCATGGCCCGGCGCGCCAATTCGCAGCTCGGCGACAAGACGGTGCTCGACGCGATCGAGGCGGTGCGTGCAGCGACGGAAGGCATGGACGATCCCGGGGCCCTGGTCGCTGCGGCAGACGAGGCCGTCGCCGCCTCGCTCGAGAAGTTCCGCGGCCAACCGGCCCGACAGGGCCGTGCGCGCATCTTCGGTGAGAAGAGTGTGGGCCGTGACGACCCGGGCATGGTTGGCTTCAAGCGCATTGTGGAAGGTCTTCGCCCGGAGAATTGAAGCGCTCTGCCCAGGACTTTGCCCTTCACGGCGCGCGGTCATCGCACGTTCGTCAACTTCAACGCGTAGGTCTGCTGCGGATCGGCGTCTGCCGGCGACAGAGGCGGCAGCTCTATGACGATCCCCGAGCCGTCGCGCTTCCACTTCAGCGGCTGCTCCCGCGGGACGAGCGTCACCACCGTATGTTCTGATGGCGTGACATCCTGCACCACGAACTGACGGCCTGGCCACCGCGGCGTTATCGCGTAGAGCGTATCTCCCTTGGCCGTGAAGAAGGCCTCGATGACCGCCTTGGGCGGCTCTCGGTCGCCGGTCACATCGGCGATTGCGTACTTGACCTTGTACACGCCGCCGTACTCGACCGTTGGCTTTTCGCCCGGACTCCACTGGCGGTTGACGCGCCACGGGTTGGTACCGTAGATCGCCTCGCCGTGGGCTTCCAGCCACGCGCCGATCTCGAGCAGCCGCTCCTCCATGATCACGGGAATCCGGCCGTCGGCCGTGGGACCGATATCCAGTAGCAGGTTGCCGCCGCGGCTCACCAGATCGATGAGCATGAGGAGGAGTTCTCGCGCGGGCTTGTAGTCGGCAAGCGACTCGTTGCGGTTGTAGCCGTAAGAGTGGCCCATGCCGCGGCTCTCCTCCCACGGGTGATCCGTATCCTTGAAGCCGGACGTGTACTCGGTCGTGTAGTAGGTGCCGTGCAAGTGGCGTGTCTTCTCGCCCCAGCGGTCGTTGACGATGACGTCCTCGAGAACGGGTGACTCGTTGTAGAGCCAGGCCAGAAACTCCTCGCTCTTCCATTCGTGGCTCGGCATATCCCACTCGCCGTCGGAGAAGATGATGGAAGGCTTGTACCGCGTTACCAGATCCTTGAGCTGGGGCAGCATGTGCTTTTCCACGAAGACCGCCCGGTCCGTCAGCCACAGCGGGTTGTACCACTCGTACATCGAGTAATAGAAGCCCATCTTGAGCCCCTGTTTGCGCACTGATTCGCCCAGATCGCCCAGGAGATCGCGCCGGGGTCCGGCGTCGACGCTGTTCCACGCCCGGCCCCAGCTCCGGTTCGCGTGCTCGCTCTTGAAGAGGCAGAACCCGTCGTGGTGCTTCGAGGTCAAAACCACGTACCTGGCACCCGAACGTGCGAAGACTTTGGCCCAGTGGTCCGGATCGAAGCTCTGGGCCTTGAAACTGCGCACGAAGTCCGGGTACTCGAAATCTTCGCCGTAGTTTTTCACGTGGTAGCGCCACGTCTCCCCTTTCGGGTCGTGGTGGGGCGTTTCCCCCTGCTTTGTGCGCGTCAGGGAGTTCCAGTACCACTCGGCGTAGGTCCTCTTGGGAGACCAGGCCGGCACGGAGTAGACACCCCAGTGGATGAAGATTCCGAACTTGGCGTCCTGGAACCACGGCGGGCACGGACGCGTGTCGAGGGATTCCCAGTTCGGGGCGTACCGTTCCGCGGCACCGGCGGTGAGTGACGTCAGCAGACAGATGAGACCAGCGGTGGCGATGAGTTGTGGGCGTTTCATTATGACAATGTCCTTGATCGGAGCATCCTGGCACAAATGAGCTCTGACTGCAACGGGAGCGAAGATCTTCTCTCTTTGCACCAGGCCTGTTACAATGCGATCGTTTGGCGCCTGCCCCGGTTCAACGGCAAGCTCGAGAGGGATGGAGCAACCATGAAGAACGTCCCAGACGAATGTCTGAGGGGGTTTGTCGAGGCGTGTCGCGCTGCGGCAGATCACGGCTTGATGCGATGCAGCAGCGGCAACATGTCTCGGCGCGTGGATGAGAAGCACATGCTTGCGACACGTTCGCGAAGCTGGATGAGCACCTTCTCCCCCGACGATGTCGTCCTTTGCTCCATCGATGATGGATCCGTCGTCGATGGGAAGAAGCCTACTGTGGAGATCAACATCCACGCAGGTATCCTCAGGACACGGCCGGATATCGATGTGGTGATGCATTTCCAGACGGCACATGCCACGGCGCTGGCCTGCAGCGACCTGGGAGATATCAACTACTTCGTCATTCCGGAGATCCCCTTTTACATAGGTCCCATAGGCCGAGTGCCGTACATCCCCCCCGGCACCAAGGAGCTTGGCCAGGCAGTCACAGAGGCCATGCGAGACCACGACTTGGTCCAGATGGGCCATCATGGCCAGGTGACCGTCGGACGTGACTTCGATCACGCCATCCAAAACGCTGAGTTCTTCGAGCTTGCCTGTGAGGTCATCCTGCGTGGTGGAAGCGCAGTGACCCCATTATCTGAAGAGAGCGTCAAGGACCTTTTGAGCCAAGGGTGCAAGCGATCGGCCCCGGGTACGCAGAAAGAAGCCTGTGCGTCCCGAGCGGGCAGGGGAACGTCGCGTGAAGAGAACTAGGTGCTCAAGCGTGCACGACTAAACGGTTCTTCTGTGCTTCGGTTTGATCTTGTTTGCGATCGTGCCGTACAGGGCGAGGATCACGAAGCAGACGAAGGGCAGGAAGAAGGAGACGCGCACGCCTTCGAGGCCGGCGACCCTGCCCCCGTCGATGATGGAACCCTGCCACGGAGGCATCAGGGCGCCGCCCACGATGGCGAAGATCAGGCCCGCGGAGCCAAGCTTGGCGTCCTCGCCGAGCCCTTCCAGGGCGATCCCGTAGATCGTGGGAAACATCAACGACATGCAGGCGGAGATGGCGATCAGGCAGTACAGACCGAGCATGCCCTGGATGAAGATCGCACCCAGGGTGCAGGCCATGGCGCCGAGGGCCAGCGCCGTTAACAGGCCAGTGGGGCTGACGTACTTGAGCAGGTAGGTACAAACGAAACGGCTGGAGCAGAAGATGACCATGGCGATGACGTTATAGCCCTGGGCTTCGGCGAGGGTCATGCCCAGCAAGTCGGTGGCGTAGTGGATGATAAACGTCCAGCACATGATTTGCGCGCCGACATAAAATGCCTGGGCAACGACACCACCGGTATAGTGGAAGTTGGTGATGAGGCGTCCGAACGTGGCGAAGAGGTCAACGTCCCCCGGGGCGTCTCCAGCCTTGGGCAGCTTGCAAAAAACAAAGAGCAACATAACGCCCAGGACCACCAAGCCAATCGCCACGTAAGGTGTGCGAACCACGGCGAGGTCGTGCTCCTCGAGTTCGCCATGCGTCTTACCACGAAAGGTGGCGATGTTTCCCGCCTTGTATTCCGTGAGGGCCTTGGTGAGCACGGTGTCATAGGAGACATCGGCCAGCGAGTTTGTTTCATCGTCGATGGAGAGTTCCTTGCGCTTGACTTGTTCCATCTGTTCGGCGCTCAGCGGCGCTTCACGTCTGGCTTCCTCGGCCTCGAGATAAGCCAGCAGATTGACGTCGATCCCCCGAGGCTCTTTCTCTTCCGGGGCCTTGGAAACTTTCACCTCGCGTACTTCGGAAGCGCGGTCGTTGCGGTACTGGGCGACGTCGTCCCGAAACTCTTGCACCTGCAGGGAACTGAGGATGGCGAAGATGGCCACCGACATGCCGGTCAGTGACCCGATGGGGTTGAAGGCCTGCGCGAAGTTGAGTCGACGGGTGGCGGTTTTCTCCGGCCCCATCGACAGGATGTAAGGGTTTGCCGTTGTTTCGAGAAACGCGAGACCGAAGGTCAGGATGTAGAGCGCGATCAGGAACAGGTCGAAACTCGCCATCGACGCGGCAGGCCAGGACATCAGGGCCCCGATACCGTACAAAAGGAGTCCGACGATGAGGCCCGCCTTGTAGGAGACCTTCCGGATGAAGATGGCCGCCGGCAGCGCCATGGTGGCGTATCCCCCGTAGAAGGCCATCTGCACGAAGCTGCTCTGCTTGTTGCTGATAACAAAGACGTCTTTGAAAGCCTTGACGAGGGGGTTGGTGATATCGTTCGCGAAACCCCACAGGGCAAACAGGGTGGTCACGAGGACAAAGGGAAAGATGAATTCCGGCGGAATGACGGCAACCTTTTTGGTTTCAACCTTGTCGGGAGTGGTGTCCTGATCGCTCATGCTCTTTCCGCTTTTTTCAACGACCTGGGGGTAGAAATGCGAATTATTCATTGTTTACAACATTTGTAAAGCATACAGTCGCCCGCAAAGTAAGGAGCTTAGCATGGCCACACCTACTTGTTACATCGCCGCGGACCTCGGTGCATCGAGCGGTCGGGTAATGGCCGGTTTGTTTGACGGCCACGATCTGAGCTTGCGCGAAATCCATCGTTTTCCGAACGGTCCGGTGGATCTCGGAGGATCCTATCACTGGGAAATCGACCGGCTTTTCGGGGAAATCAAGCGCGGGATCGCCAAGGCGTGCGAGACCTACGGTAACCAGGTTTCGAGCATCGGGGTGGATACCTGGGGCGTGGACTACGGGCTGTTCGACTCCGACGGAACGTTGCTGAACTGGCCCTTCGCGTATCGCGATGACCGAACTCAGGGCATGGAGGAAGAAATATCCCGGCGGATGCCGCGAGAGGACGTCTACCAGGCCACCGGCATTCAGTCCCTGTTTTTCAACACACTGTTCCAGTTGCTCTCCGAGGTGGTGCAGGATCGGCCGCAACTGAAACAGGCCGATCGGTTGCTGTTCGTCCCCGATATGATCAACTACTGGCTGACGGGCAAGATGCTCAACGAACGCACCATCGCCAGCACCTCCCAGATGCTGGACCCCCGCACGGGGACCTGGACCGTGGACCTGCTGAAAAAAATCGGCATCCCCACCAGGATTCTCGGTGAACTGGTGGAGCCGGGCACACCCCTGGGCGGGTTGAAGCCGGATTTGAGACAGGAGCTCGGGACAGGAGACGTAGCGGTGATCGCGGTAGGATCCCACGACACCGCTTCGGCCGTGGCTGCCGTGCCCGTGGAGACCCGGAACTACGCCTACCTCAGTTCCGGCACCTGGTCTCTGATGGGCATCGAATCGCCCGAACCGATCATCAACGAAAAAAGCTACACTTACTCCCTCACTAACGAAGGCGGGGTGTGCGGCACCACCCGTGTGCTTAAAAACATCAGCGGTCTCTGGTTGATCCAGCAGTGCAAGCGGAACTGGGAGGAGCAGGGCGAAAACCTCTCCTACGAGGAAATCACCTCCATGGCAATGGCTGCGCCGCCGTTCGCGGCCTTTATCGACCCCGACTGGGAGGGCTTCGCAAAGCCCTGCGACATGCCCGCGCGAATCCGGGCATTCTGCGAGAACACCGGCCAGACGCCGCCAGAGACGAAGGCCTCGATCGTCCGGATGATCCTGGAAAGCCTCGCCCTTCGCTACCGAGCGGTGATGGAGATGCTCCAGGAGGTGGCCGAACACCCGATTGATGTACTGCACATGGTGGGCGGCGGCTGTCGCAACTACCTGTTGAACCAGTTCACCGCTGACGCCATCGGCCACCCGGTCATCGCGGGTCCGGTGGAAGCCACCTCCCTCGGCAACGTGTTGATGCAAATGGTCGCCACCGGCGTCTGCAAGTCGCTGGCGGAAGGCCGGAAGCTGATCCGGGCGTCGTTCGAGACCAAGACCTACGAGCCGGAGCACCGGGAGGTTTGGGACGAAGCCTACGTGCGGTACAAGGAGATTGAGGGGAGGCTTTAGATGAATCCAACCACATACCCTAAAGTCGGCATACGCCCTACCATTGACGGTCGCCTGGGTGGGGTGCGCGAATCGCTCGAAAACCAGACGATGAACATGGCTGCGCGCACGGCGCAGCTGATCGAAAAGTCACTGCGCTATCCCAACGGGCAGCCTGTGCGGTGCGTGATTGCCGATACCTGCATCGGTGGTGTGGCCGAAGCCGCGGCCGCCGCGGACAAATTTGCCCGCGAGGGAGTCGGGGTGTCGCTCACCGTGACCCCTTGCTGGTGTTACGGTTCGGAAACCATGGACATGGATCCGCTGGTGCCCAAGGCGGTTTGGGGATTCAACGGCACCGAACGCCCCGGCGCGGTCTATCTCGCTGCCGTGCTCGCGGGTCACAACCAGAAAGGGTTGCCCGCCTTTGGCATCTACGGCCGCGATGTTCAGGAAGCCTCCGACAAAAAGATTCCCGATGATGTAAAGGAAAAGATCCTGCGCTTCGTACGCGCCGGCCTCGCCGTCGCCGCCATGCGCGGCAGCTCCTATCTCGCCATGGGCGGGGTGTCCATGGGGATCGCGGGTTCCATCGTCGACCAGCCCCTCTTCGAGGACTACCTCGGCATGCGGGTGGAGACCATCGATCTGACCGAATTCCTCCGCCGCATGGACAAGGGCATCTATGACCAGTCCGAGTACGCGAAGGCCCTGAAGTGGGTCCAGGCCAACTGTATCGAAGGCAAGGATTACAATCCGCCCGAGACCCGCCGCAGCCGCGAGCAGCTCGACAAGGAATGGGAGACCTCCGTCAAGATGGCGCTCATTGGCCGCGACCTCATGGTAGGCAACCCGCGCCTCGCGGAGATGGGTTTCGGCGAGGAAGCCCACGGCCACAACGCGCTGGCCGCCGGCTTCCAGGGGCAGCGGCAGTGGACGGATTACCAGCCCAACGGCGACTTCCTGGAGGCCATCCTCAACACTTCCTTCGACTGGAACGGCATCCGTGCGCCGTACGTCGTAGCCACGGAGAACGACGCGCTCAACGGCGCGTCGATGCTGCTGAATTACCTCCTTACCAATACGGCCCAAATTTTTGCCGATGTCCGGACCTACTGGAGTCCCGCCGCAGTGAAGAAGGCCGCCAACTACGAGCTCACGGGCGAGGCTGCGGGCGGTATTCTACACCTGATCAATTCCGGACCGGCCACCCTCGACGGCACCGGTCGGCAGAGCGATAAGGGCAAGCCGGTGATGAAGCCCTTCTGGGACATTACCCAGGCCGAGGTGGATGAGTGCTTGAAGGCGACCACCTGGCATGCGTCGATCACGGAGTATTTTCCCGGCGGTGGCTGGTCGACGAAGTATCTCACCCGCGGTGGCATGCCGGTGACCCTGTGCCGGATCAACCTGGTGAAGGGCCTGGGCCCGGCATTGCAGCTGGCGGAGGGCTGGACGGTGGACCTGCCCGAGCGGGTGCACCACACTCTGGACGGGCGCACCAACCCGAGCTGGCCCACCACCTGGTACACGCCGCGCCTGACCGGCTCCGGCCCCTTCCGTGATGTCTACAGCGTGATGAACAACTGGGGCGCCAACCACGGGGCGATCAGCTACGGCCACATCGGCGCGGACCTGATCACGCTGGCTTCGATGCTGCGGATTCCGGTCTACATGCACAACCTGCCCGAAGACCAGATCTTTCGGCCGAGTGCCTGGACCGCCTTCGGGGCGATGGAGCCGCAGGGCGCCGACTTCCGGGCCTGTGACAACTTTGGGCCGCTCTACGCGTAGCGGGTTTCAGTGGTTCCCAACGTCGGTGCCCCATCCGCTCCGACGGCATACCCGTATCGCCATCTCCACGCGTGCAGGGGGACCCTCGACTCTGATACAATCCGTTCGCCGACGACCGTCCGCTCACCGTGGCTAAAGGAGGCCAGCATGTCGCGAACGCCGAAAGAACTCTCACGCCGTCAGCTCCTCAAGAACGCCGCAGCCGCCGGTGCGGCGCTGGCCGTTCCGTACATTGTTCCCGGCTCAGCGCTGGGTCTGGGCGGAGCGGTGGCGCCCAGCGAACGCATCGTCCTGGGCGCACTGGGCAACGGCCGCCGCGGCCAACACGTCCTCGGGGAATTCCTGACCAACAAGGAAGTGCAGCTCGTCGCGATTTGCGACGTCCGCAAGGAGCGTCGCGAGGCGGTCAAGGCCATCGCGGACAAGCACCACGGGAACAGCGACTGCGCAATGTATCGCGACCTCTTCGAGTTTCTGGCGCGGCCAGACCTCGACGCCGTGCTCATCGCCACCGGCGACCGATGGCACACGATGGCGTCGATCCTGACCGCCAAGGCGGGAAAGGACATGTACTGCGAGAAGCCGTGCTCGATGACCATCGCCGAGAGCCGCGCCCTCTCCGATACGATCCGGCGCGAAGGCCGCATCTATCAGGCGGGGACCCAGCGACGCAACGTCCAGAACTTCGTCTTCGCCGTCGAGCTGGCCCACTCCGGAAAACTGGGGAAGGTCCACACCGTCCATGCCAACACGCTCCATCCCGCGACGTCGCAAGACTGGTTGCCGGCGGAGAAGGAACCACCGATCGACGAGGTCGACTGGAACCGTTGGCTGGGACCGTGTCCAGGGCGGCCGTACAACTCGGCGTACGTGCGCGGCGGCTGGCGCGGTTTCTTCGACTTCCACGGCGGGGGCATCCTCGAGTGGGGCTCTCATACCGTGGACCTCTGCCAGTGGGCCGCCAAGGCAGACGATACGGCGCCGATCGAGTACGAGCCGGTGGGCGACGGGGTCCACGCCCGCTACGCGGACGGCACCAAGCTCGTCATGCGGACGGATGGGTGGCTCGGCCTCGGGACGTGCAGTGTGCGCTTCGAGGGCGACGAGGGATGGGTCGAGGCCGGTGACAGTGGACGGTTGCAGCTTTACCCGGAGTCCTTGCGCTCGGAAGCACCCCCCACAGCCGATCGGGGTACCGACCCCAAGCGCCACGTGCGCGACTTCCTGGACTGCGTCAAGACGCGGGCCAAGCCGCGCGGATACGCGAGCGTCGCCGCCCAGTCGCATGTCGCGTGTCACGCAGCGTACATCGCGTGGCAGCTCGGCCGCACGCTGAAGTTCGACCCGGTGAAGGAGGAGTTCCTCCACGACGAAGAGGCCAACCGCATGCGCAGGCGCGCGAAGCGCGAGCCCTGGCGCATCTGAAGCAGATGCAACGATCTTGCGTTCGTACCGACCCACTCAGCTAAGAAGAAAGACGAGAAGCACCATGTACCGCACTGAGAGTCCCAGGGATCGCGCGCGCTCGTACGTCCTGTTGCCCTCGTACGTCCTGTTCACGTTGTTCGCGCTGTCTCCCGCCGTACTCTTCGGACAGGATTCGGCCGGGAAGAGCGAGGACGAGCTGCTGGCTGTCTTGGATTCCGACGCCGCCGTGTTCGAAAAGGCGAAGGCCTGTCAGCGGCTGTCGGTCGTCGGCACGGCCAAGGCCGTCCCGCCGCTGGCGAAGCTCCTGTCGAGCAAGGAGCTCGCTCATTACGGCCGCTTCGGCCTCGAGCCGATTCCCGATTCGTCGGTCGACGTGGCCCTCCGGGAGGCGACCGCAAAGCTCGAGGGGCCGTTGCTGATCGGCGTGATCAACTCGATCGGCGTGCGGCGAGACGCGGGAGCGCTCGAAGCTCTGGGAAAGCGGCTCCACGACGGGGATGCCGCGGTAGCTGCTGCCGCCACCGCGGCCGTGGGCCGAATCGGCACTCCGGACGCGGCCAAGGTTTTGACCGCCCTTCTCGAGGAAGAGCAGGGCAAGCTCCGCCATGCGGCGGGCGACGCGTCCCTCCAGTGTGCTGAGCATCTACTCGATACCGGCAAGCGGGACGATGCCATGGCTCTCTACGACGCTGTGCGCGAGGCACAGGTCCCGCGTCACGTGAGGATGGCCGGCCTGCGGGGCGCGATCCTGGCGCGCGAAGCGGATGGAGTGAAGGTCCTGGTCCGCAAGCTCCAGGGAAAGGACGAGGCAAGCTTCGTGCTTGCGCTCACGGTCGCCCGCGAGCTGCCGGGGACCGGGGCCACGAACGGCATCGTCGGCGCGCTCGGCACGGTGCCGTCGGAGCGGAAGGCGCTCCTGGTCCGCGCGCTCGGCGACCGGCGGGACAAGGCCGCGCTCCCCGCGGTGATCGAGGCGGTGGGCGGTCCCGAAGATGTCAGCATGGCCGCGATCGTGGCATTGCGGCAGCTGGGCGACGCGTCGGTGGTCCCGGTGCTGCTCGACGCCGCGAAGGCCGAGGGTGAAGTCGGCGCCGCGGCCCGGGGGACCCTGTCGAAGCTCCCGGGCGACGATGTCGATCGAGCGATCGCCGTCGCATTGGAGGAGCGCGAACCGAAGCTGCGCGCTGCCGCCATCGACGTCGCGGGGCGGCGCCGGATTCGCTCCGCGGTCCCCGCTCTCCGCAAGGCGTCGGCTGAGGAGGACCCGCAAATCCGGCGAGCAGCCATCGATGCTCTCGGAAAGACCGCAGGTGTGGACGACCTGCCCTTCCTCATCGAGCGTTTCACCGAACGCTTCGTGGCGGCGAAATCATCGGAGGAGGCAGAGGCGTGGCTCGCCGCGCTTAATGTGGCCTGCGGCACCATCGCTGACGCCGACGCCTGCGTGGCAGCGCTGGCCGAGGGCGTGAACGGCGCTCCCGTCGACGCCAGGTGCCGCCTCGTAGGAGTCTTCAACGCAGTCGGCGGCAAGAAGGCGCTCGGGTCCGTCGCGGCGTACGCTAGCAAAGACGCCAGCAAAGACGCCAGCAAAGACGCCAGCAAAGACGCCGCCACGGTGCGAGAATGCTCCACGGAAGTACTCGGGGAGTGGCGGACTCCCGACGCGGCGCCGGCGTTGCTCGATCTCGCTCGCCAGGCTCCCGACGCCGCGGACCGTACTGCCAAGCTGAAGGCTGCGAGCCACCTCATCCGCCGGCTCGGCTTCCCGAAGGAGGAGCGACTCGCGAGGTGCGGGGAGGCGATGGAAATCGCCCAGAGCGCGGAAGAACGCAAGATCGTCATCACCGCCTACGCCGGCATCCCCGCGCCGGAGACCCTCGAAATTCTCAAGCGATACCTCGTGGACGAAGAGCTCCGCGAGACCGCCTGTGTCGCCTCGGTGGCCATTGCCGAGCGCCTCGTAGGGTCGAAAGCGAGCGAATCCGCAAGCGCCTTGAAGGACGTCATTGCGGCCACGAAGGACGAGGCGCTAAAAACAGCGGCGCGCAGCCTGTACCGGCAGGCGGGTGGGAAGGATTAACAGCCCGCCCGCCAGATTCGCTCACTTTCCAAGGCATAACGAACCTCCTTTGTTAGCCTGAAAAGTGTCACCTATGTCGCCGGTTCGGACCCCCACAACAGAGGGCAAGAACGCCGGAACGGCAGAGCCAATGGGGCGGAAAACACCTGGAGCGTCGCGGCCTTCCAGAGTAGTCTGCTACTTCCACGACGTCAACCACTGCTGGTAAGTCAGGAAGAGTATCATGAAACTGAAACGGTCTCACCCCTTGCCCGCGTTTCTTCTTCTTATCGTCATGGCCTTCGGAGGACTACCGGTCCGCGGGGAAGAGCAGGCGTCCGGCGAAGATAAACGCGCGGCGGACGACGTAACCCGCTGGCTCGAGACGATTGGGATCCATCGCGGCATCGGGGTTGTCCTCGGCGGCTCGGATGGGGAGCTGCTGGGCCGTATAGCCGTCGGGCTCACGCAGAACGGTGACATCTTCGGCCACGTCTGGGTTGCCAGTGCCGACGTTGCCGAGGCGGCTCGTAAGATCGTCGATGCGGCGGGGCTCCACGGCAACGAGGCGATCGTCGAACGCGGCTCGCTGAAACGGCTGCCCCACGCCGACAACACCGTTGACTTCATCGTCGCCACGGATCTGACCGAGACGACCCTGCCTCTTCTCTCCCTCGCCGAGATCGTCCGTGCGCTGCGGCCCCGAGGAAAGGCGCTCTTCGAGAGTCACGGCAAGAGCAGCGGGCTCTCCGCCGCCAAGCTCCTGGAGTGGTTCAGTCTCCACGGGGTCAGTGACGTCTCCATCGAGTCAACCCCGCTGGGTGTCTCGGCCAGGTTCACCAAACCCCGTCCTCCCGGCGAGGGCGACTGGAGCCACCTCGAGCACGGGCCGGATAACAACCCGTTGTCCGACGATGCGCTCATCCGTGCCCCTTACATGACGAAGTGGCTCGGGCGACCTTATTACATCGGCATGCCGGCGGTGACCGTTGCCGCGAACGGTAGGATCTTTCTCGCCACCGGCCACATCGCTCACCACAAGCGTGAGGAGCCGTGGCTGAATACACTCCTGGCACGAAACGGGTACAACGGCACGATTCTGTGGACGCGGAAGCTGCCCGACGGCTATTTGGTGCACCGCTCCGCGTTCATTGCCAAGGGGGACACGCTTTACATGCTCGACACCGACGGTAGCGGTTGTCTTCTCATCGATGCCGAGACCGGCGCAGAGAAGGGGCGTATTGATTCCCCTGCGACGGGCGGCCAGTGGAAGTGGATGGCTGTCGAAGGAGGCGTGCTGTACGCGCTGGTCGGCGGTAAGAAGGATCCACCCGAGACGACGGTCGTCCGCAGCAAGAAGGCCCACTGGAGCTGGGGCGAGCTGAGCAAGGGATACTACGACGGGCGGGTTCCCTGGGGCTTCGGCAAGAAGATCGTCGCTTGTGACCTCGAGACGAAAAAAATCGTCTGGCAGCATGCAGAGAAGAACCCGATCGATTCGCGGGGAATGGTGCTCGGTGGGGGAAGGATCTTTCATTACTGTCCCGACTCGCACATCGCCTGCCTGAACGCCAAGACCGGAGAGAGGATCTGGATCAACCCGGACAAGAAAGTACGCGATCTGATCGAGGAGGTGGGACGCGGGCTCACATCCACGCCGGGGTTTCGTACCATGACCTTCTGCTTGTACACGCCGGATGTGTTGGTGTTCCAGGCTCAGACCCGCATGAACGTCATCGCGCTGTCGACACGGGACGGTTACCACCTGTGGAGCCGCAAAAAGACGACGAACAATCCGAACGCTCTGCTCCTGGAAGAAGGGCTTGTCCTCGGAATCGGGAAATATGGGAACTCGCTTCTTGTCGACCCGGCCACCGGAAAGGACGTGGGCGATCTCGGCTTCGCGAAGCGTTCGTGTGCGCGTCTAACGGGGACGGCCGACTCGCTGTTCTGCCGCGGCGCGCCCGAAGGGTTGACGCGCTTCGATCGCGCCACGAAAGAGGTGTCGTTCAACGGCGCGTTCCGTCCGGCCTGTAACGACGGGGTCGTCGCCGCGAACGGGCTCCTCTACCTGGGTCCGTGGCTGTGTGACTGCAACCTCAGCCTCATGGGGCGCGTCGTGATGTGCTCGGCGGGAGGTTTTGATTTCGGTAGCGTGGCGCCGGCATCGGCTCGACTCACGACGGGAAACGGCGCCGTCGACCAAGTGGTGCCGCTCGCGACGACGCTGGCCGACTGGGAGACCTATCGCGGTAACATGGCTCGAGGCTCCAGCACACCCGTCGCGGTGCCGCTCGACCCTCTGACGCTCTGGGAAGCGCGGCCCCAACGCGCTTTCCGGCCGACCGCCTTGACGACGGCCGGTGGGCTGGTATTTCTGTGTGGCGACGATGGGAAGGTGCGCGCCATCGACTCGGCCACAGGTCGCCCCAGCTGGTCCTACCTGACGGCCGGGCCGATTCGCCAGCCGCCGACGATCTGGAACGGGCGGGCGTACGTGGGATCTGGAGACGGCTACGTCTACTGTCTCGAGGCGATGACCGGGCGACTTCTGTGGCGCTTTCGGGCCGCTCCCGTGGAGCGCCGCGTGCCGATCTACGGCAAGCTGTCGTCAACTTGGCCGGTGCACAGTGGCGTGCTCGTGAAGGATGGGACCGCCTATGCGGCCGCTGGCATTATCGACTACGACGGCACCCACGTATACGCTCTCGATGCCCTGACGGGCGCGCTCAAGTGGCA
>Ga0315336_1004037_pt1 | contig 18227 bp, 12 predicted proteins | sample ASW5metaG_FD_204512 | JGI IMG/M metagenome (GOLD analysis project Ga0315336, IMG submission 204512) | Ammonia-oxidizing marine archaeal communities from Monterey Bay, California, United States - ASW #5 | ecosystem: Environmental > Aquatic > Marine > Intertidal zone | place: USA: California... | reverse complement strand
TCACGGATTCTCTGGTCGTCATCCGCGGATCATCCCGAACTTGGACATTCGAAATTGAGCATTCGATATTCAATATTCGGCGAGCACCGGAACGGAAATGTCGAATATCGAATATCCAATATCGAAATTCGAAGGAAAGATCACGGATTCTCTGGTCGTCGTCCGCTACACGGGTCGGATACCCGTGCTACGTGCGGACGCACAACACCTCGCGTCACATTTGTCGCTCCTCGCTCAGCAAATCCAGCCCCGTAATTCTCCATTCCCCGTTCAAGGGCGTGACATGGATCTCGGCCTCATACTGATTGATTCGCTGATGGATGTGTCCCCAGTGACCCACGGAGCCTCGAACAGTCCAGATGCAACGCGCGGCGAACGCCCCGTTTCTGCGGGGGCGGTCGGCGTCGATATCCACGATCTCCACTTCCTTTACTCTGACCCGCGCGCCGCCCTGGTTTTTCAGTTCCAGGGATTGAATGGTTTCCAGGTAGACTTGGGACAATAGATCGCCCGATACGCTGCTCGCGAGGATGTCGTAGATCGTTTCTTCCTCCCGAAAGTCAAAGGCAACGTAGAGATTTTTGAGCAGAGTCATTAGAACCTCCTCTGCTTGCAGCGTCGCGCCCGCCGAAGAAGTCGAATGGCGCTCGCCGACCACGAGGATGAGGATCGCGGAGACGGCAAAGAGTACTGCCCAGCCCGCTTTCGGCGGCTTCCGAAAACCTGCGAGGAGTGCGCAGCCAATGATCACCGCGGAACTGATCAACAAAACGAGCCTGACGGTGGCGCCGGAAGGCACCGAGGGCACGTCCACGACTCGTGGAATCGTCGGGTTCTTTAAAAAGTTTTTCCAGACGAGAACGTTGTCATCCGGTGTGATGCGATAGGGTAGAGGGCCTGCTTCATCCGTAGCCGCAGCACGCACAACCTGGAGCTTCGGGGAAAAGAGATTCCAGGTGAGGCTCGCCTGATCCGGAAGACCTGTTCGAGGCGCAACGAAAATGGCGCCGAGAGTCGCGGAAATCGCATTCATTTCCTCCGGCGGATCTACGACCACACTTGCGCGGAGCGATCTTCTCAGGAAGTTGATGCGGTCCAATGCCGGCTGCACGGTCTTTCCGTCGATGTTCAAGGTAATCTGAGTGGCGAGAAACGCGGCGACGTTCTCCTTGATTCCCGGTTGAATTTCAGTCGGGAGGGTTTGCGCATCCTGAATCCCCAGGTCGGTCCATCGCTGCAGATCTCGAGGCCGGGCGATGATTTCGACGCGAACCTCGTACGGTTCCACATAGAGGAAGGCGCTGATCGGTTCGTTGTAGGTGCGCCAGAGATTCTTGTTCCGGAATCGGGAGTACCAGGGATCGTCCCAATCCAGCACCAGTGTTTCCTCTTGCCCCAGGTAACGAAAATCCATGACGGGTAGACCGTGATGATAGGTCATAAAGCCGATGGACGTTCTCGTTGCCTGTCCCGGTTCAAGTTCCGGGGGGGTGAAGTGAAGTGTCGAAGGCTCCGCGGCCAGCGGGTAGTGAAGGACCGCGAAAACAACGGCCTCCTCCTCCGTTTCCGTCGCCGATAGAGGTTCACCGGTGATCTCGTCGCGCCGGATCCGAGTACGGCCCAGCATTTCCGAGACGTAGCCCGGCAGGGGGAGTCCATCGTCCGCCCGCACCGTCATATCCTCGCGGAAGAATCGCGACAATCGGTCTTTCAGGGAGGTTGGGCTTTCCACACCCATACGTTTCAGCAATTCATCGGGAAGGAGGTTCTGAAAGGCAGGCAGATCACGCACCCCGATTTCCAATTCGATCCGGACCTCGCGATCATCCACGTGAATCTCGGCGATGGTTGATGCCGCCATGGCCCGCGTAAGAACCAGCGCATCGGCATACGCAACGCGCGGCGCCATTCCTATGCAAGAGAGAATCGCCAGAATGGAAATGAAGACGGCGGACTCAATGAAAAGGAAGGGATCCAGACACCGTCCCGGAATGCGGGTGTGCTGGAGATCGATCATGCGGCTCCGGCGGATCTTTGTCCCGACTTCAATCGAGCGAAGAAGATCGAGAGACAGACCGGGACGGAGATGGAATCAGGGCCCACGAAACACTGAAAACTTCTACCTCTACCACCACTTGGTATAGGTGAATAACGGCTGGATTCCAAACAGATCCATTTTATCGGTCGGTGATTCGAAATCCATTTGGGTGTAAAGGATCCGCACAGAGAATCCGACCGTGTTGTAATCGGCGAGCTGATACTCGAGGCCGCCGCGGCCATAGACTCCGAATGCAATATCCGAATCGTTCGTGTCTCGAAGGGGGAAAGTACCCGATGGAGTGATCTCACGGCGCGCGTCGTCGACCCAACCGAACATGATGAGGGGACCCAAGCCTCCGTGGAAACGCCATTTGTCCAAATCCCTGTCGTATGACGGTCCTGCGAATAGATCAAGGAAGTAGATTTCAGCATCAATTTCAGAGGCGGTACCGTCGCCATTGGCGGAGATGGCGTTGTCGCTGCCCCAACTGAAGAGGAAGCCCGCTTCTACGCCCCAGTCCGTGATATTTCCTTCAAAGCTGCCCCACCACGCCAGGCCGAGTGAGGGCATGGTTGAAAGGTCCAGTTCGGCTGAACCTTCTCTCAAATTGGTGTCGTCGCTCCAAAGGGAGACCCCGACCAGGGATTGCAGACTGGTCTCATAGTCCGGTCCGAATGCGATTGAGTGAACCGGGGCCAGTCCTACAGCAACCATGGCGCACAAAAGTTTCCCTAAAATTCTCCGATGTTCCCGTCTCTTCATCATACCTCCATACCTAGTGCAATTATCGATGCGGCATACGGATCGCAACCTTTTCGCATACTAGGACAAACCATGCGAAGTTCGCACGAAAAAACTTAAGGACTTCCGGATTTCCGGCTTCTTTCCTTACTTTCCCCCTTGGACTCAGGCCGGGGCCACGATTTCCGGTCATTCGGGCCGTACGTACCCAAACCTCTCCGAAATGACAACAATACGTGACATTTTGTGCCTTTGTTTCTATTTAGGGGGAAGCAATGAAGAGTTCGACTCCGCAGACCGGCCAAGATTTCGGAACCCTTCTCATCGCGCTCCTGCTCCTCTTCGTCGGGTACGGTCTGCTCGACTATGCGGATGGCAACCTGAACATCATCGTTCTCAGTGCCGCCAATTATCTGCTTCTTACGTTTGTGCTCGTAACGGCGGTCGTAAATGTGACCCGGGAGCGCAAGAGCGCGGAGGTGCGCGCAGTCTGGTTTCTTCTCGTCGCGACGATACTCGTGGGATTCGTGGACATGAGGCTGGACCAGCGTGAATTGCACTGGCTGGGGCTGATCCTGATCATGTGTTGCGTGGGCCACACCCTGCGCATCGTGCTCGGATACCTGTTCCGGGCCCGGGAGGTCACCCTTGACACGCTGAACGCCTCGATGTGCGCGTTTCTGCTCCTGGGGTTTTTCTGGGCGCTGTGGTATGCCCTGGTCCACGCGATAGAGCCGGCCTCTTTTCAATCCACGACCCTCGGGCCGGGGGAGGCCGGATTCGGTACCCGCCAGATGGTTCCTGAGCTTTACTACAGCATTGTCACCATGACCACGCTCGGATATGGCGATATTATTCCTTTGTCCACCACGGCGCGAATATCGGCCGCCCTCGAAGCAGTCACCGGCCAGGTGTTTCTCGTCGTTCTCGTCGCGCGGCTCGTCGGACTGAACGTTGCCCGGTCGGCGAATGGGTAGATCAGGATGGGGCCCCGGTTTTGCCATTCGCGTCAACAAGGCGCTGGTGCTCCTTTCCAATGCCATAGGCGAATAGCAGCCAGATCAGCACCAGGCCAACGTTGAATAGCGCGAAGCCGCGGATGCCGAATTCAAGAAAAGTGATACCGACAAAGACCAGGAGCGCAGAGAGCACGTCCCCGACCCGGACAAAGAAGGAATCGATCGCCACCTTTGCCTTGTACTTCTGCTCGGTGGTTGTCGGGAGGAACAGGATGTTTCGCACGGTGCTGTTCAACGAGTAGTCCGCGGCGTTTTCGGCGATTTTGGGCCCCTTGATGAACTTCAGGAATGGCATTGCCGCGATCAGCCCGTATCCGCCCAGGGCAATGATCGGTTGAATCATCACCGCGAATCGAATGCCCCCGAACTTGATGATGCGCGAGACGAAGAGGAGTTGAAAGAGAAGCCCCACCGCGCCGACGACGGCAAAGAACCGGGAATAGAAGCCGGCAATATATTCTCTTTCAACTTCCTGGTCACCTCCGGCGACTTCCGCCGCCGCCGCACTTATGCTTTTTCCCAGGATGTATTCACCGGTCGAATTGACCCAGTTGGTCATGAGAACCATCACGGCGATCATGAGAAGATACTTGCTCAAGAGTACGACCCGAAACGCGCCTTTCCTGCTGATTTCCGGTTTTGTTTCAGGTTCCTCCTCCCCGGTGCGAACCTCGTTCGATCCGCTGCCCTGCCGGCTCTCGACGTAATTTGTAATCGCCAGACTGGCCACCAGCATCGCCGCGGAAACGAGGAGCAGTTCATAGACTCCAAAGAATCGCAGAAGAAAGGATGCCAGCATGGGCCCGAACACCCCCCCTGCGGAAGCGCCGAACTGGATGATGACGAAAAGCCGCTTTCCTTCCGACGGCGCGTAGATGTCGTTGGCAAACGACCAGAACTGCGCGATCACCACCAGGCTGAAGATTCCCACCCAGATAAAATAAACCACGCCGATATTCGCGTTCGCGCGGCTCAGGAAGAAGAACGCCACCAGGCACGCCGCGAAGAACAAGGTCACGTAGTTGATCAGCTTCCGTCGCGATATATTTGCCACCAGCGACGCATAGATACGAAGAAACACCGCGAGAACAACGACCTGCAGCGCCGCCGAATAGCTCTTGATCTCCGCGCCGCCACCCGCAAGGATCAATGGCTCGCGAACCACTTTTGCGATAAGGTAGGCGGTGAGAATCAGGAACACATTGAGCGTCATCAAGAGAACGACAGCCCCTTCGCCGCGCTTCACCTCGGTAAAGACGCCCAGGATCCTTTCCAAATAACTTTTAGAAGCTGTCATTGAGAAACCACGAAATACACCAAATACACGAAATGAAGTCCTTGATACAGGTTTTCGTGTATTTCGTGTGCTTCGCGGTTTCACCCATGGTTGCCTGTGGATCTTCGGCGGATCGAAGTGACGTTTTCTGGTCCGATGTGAAAGCGAGTCCGGGGATCTGGGGGGTAAGTTATCGCAATGTCTTCGATACCGAGGGTCTGCTCACCCTGGGTGGTACGGCCGCCGCGGCCCTGCTGGTCGCCCAGTACGATGACGACATCGCGGAGGAACTCCAGCGGCACGGCGACCTGGATGACTGGTCTTCGTTGGGGGACGGGTACGGCGAACTCGTCAATTATGGCGCCGTGCAGTTTGGAATCTATCTGACGGGTGTAGCATTCCAAAACGATGGAGTTCGGGAATTCGGGTTGTTGACGACCCAGGTTGCCATTGTGAACGGGGTTACGGTGCTGGTCCTGAAGGCGATTACCGACGTGGACCGACCGGATGGCTCTTCCAGCGACTGGTACGATACCAGTTTTCCGTCTGGACATGCCGCGGGAACGGCTGCGCTCGCGGCATCGATTCACGGAAGGTACGGTCTGGGAAAGGCAGTTCCCTTCTACCTGGCAAGTGCATTTACCGGTGTAAGCAGAGTGGTGGACAACCGGCATCGGCCTCACGAGGTGGTGGCAGGCTGGGGCATTGGAGCCTGCATCGGGTTTGCGGTGGCAAAAGCCTGGCAGGACTATTGGCCGAATGCTGAGAAATTCAGATTCGAACCTTGGCATGGTTCAGACGCGTTGGGTACCCTGCGTTTCGGAGCCGCGGCAACGTGGAAGTTTTGAATGGAATGAGAAACGTTTCCCTATATCTACTGATCGGGGCGATGCTGGCGCCGGCAACCGGGTCCGCGGAGGAATCGGTCTCGAGGACCGAGCTTACCGCCGACGAGATTCGCGCGCAACGGAACTTCCGCTCCGAGTCCACCGCCATGGACCATGTATCCAAGGCGAAGTATTTCTGGGAGCCTCTCTGGGTTCCCGCGAGGGCCACGCTTGACTACTCGGAACGGACTGATCTCCTCAATCGGACCCGGGATCTGTTTTACTTTAACGACGCGCAGACGGCCGGCTGGTTTCCAAATGTTTCGTTCAGCAGTGAAGAAGAAATCAGGGGCATCGGATTTTCGCTCTTTAACCACGATCTGCTCCACAAGGGTCACGAGTTCGACTTCTCCATGCTGTTTGGTGAGACCAGCGAAATTGTCTTGAAGTCCGAACTCCAGTTTTTTCCCACCGAAACATTTCCTTTCAGATCGATCATTTATGCCGAGTATTTCAAGGACCGTAGAATCCGATTCTGGGAGACAACGGACAGCGAGGGAAACCCTCAGTTGGGTTCCGACACCCGGGAGTCGGACGCGAAGCGGTACGCCGGACGAAGGGCGGATGGGGGGCTGCGGCTGGGAAAGACCACGACATCCAATTTATACCTGACCGCGCACGTGCGTGGATTCGAAATGAGAACGGAATCCCAAAATCCGGAGCTTGCAGACTTGCCCGGTCTTGACGACACCGTGGGAATGATGGGCGGTGGCCTCGGGATGTTTTTGGACCGGAGGGACGATCGGATTCGTCCTTCGCGAGGGGCATTGCTGGACGTGAAAGCGGAGCTGATGGACTCCGTTCATTCCGATTCGGGGGATGATTTCAGGTATACCCGCTTCGACGTAAACTCCGAGATTTTTGTGCCCCTGTGGCACCCTCATCGCGTTTTCGTGCTGCGCCAGTATCTTGCCCGAACGGAACCGTTGGACGGTAAGGAAATTCCATTCTATGAATTTCCGGTGCTCGACTATGAGCATCGTCTCAGATCGTACGACAAGAACCGCTTCCAGGACCAGGGGGCCCTTGCGTTCAGTTTCGATTACCGGTACCCGGTATGGAGGCGCTGGGATGCATTTCTGTTTTTCGATACCGGGCAAGTCTTCGAGGATTACTCCGACATCACCTCTTCCGCCTTCAGGCAATCGTATGGACTGGGCGCCCGCGGTTCGTCGAAGGATAAACTGCAACTGGTCATTCGCTATGCCTACGGTGATGACGGATCAAGATTCGACGTCTTTTTGGACCAGAAGTTGTGATGAACCTGCTCAGAATCCAGAAGCACGGCACCGGCCGTAGCACGGGTATGCGACCCGTGTTGCGGAGCCCCGGTCACGGCACGGGCATCCTGCCCGTGTCTGAACAAGATCACGTGCAAGAAGGATCACGCAATGAGCTGAGTTCCGTTCGTGATCTTTTCTGTGCTCTTCCTTGTTCACACGGGTCGAATACTCGTGCGATGGGCCCGGGTTCCGGTTGGGCTTTGCTACACGGGTCATATACCCGTGCTACGGCCGGGGTTCTGGTTGCTTTGCTGCTTCTGGCGCCGGTTTCTTCGCGGGCGGAAATTCAGATTCAACGCGACAACGACAACTTCGATATCCCGCAGCCGGCGGAAGATGAGCAGGGGAACTGGGTCTGGTCCGACGGCGCCTACTACATGGGCATCTACCAGATCGAAAAGGGTTTCGACGCGCAGTGGTGGATGCAGACATCGAAGATTTCAGCGCGTGACGAGGCCGAGAACGTCACGTCCTTCGACGAGGTGATGGACTCCACCTGGTACACGCATCGCCACGAAGTGTTTCCCATGAGCGTGGAAGAACTGGTTCTGGGAGCCGGCCCTCCCATCGAGCATACCGGAACCTGGACCATCGTGAAGGGCAAGGGAGTCGGGATTAATCCGGGTTTTCTCGCCCGGGACCCGGACGGGAATCTCCTCTTCGTGAAGTTCGATCCGAAGGACTTTCCCGGGATGGGCTCCAACGGGGACGTGATCTCAAGCCGCTTCCATCACGCTGCCGGATACAATGTTCCCGTCACCTCGATGGTGACGATTGATCCATCGAGGCTGGTCTTGGCCCCGGACGCCACGATCGAGGGCAAGTACCGGAAGAAGCGTCCCATGACCGATGAGGATTTGGAGACTATCCTCTCGAAGGCTCCCACCACGGAGGAGGGAAAGATTTTTGCGGACGTAAGCCTGGGAATACGGGGAAAGCCTATCGGCCCCGTCAAGTATAACGGGGTGCGCAAGGATGATCCCAACGACACCGTGCTCCACGAGAACCGAAGGGAATTGCGAGGCCTGCGAGTGATGATGTCCTGGCTCAACGATACCGACGCCCGCAGGGGGAACACCCTCGACGTCTACGTGGAGGAGGACGGGGCGCGTTTCGTAAAGCATTACATCCTGGATTTTTCAGCTTCCCTTGGTTCCTACAATCTGACCGCCAAGCCAAGCTGGTCGGGCCACGAGTACATCCTGGACCTGGGGCAGGTCGGCAGACGGCTGTTCAGCCTGGGGCTGAAGAGAGACCGCTACGAGGAAGTCGTCGGGCCGGTTTATCCCGAGATCGGATATTTCGAGTCAACGAATCTGGATCCCGGCACGTGGCGCACCGACTATACCAACCCGGCTTTCGAGAGAATGACGGTGCGAGACGCGTTCTGGGGCGCCCGGCTGGTCGCTGCGTTCACGGACGAGGAAATTCGCGCCATCGTTGATCTCGGATATTTTCCCAGTGCCGGCGCAAAAGACCACACCGTCAAAACCCTCCTCGAGCGGCGCGACAAGATCGCGAATTTCTGGTTCGACGTGGAGAAGATCAATCCGCTCGATCGCTTCGAACTCGTGTCGGACGCTTCCGGATCCCTTCAGATTATTTTTCGCGATGTGGCAATCGAGCGGGGATTCGCGGACGCATCGACAACGCTCTACCGGTATGGGGGGGACGAAGTGTTTGAAAAAACAGCCGATGCAGTACTACCGATCGCGAACATTTCTTCCCTCGAGTCAATTGAAGTCCGGACCAGCCGTGACCACGGGGAGACGTGGGGCAAGGCGCTGGAAGTGCAGCTGGATCGGGCGAGTGATCCGGTGTACCTCGTCGGCATTCAAAGATAAGCGAATCCCTATTCTGTTATCCGCCGGATCGCCGCCGCCCCGTGTTTACTCATTCCCTGGTGAAGTTGACATTGCCCTCCCGATTTGCGAGGTTTATCCCGCACCTGGAGGTTTGTGAGAGGAAATATAACAACTTGTTCAATCGCATGCGCCGCGATTGGCGCGTCTATTGCGGGATGTTCCGTAGGCCCGAATTACGAGCCTCCCGAGATGACGCTGCCGGATTTGTGGTTCCAGGCGGTCGAAGAGGAGTTCGAGTCCGGCGCTCCCTCCCTGCTTACCTGGTGGGATGTATTCGACGATGCGATTCTTGCAGAGCTGATCGATCAGGCGGGCGCCGGAAATCTCACACTCAAACAGTCCATTGCCCGCATCGAGGAGTCCAGGGCCATCCTGGGGATCAGCAAGTCGGACTGGTGGCCGGATGTAGACGGCATTGGAAACGTCTTCAGCACTCGCACCAGTGAGGGAATTATTCCGGAGATTCCCGGGCTCGATCGAACCTCAGATCAGTACAATCTGGGTCTCGACGGGTTCTGGGAGCTTGATGTGTGGGGAAGAGTCCGGCGCTCGGTGGAGTCCTCCGGGGCAACGTATGAGGCAACCATCGAAGATTATCGTGACACGATGGTGGTGCTCTACGCGGAGATTGCGATCACCTACCTGGATGTCCGGGAGTTGCAGCAGCGAATCCGCTATGCGCAGGAGAATGTTCAGTCCCAGCGATCCACGCTTACCCTGACGCAGGACCGGGAAGCCGCGGGCCTTGCGCCGGCGCTCGATGTAAGCCAGGCGGAATTGAATCTCTATCGGACTGCGTCCAACATCCCTTCATTTCAGGCTTCTCTGACCCAGTCCATGCAACGCCTTGCGGTGTTGATTGGTAAGTACCCGAGTGCGCTCTACGAACTGCTGGAACCCGTGGGAAAAATCCCCCGGCCCCCGCCATCGGTTGCCATCGGTCTTCCCGCGGAGTTGCTGCGGCAGCGACCCGACATTCGCTCGGCGGAACGGACTCTTGCCGCCCAGACCGCGCGAATCGGAGTCGCCACCGCTGAACTTTTCCCCGAATTTTCTCTCTCGGGCACGTTCAGTTTTCAATCGACGGATAGCAGCGACTGGTTGGAAACAGGATCCCGCGCGTATTCCTTCGGTCCGGCTTTCCGGTGGAATCTTTTTGCCGGCGGCCGGGTGCTGAACCAGATCCGCGCGGAAGAAGCCCGAACGCGGGAGTCGTTGTACCGGTACGAAGAAACCGTGCTTCTTGCCGTCGAGGAAGTGGAAGGCTCCATGGTCGGGTACGCGCGGGAATTGCAGCGGCAAAAACTATTGAGGAAAGCGGTCGATGCGGGGAAGACCACCGTGAACCTGGTCAAGGACCTGTATCGGAACGGCCTGACCAATTTTCAAAACGTACTGGATTCGGAACGGTCCCTGGCGCAGGAGCAGGATCGCCTCGCCGTCAGCCGGGGAACCACTGCCAAGTTCCTCGTCAATGTCTACAAGGCCATGGGCGGCGGCTGGGATCCTGCCGCACCGCCCCCGATCGAGGAGGAGTGATTTCAACGTGAACTTCAGTACCACACGAATTTCAGGGGCCGGCGCCATGGGCGGATTGATTGCCGCGATTCTCCTGGCATCGGGCTGCGGAAAGGGCAACGAATTCGCTCCCCCGCCCAAACCGGAAGTGACCGTGATGAATCCGCTGCAGCAGGACATCACCGTATACCGCGCTTTTCCCGGTCGCACCGAGGCCGTTGATTTCGTGGAGGTCCGGGCGCGGGTCAAGGGATACCTACAGGAAGTGAATTTTATCGACGGCGAGCGGGTGGAGAAAGGAGCCGAGCTCTTCCTGATTGAGCAGGCGCCTTTTATTGCCTCCTTGAAATCGGCGGAAGCGAACGTTGCGCAGGCGAAAGCCAGCAGCAAGCTTGCGGAGTCCGACTACGAACGGAAGAAGCAGGCGCGGAAAACGGAAGCGGTATCCGAGATTGATTTGCTCGCCGCGGAGGCGGAATTCGGCGCTGCCACTGCCGCCGTTCTCTCTGCGGAGGCCCAGTTGGACCAGGCCCATCTCGACCTTTCCTACACCCAGGTGCAGGCGCCGGTAGGCGGCCGGATTTCCCGTCGCCTGGTGAGTACGGGAAATCTTGTCGGAGGCAACGATGCGACACTCCTCACCACCATCGCCGTGGAGGAGCCGATTTACGTCTACTTCGATCTCGACGAACGAACGATTCTGAAATACGCGAATGCGGACCCCCGGCCGGACCAGGTTGGGGAAAAACTTCCCCCGGTCATGCTGGAGTTTGCGGATGGGAAAAAGCATGTGGATGAAGGCAAAGTCGACTACGTTGACAACACCCTGAATCCGGAGACCGGCACCTTGCGTGCGCGCGCAACCTTCCCGAACCCCGGCGGAAGGATTCTGCCTGGACAATTCGCGCGTGTCCTGATTCCGGAAATATCCAAAGACGCCATCCTTGTTCCCGAACTCTGCATACAACGCGACCTGGTGGGTCCCTACCTTCTGGTCGTGGACGATGCGGGCCTGGTGGAAAGTGTCTACGTCGAACTCGGTTCCCGCGTCGAAAACCAACGGATCATAACCGCAGGCCTGAAGAAGGCGGATCGAGTCATCGTCAAGGGTCTTCAGCGCGCCCGCCCCGGCGTTGAGGTGCAGGCCACGGAGGCATCGGAAAAGGATGTCCGGGATGTTACACTTGCTCCCGGGGAATCCGGGAACGACGAGGATGAATAGACCGTCAGGGCAGTAAGCTTCCGATGTTCAGCCACTTTTTCATTGATCGACCGATCTTCGCATCCGTCATCGCCCTGACGATCATGCTTCTGGGGACGTTCGCCCTCGTGTCACTGCCGGTCGAGCGGTACCCCAATATTGCGCCGCCCACCATCACCGTCAGCACGGCCTATCCCGGGGCGGACGCACTGACCGTCTCGGATACCGTGGCCACGCCGATTGAGCAGGAGGTCAACGGGGTGGAGGGCATGATCTACATGTCCAGCGTCAGCGCCAACGACGGATCCATGACGCTGACGGTTACATTTGAAACGGGCACCGACCTCGATACTGCGAACGTGCTGACCCAGAATCGGGTCTCCACCGCGGAGGCAAAGCTTCCGCAGGAGGTCCAGCGCGCCGGGGTCACGGTGAAGAAGAAATCTACGGATGCGAACGCCTACATCGGATTCTACAGCCCCGACGAACGCTATTCCGATTTGTTCCTCGCGAATTTCGTGAACATCAATATCCGCGATGAAATCGCGCGCGTGCCCGGGGTGGGTGAAGTCCAGCCATTCGGCGTCGGAGACTACAGCATGCGGATCTGGCTGGATCCCGAAAAGCTCAAGACGCGGGGAATTACGGCGGATGACGTGGTCCAGGCGGTGGGCGAGCAGAACGTGCAGGTTCCGGCCGGCCAGGTCGGAGAACCTCCCGTTCCGGAGGGACAGGCATTTCAGCGAGTGATCAGCGTGAAGGGCCGTCTCCTGGATGCGGAGGAATTCGGCAATATCGTGATCCGAACCGCGGAAGACGGCAGCATGATTCGCGTTCGCGATGTTGCGCGTGTCGAGCTGGGATCGGACACGTACGTGATCAAATCGCAATTGAACGGCCTGGGTTCGGCGACCCTCGCGGTATTCCAGATTCCCGGGGCGAATGCCATCGAGATCGTGGATGGGGTGCGGGCAAAACTGGACGAGCTCAGCGCAAGTTATCCCGAAGGACTCGAGCATGTCGTGGTCTATGACAATACCGACGTGATCAAGTCGTCGATCAAGGAAGTCGTAACCACGCTCTTCATTACCCTGATCCTCGTCATACTGACCGTCTATGTCTTCCTCCAGGATTTTCGCGCAACACTCATTCCGTCAGCCACCATCCCGGTGTCGCTGATCGGAACCTTTGCCGCCATGGCGCTTATGGGTTTTTCGATCAACCAGTTCACGTTGTTCGGCCTGGTCCTGGTGATTGGAATCGTGGTGGACGATGCGATCGTCGTGGTGGAGAACACCATGCGGCACCTGGAAGGGGGCATGTCCAATCCCAGGGAGGCGACCAAGCTGGCGATGACGGAAATCACCGGCCCCGTCATCGCGACAACGCTGGTGCTCCTCTCCGTGTTCATTCCCACCGCGTTCATGGGGGGCATCACCGGGCAGCTCTTCCGGCAGTTCGCCCTCACGATTTCCATGGCAACTCTCTTCAGTACATTAAATGCGCTGACCCTCAGCCCGGCCCTCTGCGGGGTGATCCTCCGGCCACCCAGGGAGGGCAAGAAGCCCGGAGCATTTTTCCGCGGATTCAACGCGGTCCTGGGCGGCACGACCACCCGGTACGGAGGACTCGTAAAGATGGCGATGCGGCGCGCCTCGATTGGTGTCCTTGCCTTCCTGGCCATGACCGGCGCCGCCATTTACGGGTTCGGCACCTTGCCGACGGGATTTGTGCCCCAGGAGGACGAGGGATACTGCATGATTTCCGTCCAGTTGCCCGATGGCGCATCCCAGGAGCGGACCGCGAATTTCATGAACCAGGTCAACGAGGTGGTGAAAAACACCGACGGCGTGCGAGACTTCCTCACCATCACCGGGTATTCGCTGCTCGACGGATCCGCCGCGTCAAACACCGGATTTATCATTGCCGTCTTCGATCACTGGGATGAGCGGAAGGGAGCGCTCCACCAGGACAATATCCTGGCGCACTTGAACGGGGAGATTTCCCGATTGCAGGACGGGCTGGCCTTCGCCATGCCGATGCCGTCTCTACCCGGCGTCGGAGTTTCCGGCGGCTTCGCTTTCATGTTGCAGGATCGGGGCGGCGTCGGGTTGGGAATTCTCCAGCAGGTTGCCCAGGAATTCATTGCCGATGGAAACGCGCAGACCGGCATTACCGGGCTGTCCACGACATTTCGCTCCAGCGTTCCCCAGCTGTTTGTGGACATCGACCGGGACCAGGTCCTGGCGAAGAACGCATCGATGGGCTCGGTATTCAATGCGCTGCAGTATTTTCTCGGCTCGATTTACATCAACGATCTCACGCTGTTCAATCGGGTTTTCAAGGTCAAGGCGCAGGCGGACTCCGGATTTCGCATGAAGGACTTCCAGATCGGGCAGCTTGAAGTTAAGAATCGAAATGGCGACATGGTTCCCCTGAGCTCGGTCATCAGCATCGATGAAGTCCTGGGACCCCAGTCCATCACCCGTTACAACATGTATCCTTCGGCGAAAATCATGGGGCAGCCGGAGGCGGGCTTCAGTTCGGGGCAGGCCATGGAGATCATGGAAGACATGGCGGATCAGAAACTCTCGCCCACCATGGGGTACGAGTGGACGGATCTATCCTACCAGGAGAAGATCGCCGCCGGTTCCACATCCATCATTTTCGTTCTGGCGATCATCCTGGTCTACCTGGTCCTTGCGGCGCAATACGAGAGTTGGAGCGTGCCCGTTTCCGTGTGCCTCGCGGTACCGACGGCGCTGCTCGGCGCCGTGCTCGGGCTGCTGGCAGGAAACTTCGACAACAATGTGTATGCGCAGGTCGGAATCGTTCTGCTGATCGGTCTGTCCACCAAGACGGCCATTCTCATCGTGGAGTTCGCCAAGGTGGAACATGAAGCGGGAAAAAGCCCCTTCGATGCGGCCATGGAAGCCGCGGTCCTGAGATTTCGTGCCGTGCTCATGACCGCGTTTTCCTTCATCCTTGGAGTGATTCCCCTGCTGGTCGCTTCCGGCGCCGGAGCCGAGAGCCGCAAGGTGCTCGGGGCAACCGTCTTCGGCGGCATGCTCGTGGCAACCTGCGTCGGCGTGGTCGTCGTTCCCATGCTCTACTTTGTGATCCAGAGCGCGTCGAATAAGTTCTTCAGTAAACCGGACTCTGAAGCGGAATAACAAATGGGAGAAGAGAGAATGAAGAGAAGTGGAATATATTGGATCCTCGGTGTGATTTGTGCGTGCAGCCCTTTCCCCGACATCGTAGCTGCCCAGTCCATTAATCCGTCTTTGGACGAGAAAGTAACACTCCGGGTGGGTCCTCTCTGGGCGGATGCGGACGCCACAATCAAGACTGCGGATCAGAAGTCCAAACTGACTGAAAAGTTTGGCGCCGAAGAAGTCGATTTTTCGATCTTTGCACTGTGGCGGATTACTCCCGAGTTCCGGTTGGAGGCGAGCTACTCGGGTGTCGAAAGCACCGGCACCGATTCGTTGGATTCTGAAATCGATCTCGGGCTTGTATCCATACCCGCAGGATTCCGCCTCGACGGATCCTTTGAAACTGAGATCATACGGGTCGCGGCGGGCTACGCATTTTCGCGTTCTGAGTCCTATGAACTCGGTGTGGATTTCGGGATCAATTTTACCACCGTAAAGACCTCCCTTCGGGCCACCGTTCCCGGCCTTCCGCCTGTTGATGTCGTCTCCCTTGACGTGAGCGAACCGCTGCCGACGATCGGTCTATTCTTTAACTATGCAATTTCCCCCAAGTGGTATCTGAACTCCCGCGCGGGAGCGTTTGCTTTCGACATTGGTGACATCGATGGCACCATCTACGATTTCGCGGGTGGATTGGAGTATCGCCCCTGGGAGCGTGCCGGACTGGGGCTGGGATATTTCTTTAATTCCGCGGATGTGACCATCACGGCCGGGGGAGAGAAAACGGACGTCGAGTGGGAATACAAGGGACCGCTGCTTTACCTGATCTTCGGATTCTAAGTGATCCGAAGAGATCCCAATGACGCCAATCTAGTCCCGTGCATCCAGAATACCCTCGTCCAGTGGTAAGGAATTTCCCGGACACGACGTAAGCCACAAGATCCCGGCTGCGACAGAGCATCTGCCGGGAAAAGAGGTGCGGAATCAGGGGGCGATTGGATACAATGCGCGCATGAGCACAGAGAGTTCATCAACCCTCCGCCTGCGGAATGTCTGCCTCCGTAAGCCCTGGATCGCGCCGGTGCTGGTTGCCTTGCTCTTTGCCGGGGTTGTCTCGTGGTCGATCTACACCCTGGAAAATGGTCTGAAACGATATATCGCCCAGCACCTGGAAACGGTGCTCAACGCCGACGTGGCGGCGCTTGACATCTGGATTGATGCGCAACTGTCGACGGTGGAGAGCCTGGCCGACCAGGCCTCGGTCCGGGACCTGGCCATGGAAGTCGTAGGATCCCTCCCGAATCGCGTGCCGGAGCCACGGAAGATCGAGCCGACGGAGGCGATCTCGAAACTTCAGATGATCCTGGGCCCGTCTATTCGGGCAATGGGGTACATCGGTTTCGTGCTGACGAACCACGACGGCGTAACCCTGAGCGTCACCCCCGACCAGGTGCTGACCTGGGAAATCCCCACCGAACACCTCGCCGCCATTCAGCGGGTCCAAGCAGGGGAAAACATGTTCGGACTTCCTTTCAAACCCACTCTCGGCATTTTCGAGGATGGGAATGCCGCTCCTCTCATGTACGTGTCCACGCCCCTTGCCGGCTCGGACGGTAAAGTGATTGCCGCGTTCAGCGCGATGATCCGTCCGGATGACGACTTCACGAGGATCTTCATGATCGGCCGCCCCGGCGACAGTGGTGAGTCGTACGCATTTAATCGGGATGGGCTGCTGATTTCACGGAGCCGTTTCGAGAAACAGTTGCGGGAGTCCGGTCTGCTGGAAGCAGGCCAGGACTCTATCCTGAACATTGAAATCCGTGATCCGGGAGGCGACCTGACCCAGGGTTTTGTGCCTGCCGAGTCCAATCGAAAAGCGCTGGGGCTGACACATATGGCGGCACTCGCCACCGGCGGGGAATCAGGTGTGGACGTGGAAGGATATCGCGACTATCGCGGCGTAAGAGTGGTCGGCGCCTGGAAGTGGCTTCCTGAGTACGAGTTCGGCGTCTGTACGGAAATCGATTATGCCGAAGCCTACAAGCCGTTGAGTTTTCTCCGCCGGACGTTCGGCGTTCTGTTCTCACTACTCGCGGTATGTGCCGCGTCGTTTTTCGCGTTTTCCTACCTGACGGTCGGATTGGTAGGGAAAATGAAGACGGCAGAAAAGATGGCGCGGCACCTGGGCCAGTACGCGCTGGGCGATCTTATCGGAGGCGGAGGCTTCGGCGAAGTGTACTCGGCCTGTCACCAGATGCTACGCCGTCCGACCGCGGTGAAGATTCTGAAAGCGGAGAAAGCCGGCGAGCAGTCGATACGAAGATTTGAGCGGGAAGTGCAGCAGACCTGTCTTCTGACGCATCCGAACACGATTCGGATCTACGACTACGGCCGGACTCCGGAAGGCGTATTCTACTACGCGATGGAGTACGTGAAGGGGGTCACCCTGGCGCAACTCGTTTCGAAGTATGGTTCACTGCCGGAGGCTCGCGTGATCCACATTCTCAAGCAGGTGTGCGAGTCGCTTCGCGAAGCGCACGACGCCGGACTGGTCCATCGGGACGTGAAACCGGAGAACATCATGATCTGCGTGATGGGCGGAATCCCGGATTTCGTCAAGGTTCTGGATTTCGGTCTCGTGAAGCACGTTCGCAGACCGGAAAGCGTGGATGTGACCCAGCATGGCGAGGCCGCCGGTTCGCCCCGGTACCTCTCGCCCGAAGCCATTCGAAACGTGAGGGATGTGGATGCGCGCACCGACATTTACTCACTTGGAGCAACGGCCTACCACCTGGTGACGGGGACGCCGGTTTTCGAAGGAGATACAACGATGGATCTTCTTGTGCAGCACCTGGAGAAGGAGCCTGAGCCGCCGTCCGTTCGCACGGAGCAAGCGATTTCTCCTGATCTCGAAGCGTTGATTCTCGCCTGCATGCACAAGGAAGCAGACAAACGGCCGCAAACAATTCGGGATGTGCTGAAGTCGTTACGCGCGGTACAGCCTTCGGTGGAATGGAGCGAGTGCCAGGCCCACGATTGGTGGCAGGACCAGGCGCCGGATCTGTCGGTCCGTTCCAGTCCGTGCAGCGAAGAACCCCAACCGTAGCACGGGTATGTGACCCGTGTAGCGGAACCCCAAGCACAGAGCCTCAGCCAAAAACGTGGCACGGCGGCTCCGCCCCGTGTCCGGACAAGGGGAGAGGAATAAGATCGAGCACGGAGAGCGCGTGCGCCCAGCGTG
>Ga0315336_1004036_pt1 | contig 18232 bp, 11 predicted proteins | sample ASW5metaG_FD_204512 | JGI IMG/M metagenome (GOLD analysis project Ga0315336, IMG submission 204512) | Ammonia-oxidizing marine archaeal communities from Monterey Bay, California, United States - ASW #5 | ecosystem: Environmental > Aquatic > Marine > Intertidal zone | place: USA: California... | reverse complement strand
AAGTCGCGGAGGCCAGCAGGCCGTCATAGCTCTCGAGATTCCGCCATCGACGCGGACCGGGGATCACCTCATCAGGCTCGTTACCCACCACGGCATATCGAACGGGCTGCTATTGCGCGTTCTCTCAGAGCCCGTGATCGCGGAGACCGCAAGTCCCCACCATCAACCCGACACGGCGCAGGCGATCACGATTCCGTTAGCCGTCACCGGAGTGATCGCCAAACCGGGTGAGGTAGACTTCTACGCCTGCGACGTCGCGCAGGGGGACATTGTGGCGATCGAACTCATTGCCCAGCGGGAAGCCCTGACTGCCAGTTTTCGGCCGCAAGTTGCTCTCTACCAGCCAACAGGGAGCTGGTTCGACTCTCACCGACTCACCCGGCTGACGTTCAACAATGCCGCGGTCATCGACACCGGTCGCGGGCCCGTAGGACAGACCGTACCCACATCCAAAATAACGCACAGGTTTCTCGCTGCCGGACGTCATTTGATCGCGGTCGACTCGGCGTTCGGCACGGGGGCCCCGGAATTCTCCTACCACCTTCGAGTGACCGCCGCCACCGAGCTCGCTTTACGACAGGACGCCGGCACCGGGGTCTACCGCGAGGCGCCCGCTCGGCTGCAGCTGGCGGCGTGGAATGAGCGGACGTTCCGCAGAAAGCTTTCGGCGGAGCACATGGAATCGCTTTGGTCTCGAACCCTCCGCACACCACGCACCAGCGTAGAGACCCAGGAGGTCACCGCCGTAGCGGCCAAGAGCCCCGCCTTGGAAACGGAGAAGCCATCCAACCAGCAGCAAGTGCGGGGGAACGATCCTCCGGCGAGAGTCGAAGTCTCCCGTGTCGGAGAGCACGAACCCAACAACCTTTTCGGTGACGCCCAGCAGATCTCCTTCCCGGGCATTGTCGAAGGCGTTATCGAGCAGCCGGGTGACGTCGACACCTACAAATTCTCCGTAGCGGCCAACAGTCACCTGGCGTTCGAGATCGAGACGCCCAAGGCCGCGCCTTTGCGATTCAACCCAAGGCTGGACGTCCTGGATGCGGCGGGCAAGCTGCTGTTTTCCAATGTACCTGGTTTGCAACTCGATGATGAGGGCATGCCGCAGTACTCCGAGCTCACCCTGGCCTTGCAGCCGAAATTTACCGAGAAGTTCGAGAAGCCCGGAGAGCGCTATCTTCGCGTGCGGGAGATCACGACTCGTCACGGCGACTCCGATTTCGTCTATCGCATCCTGATTCGACAACAGATACCTCACATAGGCACGCTGTCGGTGGACGTGGACCGGATCAATTTAACCGCCGGTGAGTCCCAGCAGCTGACTGTGAGTGCCGAACTGGAAGAAGGATTCACCGGGGAATTGCTCATTACCGTGAACGGTCTTCCTGCAGGCGTCAGTGCAGCGTTTCCGACAGCCAAGGCAAGCAGCGAGAAGCCCGATGACGAGCCAGACGAGCGCCACGCTCCTGTTTCTCGACAAGTGACCGTCGCGCTCGTGGCTAGCGAGGAGGCCTCGGCCAGCGCCATGCCAGCGTACATCCAGGTCACGGGTCGCCCCATCGTTCAAGGGAAGCTGGGGCCGCGTTTGACCGTCGCCGCCGTGCCGCTGATGGTGCTTCGTCCGGCGGCGGACGAGGGGTCTCAGGATGCTTCGCTCCGGAGCAGAGGTTGATGCATGCACGGTAGGTTCCAAGCCCCGAGACTGTCGCCCTTGGCCGGGGGGATCCTTCTGGGCGTGATGGTGCACGGGACGCTTCTGCTGTCCCCGGCGGACACAACGCAAGCCGGCACCCCGGAAGCCGGACCGAAATCGCTGCGGCTGGTACCGGAGGACGTCGCGCTTGTGGGGCGCGCTGCGGCCCAGCGGGTCGTCTTGCTGGGAGAGTTCGCCGACGGCATGGAGCGGGACCTCACCAGGCAAAGTCAGCTGCTGATGTCGAACTCGGGCGTCGCAACCGTCGACGCCAGCGGACGCGTCGACAGCGTCGCCGACGGCCGTTGCGTGCTAACCGCCACATACGCTGGACTTTCGGCTAGAAGCGAAATCGCGGTGTCACGCTCGGATAAAGAGCGACCGTTCCGTTTTGCCAGGGACATCTGCACCATCCTGACCAAGCGCGGCTGCAACAGCACGGACTGTCATGGCAGTGTGCCAGGCAAGGGCGGCTTCAAACTTTCCAGCAATGCACTCCATCCCCGAGACGACTTCGAATGGATTGTTCAAGGAGGAACTTACGAGGTTCTCACGGCGGAAGTGACGGAACCCAGGATGCCTCGGGTTGACCTGGAGCAGCCAGAAAAAAGCCTCCTACTGCTCAAGCCGACCCTGCAGGTAGACCACGACGGCGGTGAACTGTTGGAAGTCGATTCTGCTGACTACCGCACGATTCTACGGTGGATCCAGAACGGAGCGCCTTACGAGGATGCGGGTGTCAGCAAAGACACGGAGATCGACCGCATCGAGGTGTATCCTCCAATGGCGGTTCTCGATCGGCAGGGTCACCGGCAGATGTTGGTCAGCGCGTTTTTCTCCGACGGGAGTCGCGGTGACTTGACGGGAGAGGTCGCCTACGAGACCACCACGCCCAACGTCGTCGAAGTCACGCCGGAGGGGCGGATGGAAGGGGTCGGTTTCGGAGAAACCGTGGTCGTCGTCCGTGCGGCCGGGCATGTGGCCACCGCCCGAGTCGCGGTGGTGGCACCATCCTTGGACAACTATCCCGACCCGAAGCTATCGAACCTGATTGACGAACACGTATTTGCCAAGCTTAAAAAACTTCACATAGAGCCCGCGGGACTGTGCACTGACGTGGATTTTTTGCGCCGTCTCTGTTTGGACCTGACGGGGACTTTGCCGCCGCCAGCGAGAGTGCGCCAGTTTCTCACCAACGACGACACGCGAAAACGGGAAACCCTCATCGCGGCCCTGCTGGAGTCTCCCGAGTTCATCGACTACTGGACCTTCCGTTTCTCGGATCTCTTCCGCGTCGACTACAACGCGCGGCAAAATGTGAAATCAACGCAGATGTACCAGGAGTGGGTCCGCGACTGTGTCGCGACCAACAAGCCCTATGACCAGATCGCGCTGGAGCGGATCGCGGCCCAAGGCAATGCGGCTCCTACGCAGAACTACTATTTCATGGGTAACCGGACACCCCAGGCAATCGCCGCGGAGCAAGCCCGCGTGTTTCTGGGAGTGCGGCTCGATTGCGCTCAGTGCCACGACCACCCCTATGAGACATGGAGTCAGGACCAATTTTGGGGCCTGACGGCTTTCTTTTCGACCATTACCAGGATGCCGAATGAGACCATGGGCAGTGCGCTCATCCTCGACGACATCCATCGTCAAGCGGTCCATCCGCGGACCAAGAAAAAGGTCCAGCCGACGTATCTGGATGGGCAGGCGCTTGCCGCGAACGACGAAGATCCACGTGGCCGTCTGGTCGCGTGGATTACATCGGAGGAGAATCCGTTCTTCGCCCGCGCGGCCGTCAACCGCATGTGGAGCTATTTTTTCGGGCGAGGCATCGTAGATCCGGTGGACGATTTCCGCACCACCAACCCGCCCACGCATCCGGAGCTTCTGGACGCCCTGGCAGCGGATTTTCGCGACCACGAGTACGATCTGAAACATCTAATGCGTCGCATTGTTTCCTCGCGAACGTACCAGTTGTCGGGGCAGGTAAACGCCACCAATGGCGACGATCACCTGAACTACTCGCGGTCTCTTCCGCGGTCCCTGGACGCCGAGATCCTCCTGGACGCCATTTCGCAAGTTACGGGGGTGGACGAACGATTTTCCGCGGTCGGACACCCGCTTGCACCGAGGGGCGTCGAGGCGGCAGCTCCGCCGGGAACACGAGCCATTGACCTCGTTCCACAACTGTATCCCTCTTCCTTTTTGGAAATCTACGGCCGTCACGGCCGGGCCACGGTGAAGGATCGGCAGAATCAGCCATCGCTGGCGCAGGCGCTCCACATGTACGCGGGTTCCACTTACATGCCCAAGATTTTCACCGAAGACGGCCGCGTCGATCGACTCCTCACGGGGGGTGCTTCGGACCGGGAGATCGTCGAAGAGCTTTACCTACGAGCCCTGTCGCGTTTGCCGACTTCCGAGGAGGCCACGCAGCTGGAAACCATGATTCAACAGCATGAGTCCCGTCGGCAAGCCGTCGAGACGTTCACGTGGGCCTTGTTGACCTCGCGCGAGTTCGCCTACAACCGCTGAAGCTTGATAGAGAATACGATGAACGAAACGAGTTGTTCCCAGTGCTGGGAGGCCTCTGCGTCTCGTCGCGACTTCTTGAGCGTCGGCTCGCTCGGGCTGCTGGGGATCAGCTTGGGCCAATATTTGGGCCTCAGGAGTGCGTTGGGCGCGGCTCGAGGGTCGCGTGCAACGGCCCAGGCTTGCATCCTTCTGTGGCTCGAAGGGGGCCCGCCCCAGACGGACACCTGGGACCCCAAACCCAACAGCAGCTTCAAAGCCATATCCACCAACGTTCCGGGCATCCAGATTTCCGAGCTCTTTCCGAAGGTTGCCCAGCGCCTCGATAAAGTGGCGCTCATCCGCTCGGTGGAAACACGCGAGGGCAGCCACCCGCAAGGCACTTACGAGAGCATGACGGGACATCGGCCGAGTGCCGTCACGCAATTCCCGAGCTTGGGGTCCATCGTCGCCAAAGAGAGGGGGCAGCGTAACCACTTGCCCGCCTACGTCATGATCAACAAGGCGTACGCGGTCGAGCCGTTCTCCTACGACCCGGCCTTCAGCTCCGGATTCCTCGATGCGCGGTACAACCCCCTGGTCCTCGAGGACCCTCACGTCTATGGCAACTCGAAGGCGGATCGCCCGCACGAGGTCGCCGGCTGGGCAAAGCTGCGGATGCCGGACTTGAGCCTGCCCAAATCAGTGACCCCGGAGATGATCGAGGACGGCCAATCGTTCCTTTCGGTCGTGGATCAGCAGTTCCGCCGTCGCGAGAAACTGGCTGAATTCTCCAAGATGGACACCTTCCGCAGCCAGGCTCTCTCGATGATCCTTTCCGGGGAGGTCAAGAGGGCCTTTGATCTCTCACAGGAATCCGAACGGGTCAAGAAAGCCTACGGCGCCAATCGCGTCGGACAGAGCGTGCTCCTGGCTCGACGTCTGGTCGAAGGGGGATGCCGCTTCGTCACCGCTGCCCCTTACAAAACGGGGCAGTGGGACACACACGGTAAAAACGACGCTATGATGAAAAACACGTTGGCGCCCTCGGCCGACCAAGCTGTCTCGGTCCTCCTGGACGACCTCAGCCAGCGCGGGCTCCTCGACACGACCCTCGTAGTCGTGATGGGCGAGTTCGGCAGGACGCCCGACATGAATCCGTTCGGCGGACGCGACCACTGGCCGCACTGCTGGTCGCTCGTCATGGCAGGTGGCGGCATTCGAGGCGGTCGAGTCATCGGCACCAGCGACGAGAAGGCTGCTTACGTGGCGGACCGCAGGGTCTCGATCGGCGACGTCTTCGCCACGATCTACAAGGCCTTGGGCATCGACTGGAGCAAGAGCTATGAGACCCCCAGCGGGCGTCCCGTCTACATCGCCAACGCGCTGGACGACAAGTTGGGCTCCCCGATCGAAGAACTGCTATAGCAGGAGTAGCTTAGCCGAGCCACCCGCTTTTCTCGGCGAAACCGATGGCCAGGCAGACGAGAATCACGACCACCGACAAGACAAGACATACGGTCGTCAGCCGCCCCATGCGCACTCGACGGTCCGTCTTGAACGCGAGCCAGCAGCCACCAAGAATGGCGAACGGCGTTCCGATGAGACCGATGATGTAGTGACTCAGAATCACGAGTTCCTCGGGGCGCTCGGGCAGTCCGAGAAAGATGACGAGGATACTGAACAGAAAGATCGATTGCATCACTCGGATCGAGCGCCGCCACGATTCGGGTTTTCCGCGCTCGACGACACCCAGACTGCACCAGAGATCGGAGTAAAGCCGACCGTTGGCCGCGGTAGCGGTCAGCAGCGTGGAAAACAGAGTGCAGAAGGCGCCAAAAAGAAAGATGGAGCGGGACCAGGGTCCGTACGTCTCCGTAAACATTCCCGACATCTGATCGACCACAGCCTCGCCCTGCGGGACGCTCCCCTGTCGGAAGAGAATGGCTGCCCCTAGCAGGAAAAACGCGGTGGTGATGACGGTCGCAAGCAGTGTCGCGACCGCCGCGTCCACCCGCAGCATCCGCACCCAACCGTGGGCGCGATCGACCCAACCAGCGGTTTCCGAAGACCCAACAAAGCGTGCGTAGCCTTTCTCGCGCACCCAGTACGGATAAACGAGGAGCTCCATCCCGGAGACGCCGAGGGCGCCGATAAGGGTGATGACGGCGTAGGCTGCCAGCTGCGTCTGCGTCTCGCCAAGCGAAAAGCTCAAGCCCGTCACGAGATCGTCACCGGTGATTGCGAATTCGCTCCGTTGCAACAGCACGAGAGCGATGAGCACGCAGGCACTGAAACCGACCACCAGAGCGATGATGACTTTTTCCAGATTCTGGTAGACGCCACGCCAAAGAATCAACTGGGCGACCAACACGAGGGCCACCGCCCAGACGCGCACGGAGTGGGTCGGATCCGCGAAGGGCAGTGGCACGACACTGTTCAGGATGCCGGCGATCGTGCCGAGGATTCCGGCCGAACCGACTTGTGCTATCGTCCAGGCGCCCATGAAAAGGAGCACGAACCAGGAGGCACCCGAGAGCTTGGGGCCCGGTACCAGATTCAACGCCTCGAAAACCGTTCGGTCGTGAACAATGCAGTGTCGGCCAATCTCCACTTGCAGAAAATACTTTATCAAGCAGGACAGGATGACGGCCCACAGCAAAACCACACCGAATTGAGCGGCCTGAATCGGCGTATTGATGAGCTCGCCGGAACCGACGACCCCGCCAGCGAGCACGATGCCGGGGCCCATCATCAGAAGGGTCGGGCCGAAGCCCCGTGGAGGCGGTCGATGGCCGGGTTCGGTCAGCTGGCCCATGCGAAGCGGCACGTCTGGAGGAATTTCATTTCGAGCGACACCACCTTGGAATTGTTTACGATCAGGAGCGAAATAGTAGATAGTTCATGCTGCAGAAGCGCAAGGCGGTAGCGCTCTTTTTTCGCGCAGGTGACGTCAGGAGCAGCAGGGCAGCTTTGACATGACGACCGCCCGGCCGGGCTCGGCCCGGATTATTCATGAACCACCTGCTGCGAGCACGTATGCATCCCGCCTGGACTGCGTTACCGAATCGGCTCCGATCCTCAACGGGTGCCAACTGTCCAGACAAAAAGGGACCCGCCTCCGGTCGAAACCAATCCGGTGCCTTGCCAGCCGGGCGCCTACGCGCTCTCGCCACGGCGTTCATGAATAATCCGGGATAAGGCGACTTCGGAATAGCGAATCTTGGCCGCGACCAAGGCGGGAGCTGCCAACTTCTTCGCGCTTGACCTAATACTCTATTCTCTGTTCCGCTTCACTATTCACTACTCATAGGTTAGGTAGTTATCCGTAAGTCGTTTCCCACCGGTCGGACTCGTTGCGTGGGCGGGTCGGGAGACCCGCTCACAGCAGGGGTGTCGGCTTACGGACAACCCGGACTCTGCGGACAATCGACAATGGTGATACACATCTGTCCCTGGTCGGGCGGCGGGCCTCCCTGGAAGAGGAAGGCGAGCAAGAAGATCCCATCGGAGAGGTCGATCGCAGTGTTGGTATTGCCATCCAGGAAGGCCAGGTTGGCCGCGTCGGTGCTGCAAGGCAGAGACGCGGGATTGCCCTGGAAGAGGAAGCCCAGGAGCGAGACCACGTCCGACAGGTCGAGCGACGTATCCTGGTTGGAGTTGCCCGGGATGTTGGAATTGCCCGCCGGACAGACGGTGTCATCCCCAACGTAGGTGCCGCTCTGAATCAGGCAGTCCGCCTCCGTGAGGATCTGACAGCTTCCGCATCTGGATCGATACGGCTGCGAAGGTAGCAGAGCACTGTCGATCAAAAATGATCTGAGCATTCCTCGAGCAGTAGACAGTTATCCAGCGCGACAGCTCGCAAGCGTCAGGTAGATGTAAGGCTAGCGTCCGACTGCCGAACTTCGGGTTTCGCTTTCCATCTTCATGGGTGCAACCCCATGACACCGAGCATCCCGATTCGTTCCAAGAGTACCACCGCCTCTGGCGGTGCGGCTCGATAGGCTCTGCCGTTTCCTGCGTTCTTCCCTTTCCCCTGCCCCTCCCCGGAGGGGCAGGATAGCGGATTGGTATTTCATGACTTTTCGCCTCCTTTCAGGAGGCTTCCTGATACCACCGGCTACGCCGGTCACCGGCGGTTCGGCAATCGCGAAGATGGGGCGAGGGTGGAGTCAAAATCCGTTCACGTCGATCGACTGGGTACGTTAACATAAATGCTTAAGTGTGCAGTGACATGAAACACCTCTATACTTCGCTAAGCTGGGCCTTTGTTGCGATCTTCGCGCACCAAGTGCCTGCTGTCGGGCAGAGCTCGGTTTATCCGTTAGGAGGACAACGTGGAACGGAGTTCCAAGTCGTCATTCCTCAGATCGGTTCGCCGGATGCGGTGTGGCTTGATAGCGACCAGCTTTCCGCGACGGTCGAGCGGGAGCCGGACGGGAAGGGCATGCATCAGACCCGTATGCGGGTTCGTTGTTCGCCCGATGCCCAGCTCGGTTACCACCTGTTTCGCTTGACTCAGTTCAACGGGAGCACGCGGCCGTTGCCGCTGTTGATCCATGACGAGCCATCGATCGTGGAAGCGGAGACGCCACATCAAAAGCCGCAAGAGGCACAACCCATTTCATGGCCCTGTGCCCTTTATGGACGGATAGGGGAAAAGGGCGAGCTTGATTATTTTTCCTTTGAAGTGAACGCGGGCGACGAACTGCTCATTGAGCTGAACACACCCAGCGGGCTAATACCACCGAATGTCGGCCACCGGCTGTTCAATACGCCCGAATTATCGCTCCTGGCGCCCACCGGTAGCTGGTTCGACGCGCACCGCGCCGTGCGACTCATGCCCAAAGACCATTCCACATTCTTTTACTGGCCTCCGCGGATCCCGTCGAATGCGGTGATCAACCTCCTGCCCCGCTACACCCACCGGTTTGACGAGGCCGGTCGGTACCTGATTGAAATCGGCGACCAGGGTGGATCAGGAGGCATCCACCATTGCTATCAGCTCCGAATCGTCGAGGTGGATGGCAGTGAACGGCCAGCCTGGACTGAGCGCAAGCTGCTCCGCAGCCGGTCGTTTGAGTGGCAAGAGCGAGAGTATTCTGGGCACGTTGAAACGGATTGGCTCCAGAAGATCTTCGCTCGCTCCGGTCTGCCAGTACCAACACCGGATGCAGCGCCGGCGAACAACGATCAGCCATCCGACACGCACAACTTGCAACTTTTTCAAAGCGATTTGGCATTCGTCGAAGAGCAAGAGCCCAACGATCTCGCCAATGAGGCCGTCAAGCTTTCGATTCCCGTGGCCATAAACGGGTCGATACATGCGCCCGGCGATGAAGATTTTTTCCGCATCGAGATTGAGGCAGGAGCTCAGCTCTGCTTTGAACTACGGACGCCCGAGTTACCACCGCCACATTTTAGCCCAAGACTGGATGTCCTCGGCGTGGAACGGACTGCCGTCTCGAGCAACATCTTTACCAAGGTCGCGGGTGACGGTGACGATTGGATCAAGTCGCTTGAACCAAAAACGATTTACACCTTTGACGAGGGAGGCCAATACCATGTGCGTCTCCGCGATCTGACCGGTGCCAGAGGGGGACGGCGGTATAAGTATCAATTGTTAGTGCGCCCGCAGCTTCCCCATGTGGGCGAAATCTATCTGGCCACGATCGTTCCCTATCGCGGCTTGCGCTATTACAAGGATGCGATCAACATCAAGGCGGGAACAACCATGAAACTCTTGGCCGTTGTGGAAAAGGAAGAAGGATTCGACGGAATGTTCGCGCTGTCGATCGAAGACTTGCCCCCGGGTGTGGATGTCTTGCCGTCCAACGAAGATCCTCCGGACGTCTCATTCACGGGCCAAGTCTATGAAGCGCGGGGAACGAACCATAAGTTTCGCTACCGTCCTCCGCGAAAGGCGTTCCCGCTCATACTCCGCGCTGCGGCCGATGCACCGCATACGAAGGGGCTGCCAGTGTTTTCGACACTGACGTTGTGGCCTCAGCAGGAGGGGAATCTGCTCGAACCGATCTCCGGGTATCAGGTGCCCGTGATGGTAATTCCATAACGTAAGTGGCGGGTATCGAGTGGCATGTGGGGGGGCATCTGATACTTCATTGGCGCTACACTCCTGATATAATGCTGATCATGTGGTGCTTGAGTCGTAAAATCCCAAAACCGGATCAAGCGCGTTGCGCTCGATCTGGGACTAGTGTTTTTCAAGGGGGCTTTCGCAAAGCCCCCTCGCCGCCGTGGCAAAGCCACAACGGCTTCACTCCAATGAGAGCGCGCTTCTGTAGAATCGCGCTTGTTTTGGGACTAGGCACGGGCCTGTTTCTTGGTGCGTCGTTTGTGAGCGCGGATGAGCCGGCGCGGCCGTTTTCATTCGAGCGCGACGTCGGTGCTGTTCTCACCAAGTATGGCTGTAACGCAGCTGAGTGTCACGGAGGCGTGATAGGCCGTGGTGGTTTCAAGCTGTCGCTCGGCGGCCTCTATCCCGAGCAGGACTACTACTGGATCACCCGCGGCGGTGACTATCAGGTGCTAACCGACGAGCCGGGTGGCGAGCAAGTTCCCAGAATCGACTTAAAAGATCCAGAGAAAAGCTTGCTGCTGCTCAAGCCGACGGCAGAGGTCGATCATGAAGGAGGGGAGCGCTTCGAGAAAGGCTCACCCGCCTATGAGCTTCTCCTCCGTTGGATTCGTCGCAGCGCCCCTTACGCTGAAGAGCAAGCGGAGGATTTTCGCATTGAGGAAATTGAAGTACATCCGGGCGAAGTGGTTCTCGCGAGGGGTGAAGAGATACCAGTTCGCGTGACGGCGGTCCTTGCGGACGGCGAGCGCGAGGACATCAATAATGAAGTGCATTTCGAAATTGCTAACGAGATGGTGGCCACTGTCGATCTTGATGGCAACGTGGCCGGCATCGAAATCGGCGAAACGGATCTTTTGATCCGTGCGGCCGGTAAATCAGCGAGCGTACGCGTCGGAGTGGTGACGCCGTTGGCGGAAAACTTCCCGGATGTGCCGCGCGTGAACTTTATCGACGAGCATATCTTCGCGAAACTTCGCCGGTTCCAAATTCGTCCGTCGGAGCTCTCCGGCGATGCCGAATTTTTGCGCCGCGTTTGTCTCGATTTGACCGGCACGCTACCACCGCCATCGCGAGTCCGCGAGTTTCTTTCTGACGATGATCCGAACAAGCGCCAACAGCTTATCGAAATACTACTCGACTCGCCCGAATACATTGATTACTGGACGTTTCGCTTTGCTGACCTGTTTCGCGTGAAGGATCCGCTCTACTGGAATTGGTTGCGGGATTCGATCGCCAAGAACTTGCCTTATAACGACATAGCCGCTCTACGAATCGCCGCCGTGGGGACTGACGGGCCCGCCAGATTTCATGGGACCAAGGTAGTACCAATGGCGGACCTGTTGGCGGAAGACATGCGACTCTTTTTAGGGCGGCGACTGGATTGTGCGCAATGCCACGACCATCCGTGGGATACCTGGAGCCAGGACCAGTTCTGGGGCATGGCCGCATTTTACGCGGGCCTTACGAGTACCGAATGGATCGACAACCAGGTCGTGTACGATGATCCCAATGGTCAGGAGGTAGATTGGGGCGTGGACAGTATTGAAACGCTCCGGTACCGCCAGCCGATTCATCCACGTACCAAGGAGCTTGTCGAGGAAACGTTCTTCGTTGTTGGTCGTCAGGAGGCGAAGGTGGCGTCAGGGTCTCCACGTCAGCAATTGGCGGGGCTCGTTACCGGTCATCCGTACTTCGCCGAAGCGATTGTTAACCGCATCTGGAGCTATTTTTTTCATCGTGGCTTCGTCGAACCGGTTGACCATTTTAGTTCGGTAAATCCACCGAGCCATCCGCGGCTCCTGGCCGCCTTGGCCGGCGAGTTCCGTGACAACGGGCACGATCTGAAGCACTTGATTCGTACTATTGTCACGTCGCGAACCTATCAGCTTTCTGCGACTCCCAACGAGTCAAACGCGTCAGACGAGTTCAACTTTTCGCACGGCCGGCCGCGGCCCCTGGTGGCCGAGGTCCTGTTTGATGCGATCTCGCAGGTCGTCGGAGTGCCGGTTCAATTTGAGAACAAGCGCGCAGGAACGGTGGCGCCCCCCGGTCGTCGGGCAATCCAGCTCAAGATGCCGGCAAAATGGTCGTCACAATTTTTGGACATTTATGATCGCCCGTTCAGACGCGCACTGCCGGAGCGCGGCGACGAACCGACACTGCAGCAAGCAATGCACATTCTGGTTGGCGATACGTACAGCGAAAATCTTTCCACGGCCGGGAGCCGATTGGATCCATCGCTCTCCGGCGGATCCTCGAATCGTGACATTCTCGATGAGTTTTACCTGGCAGCGCTCACCCGCTACCCGTCGGAAGACGAGGCAAATCGGATCGTGGCGAGCCTTGCCGAACCTGCGCCTCTCGCGGGCAACAGTGTTTTTACGCAAACAGACCAGCGCCGGGAGGCTTTGGAAGACCTCGTGTGGGCAATTCTGTGCTCCCGCGAATTCGCTTACAATCACTAGATACTATGCCCCAAAAACTACGATGCAGCGGCGGTCACTACGGGCGGCGTGATTTCCTGCGCGTGGGAGCGCTTTCTTTTCTGGGCATCCATCTGCCGCAATTCCTGCGATTGAAGCAGGCGATCGGGGCAACTCGATCCGCGGGCAGAGAGAAAGCGCATTCGTGCCTTCTTTTCTGGCTCGATGGCGGTCCGAGTCAAATGGACACGTTCGACCCGAAGCCCAACAGTTCGTTCAAATCGATTCCAACCAACGTCCCCGGCGTCCACTTTTGTGAATTGCTCCCCAAGCTATCCCGGCGAATGGAAAAACTGGCCGTGATTCGCTCCATGCACACCGAGGAGAACAATCATGGGGACGGTACCCATTTCGCGGCAACCGGCCACCGTGTGAACCCGGCCATGAAGTTTCCCAGCTTTGCCTCTGTTATTTCCAATGAGCTTGGTCCGCTGAATCACATGCCGCGACACATCATGGTCCCGGAATTGCCCAAGGGAATCGAGTATGTCGACTACTTCAAGGGACACATCATTGGTCCGGAGAACGATCCGTTCGTCATCGCCGATCCGAACGTTATAACGCCTGGCGCTTTGCTATTTGATGGTGAAGGATTGCAGGAGTACGCCGTACCGGACTTGCAAATTCCGAAAGGCCTCAGCGCGGATCGAATCGAAAATCGGCGGGCAATGCTCGATCTGGTGGATCGATCTTTCCGCCAGCGAGTGGAGTCCGCATCTTTTGAAAAGATGGATTCGTTCGTGGAGCAGGCGCTCGGAATGATCAACACGCGGCAAGTGCGCCAGGCTTTCGACATGTCCCAGGAATCGGATCACATGAAGGAAGCGTACGGCCGTGACGCGGTTGGCCAGAGCGTGCTACTCGCCAGGAGGCTCATCGAAGCGGGCAGCCGCTTCGTAACGGCTGGGGGCTGGGGCCCGCAGGCTTGGGACACGCACGACCACAACGACAAGAAGCATCGCGATACGCTCTGCCCGATACTTGATCGTACGCTTAGCGCGCTACTCGACGATCTTGCGGCGCGCGGCCTATTGGATACGACCTTGGTTGTGGTGATGGGAGAATTCGGGCGGACGAAAGATCTGAATGTCGGTGGTGGACGGGACCACTGGCCCGAGTGTTGGACCGCCGTGCTTGCCGGTGGAGGAATCCAGGGAAGTGCGGTCGTGGGCGCCAGCGATGAAATGGGAGCTTACGTGGCCGACCGCAGGGTCACCATGGGCGACTTGTTCGCCACGATTTATAAGGCAATGGGCATCGACTGGACCAAGGAATACATGCACCCGGTCGGCCGCCCGGTCAAGATCGCCAATTCCACGGACGACACGACGGGAGTGCCACTACGCGAGCTATTGTGAGAATGGCAACCGGCCCAGATGTCTCACGCGGGGCGCGACTTCCGTCTCACGGATGTCTACGGTAACGTGGTCCATGACGTTATTATCTAGACTTTACGCAAAACTGAAGGGATGACCTCGATGAATGGAAAACGCGTACTCGTAACTGGAGCGGGCACCGGTGTAGGAACTGGCGTCGCTCTTGAATTCGCCAAAGAAGGCGCAGCGGTCGCCTTGCACTATTCAAGAAGTGCCGAGGGAGCCGAGAAGGCCGTCGCGGAAATTCGCGACGCAGGCGGAACGGCGGAGCTGTTTCAGGCGGACTTCAATGAAACCGACGAGGTGCGTCGCCTCGGACATGAGGCCGTGGAGTTTCTCGGTGGACTCGACGTGCTGGTCAACAATGCGGGGATCACCACGAATGTTCCTTTCGAAGAGGTCACCGAAGATCAGTACGACCTGCTTTATAACGTCAACATCAAGGCCCAGTTCTTTCTCACGCAGACGGTGCTGCCGGCACTCGAAAAGTCGACAGGTGCCTCCGTGATCAACCTCACGTCCGTCCATGCGTTTGCCGGGATGACCGAACATTCCATCTACGCGGGCACGAAGGGTGCGATCGTTGCCTTTACTCGAGAGCTTTCATTGGAGCTGATTCAAAAAGGCGTGCGCGTCAACGCCATCGCTCCGGGCTGGATTGAAGTTCCCAACCATCACAAAGTGCTGGGTGAAGACTTCGACTGGGAGAATGCGCGAAAATCGTTGCCGGCCGGATTTGTCGGCCAGCCATCGGACATCGGGCAACTCGCCATCTTCTTGTCCTCGGAAAAATCGCGTTACATCATCGGCCAGACACTCATCATCGATGGTGGTCAAAGCGTGATCATGCCCAATACGGGCGACTTTCGCGAGCGGCGAGAATATCGATTCGGCCAGGGGTACGTGCCAGGCCTGAAATAAGCCGTCACTCACTCAGCCCATAGCGATAGTCGATGTAATCGATAATAAACCGCTGGAACATCGGGCTGCCCGGTGGGCCGCCAAATTCTCTGCCGGTCTTCGTGCTAAATGCGTGTTGTCCGAATTTCACGATCGGTCCGCCCAACGACTTCTCAACGTCAAAAACCCTGGAAAAGTACCACGGGTCCTGTTGGTTCGCGCGGAAACCAACGCGAACGCGTGAGGGGTCTATTATCTGGATCAGCATGGCAAGCGGTTTCGATGACAGGATCGCCTCGGGGATCTCAGGCTCGAATATTACGTCGATCGGGGCCGGCACCTTCGAATCGAAATCGGGTTGAAACACGTTGGTGTACCGGTGCCGGCCAGCCTCCGGAAAATTCTGCACACCCGGATGCCAAGAAGATGATGGCTTTCCTTCGCTGTCAAGAATCTGCCAATTCATCCACCAGTTCCAGGGAATCGTGTCGTCGGGGGCGGTGAACGCGATTTCAATTTCCCAAGGCGGTTTGTACATCGATAGGTCAAGCTCCGAACCGCCAACCGGCGCGACTCCGGTTGCGCACGGGCTGCCGATGAGCGTTAGCGTCAAGTTTCCCGGGTTGCTGTAGGTTTCGATCAGCGTGCTCTGTGGTTGGGCTTGCCATCTGGCCATGTAGCCAGGAATGTTGAAATCGTCGGAAAATTCTTCGAGCGGAAGCGGCGCCGAAGGCATGAAGACACAATAGTCGATGTGATAGGGATACCTTGATTTCGGCGGAACAGGGTCTGGCTGATGGTAGAACTTTTCCCAGCCGTACCGGTACTTCCCCTTGGAGTCTGTGTGGCTCTTGAGATCGCCCACGTCATGCCAGCCTTTTTCCATTCGTAGACTTCTGCACAGCACGTCTGGAATCCAGTTGTCACCCGAAATGATGGGGCCGATTTCCCAAATACCGGTCGGCGTGCCGTATCGGGATACGTCCAGCCTCCGCATGTGAAACGCGTAGGCCTGATCGCCACGAAATCCGAATTGGTAACTGGTAGGACTGAGCATGCGAAAGCGGAAGAAAATATGGTCGTTGGCCGGGCCGCCGCGCCGACCACCGTCACCAACCCAAATGCTGGGGATATTCCAATTGCCCATCGTCGCATAGCCAAGATTACCCCGGCCCCAAACAAGATAGCGGTCCGGATGCGGCCGATTGCTGAATTGTGGTAGTCCCGCGCCGGCTTCTCCGGTTGCACCGAGGTGAACGACCAGCAACTGGAAATCTCGCGTATCGGGCGGCCTTTGCGTCCTGTCCCGAGGCCACTCGGATGGATCGGAAAACGTGATCGCCACGTTGAGACCGATCGCGTAGTTCGACTGGTCAACCGCGCCGTGCGCCAGCATCGCGCTAAAATTCTGGACGAACGCCACCTGGAATTCCCAGGGGATCCGATAGTCGTTGATGCGAATCGGTTCGGCGAGAATCCCCTTCACGTCCTGCCCTTTGCCCGCTTCCCAAACGGTCATCATGCCGGGGTGCTCGCGGGTCGACATTTCACGAATGTTCGATTTCGGAACGAACATCCACGGCGAAATGTCAGCGCCCGGATTATTGAACTGCTCAGAGAGGTCCTTGATACCCTCGGCAGGCGTGGCGGGTGCGGACAGAACTGCGGTTACAACGACCCACAGCGGTGTAGAATTGCTCATTGATTCCTCCCAAGGGCTTAGAGGCTGTTTCTTCCAGCACTTTGCGACATCATCACAGCACGACGGGCACGGATTTCATCGCCAAAAAGGTCATCGTCGGATGCCACTCCAGTTCGCTGACAGGACATTATAGCCGGATATCTGGAAAGCGATCCGAGATCGTGCTAAACGCGATCCGGGCCTCAAGCCTGGAGAGCGGCGCTCCTAGACAGAAGTGAGGGCCGACACTAAATGCCAGGTGTCGATTCGGTTCCCGCGTTATGTCTAAGCGGTCCGGGTATGGGAATACCTCCGACTCCCGGAATCGCCAGAAGTACGCTGGAACTAACATAGTCGGTGGTATCAGAAATGGGGGTGGGTCACCAGCAGGCTCAACGTCATTGTCATCGGTTCAGGAACGACGGTACCGTCTTCTTCAGCCTGCGTCATATCCAGTATTGCCAGAAGGAATGGAAGGGTGCATATTTTTGCAATAATGTATTTCATGGGCCTCGGTTGTGTGGGCTGAACATGAAGGGGCACTTTTTTTGGAATAGTCTGAAGGGAAAGGAATAAAGACATGAAGCGCAGGGATTTTGTCAAGTGTGCCGGGGCTGCGGCAGCAATGACCCTGCTGCTGGGTTACCCACAGATTGTGGCCGCATCCCCTTCGGTCCGCCCGAACATCTTCATGATCTTCACCGACGACACGCCCCAGCGGGATCACGGGTGTTATGGAAACTCCCATGTACGCACACCCAACATCGACCGGCTTGCCGGTGAAGGCATGGTTTTTGACAATGCCTACACCCCGGCGCCAATGTGCGGACCCAGCCGTGCCTGCCTATATACGGGACTCTATCCAATACGCAACGGTGCGCACCCCAACCATGCCTCCGTCAAGCCCAATACGAAAAGCATGGCGCATTACATGAAGGCGGTGGGCTACCGCGTGATCATCCTCGGCAAGCAGCATATCCGCCCGGCCGAATATTTTCCTTTCGAGGAATATGATGTGAAGCTGGGCATGGACGGACCGGGTGAGGATATCAGGCGGATCCTTGCCGACCCGGGTGACAAGCCGCTGTGCATCATAATGAACCATTTTGAGACGCACTGGCCCTTCCACCACAGGGGGGGCATCAAAACGGATCCCGCGGAAGTCGAGATACCGCCGTACCTGGTGGACACTCCGGAAACCCGGTCGTTGCGTGCAAAGTATTATTCCGAGATTGAGTTCGTCGACCGGTCTGTAGGACGTGTTCTTGATCTGCTCAAGGAGCGCAACATGGAGGAGAACACGCTGACGATCTTTGCGTCGGACCATGGCTCCCACTGGCCGCATGAAAAATGGAACCTTTACGATGCGGGGATCAAGATCCCGTTCATAGCTAGATGGCCGGGGAAAATCAAGCCCGGGTCAAGGACGGATGCGCTGATCAGTCTCGTTGATATCATTCCGACCTGCATTGATGTGGGAGG
>Ga0315336_1004035_pt1 | contig 18232 bp, 15 predicted proteins | sample ASW5metaG_FD_204512 | JGI IMG/M metagenome (GOLD analysis project Ga0315336, IMG submission 204512) | Ammonia-oxidizing marine archaeal communities from Monterey Bay, California, United States - ASW #5 | ecosystem: Environmental > Aquatic > Marine > Intertidal zone | place: USA: California... | reverse complement strand
TATAGTCCTCGTTATAGGAGGACACTTCACCCTCCTCCTGGGGCCGTAGCTCAGCTGGGAGAGCGTCGCGTTCGCAATGCGAAGGTCAGGAGTTCGATCCTCCTCGGCTCCACCAATTCTTCCCTTCTACATCAACAGGTTACGAACCTCCTGCCTTATTGGTTCGTAACGGGACAACTCCAGTGTGCCCAGATTGTGCCCGATAGCGATCCAATGCAGCGACCGCGTCACGAACATGCTCTGGTGCGTGATGTGCGTATCGCTCCGTCACGGTAACACTGCTGTGACCTAAGAGGTCTCGAATAGCTGTCAACGGGACTCCTTCTTGTACCGCAAGTGAGGCACAGGTATGACGCAGATCGTGGATCCTGAAATCCTTGATACCAGCTAGCCGACAAACTGTCCCAAATGACTTTTTAAGATCCTTAAGTCGACCACCGTTTTTGTGACAAAACACCCACGGCGAATCAGGGCAACACCGCGCTCGAAAACGTATCCTTGAGATGAATCTCAGACGAGCCGTCTCGTTGATAGGAATCGAGCGTCGCTTACCACTTTTAGTATGTACACCTTCTAGATAAAAAAGCCCCCGTTTGAGATCGACACGATCCCACTCGAGCCCAAGCAACTCCTGCTTCCGACAGCCCGTATGAATTGCCAACTCAATAAAATCCGCCAGATACGGTGTCCGCCGTTCGGCAACTGTGACCAATGCCGCAACCTCAGACAAGGATAGGTGACGGTCCCGACCTTCAGGCTCTGACAATTTCCGCCCAGTTACCGGGTTGGGAATTTCCCAGTCCCACTCCCGTTTGGCATAGTTAATCGCTGTAGAGAGTACTGCCGTTTCACGATTGACCGTCGACGGTTTAACAGGTCCTTTGAACGATGTTTGACTCAGACGCCAATCTTGATAGCTCCGAACGTCACTTGCTTTCAACTCGGCAAGGTCACGGCCCTTAAAATACTGTGTCAGATGCCGTGCCGAATCCAGATCTCGCCGGTGACTGCGTTTGCTTTCGGTTGCCTTTAGATAGGAGAGCATTAACTCGTCATAGACCCGTGTGGGTTGGTGCTGCCACTGCTTGACCCTGTAAGCCTCCAACTTCAACTTGGCTTCAAGGGCGACTGCTTCTTTGTGGTTGGTGGTTTCAAGAGAGCTTCTAACTCTCTTTCCGTTCGCGTCTGTGTAAGACGCCCACCAGAACGGACTTCCTTTGCGTTTAACTGGCATGTGCTTGCTCCTTGCACAACCGATCCCACGCTTGTTGAATTATATCGTGTCTCGTGCTCAACCCAGTCCAAAATAGACCGTTTAGGTACTCGTACACATCGTCCAATTCGTAACGAGGGAAGCTCTCCTTTATCAATAAGCCTGGACACTGTCTTTGTATGAACCGCAAGGTGTTTTGCAGTTTCACTGATTGTCCACAATAGTTGACCATCATTATCCTTGCACTTAGAGAGGCTCATAAAAACTCACCCCTTGGTAAATTTATATAAAGGTGTTCTCAATACGGAGCAGGCGAAGTACCGGACTGATCCGCCTAACGGATGAGTGCAGTGGATTTGCACCTCAGGTGTGATACCCATTGATCCGTATCGAGAAGCAGTCATGACTGATTTGATCCGCCATGAGGATCGACCCATCGTTTCCAGTCATGGGGTGCAGTGTTAGTTGAAGCAATATCCAGCTTCCCATCACACTCATCGATCGAAAACCACGTCAGCGCATAGAGATTGCATTTGTTCAAACCACCCTGCCGGGAGACTCGAATCAGTCCTTTTGCCTCTAGCTCCTTCTTCGCCTTGAACAACTGGTCACTAGAGTTCCATCCTCTCTTACGCATCAGTTTCAGTGGTGCGCACAGATCACCATTATTAGAGCCTCGATATTGTGATGCGATATCCAGCAACCACTTTGTCGCTCGGGGACTCAAGGTACTAAAGTTCCGGTGGTTCAGTAGCTCATGGGGAAAACGCACAAATGACTTGGTGGTCTGCCGGCCGGTTAGACGCCTTCTTTTCTCATTTTGGTTCGTCATTCGTCGTAACCCCGCCGACCCGCACCTACCCTACTGGGTACGGGGGGTTCACCCTCAGAAAACACTTGTTTTATAGGGTCTACAGAAGGTGGAACAGGGGGTTTGTCCCCCTTCAGAATCTCCCGGATATGGCTCACCGAGACATCCCAATCATCCGACAGTTTGGAGATGGAATAATTCTTTATACGATACTCGGTACGGATGGATTCTTTAACCGATTCCGATAGTGGCAAAGGCTGATACCCCAGTGGTTCAACCGAACCTTGAAAACGGCCAATCCGAATAACCACACCTTTGTTGTGTTGCCCGACCAGTCTCCGACCCTTGTTGTAGGCAGTCGAGTTCTTGAACTGACAGACGCTACATCGATCCCATAAGTACTCGAGGATCAACCGATCCATTCTGTAAGCCAGATCAAGTCGAAGGGCTTGTCTTGGATAATCGCCATCAAAAGCAAATATGTGGACTATCCGGGGAAGTTTTGGAATCGGTTTAACGGTCTCTTTACTATTTTCAGCCACCCTAGATTCGGGTTTAATACTCTTTACCTTTTTGTGCATTACCACTCCCTAAATCGAAAATATTTCACGCCAGGCGGACTGCCGGGTGTGTGACGGCGGCACTGCAGAGAGAACGCCGCTGTCGATCAGGAAGTGTGTAGAAAGGACTCGGGCGGGGCTAAGGAGAGAAAGTCCCCCGCGCAGACCGCATGTTTATGCGGTTTTTTGGGGGTTACCTCTTAAACGACGGGTTGCAAGTCGGACCATATAGTCTACTGGTCGGGTCAATGGAGTCCGTTGACTGGGTGTTCGTTCCAGAAACAACGGGACGATGTCCATGACTGCTTCGACGAACTCTCTAAACGGACCATCCTCATAATCCCATTCAATATCCGAATGACGGACGGGTCGACCACCGAATCGTCTGAAGACCAAAGCCAATGACCTGGCCAGAACGTGCTCAGCAAACCGGATCGACCCCGCCCGCCTGCCCGTTTGTCGGTCCTGGGTCACTATCCTCAGTGCACGGCCTACCGCTTTTTCAAGTCGTGGAGGGTCATTGACCAGTAACTCGAGAAACTGCTGTTCAGGATCGGATTTCTCGATCAGGAACCGGACATTCGGGTCGGCTCGCTCAACCTCAGCCACAAGGTCGTTCGCCTTCATGAGTTCGAGGAGTATGTACCGTGCAGCCTGGTCTGAAGCTGCATGTTGCACATCACGCAAATAGGCCCAGGCCCGCCTGAGTTCAACAGTTATTGCATCAACCAAAGCGTCTAATTCGACCGGATCATTAAGACCAAGAGGAGCAGCAATCTGGTCCAGATTTCCCCGGACCCGTCGTTCAATTGCGTTGTATACGCAACTGTTCCAACGGTCACCCCGCCATGGTTTAAGTCGAGTGCGTCTTGGCATCGGATACGAAGGTTATCCTTGCTGATTGGATCAAGCAAGCAGATTAGACTTCGCCAAAAAAGAAGGTTCCGCGCGGGAGATATTGTTTACCGGCTGAAGATGATAGTAGCCGGCCGGTTATGCAGGCGGGGGTTTAGCGGGTCAATGGATATAACTAGACTCTCTGACTGAGACAGGAATGAGGGCAGTAATAATTGCCCCTTCATCACAGGACACCAAGATGCTGATGCGCTATACGCATTTAAGAGCATAGAGTTTAGTGAGAAGGTTGGATTAAAGCCGTTTCATTTTTTTCGTTATATCCAACCTTTGATGGAGGCAGCTTCATACACCATCCAGAGTCCCCAACATGCCAAGCCAAGAGTACCCCACAAATAGGCTAAAATTCTGGTTCTCTGGAAGGTGCGTAAATCATCCTTCGCAATAAGATATTTAGTACTATCTATCTCCTTCAGTTCCATCCAATCTTTATCGGTCAGGTTGAGAATCAGAACATCCGATTCCCGACTCTTCAGATACACCTTTGTTTGTTCCTGTTCGTCCTTTTTATTCCAGTAATTATGGGCGATTAACAACAATAGAACACCTCCACCGATAGTGCCCAAATAAACAAGAAAAACAATCCAATCTTCTTGCATGTTGCTACCCTACGATTGCCTTCCTACCACTTTCCTCGTTAGGGTCGACTTAACTTCTCAGAATCAACCATTTAATTTCTCCCTTAATACTAGTCCATTCACGACTAGTCACCCGCTATGCGCAACGCTAATTCTCCCATCCTTCGATTTTCGCATACTGATCAAGTGCGTTTGCAACCTTGATAAGAGATTCCAAAAGTTTGTCTCTATCAATTTCATCAACTAATACGTTGATGATCGTGCCACTCTGCCCCGGAGAGCCCCCGTCCCATTCTTCGTAAGCAACAACTGCCGGGCCGATTGCTTCTACCAGTTCATGAGACTCGGTTCGCTGATAGTAGAAGTTCATTACCGATAGTGCATCGTTGAATTCCGGTAAAGTACTAAGTACATCCGACCAACTAAAATCATAACCGTTAGCCTCATCCGCACTAAGCTTCCATTCGATCCGTCTCATAGGTTCATCAAATGGTGATTCCCAAGATTGGATATAGTCGTCGCCAGTGCCAATTACATTGTTAGTCATAAAAGTAATTTCGCCAGTGTTTTATGCAGCCTCTGCCCAATCACGCGAAATCTGTTCAGCCTGTTCAATCACGGTTTCGGTAGCATCAGTAGCTTGTTCTGGCGGGTAACCACGCTTTCGTAGCAGTCGTTTAATACGTGAACGGAGAATTATGTTCAACTTTGGCAAAGCTTGCTCAATATGTGAACTATACAGTCGCATAAATACTTCGTCCTTCACCTTGATAGCTGTCGTAGACGTGCTGGTAAATTGTGTCGCATTTTGTTTCATATAGCTCTGGTGTGTAAATGCGGGGGAGTTCATCGAGGAGGGTTTTGACCGTCGTATAGACGTCTGCTCTACTGCGTTGCTTCTTTCGCCAATCTAGGACCAGCTTCGCTTCTTTCAAAGTCTGAAGAAGAATTCTAGAGACCTTTTTCACCTCTTCCTTCTCCTTGGAGGTCATGTCAATTTCCGGCTTGGTCAGGATGTCAAAAAGGGCCAGTTCTTCCTCGGTCATATGCTCTGAAACACCACGTTGCTCTTCTTCACTGAGCTCTTTTACAAACTTAACAAGCTCGCCGAAGAAGAAATCGACATCCACTCCTTTGTTGTATTCGTCGATCAGTTTCTTAAATTTCTCTAAGAAATCGGTCCGAGTCTTGTTTAAGGTGACCATACTTTGTAGCTTGTCACTGACGGCCCTTTTCAGTTTCTCCGCTTCGGTTCTTTTCCGCCCAATATTAAATCGTTCACTCAGTGCTTCAAAATCTATCTGGCTAAGATCAATTAATGATGTCTCCTCGGTCGGTTGAATTGAATAACCTTTTGTAGCGATGGACTCATCAAGTAATTCACCAACCTGTCCCATAATGTCGTCGATGCTTACTTCTTCGGTAAAGTTTCGAATCTTGTCGGCCAACACGGCAAGACACGTTTTGATAGGAGCAAAATCGTTCGCGGACGGATCGGGGAGAATTGCCTTGTAAAGTCGAACAACCTGATTGGCAAGTGAAAGATATTGTTTCTTCAGGTCATCGTTAACTATTACCTGCTCAACGGCGTCATCAACAGCATCTTCAACTTGCTTATCCACAAGAGCAGCGGCGGCATCGTCAAGATGGGCTATTTTTTGAAATCCTTCAGCGTTCATAATCACACCGACATCGACCCCCCGCTCTTTACAGAAGTCCACAGCCTCAGCGATAGCCAAATGTAGTTCTTGAACCAGTTCCTCCTTCTTCTGGATGGGCGTTTCGCCTTCCTTAACGCCACCACCTGATGAAGAGCCGTAAATGGCCAACGCCTTTTCGAGGTTACGAAACACGCCGAGGTAATCAACGATCAGTCCGTTATTCTTTTCACCAAACACTCGGTTCGCCCGTGCGATTGTTTGCATGAGCGTATGATTCTTTAGCGGCTTGTCGAGGTAGATCGTCGAAACAGATGGAGCATCAAACCCCGTAATCCACATGGCACAGACAAAGACCAAGCGAAACGGATCATCGCCGTCCTTAAACTTCGTCTCCAAATCTTCTTTAGTCATACGGAGACGATGAGGCTTGATGTCGAGTCCCTTTTCTTCGAACAATTCGAGTTCGTTTTGCTGTTGGGAAACAACAACTGCCATATCAGTCTCGTCCATGAACCCAATCTGTTTCTCTAAAACCCGCCTATTCAATTCATCTGCCGTCGACAATTTCGCCTTCAGATCATCCTGATACGTCTTCCAGTATTTCTGAACCTTGTCGTACATCCGGACCGCAGTGGGTTTATCGATGCAAATAACCATCCCCTTACCGCTTTGGTTACGACCCATGAAGTGAGCAACAAGGTCTTCGGCTACTTTCTCAAGTCGATCACCACGAGTGATCAGGTGGTACTCTCTCCCGAACTCTCGTTCCAGTTTTTCTTCTTGTTCTTCATCGAGTTCAGCTTCTTCAATTAAGAGCTCCAAATCCTCGGTGAGGTTTTCGTTGGCGAGCTGGAGTTCAGGAATTCGGTTCTCGTAGAACAGTGGGACGGTTGCACGGTCCTCGATGGACTGCTGAAAGTTGTAGATACTGACGTAATCACCAAATACTTCCTTGGTTCTTTCTTCACCCACTATCAAGGGCGTCCCGGTAAAGCCGATGAACGCTGCATTGGGCAAGGCATTTCGCATATTGAGGGCCAAGGTGTCGTACTGGCTGCGATGAGCCTCATCGGTAATTACGATGATGTCGCTACGCTCGGACAACTTGGGATATGTCTCTCCCGGTTTTGTTCCGAACTTCTGGATCAACGTGAAGATAAAACGATGATCCTCTGTCAAGCGTCTTTTGAGGTCTTCGCCGCTTTCCGCTTGGCATTCTTCAGTGACCACGCCGGTGTTCGCAAAGTTCTTATAAATTTGTGAGTCGAGATCATTGCGGTCAGTGACCACCAGAAACGTCCAGTTACCCGGCAGCTTCCGAAGCACCTTTTGCGAGAAAAATGCCATTGAGAAGCTCTTGCCGCTTCCCTGCGTATGCCAAAAGACACCGAGCCGACCTTGGTTCTCCTTGATCCGCTCTATTGCTGACATCACATTGTTGACGCCGAGGAACTGATGATTCTTAGCGACGATCTTGGCCAAGCCCCCTTTGGCGTCTTCAAATAGGGAAAAGTTCTCGGCTAAATCGATGAACCGATGCTTTTCGCAGGTGCCCCGAATCACAGTCTCGAGGGAGACTATGCCTTGTTCGCCCTCGTTGTTGATTCGTTTCCAGTCTGCAAAGTGCTCCCAGCCTGCCGTGATACTGCCAATCTTGGCTTCTGAGCCATTGGATAAAATGATCAGCGCGTTGTACCAAAAGAGTTGTGGTACCGTTTGTTTGTAATCTTTGAGGTTATGTTTGAAAGCGTGTTCAATTCTGCCGTGGCTCTTTTTTAGTTCGACAAATATCAACGGCAAGCCGTTGACAAAACCTATCAGATCAGCCCGTCGCTTATAAATGCTTCCCGAGAGCCAGAACTGAGAAGCTAGGAAGAAGTCGTTGTTTTCTGGATCGTTCCAGTCGATGATGCGGACTGTCTCATCAACTTCTTCGTTGTCTTTTTGAAAGGAGACTTTAACCCCATCTTTCAGAAGCTTGTAAATCTCCCGATTCGCTTGAACGAGACTCATAGCTGCACGGTCTTGCGCTAGTTCCTCAATGGCAAGATCGATGACATCCCTTTCTAGACGGGGATTGAGCCTTTCGAGAGCAGTCCACAGTTTAGGAGTGAGAATGACTTCTTCCGTGGTCTCCCTTCCGAGAGTTGCACCGGTAGCGCCTACCTTTTCGTAGAAGCAGTTGACGGTGTCGTAACCTAGTTCTTCAAAAAGTGCAATTGCTGGTTGCTCAACAAGGGCGTCTTCGGAGAAATTGTTGCTCACGCGGCTACTTCCGCTTCTTCCAAAGGTTCCCCCACATCGATGTCGACGTTTTCAACATCTAGCTTGCCTGAGATCAGTTTGGGTAACAGCAGGTCACAGGTAGTACGCAGAGCACGATTCTTTTGGCGGAGCAGTGCTACTTCTCCGACCATAGGCGATATGGTGGCCGCAAATTCGTCTGTGAGCAAACAGGGGCCAAGGTGGATGTCCTTATTATTCAACTCCGTCCAGTGACGTTTATACTCCTGAGTAGAGATGAGACTTTTCACGGCATAAAAGACGAATCCAACTGAATGTTCTGTTTTGCACACGAACGGAACGACATTTGGACCAATGGAAAACGGAGTCGTCATCAACTCCATTTTGCATGTATGGTCTCCAAAAACTACAACGGGCTTCGCAAGGCTCGCCTCAAAATCGGGAAGGTTGTCATGAAAACCGAGCAGTTCTGCCGTGGACTGATCGATCACAGGAACTCTTCCATCTTCAGTAACGTCAGCTTGTTTGTATTGCTTACGAGCTCGCAGCCGCTTCAAAAGTGATCCCACGCGAACCACTTCCCACCCCTCGGGAATCTGGCCAAGCGGTGAATCGACGGGCTTGACGTTCTCATAGCCGGGGAAGCGGAAGTTGACAAACCATTCCCGGTAAATCGCCTGAGCCATCTCTTCCAGAATAGCAATCCGACGCGTGTTGTTCTCAATCAGATCATCGTAACCCGAGAGAATGGCTGCGATCTTGCGTTGGGTGACGAATGGAGGGACCTCGACTTCAAAGTTTGAGAACGCTGTCTTGTTGATTAAAGGGGTGGCAGCACCACTTGCAGTGGATGCAATGTGTTCGTGGTAATACCGAAGGAGATAAAAAACAAATGCTGCATCATGGTTAGATTCATCAACCACAATGCTGTTGATTTGCTGATTGGTAAAGCTGGGCGACTTCGTTATGCAAAGCTTACCGATAGTTGCACCAATACAGGTGAAACAAACAGATTGCTTGGGTAGTAGAAGTCGACCCTGATTATCATAGCCTTCAACAGATAGGAACCTTTCTGTGGAGATGTGAGGACGGTCGTACTCCAAATCGGACGGTGTGATAAAAGGAAACTCATTTCCGAACAACTCCGGTCTTTGGGATGTGGGTGTCCTACCAGTGACTATGCGCCCTAGAGAACCAATACGAACCGCGGGCCACGTTGCCACTAGAACACCTCCTCCAACAACTTGGCCACGTTGTCAGCGATCCGCTGTTCCAGTTCACTCGCTTCATTGTTGAGAACCTCTAGTTCTTCGTTCAATTCTTCTAGCTTTTCGGAAAAAACAAAATCATCTTCATCCCGATCAGCCACACCCGCGTATCGGCTGGGATTCAGACTCCATCCTTGTTCTTCGATCTGAGCTAATGTGGCAACTTTGCAAAGACCAGCAACGTCTTCGTATTTCAGCTTCGGGAAAGTTACCCTTAAATCTGGCTCTTCACCCAGCACTTCTTCATCGTCACCAGCGGTCAATTCTGGTGCTTCTCCCCGGTACAAGCGCACAATGTTGGCTAGATATTCAAGCTGCTTGGGACTGAACTTGCGATGCGCCCGGTCCACCTGCTTGAACGTATGCCGAGCATCGATGAACAGCACCTTGTCTTCGCGGTTTGTACCGACCTTGGCCTTGTCTAGAAACCAGAGCGTACAAGGGAGCGTGACTGTGTAGAAGAAATTCGGGCCGATCGATACCATCACATCGACAGCATGCTCTTTGAGCAATCTCTTACGAATCTCCATCTCCGACTGCCGGGCATCACCAGCTGAGTTCGCCATGACAAAACCGGCCCGGCCCTTGTCATTGAGCGAACTGTAGAAGAGTTGAATCCACAGGTAGTTGGCGTTATCGTTCCGTGGCATCCCAAACGGAAAGCGTGGATCGTCTTTGATCTTCTCTTTGTCTACCTTGTCCACGTTGAACGGTGGATTGGCCATCACGAAGTCAAACTTGCCAAGGCATTCGTGGAGGTCTTCGTAGTAGCTATTCCCCAACCGGACGTCGCCGGACATCGAATGGACGGCAAGGTTCATCAGGCACAGTTCACGGGTCTCACCGACCCTCTCCTGTCCGTAGCAGGAGATTTCGTCTGAAGGTTTTAACTTATGGGCTTTGATGAAGTCACCACTCTGGGCAAACATACCACCCGACCCCGATGCTGGATCGAAAATACGTCCGTGGTACGGCTCGATGACCTCAACAATTAATTTGACCAAAGAAGTAGGTGTAAAAAACTCACCGCCCTTTTGTCCTTCAGCCATCGCAAAGTTGCCGAGAAAGTACTCGTAAATTCTCCCGAATATGTCGCCCTCAGCATCCACATCAAGCTGGGAAAAATTTTTCAGCAAGGAAACAAGTGTTGAATTCTCGATCTTGGTGAATGTCTTGGGCAGGACACCGCGGAGTTCTTCGTTCTCGCCCTCGACCGCTTTCATCGCATCGTTGATGGCCCTGCCAATATTTTCTCCTTCCGGTAGTGACAACAGGTGCGAGAACCGAGCACTGGGGGGCAGGTACATCACCCCTTTGGCCTGATAATCCTCCTTACCAATCTTCCGTCGCCCGGAACCTTTCCCTGCAAGTTCCGTCTCAGCTTGAGTAAATCGATGATCGGCGTACCGTAGGAATATCAGTCCCAATACAGGCGTGGCGTATTCCGACGACTTAAGGTCAGAATTCGCTCGGAATTCGTCGGCCGCATCCCAAAGCCGTTTTTCAATGTCTGAATTGTTGGGCATGCCTTGTTATTCCATATTCTTGTTTGAACAGAGTGACTCAGTCCGACGAACTTCGACTTAGTCGCCGAGACAAAATTGCCGCTCCTGTTCCTGTAACCAAACGAAGGTCTCTATCCCTAAATAACTCATTCGCTTCTTGATCAGTTAGGGCCCATCGCTCAGTCATAATTCATCCAGACCAATGGTTTACAGATATTCGCCTCTGTATGTATGGACTCAGGAGAGCCTGTAAGTCTTCTTGCCTTAGTTCCGTCGTGTCCTTCTCTGTAATGTAGCCTTCTTGTCTGTAATGCTCACGTATCGAGTCCTCGTCGAGGAAGACGCCTGTAGTGGTCACGGTAGTGCCCAAACTCATGCCTTCGATTTGAAAAGCTATAAGTGCTTTACGGTTGTTGCTATCGAAAAGTTCTATCGCACAGACCGTTGGACAATTGCCTTCTTCATTTTCCAAAATAGGTTCAATGATCTCTAGCGCGTATTTGAACCGTAACTCATCGGTAAGATCAGCTGCATTATCAAAGCTAAAGTGATCCAAAATCGTCTCTTCGTCATCCAAGTACCACATTTTTACGAAATCGAGATCACAGACAGGAAATGGCTCGACGAGCCACGGTCCGCCGTCAGTCCCAAAGACTTCATCTTCGTCAGCGATCTTTTCAACATCGACATCAACCGGCCCTCCGTTGTAGACACTTTCTACGATGGAGTCGATGGTTGCTTGGTCAACGATGAGCGGCATGGCAGTTGATTAACTTATCAGTCAGTACGCTATGAAGAATTTTGGTGGCTAACCGAGTGTTCCAATCGTTGTTTCATTACAACATATTCTTATCTAGGGGACCTAATAGAGAGGGAACAAGACCTTCTCAAAATACCTAAATATAAGGAAACCCTAATATGAATACAGTGAAAAACTGAAGATGTAGTCCTTGAATTCTGAGGCATCCATGTTTCCTCTCAGGATATCTGCGGTCTCCCAGAGAAAGGATTCAAGTTGTTAAGGGGTAATTTTGTCGGTCATCATAGTCTTTCTCCTTGATAGCAGATACTCATTAATCTAGTAGAAACATCAGAATACTGCAGTAACTGCCCGGCTATAGACGAATAGCCCATGTCCCAAGGTTATCGGTGAGGATATAACCCTTCTAATCGCTACGATCGACCGATGAGTCGCGCAAGACGTTGGCAGCTTCCAAAGCTGCGACTGGATATTGTTACCATTATTCATGCCTACAAAACCTAGCTGGGGAACTTAATCGTCGCATTAGTGTATTCCGAATGCGTTCAACAAAGGACCAGGCTTCCAATCTTCTAAAACAACCGAAATTCTTTGATTAAATTTCTCATAGTCCGGTTCACCAGCATGAGCCGCTTCATTCCTAAGGTGGCCGAATCTATTCAGGCGACGAATGAATTTCTTGTCTGTTAAAAGCTGATGTGTTTCTTCGTCATAACTGAGCAGAAATTTCCGAAACTCGGTTACTAACTGTTCATCTGTATCAGTCGCCTCTTTTGCTGCAGCTTGCAATAGACGAACTACACCATTGATTGAAGGCGGGAAGTCTCCGGCCAAATACTTGGAAACGTCAGAAAATCTCTCAGACAGTTGAACCGAATTTGCATCAACAATGGACTTAAACGGTGCCATTATGTTCTTGTTTAACAGGTGCTCACAGAGCTTCCCAAGATACACCGCAAGAGCCGACAAAAATAGCTGGTCTTGGTTTTTGAATACAAATGCTGCGTGGAGCCAGTGTTGACTGCGTTCATCCAGTTGTTCCACCCATGGCCAGTCTAATTTCATTTGTGTATATGCTTTCTTTGGGTCAACCTCACTCAGGGCTTGTTGTCTCGCGAGGGCAAGAAATTCCCCCAATTCAAACCCGAGCTGTTCAGCATTATGTTCTATCAGTAACGGTCTTTGTTTTGACAATATTTCGTCGGCCTGATCATAGCGTTCGAGCTCTACCAAATGCTTCAACGCCTGCTCTACCAATCTCGGTTGCCCAGGAATACGGTGCATGCCTTCAATTAAATCGGTAATGGCGCCATCTACATCACCTTGGCTCGCTTGCGCATGGGCTACGACAAGTCTGGCTAACGCACATCCAGGGTCTAAAACGACGGATTCTCGACCCAATCGTGCAGCCTTTTCGAAATCCAACTCCTCATTAGCAAGCCACGATTGGATTGCATGGGCCACCGAATCTGGTGAGCCTTCTGGATGGTTGTATTGACCCAGATTTGAATTATTTAGCGCGTGATTTAGATGCACCGTGGCATTCTTGTAGTCGTTCTGTTCAATGAAACACAAAGAACGGGTAAGGTGAGGTGGAGGATCATCCATACCATCTAAGGACTCAATTGAGCCATTAAACAATCCGCGCCGTCTCAATGATTCCGCATATAGCACCCGCCAATCACCGTCCATCCATTTGGGCCAGCCAGAAACTGCAATGATAAGTTTTTCTAATTCTAAATAACTAGCAGAACGTAGGAGTGCAGTGGCGTAGCGCCGGTGATAACTCAGGCTTGGGCTCGATCGAATCGTAAGATCAGTTGGATCAGAGAATTTTTCATATAGTTCTTCAGGGTTAAGAATGCCATCGCCCGCTTCTAATAGTTTGGAGTAAATTGCGCGTGACTTAGAGGGGCTACCCTGCAGCAAATAGAGATCTGCGAGAATTAGTTGTGCTTGTGTATCTTCAATCCAATCCGACTCCAAATGCTCTCGAAAATCGTCTAGGTCACTTGGCTCCTTTGACTGATAAGCACATTCGATGGCGTTACTATAGGGAAGAAGGAACTTGCTATCTGAAACAAGCGCAGATTTGTAGGCATCAATAGCAGCTTTATACAAGCCGTTACCCATCCTTGCGTTACCCAGAATGGTCCAGCCCCTTAAGCCATTCGGTTTTGGCATAGCTTCCGCTAAAGTAAGCGCGTCTTTATTGCGATCCAAGTTTTTTAACTCAGTAACCATGTTTTGCGTAAAAAACACAGTGCCATACTCTTCTTCAATGGATAACTTAGAACCCGCCTCCCATATATCTAGCGCATATTGATGCATACCCGCGTTACTAGCGATTAGGCCAATGTCTTCGAAGAAACCTCCGCGACATAAATCTTTTTGTTTTTCCAGTTCATCTCCGGTCAAATTTTTTAGTGACGACAAATCAAAAATTTCGTCTGCATTATTTTCCCCAAAAATGTGTAGAACCGATCGATTTAATAGGTTTTGATTAAGGAGTTGATCTCTTTTTAACCAACAACGTTCTATTACGGGTCTAAGTTCTGCGTTTGTAGCACCGTGTTTCGTTAACATCTCTATGTGCCCCAAGTCGCATACTGGATGTACCCATCTTCGATTGACAAATATCTCCAAAAGCATTTCGATACTAGAAATAGCTTCTCTGTTGATGTCAAACTGCTTGGGGTGCCCTACTTGTGATTTCCATTTCGACCACAACTCTTTAGCTAGTTGAATTTGGTTGGAGGTAAGTAGGCTTCTTATCGCATTCAACTTATGCAGAACTAATGCATTATTTTCTCCGTCCGGGCAATATTTGATCGCCTCTAATTGGAGCTCGGCTTCACGAGCAAAATCTTTCTCAACTACTCCGACGTAGTTTCCAAAATTCCCAAGTGCAATGTGATAGTGATAACTGTCTTCGAGGTCGTGTCGAAATATTCTCTCGTGAAGTATTCGCGCTTCATCATATTTGTTTTGACCCTGAAGACACCCTGCTAAATTAACCAAGGAAAGAAGGTGATCTGGGTGTACATTTAACGCCTCCTCATAAAATGAAACCTCTTCAGCATCGTCACTATTTTTTGAACGGGATTTCCTAGAAATTAATCCCAATGCACAATAGCAATCTGCTGCTGAGCTCGGATCCAGTTCTAAAGACAACGCCTCGTTATATAAGCTATAGGCCTGATCAAACTCCTCCAACAAATATCGACAATGGGCTAATGCAATTAGGCCAAACGAGTTGCTGGGATTATTTTTTAGACATTCTTTGAGTTGAAATATTTCCCATTTAATTGACTCTTTTTTTTGATATTGATAGATATTTCGGGGATCGAATGGATCGATCTTGTTGAAAACATGTGATGCTCTAAGTTCATCCAACGCCTTACCTTCATTTACACTATTTAGCAGGTCTGCTTCTAACTTTTGCGATACGTGTGATGAAACAGCCTTTTCTAAACTTGTTGCAGCTTCGGATCGTTGGCCTAATCCTATATGAGCAATACCTTTGAGAAGCCAGATATCGCGTGAGTCCGGCACAAGCTGTACTGCTTTCTCTAGGTAGGGCAGAGCAAAGCTATCGAGATTCTTCCAGATTTGAACCCAGGCGAGATCTGCCATACAGGCGACAGAAGGACTCTCATGATCTGCTCCCCTCATAAGAGCCTGGGTACCTTCATTTATCAAGGATTCATTTTCATCTAGTATTCCATCTAAAATTTTGTATTCACCCAACATCCACCAATCATCGGACGTTCTAGTGTCTTCTAACGTTTTTTCGACCTGGGCAATTACTTTGTGGCGAACTGATTGAGGCGGATATTCTCTGCTGTATAAGCCAAGTGAACCAATTGACCCAACCGCCACATTTCGCTGGTTCCGAGCTATAGAGCTCCTCCCAGGCTTCAACCGATCCCGAGATTTCTTCCTACGGCGTTTTGATTTATTCGGCTTTTTCATTACTAGACATTTCAATCATACAACTGTTCAACAAGGCGTTAGGGTTAATCTCGTAGAACCTACAAACAATCTAGCCATTACTCGGCAATTTTCTATAAAACCACCAGTCGTAATCGCCCTAGAACCTAAAATAAATTGACAACAATTGGCGTGACCACAAATACATAAACTGTGTCTACAAATGTAGCCATAGGATTGCCGTTTAACACTCATACGCCAGCAGTTATCACGCTCTCCGCTCGACACGCACCCGACAGCGGCTGGCGGTCCAGTCGTTGTCGAAACGACAGGTGCCTGTCCCGGTTGAGTGTAATTAGCGGTGTCCAGACACGGTTGACCCAGCGTTGACGAATCAGCGCGTACCACAGTGGGTTGGACCGCTTGTAGAGATAGCTCGCCGCGAGGTACGACGGCACCGCGTGCCAGTCGTCGGGTTTTCTGCGCCAGATCGAGCCATGTGAGAACAGCGTTTTGTAGCACCACTGGTACCCGACCTCGAGTTCCTCAGGGGTCATGTTTTTCGGTTGAAACACAGCATGCGCTGTGTCGTACCGGTTCCAGTCCTGGTGTAGCAGGCGCCCTTCCCTTTCCATCTGTCGAAACAATGGCGTGCCGGGGTAGGGGGTGAGGATGTGGAATGTGGCGCACTCTAGTTTTGCCTCCTCAACCCAGTTCACAGTGCGCTCGAAAATGTCGGAACCATCGTGGTCAAAACCCAGCACGAAGCTTCCGTTTACCTGTATGCCGTTGTCGTGCAGTACAGCGGTACGTCGGAGATAATCCTCGGGCGCTGGTGTCTTTTTCCGGGCCTCGAGCAGGTTGTCGTGTCCGAGGGACTCGTACCCGATAAAAACGCCTGTACAACCCGACAGGGCCATCTCGCGGACCAGCGAGGGATCGTCAGTCACGTCAATGGTGACTGCCGCAGACCAGATGATGTTCAGCGGCTTCAGAGCCTGACACAGACGGCGCAGGTAGTCCGGGCGTGACCCGAGATTATTATCGACGAACACGCAGTACGGCTGACCGTCGGCCTCAATCTCGGCGACCACCTGTTCGACATCACGCATGCGGTAGGGCATGCGCAGACCATCGGTCGAGAGATAGCAGAATCCACAGCGGTTATGGCAGCCACGCGTCGCTATCAGTGAGGTGGTGGTCAGGAAACTCGCTTTGGGCAGCAGGTCGCGACGTGGTGGCGGATCATCCCGGTAGGGCCGCGTGAAGTCGGCCCGATACGTGGGCTGCAGTGTCCCCTGGTCAATATCGGTGAGTATTTGTGGCCACAGTGCGATGCCATCACCGATGGCAATAGCATCCGCGTGTGGCTGCGCCTCCTCGGGACAGGACACCACATGCAGACCGCCCAGGATCACGGTGGACCCCATGGATCGATACCACCGTGCGAGTTCATACGCGCGCTCAGCGAACGTCAGATGCACACTGATACCGACCACTTCAGGCAGCGGGTCACACGGCGGCGTGCCCTGGAGCAGGTTTTCGTCCCAGTAACTGACTTCCCAGTCCTCGGGTGTTGCGCCGGCGATACTCGTGAGTGCGAGCGTGGGCGTGAGCACATGTTTTCCGAAGCTCGCGATGGGATCCTTCGGATAAAACGGGTTGAGAAGCAGCGCGTGCCGCCGTAGGGGCACCCGTGCTTCCGCGACCGGCAGTGCTGGTGCTTCGACCATCGGTCGCGGAATGAATTTTCGTGTCATGAGGGTTTCTCCGATGACATGGGCGGTGCGTCGAGACGGACGATCCGTCCCCGGTGACGCACCGCAGTGGGTTGTAGTCCGTCCTCACGCAGTCGTTTGGCGACCTTCGGGAACAGCGTGATGTACTCCTCCTCCAGACTGATCAGCAATCCGGGGTGCACCTCGGCCAGACGCAGTTTTGCCTCGGCCAGACCCGCCTCAGTACTGAACGACAGGCTCAGGCACGCGTTACAGGACACGCCGGCATCGATCAGATGCCGCAGTGCGCGGTACGGCAGCGCGTAGCTCGATGGGATCGCACCTGTGAGGCGTGCATACTCGTCGGGGTTCGTGCCCTTAATCGACACGCGTACGTGGAGGTTCTTGAACCGTGCGAGCTGCGGCGCGAATTCAGGGTCATCGCCGAGTGTCATGCCGTTCGTCTCCAGTACGTACACGTAGTCCGACTGATCGACGAGTTCGAGCAGCTCGAACAGGTGCTGCCGACCGAGTGTTCCCTCGCTCGCCGATGCGGAGATGAGTTTGTGATTGTGTTTTTTCGCACTCGCATCGAGTGCATCGAACACCTGTCGCGGTGTGTAGAATTTTCCGGTGGTGCCAGGCTTACGAACCGGCCTGTCGCTGAAGCAGAATTTACAGCGTAGGTTGCAGCCGACCTCAGTAGCGGATGACGTGCCCCCGTAGAACCGCAGGGGGCGCGCCAAATTCGCATACTTCCGCCGGTTGCCGGCGATAACCACTTTTTCGGTGGCTACCGCCAGTGCAATCGGATCGTAGCCGTGCTCGTCAGCTGGCGTCTTCATCAGATTTGCCGTACAGCAGGCTGTTCTGCATGTCGACGACGGCCTTCGTGACGCCCGGGATGACCTTACCCATGAACGTCATGCCGCCTGACTTCTCGGCACGCTGCCACTCCGCGCTCGCCAGCTCATCGAGGTTCGCCTCAGGGGCGCGTGTGTCCTCGATGTGCCGTGTCGCACGGTGCAGACGCTTGAGGGCGCGAGATTTCTCGTCGTAGCCCAGT
>Ga0315336_1004034_pt1 | contig 18237 bp, 18 predicted proteins | sample ASW5metaG_FD_204512 | JGI IMG/M metagenome (GOLD analysis project Ga0315336, IMG submission 204512) | Ammonia-oxidizing marine archaeal communities from Monterey Bay, California, United States - ASW #5 | ecosystem: Environmental > Aquatic > Marine > Intertidal zone | place: USA: California... | reverse complement strand
TCAAAGTTTTTAATCAAAAAAATTCTTATCTTTTAAAAGGAGTTTATGTTGATCAATTAAAAATTTGGCATGGATTATTCCCAAAAGAACAGATTTTTACATTATCAACTGAGAATTTAAATTCAGAGCCAATTGCGGAGTTGAAATCAGTATTTCAATATCTGAATTTGCCTGATTATAAAATTAAAAATCCTCAACATAAGAAGCAGAAAAAATATGTGGCCATGAACCCTCAAACTAGAAAATTACTAATAGAATTTTTCAAATCACATAATCAAAGACTGTTTAATTTAATTGGGAAGAAATTCGAATGGGATAGATGAGTATTCATTTTTTTGAAATATAATTATCAATTACATTTATCAGTGATGTTGATATACTATCCTTCAAATTTCCTTCATGGCTAAGACGGATAGTCTACCTTTCAAACTGCTTTATTATTTTAGGGCGGGATGGGGCTTGTATTTTGCGTTTATTTTTGCGGCAGTTAATACCTTAACAGTAACTTACTTTCTTGCTATTGACAATTATCCAGCACTGAAATCCATATTTCCTTCATTTGAAATGTATATCCTTATCATGATATCAATAGGCTTGCCATTACTGACTACACTGGGTTATGTTCACTACAGACGTTCACCTGCTTATAGTTCAGAAACAGGTGTAATGATACGCGCTAACCCATACATGCGTCGCACATTAATTAATTCAGAGCTTAATGTTCAAATGAATATTAAAATGTCACAGATTTTAATGAAAATATCTAACAACGAGGATGCAAAAGAAGAAATGTCAGAATTAAAAGATATTCATGACAAAATAAATGAGTTTGTTAATGAACGCAAATTTTCAAATAATAAAGATTTAGACTATTTGGCAAAAATGAAAGAAGATTAAGTTGATGTGTTATGAAAATTTATCGTCATAAGTAATTCGACTATATCATTTTTTGTTATAGGTTTTGGATTATTATCTAGGTGCTTTCGATCTTCTAAAATTGTTAATGCGGCTTCTTCAAGATTTTGTTCAAGTTGAATATGTGGAAAATTTAATTTTTTCATAATTTTTGAAAATCTTTCATAAAATTGTGAATTATTAAATTTATGTGCAACCGTAGTGGTGTAAGCTAATGCATGACCATGTGCTATTCCTTCATTGGAAAAAACATATGATAATGCGTGACCCAAAGTTGTAGAGGAGTTTCCAAATCCGAGTCCCGATAACATGGAACCAAAAACTAATTGTTCATCATTATTGTTAATTATTCCACTTTCTAAATTTTCAAATGCCGTCTTACAAATAAATTCTGTATATTTATTTCCTGATTTACTATCATACGCTTCAGAACATTGTGCACAGGCATCAATTGCAGAATTTTTTTTTATTTGATCAGGAGTATTGAGTAAAAAATTTGAATCGATTATCGAAACATCTGCAAATAGTTTATCGTCATGAAAGCTCTTTTTTTTTCCATTAACTCTTAAAACAGAAATTCTTGTTACATCACTACCACTACCAAAAGTAGTAGGAATCAAAATCTTTTTTTTATCTAATTTAGATGCTACAAATTTTGCAACATCCAAGCAACTTCCTCCTCCAATACCTATAACATTTAAAAAATTTGTACTACGAAATTCATTGATAATATCTGTAGTTATATCAATAGAGGGGTTTGGCTCAACTTTATCAAAAATACAATAATTTTTTGGTTGTAAATATTCTAACCAATTTCTTTTTTCTGCACCAGGTGATGTAATTATTAACGAATTCTCAGGATATTTGTATGTATTAGCAGAATTTTTTCCGAAAACAATTTCTTTTGGCTGTTTTATTGAAAACATTTCTAGGATTAATTATGTGTAATGTTTTTAATACTTATAATTCATGGTAATATAAAATTGTCAAAAAGTAGAATACTACGAAAAAAATTAGAAGGTAATTCTATTGTAAAAGTGGGAGGAGCTTTTGATGCTATGTCAGCAAAATTGGTTGAGACTAGTGGTTTTGATGCAGTTTGGGCAGGAAGTTTTGCAATTTCAGCAACTCATGCTCTACCTGATGCTAGTATTTTGACCATGACAGAATTCTTTGATGCTGCATCAAGTATGGCTTCTACATGTGAGATACCAATAATCGCAGACTGTGATACAGGATATGGTGGTCCAAGTAATGTAACACATATGGTAAAAAAATATGAAAATGCAGGAATTTCTTCAATTTGTATAGAAGATAAAACGTTTCCAAAACAAAACAGCCTGCTTGAAAATGGTAAAAATGATCTTTTATCTGAAAAAGAATTTGTTGCAAAAATTTTAGCTGCGAAACAAGCAAGAAATGATAAAGATTTTCTAATTATGGCTAGAGTTGAAGCGCTAATTTCTGGTGCAGGTATGAATGAAGCGCTGAAGAGAGCTACAGCATATGAAAATGCTGGCGCAGATGCTATTTTAATTCACTCAAAACAAAAAACACCTGATGAGATATTTGAATTTGCAGATTCATGGAAAGGTTCCGTACCAATTGTGGTTGTCCCTACTACATACGATAGAGTAAAAATTTCTGAGCTTAGTTTACACAACATAAAAATGATAATTTTTGCGAACCAAACATTACGTGTCTCACATTTAGCAATGACAAAATTACTCCGTGAGATGGTTGACACAGAACACATTTCATCTATTAAACAAGAAATGTCAACAATGCAAGATATTTTTAATCTGCAAGAAATGTATGATATAAAAAATAAAGAAAAAAAATTAGAGGAAGAATTAAAAAAATTAGGTTATATCAATTGAAAGAAGTTATTCAAAGGAAGATATTTGATTATTTATTAAAAAATAAAATTTACAATTTTGTTGGAGTACCTGACTCTACGATGAAGTATTTTATTGATCAAGGATTAAAACGGAATAAAATATTGATAGCAACGAGGGAAGAAGAAGCAATTGGTATTGCCGTTGGAATGAGCTTACATTTTGAAAAGACGGGAGGTATAATTTCAAAATCTAAAAGCAACTCTTTAGTTTTCATGCAAAATGCAGGCTTTGCTAACTCTATGAGTACAATTACATCTCTAGTTCAATTATACCAAATACCAATGATTTTTTTGATAGGTTGGAGAGGTTTTCAAGAAAATGATGCACCTGAACATGTAAAAATTGGAAAGATACAACCAAAATTACTTCAGGCATTATCCTTACAATCTATGATTCTAAACGAAGAAGGCTGGAAAAAATCCTGTGACTGGGCATTAAAGTTAAAGAAAGAAGGAAAATCATGTGCATTAATTATACCGAGGGAATTTGTTGATTAGGAAAACAGCGATTACAATAACATTAGAACACATTGAATTTGACGATCGAATAGTTTCTGCAAATGGTTTTATCAGCAGAGATTTGTTTAGTATTTCCGATACTAGACCAACTTTCTATATGATTGGATCAATGGGCTTGGCCTCATCAATTGGATTAGGGATCGCATTAAAAGATCCGGGAAAGAAAGTCTTTGTGTTTGATGGAGATGGAAATATTCTAATGAATCTTGGTTCACTGACAACAATAGGATCATTAAAACCAAAAAATCTTGTTCACATAGTTTTTGATAATTCTGTTCATGAATCAACTGGGAGTCAACCAACAAACACTAATTTTGTTAGTATTGAAAAAATCGCAAAGGCATCTAATTATAACCATACCTTTACCGTAAGAACCGAAGACAATTTTGAAAAAATTCTTCGTAAAATAAAAAAATTGAAGGGACCGATAATGATCGTGGTAAAAATTCAAAAAAGTGATACAGAAAGAAGTGGAAGAATCAGTATTTCACCTGTAGAGATTAAAGAACATTTTATGTCGAGATGTAATATTTCTTAAATCATGAAAGTAATTATTATCGCAGCTGGCTCATCAACAAGATTAGCTAATGAGACACACGATGTTCCAAAAGGATTATTGAAAATTAATGATAAATCAATCATTGAGATTCAGTTAGAACTTTTCCAAAAAAATCAATTATCTGATATTACAATAATCACAGGTCCAAACAAACAAAAATTTGAATTAAAAAACGTGAATTACATCCAAGATTACAAATTTCAAGATCATGATGTTTTGGGTTCACTAATGGCTGCAAAATCAATAATCAATGATGATATATTGACTTCATATTCCGATATTATTTTTGATGAAAAAATATTGAAATCGATGACGGAATTTACGGGTGACATAGGTCTTGCTGTAGATCTTGATTGGGAAAAAAATTATGTGAATAGGGATCAACATCCTAAAAGTGAGGCAGAGAATGTTCTCACAAATGGTAATGAGATTTTAGAAATTAGAAAAAATATTTTGGAATGTAAGAAAAATGAGAAAATTGGTGAATGTCTAGGTTTAATGAAATTATCTAGAAAAGGTTCGAAGATGTTTTTAGACAAGTATTCAGAGTTAGAGGTATCACACCAGGGAAAATTTCATAATTCGCCATCACTAGAAAAAGCCCTCGTATCAGATATGTTACAAGAATTAATTGATTCAGAAATTAATGTAGAACCAATATACGTTAGTGGAAAATGGTGCGAAATTGATACACCACAAGATTTGGAAATAGCTAGAAAATTATTTTCTTAATTTTCATACATAGAAATCAATTACATTAAAATACATTCCGTACATTTTGTAGAAAGGAAATGAAAAAGGAAAATGTACTTGTCGACCCAAATGTAGCACGCAAAAATAAATTGAGAGATATGTTAGAAACCAAGCAGGTAGGTACAAATGAACCTCCACTATTTTCTTGGATTGAATTTAATTTGGTTGGTTTATGTAATCGTAGATGTGATTTCTGTCCATGGAGTGATCCAGAGTGGCGTTCAAGTCACGTTCCGAAGGTTGCTGCTAATGATGATGTTTTACACTTACCAGTTGAAGTGTATGAAGATATTATGAAAGATTTGAACAAGGTGGGGTTCAAAGGTGGTATAATTTATTCAGCATTTTCAGAACCTTTTTTGTATAACCATCTTGAAGAAGTAATCAAAATTTCTAAAGAACAATGTCCAAAATCTCGGATTGAAGTGGTAACCAATGGAGATTTTCTAACTATTGACAAACTAAATACGTTTTTTGAGGCAGGACTTACCCGAATTGATGTTAGCGTCTATGATGGTCCTGATAAGGTAAAGCCATTTGAAGATTTGAGAATAGAAGCTGGTCTCAATAAGGAACAGTTCCATATTAGAGAACGGTGGTATGCACCAGAAGAACATTTTGGTATTGGTGCACTTTCCAATAGAGCCGGTGCTAACATTATGCCTGAAATAAATGTAAATAAGATTCATACAGCACTTAAAAGAAAATGTTTTTATCCATTTTATCAGCTCATTGTTGATTATGACGGTGCAGTTCTTCTTTGTAATCATGATTGGGACAAAAGATTAACCATGGGCAATGTCAAAGAAACATCTATCCTTGACATTTGGAATTCCAAAAAATATAAGGAAGTAAGAGGAAATTTGGCTAATGCTAATCGAAATCATTCTCCTTGTAATAGATGCGATGCAAATGGCATGATGATGGGAGGAGAATTTGTGGGTAAATGGGAGGAGTATTATGAAGGACAAAAAACAATTAAAAAATAAATATGTACTTGTTACTGGTGCAAGTAGCGGTATAGGATTTCAAATAGCTAAAGATTTTCTTTTAGAAGGAGCTTTTGTAGGAATTCATTATCACAATAATCTAAAGGGCGCAAAAAGATTGCTGAAATATGCCAAGAGTAAACAATGTAAAATTTTTAAATCTGATTTTTCTAGTTATAAAGAAGTTTCTGCTCTATGGAATGAATTTGTCCTATGGAGTAAAGGACGTATTGATGTATTAGTTAACAACGCGAGTTTCGTTAAGCCTATGTCTTTAGAAAATCTGTCAGAAGAAGAATGGGATAGAACTTTTCAAGTAAATCTTAAATCTGCATTTCAATTAAGCCGTGCTGCTTTTCCTGTTATGTCTAAGAAAAAAAATGGAAGAATCATAAACATTAGTAGTGGCGGCTGGAAATATGGTGGTGGCAAGGACACAATCCACTATAGTGCATCAAAGGCGGCTCTTGAGGCTCTGACAATTGCTTTTGCTAAGAGAGGAGCACCGCATAATGTTTTAGTGAATGCCATCAGACCGGGAGCTACAAAAACGCCATTTCATAAAAAGATTGGTCGGAATGACCTTTCAGCACGTGTTAAGTTAGTACCGTTAAAAAGACTCGCTAAACCTTCTGAGATTTCAAATGCGGTATTATTTCTTGCAAGCTCAAAAAGTTCATTCATAACTAATACAATCATTAACGTGACTGGTGGAGAATAAAACCTAAATTCTAAAAATAGATTTCTGAACCTAGATAACGCGTAATAACTCATTACTCAAAAATTTTTCTAGCTATTTCCAAATCTTGTGGTGTATCAATTTCGCACCATTTTCCACTAACGTATATTGGTTCTACATTAATTTCTGAATCAATTAATTCTTGTAACATATCTGGGATAATTGATTGCTTTAATGATGGTGAATTATGAAATTTTCCATTATGAGATTTGTGTAGTTCGTTTAATTTTTTTAGAAGTATATTAGAGCCATTTTTAGATAATTTTACAATTCCTGCAAATTCACCAATTTTTGAATCTGGTTTTTGTATATTTTTTCTGATCTCAAGAATATTGCCTTCTTTATTAAACAGGACATTATCCGCTTCAGACATTTGATGCAACGTCCTACCATCATAATGTGGTTTCCAATCTAATTCAACAGCTATTCCAATATCACCTTTAAAATCAATTACTTGGTCTATTACTGCTTTTTCAAAAACTAAATCATTATATGTAATTATTGTGCAGTCTTGCAGTTTTTCCTTTGCACAAAAAATGCTTTCATTCCCTGCAGTTGATGAATAATTTTCATTTTTAAAATAGTTTATTGAGGGAAATATGATTTTATCTGCAAGATAGCCTGTAACAATACTAATATCATTAATCCCACATTTTCTAAAAACATCAATCTGCATTTCTAGTAAACTTTTATCAAATAATTTTACCAGACCTTTAGGAATATCAATCGTTTCGGGCCGCAATCGTGTACCCTCACCAGCAGCTAAAATTATTGCATTCATATCAAAAATAAATTACAAGAGCTTTTTCTTTGCAGCATATACCATAACTGCACAAATTGTTTTGGAATCTATGATCTTCCCAGATTTTATCATTTTTATCAGCCTAGACAAATCCATCTTTTTTACAGTTATGGATTCATCCGTATCCAGATTCATTTTCCCTGACGTAAGCCCAGATGCCACAAAACAATGGATTGCTTCCGTATTGTAGCCTACCGAGGGATAGTATGTGATTAGATGCGTCATTCTCTTTGCCTTGTAGCCTGTTTCCTCCTGAATTTCACGAAGCGCGCAACGTTTTGGTGCTTCACCTTTTTCCAGTGTTCCAGCCGGAATTTCTAAAACGTATCCGCGTGGAAAGCGGTGCTGCCTAACTAGAATAATCTTACCTTTTTCATCAAATGCAAGAATTGCAGCCGCACCAGGATGTTTAACTATTTCGCGCCTAACTTTCCTGCCCCTTATTGTTATGTTGTATACATCCAAGTGGACATATTTTCCGTCATAGATTGTTGTTTTTCTCATTGATGGTTGCTTCCTAATTATGTATTAATTTGTTTTCTTAATTTTGATCACTTGTATATTTCAAGAGTTCTTTTGAAAGTTCTTTTTCTATTTCAAAATTTTTTCCGATTAAATTATTTTCTTCATCTGGATCGTTTTCTAAATCATATAATTCCTTAGTATTATCATGCTCATTATGAATTAGTTTCCATTTAGAATTTCGAATTGATTTAGTATTAGGAGTTTTTGGTGGCTCCTTTTCATTCAAAGGATTACCTGTTTCAGAAAAAGCAAATTCCTCGGATATGTTTTGGCCGTTAATTATAGACATCAATGATTTACCGTCTAATTTTTCAAACGAGGTATTGATTGGTATATCTAACATCTCTAAAATAGTGGGCATAAAATCAATATGTCTCACTTGAGATGAGATTATTCTAGGAGTAATATCAGCATTATATAGATATGCAAATGTTTTCAATGTATAATCATAACAAAATGCACCATACGCTCTCTCGCCAATTTTTTCCCCAATACCAATCCCGTGATCTGATAAAATCAGAATAATAGAGTTTTCCAACAATCCTAAATCCTTAATTTTATTCATTATTGAATTTAGGTAGATTTCTGCATCTTTGAATAGTTTGGCATAACGTTCAACATTCAATTCTTTATTTTCAAAATATTCTTTACTAAAATTATTAAAAATTTTTAAAACTTCATTACTAATACCCGTGTGGATCTTACTATAATGAAGATATAGAAAGAAATTTTTTTCATTATTATAAATCACATTCATTTTTTCTAATAACTTAGAGTGCCATTCAACTAGGTCAATTTCTTGTTCATTATGAATATTAAATTCATTAAATCGTAATTTTGGTATAATTAATTCAGAGTGAGCATCAGCATATGTATAATAATTATTTTCAGATAGATAATCGACTAAAGTCAGAAATTGATCATTTTTGAATTTGTATACATTCCAATAGCTGTTAACGCCAGTTCTATTACCATAACAACCAGATAGAATAGCATGCATAGCTCCAGTGGTATACGGTGCATACGTGATACTTTGTGGACAAAAAACAGATTTTGATTGCAGATTTGTAAATGTGGATGAATTCATAGCGGTATCAACCCTACCCCCATCTATGAGAATAATTATGACGTTTTTTTTCAAACCCAATGAGTAAATGGTTAAAACCGTCTATATTGTGTCTTGTGGAATTCTGCGAAATGTATTTTAATGCAATTTAGATTTTTTTTTATATGAAATACTTAACTGGACTTCAAATTAAAAAGTACGAGGATGATGGATTTTTACTTTTAAAAAAATTCTTTAGCAAGGAAGAAATGGAACCGATAATCAAATCTATCAATAAATTTTCGGAATTACCATACAATTTTTGGGAAGCCGGAAAAGAAATGGCATATTACGAAACAAGTAATGAAAATGAAAATGAACGTATATTATGCAGGATTGAAAAATATGTTGATTACCATCCTGAATTCCAAAAATTGGCAAATTCTAAGAATGTTCTAAGTGTTCTGGAAGATCTAATGGGAGGTCCATGCGTACTTTTCAAAGACAAAATTAATTTTAAAAGAACTGGCGCAGGTGGATTTAGACCACACCAAGATGTACAAGCAAGATGGGATGAATTTGCTAAATATACAATGAGCATTATGATTTCAACGGATCGTAGCACTCCTAAAAATGGATGTTTAGAAGTTGCTCCTGGACAACATAAACGTGGAATAATTGGCAAGTATGATAAGCCGCTAGAAGGGGATGATCTTAATGGAATGAAATTTGAGATGGTCCCAACTGAAATTGGTGATGTTTTATTTTTCGATCATTTTACACCACATCAGTCAAAACCAAACAAGAGTGACAAACCAAGAAGTAACATCTATCTGACTTACAATTTACTTTCTGAAGGAGATCATCGTAATGAATACTTGGATAAAAAGAGGCATGATTTTCCTCCAGATAATGAAAGAAAAGAGGGTATGAAGTTTAAGAATAGCACCATACATGAGGCAAAATACAAATAAAATCAATATTTGATTTTAAAGAATTATGATGAAAGTTGCTGTTATTGGAGTTGGGCATTGGGGGATAAAACATGTAGATGAATATATTCAGTTAGGCCACAACGTTACAATCTGTGACAAGTCGAAAGAAAACATCAATAATTGTAAGGACAGATTTGATACTGTAGAAGTAAAAAATTTAGAAGCAATTCTAAATGACAAGGAAATTACTTGTGTAAGTATCTGCACACCAAATCATACACATTACGATGTTGCCAGTAAGTGTCTTATGGCAAAAAAACATGTATTTCTGGAGAAACCAATCGCAACTAATATTGACGACGCAGAGAAATTAATTAAATTATCCAAAAAAAATAATGTGATTCTCCAAATTGGACATGTCTATCGTTTTAACAATTCTGTTAAGAAAGCAAAAGAAATAGTAAACAATTGTGAACTTGGAAATATTTACTCAGTTAATTTCTCATGGACAAATTTTGAACCAACTTTTGCTAATATAGGAATTATTCTCGATTTAGGAATTCATCCTGTTGATATTATAGATAATATTTTTGGTGGAAAGTATGACAATATCAAATCTAGAGGATGGGGATTAAGACAAGAAAATACGGAATTTGCAATTATAAACTATAGGCTAACAACATCTGAAAACCAATCAATTTTCATAAATATTGAATTAAGTTGGCTTAATCCAATACGAAAAAGAGAAATGGTTGTTATTGGCTCAAAAAAAACTCTACAAGTTGATTGTGTTAATCAAAAAATTTTCTTGATAGATAATATTTCAAAAAATAAAAAAGAAATCCCTATCACACCTAACAATACTATACGCGATGAACTTGAATATTTTATTGATTCAAGTGAAAAAAATCAAGCCGTTTCATCGCCTTATCCAAATGGTTCTATAGCAAAACATATTCTTGAAATTATTTTGAATGCAGAGATTGAGAATTTTGATAAAAGATAAAAAAATCTTAATTACAGGAATTAATGGTTTTCTAGGAAAACATTTAGCTATGAAATTATGTGATGATAATGAAATTGTAGGCATAAATCTATCAAATAAATCCAAAGAAATGAAAAAAAAAATTGAGAATATAACCATAATTGAAGGTGATATATCTGAAAATAATACACTAGAAAAAGTTAATTCAGATATTGATCTAATTTTACATTTCGGTTCTCCTACATCTGTAATTTTATTCAAACAAGATCCTGCTAGATATTTTAATAATACTATAAATGGAATGAAAAATATTCTAGAATTTGCAAAAACAAATTCCGTAAAAAAACTGATTTATCCATCATCGGCTAGCGTCTATGCAAAAAATCTGCCTCCACATGCAGAAAATATAACCCCAAAACCATCAAACCCATATGGCTCTGCCAAAGTTGAATGTGAAAATTTAGCTAATTCCTATAATGACACAGTAAATTCCACAGGACTGCGAATTTTTGCCGCTTATGGACCAGGTGAAGAAACAAAACAAAATCTTTCAAGCGTGATCAATCTTTGGCTAGAAGATGCGAGAAATAATAATGAGCCTGTAATATTTGGTGATGGAACACAAACAAGGGATTTCATATACATTGATGATGTCATATCTGCAATTATTAATTCATCACAGTTATCACGACATGAAGTTATCAATGTGGGTAGTGGTATAGCCACATCATTCAATCAAATTATTGAAAAAATAGGTGATGTGATAGGAAGGAAAATTAATCCAACATATGTCAAAAAAGATACAAACTATGTTGAAAAATTACAAGCCGATACAAAATTAATGAAAACTACTCTTAAGATAGAACCATTATCTATTGAACATGGAATATCAAAGTTTGCAAGATACTTGAATATCATTTGATAAACTCTTTCATTAGTTGAATTAGAGATTCAACAGCCTTATCGTTGTTTAATTCATTTAAAGCATATTCTCTACCTGCTTTGGCTATTTCACTCCATCTTTTATTATCAGAATCACTCAAATATTCTTCAAATTTATTTTTGTAATTTTTTTCATCAATAAAAATTGCAGTTTCATTGTTTTTGAATCCTAAATATTTAGCATGGTTTTTTGGAGTAACTTCCATAAATGACATACAACCAGCAGCAGGAATTTCAAAATATTTACCAGCTGGAGAAAAAGTTCCCGCAGCAATAGCTGTACAATATCTAGATAAATACTCAGGATAATCTTGATTGGTGTATTGATTATTCACTATACCTGAATAATCAACATATGATAAATCATTGCACATAGTTCTAAGCTTATAATAATATGTTGAAGAATTGAAATTTTTTGAAAAGAAATGTCCAATTTTCGATTTGATGTTATTTCTACCCACATTTCCTGAATTTAAAATTCTATTTTTTATTCTTTGATTGTATGGTTTCAAATTTTGATATTTTGAAGGTTCAAGTCCCCAAATGATTTCTTTGTACCTAAAATGTTTTGGGTAGAATTTGTAAAAATATTCTTTTGGTTGAAAACTCCAATATGCATCAATTTTAAATTTTTCGTGTAATTCTATTAGGTTAAATTTTTTTACATAATGTGGATCACCTTGTTTAGAAATTACTGGTATGTTTGATTGTTTTATTCCATGTAAGGTTTCAGGTGTTGCGTCAAATCCATTATTAACTAATAAAATCACATCGCACTTTCCATTTAATGTTAAAACATCAAATTCATTTTCGCATGGAAAATATGATACTTCCAGTGATTCATTTCGCCTTAATGCATCCTTGAAAAAATAGGACGTTGTTTTATCAAAGTGATTTTCATCGAAAAAAATATAATTTTTTTTATAGATTACTGCAGCTCTAATTTTTCTTTCCACTTGGTTAAATCAAAAAAATTAGAATTAATGTATTACTAAGGATAAGTCATTTTATACAAATAATTTAAGTATGGATGAATTAATTTTTTAAATAGAATATGTTCACAGTAAACTCTTCACAATATAATTACAAGTATGGAAAACAAATCCATTCACCATATAGTATTGCAATGCTATACACATACATAAAATCAAAGAAAGAATTATCACCACATTTTTCTTTCGAGAAAACTTTTGTATTCAGGGACAATATCGAGGATGATATCAAAAAATGTAAAAATACTGATGTTCTTTTATGTTCATGTTATGTCTGGAACTGGAAAATTACAGTTCGTCTAGCTAGTGAAGTGAAAAAGCAAAATCCAAATTGTCTTATAATTTTTGGAGGACCACAAGTACCTGAAGATACAAGAGGATTTTTTGATAAATATCCATTTGTTGATATTTTAGTACATGGTGAAGGTGAATACATAACTGAAAATATTTTCAAAGTTTTACTAGAAGACAAAGATTGGTCTAAAGTTAATGGTATATCTACAAAGTCGTTTCGAACATCACCACAAGAACGTATAAACAATTTAGGAGAAATACCATCTCCATATCTAACAAATTCAATATGGGATTTAGTGGATAAAGATGTTGGAGTTGAGTGGGATACATCTTGGGAAACAAATAGAGGTTGTCCATACCAATGTACTTTTTGTGATTGGGGTAGTGCAACCTTCACTAAAGTAAGAAAATTCGAAGATGAAAGATTGATGAAAGAAATTGAATGGTTTGCAGATAATAAACTCCACTACATTGATTGCTGTGATGCAAATTTTGGAATATTTGAAGAGAGAGATAAAAAAATAGCTCAAAAATTAAAAGAAGAGGCATTAGAAAAAAAATTCCCAACAAAATTTGGCGTTGCATGGGCAAAAAATACAAGTGAAAAAATCCTGCCGATTGCAAAAGAATTAAGAGATGGTGGAATTATTGGTGGAGTTTCATTATCGGTTGAATCACTGGATCCTACAACATTACAAAATATTAAACGCGCAAATATTAAATTTGATAAATTTTCAGATCTAACAAAAATTTTTCGAGTAAATAATATTCCGACATATACTGAGCTTATTGTTGGTTTACCTGGTGAGACGCTTGATAGCTTCAAAAATGGATTGGAAACAATTGCACAAACAAGAGTAGGAACGTTTCTTTGGTTTATTTGTAGTGTACTGCCAAATGCGCCAATGAATATTCCTGAATATAAAGAGAAATTTAAGATAAAAACAATTCCTTCTCCTATCAAACTACGCCATGCATCAATGGATTATATTAAAAAAGATAGGATTCATGAAGAGGAGGAAATTGTAACTGAAACCTATTCCTATTCAACAAATGAATTGAAACAAATGTTACTATATGCATGGGCTCTTTCAACATACCAAAACCTTGGAATTTTTGAATGTTTTTCAAATTATTATCATCAAGTCAAAAAATTACCATACATAAAATTTTTTGATATTCTCTTTGAATATTGTGAGTATGAAAAATCAATTTTTTCTGATGAATTAAAAATTGTTGAGAATAATTTTGATGAATTATTTGAAGGTAAAGGATGGGATCATTATGATCCTAAATTAGGTGATATCAATTGGCCTATTGAAGAAGCAAGCTGGCTACGTTTAGTTCCAAACAAACAGAGATTGATGGATGGTTCAAGATTATTTTTAGAATTTTTAGAAAATAAAATGAATTTTAAAACACCATCAAATGTACTTGAAGATTTAATAAAGTTTCAAACTTTTCTGTTATCTACAAGAGATGATTCTGATTCAATCAAGTCAGAAGTTTTTGAATTCAACTGGAAAGATTTTTTCATTAATAATTCGGATGAATTAAAATGTGAAACAAAAAAATATTATTTCAGAAGTATGTTAACAGAAAAAGATCCAATTAAATGGAATTATGAAGTAATTTTTTGGGGAAGGCGTGCAAATAAATTTAGAGTGCAACCTGAAAGAATTTATGAAGAAGAATCATTTTTGGCGGATGATCCATTAGTAAATCAACAAAAACCACCACATTCATCAAATTGGGATCTTTGACATATTTCTATACCAAGCTTAACAATAATTATATAACCATTTTGGATTTTCACGCGTATTAGATTGAAACCAAATATTTTATTTCTTTTAATTGATGGCCTGCGAGCTGATAAATGTCATGGAAATAAAAAAACTTCTGTCACACCACACATTGATTCATTAATAGAAAATGGTGTTTACTTTAATCAAACAATATGTGCTGCACCTGTAACTTGGACATCATTATCAAGCCTTTTTACTGGATTATACGCATCTGAGGCAGTAATTTTAAACAATGAAATTTTCACTATAAATCCAAAATGCAAGAATTATGTTGAACATCTTAAAGAAAATGGTTACACAACATATGCATTTCTTCCTGAATCAGCGTATATGGGACCTGGACATAGAATTTTTAAGGAAAATGTATACAAATATCCTTACACTGACACACTGTTTAATGGTAATGGAAAATTAATTACTGAAAAACTTAAAGAAAATTCTCTAAAGGAACCTTGGTTTTACTATATGCATTTTTATGATTTGTATGAAACCACTAATTTTGAAATTGATACCACTGGATCAAAAGAATTAAGCGATAAGAAATATGGCAATAGTAAATATGAAAGAGTTTTATCTGCTATGGATGTTTGGATTGGAAAAATTTTAGAAAATATTGATTTGAATAATACGTTGGTTGTACTAACAGCTGATCATGCAACTCAACGAGGCGATTATGATTCTAATCTGGAAGAATATGCGTCTTATTGCCAAAATATTAGAACTTCGTGGGAGCCTAATCCAATATCAAAGTCTATTGCTTCTGTAAAAAAAATTCCAAAAATTATACAACCAATGAAAAGATTCATGTCAAAATCATATTCTAAACGTAGAAGGAAGATTATCAAGGATAGAATTCAGCCAGAAATTGAAAAAATAGAAAATGAAGATCTTTCCCCATATTATAAACGGCTTAAAAAATCAGCGGCACAGATTATTTTTGAAACATTTGACGATAGATTTCATATTCCATTGTGTTTTTCAGGTTATGGTATAACATCTAAGCATCTTATTTCAGATCAAGTAAGAAGTATCGATATATTTCCGACAATTATGGATATAGTAAATTCACCAAATATGCGCAATATTCGTGGCAGAAGTCTATTACCATATTTGTTAGGAGAGAAAATGGATGAAGTTCCAGCTTTAATGGAAAGTATTCCAAGTACCACATTAGCATATACTATGAATTATGTTGGAATAAGAACTTCAGAGTATAAATATTTCAGAGATAGGAACGAAACAACAAAAAATATTCATCTTTATGATTTAGTAAACGACCCTTTGGAAGAAAGAAATTTGGTAGATGAATTACCGGATGTTGTACAAAAAATGGAGAATGAATTAACTGAAATGCAGGGTCAAAAATTCTCTGATTATGAAAAATCAAATGAACTTAGTGATGATGAAGCCCAAAGAGTTGAGAAAGAATTAAGAAAACTTGGATATATCAATTAAAATTATAATGATTTAAAACATTCACGACAGTTTCTTTAGTATAATTATAAATTAACATGTCATAACACTAAGTGCACTGAAAATGATTCCTTTTTTCATTCCTGAATTCACAAAAGAAATGGAGAATGCTGCGATTAATGCATTAAAAAATGAAAAATTTGTTATGGGAGAAAGTGTTATCAAATTTGAAGAGGAATTTGCCAGATATATAGGGACTAAATATGCTATTTCAGTTAATTCAGGAAATGCGGCTTTACAATTATCTTTGATTAGTCTAGGTATTAATGAAAAATCAAAAGTCATAACCAGCACAAATTCTTTTATCGCATCTGCAAATTGTATTTTAATGACTGGTGCAAGGCCAATACTTTGTGATATTAATTATAACGATGGTAATATTGATATAAAAACTACAAATGAAAAATCTGAAGCAATAATACCTGTTCACATATATGGAAATCCATGTGATCTTGATTCAATTAAAGAGGTAAGTGAAACACACAAAGCTCCTATAATTGAAGACGCGTGCCAGGCTCATGGTGCAATTTTTGATCATAAAAAAGTTGGTAGTATAGGTGATGTTGGTTGTTTTTCTTTCTATCCCACAAAAAACATGACGGTTGGAGGAGATGGAGGTATTGTTACTACAAATAATGAAGAAATAAAAAAGAAAATCGATTCTTTACGTGATAATGGGAGAACAACTAGAACCGAGTATGATAAATTGGGATTTACAATGAGATTAAACACTGTAAGTGCAGCAATTGGTAGAATTCAATTACGTACACTTGATGAAAAAAATAAAAGGAGAAGGGAATTAGCTTCATTGTACAAAAAATTTTTGGGAGAAGGTTGTATGCTTAATGAAAATCCAAAAGGAACATCAGTATATCATCAGATAATTATCAAACATAAGAAGAGAGATGAAATATTTTCACATTTATCAAAAAATAATATTGGAGTAGCAATTCATTACCCCATACCAATTCACAAACAATCATTATACGAAAATTTGGGTTGCAGTCTTCCCATAAGTGAAAAATTTTCAAATGAAGTTTTGTCATTGCCGTCTTTTCCTCAACTAAAAGACGATGATATTAAGATAATATGTGAAAAAATTAATGAAGTGATCTGATCTAAAACTAATAACTTAAACTAATTAAAGACACTACGTTAGACCTTATCATGTTAAAAATATTTGATCTGGATGAATATTTAAAAAAATTGAACATTCCTTTACCAGAGACTCAACGATTTCAAAATTTGGTGGATGCATTAACTTATTTCAAAAGTTCGGTCGGAAATAAAGAAATTATAAATTTTAATTTTGAAAGAGGTTACCTACTATATTGTTTAGTAGCTATGCTAAAACCTAAAAACATACTCGAAATAGGTACTGCTCAAGGTTTTAGTGCTTTATGTATGGCATGGGCGATGAATGATTTTAAAATAGATGGAAATATCCATACTATTGATTACATTAATCATGATCATGAATTTCTGCATTACTACAAAGAATCAGAGCAAATTTCTCAAAAAATCACTACTAGGAGAAAACTTTGGAAAGAATTTGCGGAACCTACATGGGTAGAAAAAATCCATATCATAACTGGATATGTCGGACAGGTAATTGATAAAGCGAAACTACCAAAAATAGATTTTTTTTACATAGATGGACCACATTTTTACTCTGGAGTTAAACATGATTTCTTATCAGGTTTGTTGATGTCGTCTCCAAATCCAACATTTTTAATGGATGATTACATCGATAGACCATATTTTGGAGTAAAAAAACTCGTTGATAAAGAAATTGCCGATATGTTTAGTGTAGATTTAATCAAAAACGACAGATCAAATCTGATGCAAACACTTGGAATTACAAAAACTGATTATGGGTTATGTTTTTTTCAGGGTAGAAAAGATGAATTAATTGAACATTTTGGTTTAACAAATATTGAAAAATATTTAAAGAATTATAGGCGTACTGAAAAGAGATTAAAACTTCGAAACAGTTTAAACGAAAAATTTCCCATACTAAAGAATATCCGTTTTAGTAAGTTCAACATTCTGAAACCCCGTAAAT
>Ga0315336_1004032_pt1 | contig 18257 bp, 7 predicted proteins | sample ASW5metaG_FD_204512 | JGI IMG/M metagenome (GOLD analysis project Ga0315336, IMG submission 204512) | Ammonia-oxidizing marine archaeal communities from Monterey Bay, California, United States - ASW #5 | ecosystem: Environmental > Aquatic > Marine > Intertidal zone | place: USA: California... | reverse complement strand
AGTTTTGGAGTTTGTTGCACGAACGTATTGATTTTTGGGAAAAAGAAAATCTTAAAGCAAACGAAAGAAAAGTATTAGAAGCAGTGAAAGTTTTGTTTGAAAATTCAGAAGATATTGAAATTTTCAATAAAAAAGCTATTTATTTATACTTAAGAGAAATTACAGGCTTAAATACAAAACAAGTAGTTAATAATCTTAATAAATTAAGAGTGCGATATCGGGATTTTAAAAAACAATGGGACAAAAATTAAAAGAATTAGATGAGTATATTCAAAATGCTATTAATAATATAGAAAATGATAGAGCAATAACAAGCAATCTTTTAACAGACTTGGTTGTAGAAATTAAAAGCTCCCAGTCTCACAAAGAGCTAGGCCAAATTGCTGCTAAATATGTAGAAACACTACAACGATCAAACGAACAACTAGTAAAAATAACTGCACTAGTACAGAAAAAATACGACCAGACAGAGAACGAGTCTCTTTCGATTGAAGATAAAGATGAACTTTTTGACGTAATTCAAGGAATGAGTAACCAATGAGCATTTTTAAGTTTAATCCATTCAATTCTTCTCCAAATAAACCCCCAATAGACACAGACCAAATACAAAGTGGAGATGGGATACTTAGAAATTTAGTACGCGGCGCACTAGATCGGCATAAAGTAAAACACGAATTTTCTTCTATGGGTCCTTTTTATGCAGTTGTCTTGGGAGTACAAGATTCGCCCACGGCTGCTTCATTAACCTCAGATAAAAGACACATTGAAAGCAATGCTTCTGCAGAATCTAGTAATAGAGTCAAAATTTATGCATGGGTTGATGCAGTTGATCCACTTCCATTACCTGACAATTATGCAACAGAATACCCCAGTGGTGGAGGTGAAGTTGATCAAAGCTTAGACTTGGTAAGGATGCGCACTCTTTTTGAAGCAGAAAATGAAGATACACCAAAGCCGCAATTAGGAGAACTAGTAAAAGTAGATTGGACCATGAAAAACGGGAACAATATTGAAGATTGGGGAAATCCTGTTTATTTAGGCCCAGCCCGCCGCCCAAAGCCAATAATTGTTCCTTTATCAAAAAAGCAAAAATCACCTAAAGATGCCCACAGTGATGCAAGCCAACCTACAGGATTAGCTAACTTTGATGATAACGGCAACCCAACTGATGAAATTACACATTTTGATGCACCCATTAATTGGTCAAACATGATACTGACGTCTGGAAAACTTAGAATACGCGTACCTGGAATTACTCATAAACAAAATGAAATTTATGTTGATAAAAAAATTGATTACACTAGTATAAAAACTTATGATGTTATTCCTTATTCTTTAGACAGCACAGAATTAAGTCCCCTACCAAACAGCAATGTACAATATAGAAAAAATAATATTGTATTTTATTTACCACAATCGATAACAACTACACAAAAAAAAGTTACTAAGCTTTTTGTTATTAGAGAGTCTGGAGATTGGTATACTCGCCCATATGGAAATCTTTATAGTGACCCAACAATGCACTACACCATATCAATGAACTCTAAAGATGACGGAAGTTCTCCGGATACTGAACTAGATAAAATTTGTACAATTAGGGTTAATGTACCATATGGGCTAAATATTAATAAAGATGATATAATTTCATCTAATTCTATTGGTTGTATGATTTCTGCTCCTTTTGATGGTACTGTTTATTTAAATGACACAGATCGATGGAACCCTTCTCTATCACGAACTCAAATTGAACAAAGTTCTGAGTTTGAGCAATTCAAAGCAAGATATAGTACTTGGATCACTACCAAAGCCTTACCAGATGATACAAAACCATTTATATTAGGACCATGGGGAACACCAGGTCTTAGAACTGGGCCAAATTCTGACCAAACGCTACCAGCAGATGAATTAACCAATCAACATTTTTGGGAAGGAAGACTTATTTGGTCTAAATGGGGGCATTATTTTTTACCAACTTTGGAACAAGCAGAGGCGCTTTTTGAATTAATTTCTAATACTATGAACACACCACCTCGTTCAGCATATTCGTGGGGCTTTTCTACGCCCACTTGGTATAAGCATGAATTAACGTGGAATTTTCCAGCAGTTGGCGGAGGAGACCCTTTGTTTCCTTCAAGCCATTTTATAAAAAAAGAAAAATTTAATTATGTTACAAAAGCGGCATTTCCGTGGGGTAAAGTTGGAGCTACTTTTGGAAACCACGCAGGAACATATCAAAGATGGTGGGAAGAAAAAATATCTTCTCGATATAAAAGTGAATATAATGGTGTTGTGTCTTATTGCAGGTGGGGACAAAACGGCAGTGCGTTTTTAGAATATTATGTTTTAGGGCGAAGCGCTGGCCTGGGTCAAATGGAATCGTGGTATTTAGCTATAGCCACAGCATCTGAAACTTATTCAAAAAGCTTTGGTGGTGTTGGTTTAGGTCCCTCTTTTGTACCGTCTTTAAATGATGCAAAAATGAATACACTTTTAAAAATGGGTCAAAAAAGATGGTTTAGGGCAATTGCCCACAATTCAGATTTTAATTTACAAGAATATGTGCCTGGTACAAAATATGTTTCAAGTTCAAAATTCGCTTCTCAAGTAACATCTGAATAAAATATATAAAGGAAAATACATGGTATCAGAAATAGGAAAAAAAGCAGCAAGAGATCTTGGCAATATCTCATCAGCAGCAAAAAAAATTGCATCTGATATAGCCAGTTCAGGAAATTCTTCACCTGTTGAAAATACTGGAATTGATTGTGGCCAATTAAGAGAAGTTGTCCCACATTTTAACAAAGCACCCTCAGAAAAATCTATAGAAGGTCAAAATAACTCCTGTGTTGTTTTAGGAAGAGATCGTGTCGGAAGTGTATCAACTGGTTATGGGGGAAAAGGAGATACTCAATGTGGAATGATTGACCTTGTGGTAGGTAGAATGTCAGGGCCCGAACCATGGCCTGGAGAGTTTAAATATCCAGGCTCAGAAACACCTAAAAAAATACCAGTAGATCCAATATTTACATATTATAAGTCTGATAAGCCAGTTGGCGCCGAACCGGTTCGTTGGTGCACAGACTCAGCAAGGGTATATATTAGTCAAAAAACAGATGTGGACGAAAATTTTGGATTGATTAAAGGAAAAGCTGGAATTCTTAAAAGAAAATCAGCAATTGCACTTAAAGCAGATGGTGTAAGAATTATGGCGAACGAAGGCATGAAGCTGATAACAAATTCAGATGGTTATAATTCTTATGGCGCGCCAATTGAAACAACTCCTGGAATTGATTTAATTGCGGGAAATAGAAACCTCAAAGAACCAAAGCACGCAACACACAAAAGTTTACAACCATTTGTAAAAGGAGAAAACCTAAGAGATTGTGTAAATAGAATTATAGATGAGGTGCGGGATTTAAATAGCATTGTAACAGGCCTAATTAAAGCTCAAGAAGAATTAAATAAAGTCTTTGGCAAACACAGACATCCACCACCAGTTTTATATTCGGATATATTTCCACAAGCAGGAAATATTGATGTATCTTATTCTACTAATTCAAAATTAAGAAAATCTTTGCAATCTTTACAAAATCAAATGACTAATTTAGAACACTTAGAAAATCAATTTACAGCACGCAATGCGCCAGATTATATTTGTAGTCGTTATAATAATGTTAATTGATGGAATATATATTAAAAAAAGAAGGATAATATGCCAACTTTAAAAGAAAAATGGGGAAACGAACCAAAAATATGGAATGCTAATATATTAGCAGATTTCGCCAGAATCATAGCTAAGAAACACCATAATCTTAAAAACGGAACTTCTGTGCAATGGACTGAAACGAAAGATCCAGTAGCTGGTGCCTCTTTAGGTACCGTTGACCCTGTAATAGAAAGTGTTGGTAATAATAAGTATGCTTGGTATATTTTTGATTGGCGACAATATAACAAATCATATGGAGGTCTTTTAGAATACAAGTCAGATAATTTAATTAATTATTTTAAAGATTATGTTTGGAAGTCAATTGATATTGCAATAAGGTCTTTTGGAAAAAAACCACCAGACAATATGACTACTTTTATATTTGAAAATGTTGAATTTGGCGATTATGATGTACAAGTTTTTACACCAGGTGAGGACCCTATTAATCCTGGGCTGAAGTTTCTTATAGGAATTAAACGTGAGGGCGGATTAGATGATTTACCTAATGACTCTAGTGCAATAAGCAAAGATCCACTTAATCTTGAGCTTTCCATTCTAGTTAAAAGAGATTCTTTTGAACAAGATTTTGATAAAATAGCAGACACTATAGAATTTTATGATTCTTTAAGAGAGGGATATGAAGGATCTTTTAAAATTAATACCATATCTGGTGCAAACGACATTGATTTAAAAAAAGAAGCAGAATATGTTAGAGACTTTACAAAAGATTTAAAGCAATTATTAGATGATGCACGTTCAAAAGATATTGCTGCTGGAAAACACAATGCTCGGAATTGGAACGCAGGCGGCAATATGATTGAAATCCTCTTCAGCGGCGCCAAAAACAATCTTAAAATAGCCATGGTAAATGAATATATACCCGAAGGCGCTTTTGTAAAAGGAATTCACTGTCCCGCAGGTCCAACTTCGATTGGAAGACTATCAACAGTTCGAACTAAATCTGGTTCTGTTCGAGATCAAAATGGGATTAAAGGCCCCGCCGGAATTAAAGATGCACGCTCAATTTTTAATGCAGAGCCATATAATGATGCATGGAAATATTTTTCTTGGGAAGGTTGGAATTCTAGCCATGGACCATCTCCCAAAGCTGCTGGTCGACCTAGAACTCTTGGTTTTATTTCGCAGTTACATGGCAAGAATAGTTCCAATAAAGGGCTTTCACAGCCACAATTAGAATTAAGGCCGCCGACCATAGATATAATAACATTTATAAAAAAATATACAATTGATTTAAAAGATATTGAATATGAAGTAGAAGGTCCCGATGCATATCGAAAAGCCACTAAGAAAGCCAACGCTTCTCCAATCGCAGGCCCAGACCAAAGAAGAAATGCAGTAGAACGTTCGAATAACAAATCATGGGGTCAAGAATACATTGAATGGCGAGATGACGTATATGAGGATGTAAAAGATAAATTTTGGGATAATGTACCAGAGAAAAGAGATCGTTTATCGACAATTGACGATGTATATGCTGAAGTGTTAAACGATGCGGATGTACAAATATTAACTAAAGAACTTTTAAGGTGTTTGAATCCGCAAGATTGGATTGAAATTGCTTGTAGAAAAGTGGTTGATGAACTGGGGATTGATACATTAATTGAGAATATGCAAAAAGATGGCACACTAGATATGCTTTTGGAACGAGCAGAAGGCGCCAAAGACGTGTTTGGTAAAATAGAATCAGAAAAAAGGCTTTCTGCTGATGATTTTGATGAACTAAATAATGAAATACAAAAATATGATGAAGAACTAAAAGTTTTAAATAAAAAAAAGCAAGACGCCACAACAGATGCAGAAAGAGCAGAAATTGGCAAAGAAATAGAGGATGTAAGAAGTCGACGACGCATGGCAGAAGTAGATGCTTGGTTTACAAAAGCCAATCAGAGTGCTGGTGCATGGGTACCAATTTCTCAAGACGACGCAGAAAAAGGCAAACAATTTGCGCATGAAATGAGCGAATTGATTATGATGTTAAAAGATCCGAACTTTAAAGAACAAATTTGTAAAAATTTAATTGGTTACCTCGCTGCTATTCTTCAGTTTTTATCAATGGTCTTTAGTGGCGAAATATTTAATAAGTTACCAGCAGTACGCTTAGAACCACCAATATTTCCAAAATTGCAAACCGATGATATTGGTAAATATTTCGCTGACCTTTTAAAACAAATAGGTGCACAAATATTAGCTACACTTCTTTTATTTACAGTAAAAGCTTTATTAACTGAACTTTTAGAAGCTTGCCAAAAAATAAAAGCTGATCTTTGGGATGAAATAGACCCAGATGATCCTAAAAAGAATTTTAAAATACCAGGAAAGGCAAAATTTAAAGATCTTTTAGCGCAGAGTCCCAATAAAGCTGCATTAAAACTAGCCAAAGGACTTGCAAAAAAAGGCATCCCCATAGAAGAAAATGTTATAATAAGTTTGCTAGGGTTGATGGAGGACCTAGAAGCTTTATTATCACAACTTGAACTGTGCTCTTTGGTTAAAGGGACAGCAACTATGAAGGTTATGACAATTGTAAGAAATCTTTTAGAAGTTAGATATTCTAATCTTTATACTAGCCTACAAGGCACCGCCTCTGCATTGTCGAATGAAAAAATTAAAGATTTTTTCATGACATTTCAACCATTAGTTGAAGGCGGCTACTGTGAAGAGATAATGAAACCAGTTGAATTTAATAAACAATTATACCAAGAGTGCATTCCAATGCCTTATTCAATTCCAGTAAGAGAGAGTTTGTTAGCTGGGCATGCAACTAATGAACAAATTGATAATATTATTCGAAGAGCAAAGTTAGATAGATTAGATCGTATTAAAGAGTTGATTGATTTAGCAACAGGAGAAAATCCTTTAAACTATGAGCCGCCAGATTGCACTAATAGTTCCATGCCCCACGATCCATATCCTATGAATTTGATGAATGATTCTTTGTTGGATCAAATGTTAGAACCTATAGAATTATCTTTTAAAGCTGATATGAGTACTTTTTTCACTAAATTAATGAATAAAGGAGAAAATTCATCATGGGCCGGAAGTCAAGACAAGATTAGAAAAATATCAGCCGCGGCGGCCAAAGATTCAGATGGCGACAGTATAAAAACTAAAATTGGACTTGGAACACCTGGCGGAGCAATTAGCGTCGAAGTTGATGCTGTTGATGAAAATGTTTTAATGGACATGAGAGATACATTAAAGTGGGGGCGATTTGCAATTGCAAGATATGCTGATCCTGATAATTTATCTAAAACTGTAAAAGAAAGAAGCAATCCTTTTTACAAATATAACCAAAACCCTCCTAAAAATAATGCCAAACATCGATATAAATTTTATTTCCCTGGATATACAGTTACTAGTCAATTCGCGAAAGAAAATTTGGGTAAGCGATATATTGAATATAAGGCAATTTACGGAAAAAGAAGTTATGTAATCCAAGCTGCTTGGCCAGATTTGACAACTGGAGCCATTAGGGGTGTAGCTTATGAAATTGAGAAAGACAACAAAGTTGTTCAAAAAAATACTACTATAAAAGGATTAATTAATCCAACTGAAGATAACATGGAACTTTTAAAAGATGGGAGCTATGCTACTATTTGGCCAGCTGGGGACGTCACCAGCATTTCATTCTTAGCTGATGATTTTTTCACCCTACTTAATTCACTTCCCAATTGGCCATCTGCGATAGCGGGAAACACTCTCATTGGCACTGCAACAGAAGATCTCATTAAAGAAACAATATTTAATAATATTTCTGTTGATATTACCAACAATACACTTCAAGGATTATCAAATTCATTTTTCTTTGAACGCAGAGATAAAATTAAAGATTTTTTTCAACAATTTATTTATACTCAAACAACATTCCGTGCAGATGAATATTGTGAACCAGCAGAAGAAAATAGTTTATTAAAAGTAGAAGAAATAAAATCAATGACACGAGAGCGAAATAAAGATTTAGAATGCTCAAAAGAAAAAAAACCAGACTTAAACAATGAACCATCTCATTTTGCAAATGCTTCAGCAGAAGCGCTTGTTATGGTACTTGCGCGTTTATATGCATTCGAATATACTCTTCGATTGTTACCAATGGTTGAGTTTAAAATTAAAGATGTGTTTAAAAATGATATGTTTATGGACATTGTGTCGAGCATGGTTGTTACTAATTTAATAGAAATTGATTTTACTACAACTCCAAAAACTAGCAAAAGTGTATATGGAAATCGAAATAAAAAACCGGTTGCAACAAAATTTTATAATATACCAGGAATTGGTCGTGGATATATCGAAAACCCACCAACCCCTGCAATACCATCCTCCGGAGGCCAGCCTTTTAATCCTAAGCTGCCCGCGCATGTGCTCTTTTATGCAAATAAAATAGTATCATCGAAAAGCAAAAAAGCCGAAAAAGAGGGCTCCGTACTTACAGATCCATTAATTTCAAATAAAGATTATATTCATCCTAGAAACCCGTTTGCTCTTGATGGTTTACAATTTTTAATAAAAGAACAATCCTTGTTGGTTAGTGAATTTCTAGAAAAAGAACTTGAACCACTCTTTGAAAACGAAATTGATGATTATTATCTTTGGGCAGTAAAACGTTTTGAACAAATGTACAAACCCTTAGAGACAGCTGATGCTAATATAAGTCCCGATTTTTCTTGGGAATTCGAGTGGGACTCTTATTTTAATAATATGCCTCGCCTTTTGGAAAAAGACACAGAATCCAATCAGCTACCACAATTTGAAAAAATGTATGAAAAAGCTGAAAGCTCGCGTTTAAACAAAATAGCTACAGAAGGCGGCTTTATTTTAGAGCCTTATATTTACGTTAAACAAAAAAAACCAATTAAACTTAATGCAAAAACTAAAAAATCAGACTTTACTGCAGATCAACTTGAATCCATATCAGAAAAAGTATTTTGGGATATAATAGAACACTATAAAGCACACCCAGAGGCTTTAGAAGCATTAGTTCCGAAAGAAAATAATACATGGGGATTTAAGGAGTGGGAATTATTTTTAATACAACCTGAAAATGCAGCCAAAGATGCAGCTGGAAATCCATTGAATAAAATCAATCAGCCCAAAACATGTTTTGGGGAATCGAAGGCGTTTGTTAAATGGATCTGGGAGCAGAAAGTGCCACTAGACCTGCTTGCCGGAAACTGGAGAAATTATGATAAAGATTTTAAACCCCCGGGCGGCGGCACATATAGTTGGATAAACCAGTTAAAATATCTTGGCAACCAACTGTCAGAGTGTTTTGAAAAAAATTATGAGCATGGTATACAACAACTCATATACAAAAAGGCTTCTGAGGCTAAACAAATAGTTCTTGATCCAACAATTGAAGAAATTGATTTAAGTGTTTTTAATGCCAAAGAGGGTAGTGACTGGTGGGAAGCCTATGATATATCAGCAAATCCGGATTTGTCTTGGGGATCGGATGTTGAAATAGTGTTGCCTAAGCGCTTTGGAGATGTTTATCAAGGCGCCCTAGTCAATGTTCAAGATTGGTACGACTTTATGGGTAGTACAGAAATATCCCATAAACTACAGTCACTTGGAAGTCAACATGGAGAAGGAGGGGTTTTAGAACATACAGAATTTTTTGAGCCATGGTTATATGGTGTGAGGCTAACATATGTGTATCCGACACAAGCTTCTGATATCTCTGGTTTTGTTGCCTTGGCTCTCCAAACAGATTTGTTGAAATCATTAGGTATAGACCATAGCGGCCTGACAGGAAACGACCAGAATATTTTAGATAAAATTAAAAACGACAAAGCTTATGTGATAAGGGAGGATGGAATCCGTAATACAGTGCCATTAATTAAAACATTGCTACCAGTGGGAATGATAACTCCAACAAATTCTAAGTTTGTAGTTGGAGTACCCCAGACACAAACAAGCTCTGTACCTTTAAATTATTTTACTTATAATACTGCTGCAGATGATTTTCCCAAAGAAGCATTATATAAACAAATGGTTAATAGTCCTCAATTTAAAAAACTTTTTAAAGAAATTTTTCCATTAGAAAATGTTTTAACATTGGCAGAAATATATATTTTGTTTAATTCTTTAGGATTAAAAGAATATGAAACAATGTTTGGTAGAACAAAAACAATGATAAAAAGCAGGTTTTATGCTACTTTAAATTCTCACGACCCCACATATACTGTTGATAATGTAAGCATGGCTGAAGAAGATAGCGCAGGATGTCCAGATGACGACTTCTTTTGTAAAATGCAAGAAGCTACAGTAGGCATACCACCGGACATGATGAACATCCTTTCGATGACTCCGTTTTCTGTTTTGAAAGCATTGGTTACAATCATTGATCCAAGTTGGGCAAATTTTCCACTTACAGTTCCAGGCGCCGTAGCATATTTATTAAGTTTAATAAGCGACAGCATGTTCTTTAAAGGAACTCGCCAAGGCGCGCCTCGCAAAAATTTAAAAGATTGTCTACCCACAGAAAAGCAAGAAACAGATCAACTTCCTGCAGAAGAGAAAAAGTTTAAGGATATAATGGAGCTTTTCGGTGTACCGGAAAAAGATCAAAAATGGATTATGAGCGCAACCTGGCCTAGACCACCGGGACAATGGAAAAATATCTTAAAGCTTAATCCAATTGAAGATTGGAAACAAGATAAACTTTGGGGACATGGAAAAAATCCGGCTGGCACTCAATGGCTGGTACGATCAAAACAAAGAGATTATGATACTTTATATAAATTTAAAGACACTTTATTATTTGACATACTGAGCACAGTCACTGACATAGAATTAACAGAAGAGGGATTGGCTGCAATACAAACAATTTTTAATTCTTTGAAAGAATTTGTTGACACATATAAACGAACAAATGAAGATTATTATGATCATGCTTGGACGTTATATAGATTAACTTTAGAAGTTGCCTTTAAAAAAGGTCGACCCAAGGTTTTTGGCATGCCAGAGTCGTTGACCGACCCTAACCACAATGCACATTATTTTAACCCAGGTCTTCCCAACCCCGGATTTCTTAAAAGTTCTGAGTATGATAAGCATATTAATCCAGCTTGTAACATGATAGAAACTCTTGAGTTGTTTGATGGGCCATTTCTTATTAAAGAAAAACAAAATCTTTGTGCTTTTAAAAATACCTTTTATGGAGCAAATAAACAATTAAACAGTTTAATAGAAATTTTTAGTGATTCATTGGAAAAGGCAGGTATATCGACATATCCAATTAATAATACAGACAATATCGCCGTATTAAAACAATTGACGACACCAGAATTCGATATAACAAAAGCTGGTGCGCCAGGTTGTAGTGAGTTAACAAACCTTACTCACCCTGACACTATTTATACGCCAAAAGATACTTGTGCTATTTCATGGACCGACCTAGCAGAGGAGACAAAAAGAGAACTCTTAGCTAAAGCAATTAGAGCGCTCGTTTGGCAAAAGAGTTTATATAATTACCCGAAACAACCAATGTTCGCTAAACGATTATCAGAGCCACAGCCACACGGTTATTTATGGTCTAATCACTTAGAGTCGATAGAATCTTACTCACAGTTGCCGAATTCACATACGTTTCCGGCCTTCTATGTTGACGGGGTGGCCACGAAGTGGGATATCGCTGTGGTAAATGATGTCCCTAAAATTGTTATGTGGCTACTGCAACCCATTGAGGGATGGTTTTCTAATGAACCACAACAAAGCAAACACCCGAAGAAAAAAGAGTACAAGACGTCAAACTCGTTTAAACCAGATTTTCTCGACTACGTATCGGGATACAAAGGTAATGGCTATTTTATAAACAAGAACAACAAAAATGACTGGTGTTCGAGTATTGGTACCAAGAAAATAGACACAAAGCACAAAATGAAAATTCATTGTGAACTCCCGAACAACGACGTGCCGATAGGTGGTATTAATTTAGAGTTTATGCCGTGGGCATTCCAGCGGAGTATAGCAGAATATTTATGGAAAGTAGAAAATGTAGCACTTAACACTGAGTATCTTAGTGTCAAAGAAGAAGTTTCGATTAATGGAATAACTAAACCAAATAATAATTTTACTGACCACGAGATGAAACATCTTTATAAAGCAAGACTGGAGTGGGACAGCGCTGGTTTTCTTGGAAACACAATAACACAGAAGCATTGGTTTGATGGAAATGTTATAGAAGGGTTTGCAGAAGGAGAGAAACTAAAAATGGCTCAAATCGTACTGTATAACGGCGCCTATAAACCTATATTAGGTAAAGCCTGGTTTAAGCGGTATGGGTTTGGATTGGGGAAACCTCCAAGTATTTGGTAATTAATACAGAGATATTTTGATTAAACAAGATATATATTAACAAAGGAGATTTATATGGCAACAGGTCTTTCACCAAAATTACCATTAATGACGGATTCTACAGATGGATATGCTTTAAACAAAAAATACTCAGAAATGATTTCTCAAAATCTTAAAATGCTAGTCTTAACTTCACCCGGAGAAAGAATAATGGATCCAGAATTCGGCGTAGGAATAAGAAATTTTCTTTTTGAACAGAACATAGAAGTAACACATGCAGAAATTGTCAATAGAATCAAAACGCAAGTTGGTCGATATATGCCTTTTGTAAATGTAAAGGCTGTGCTACTTACACCCGATGATGATGACGCAATGGATCCCAATTATCTTTCAATTAAACTTGAGTATTATATTAAACCACTTCGAGCATATGACATTTTGAATATAAGTCTCAAAGATACTATTTAATATATAAGGATTTATAATTAAAAATGGCTGATAAAAAAGTACCAATTAAATATACAAGTAGAGATTTTAATTCGATAAGAAATGACTTAATTGAATATGCAAAACAATATTACCCAAATAGCTTTAAAGATTTTAATAAAGCTTCATTTGGCGCGCTAATGATAGATTCTGTTGCATATACGGGAGATATTCTTTCATTTTATTTAGATTATCAAGTAAATGAATCTTTTTTAGATACTGCAATAGAATTTGACAATGTTGTTAGATTGGGAAGACAATTGGGATATAAATATGAGGTAAGCCCCTCTTCTTTTGGGGCAGTAACCTTTTATGTTTTAGTTCCTGCAAACTCTAATGGTATTGGCGTGGATAGTGATTATATACCCGTACTCCAAAGAAGAAGTGTTTTTTCTTCAACAAATGGCAATTCTTATACACTAACTGAAAATGTAGATTTTTCAAAAGATTCAAATGAAATTATAGCAGCAGCCTTTGATGAAAGCTCATCTTTGACAACACACTATGCGATTAAGGCAAAAGGCCAAGTCATCTCAGGGGAGCTAGCTACTAGTCTTGTTTCTGTTGGAAGCCATACTCCTTTTTATAAAACAGAAATTTTAGCTGATAATGTAGCAGAAATTATCTCTGTAACTGATAGTGAAGGAGTTGAATGGTTTGAAGTAGATGAACTATCACAAGATACAGTCTATGTTCCAATACGAAATACAAATTCAGATAGCACAAGCGCACCTTTTATATTAAAAACACTCTCTGTACCTAAAAGATTTACAGTTATTAAAGAAGGTGGCAGCACGTTTTTACAGTTTGGACATGGCTCAGAAGATCAATTAACACCTGAAGTGGATAGCGTGCAAGATCCAAGTAAAGTTATACTAAAAATGCATGGTAGAGATCATATCGTCGACGAATCTTTTGATCCTTCTAATTTATTATCAACAGACAGGCTAGGTGTAAGCCCTGCGAACACAACATTAACAATTGTTTATCGTGCAAACTCTGTTGAAAATCTTAATTCTGGTACAAATACTATTGTTGCAAAAACATCAGTCAATTTTGAGTTCCCAGCAGCGCTTGAGGGCAAAGTTCTAGAAACCAGCAAGATTAATGATATAGTTAGCTCTTTAGATTTAACAAACGAAGAGCCAATTTTAGGAGATATTACTACACCAACAGTTGAAGAACTTAAACATAGAATTCGTAATTCTTTTGCAATGCAGAATAGGGCTGTTACTTTGCAAGACTATCAACAATTGGTTTACAGACTTCCTTCTCAATTCGGCGCAATAAAAAAGTGTCATGTTATTCGTGATGTAGATTCTTTTAAAAGAAATCTTAATTTATATGTTTTATCTGAAGGTGAAGAAGGTGAATTAATTAAATCTAACAATACTATAAAAAGAAATCTAAAAACTTGGATTAATCAATATAAAATGATCAACGACACAATCGATATTTTAGATGCCGAGGTTGTTAATTTCGGTATTGAATTTGATATTGTTAGTAATAGCGCCTCAAATAAATTTGATGTGCTTGAACTAGCAGCACGCACACTAAAAAACAAATACACAAATTATTCTTTTGCTTTGGGAGAATCTGTTTTCTTAACAGACATTTATTCTATTTTAAATAGAGTCTCGGGGGTGGCAGATACTTTAAATGTTAAAATTGTTAAAAGAAGCGGCAATAAATATTCGCAAGTTTCTTTTGATATAGATTATTTTACCTCACCGGATGGGAGATATGTTGCAATACCACAAAATGCTGTATTTGAGCTTAAATTCCCGCTAGTAGATATCAAAGGAACTGTTAGATAATGGCTATAAAAAGATATACAGCAAATGCAGATACAACTATTACAGATGCGTTTAAAGCAGATTTAACAACTCGCGGTACTGGTTCTAATATGGGGCTTTCAGATAGTCTTGAAGTATTTTCCATCTACGGTCAAACAATCAGTGGATCCGGCGCCGTTAAAACAGCAGAAGCATCTAGAATCCTTGTTAATTTTCCAATTTCTCAAATATCAACAGACAGAACAAATGATGATATTCCAGCATCTGGAAGTGTTAATTTTTATTTAAAAATGTTTAATGCTAAACACCCTTTTACAGTGCCAGTTAATTTTACACTATCTGCATCTGCTGTAAAAAAAGATTGGGAAGAGGGATATGGCCTTGATATGGAAGGCTATCGTGATGAAACTAAAGACAGCATTGGCGCCAATTGGATCAATTCAGCTGCCAACACTGCTTGGGATAGAGTAGGCGGGGATTATGATACAACATTTTCTTCTTCTTTTGAACAGACGTTTGAAAAAGGAACAGAAGATTTAGAAATGAATATAACAACTCTTGTTGAGCAGTGGCTTAGTTCTAGTGTCAATGATCCAGATGGCACTTCTGTAGGAGATAAATCAAGCGCACGCTATGGTTTGGGTATCCATCTGACCAGCAGCCAAGAGGCTTCCTCTTCGGCAAATTTAACTGGATCGGCTAAATCTTATTATACTAAGAAATTCTTTGCTAGAGGTTCTGAATACTTCTTTAAAAGACCTATACTAGAGGCCCGTTGGGATTCTTCTAAAAAAGACAATAGAGGCGCTTTTTATTATAGTAGTTCTTTGGCGCCAGCTGCAGATAATTTAAACACTTTGTATCTTTACAATTATGTCAGAGGGCAGCTTAAAGACATTCCTGATCTCACTAGCGGAATAATATATTTAAGTTTATATTCAGGATCGTCCTCTAATACAAAACCTTATGGTCCAAAATTGAATTTAAGTGTCGGAGGTGACGTGGTTGCCGCGGCGGATTTAAATGTAACCGGAGGGTATATTTCAACAGGCATATATACAGCTTCTTTTGCTTTTACTGGTTCAACTGCTTTGACAAAAGTTTTTGATGTTTGGCATGACGACGCTGGTACTCTTGCTCACAATACAAATCGATTTTTTACTGGCACAATATCTCCAAACATTCTTACTGCTTCAAACTATAATCCCAATGATAAATATATTACCTCTATGCCAAACATTAAGCCAGCGTATTCTAGAAACGAAACAGCGCGATATAGAATATACACCAGAAAAAAAGATTGGAATCCAACTATTTATACTAAGGCTGTTGCAGCCCCGGTTACTGAAATAATTGAAGATGCATATTATAAGGTTATTAGAGTTAAAGATGATTTAACTGTAATTGATTATGGCACTGGAAGTTTAAATCATACACGATTGTCGTATGATGTTAATGGAAATCATTTTGATTTAGACATGTCCATGCTTCAGGCTGATTATATGTATGGGATGAAATTTATTTATTATTTAAACGGAAAATACATAGAACAACCTGAAATCTTTAAATTTAGAGTTGAAAAAGATCTTAACGACGTAGAATAGGGCTTATGGACACTAAAAAATATTTTAAAGAAGAACAACAAACAATAATTCAATCTACAGATATTGATGCGATTGGAAAAGATGTTGAATCTCATAACTATATTTCAGCGTATGCCACACAAAAAGAACGATTTATCCCTCATGTAGATTTTTCTAGTGCTTCCAATTTTGTATTTTATGGCTCTGCAGAGCAATATTATGAAGATGCGATTAAGAAAATCTATCGAACATTTCCGTATGATGGTTCACTAGCTGAAAAAATACGATGGCACAATTCATCATCATATTTTACAAATTACATTTTTGAAGAAGAATATCCACGCTCAAACGGGTATGCAATTTTTTCAGCTACAGGGTATGGCAGCACCGCAGCATCTAGTGATAATTATATAAAAAGTTCAAATCTAGAATATATTTTGCTTCGAGGCGGCCCTCACCCAAGTACTCGCGGAAAAGGAGAGGAGATTACACACACCAGTGGTGATATAAAAAGTGGCTATTCAAATGTCCTTAACTTAGAAAAAAATAGGGAATCTAATTTAAAAATTGATGGCGACGATGGTAATACAGTTGAATTTTGGATGAGAAAACCTGCTGTTGTTAACAATCGTCAAGAGGTAATATTTGATGCGTATACTGCAAATGCAGGAATACTTTCTTCGAGCTATGGAAGGTTTACAATTGAAATTAGCGGTACGAATGATGCATCTGCAGATTCAACATTTCAGATTACATATTTATCTGGCAATGCTGGTTTTGTTACTGCCTCCATCGGGCAAAATATAGCAAGCAATTTCAGTGACGACGATTGGCATCATTATGCGTTTACAGTCGCTAATTCCGGCAGTAGCAATCTACAGGCAAGATTATATGTAGATGGCGATTGTAATCATACAATTTTAGGCTCAGCAAGCAATTTGCTTAGTGCGTCATCAACAGCTACAGTAAATTATGTCAGCGGAGGAATGGTAGCTACAATTGGTGCTTTAGCAGCTGCGCCTCCTGAAAAAGTTACTCCTAAATTGGGATGGGGTAAATTTTCTGGTTCCTTAGACGAATTTAGATTTTGGAAAGTTGCAAGAACTTCACAAGAAATTGGAAGAAATTGGTTTACACACGTTGGAGGTGGAACAAACACTGATGATGCGAATACTCATTTAGGAGTTTATTATAAATTTAATGAAGGTATATCTGGTCACTCTTCCTTAGATTCTAGTGTGCTAGACTATTCTGGTAGAATAACCAATGGAACTTGGACAGGCTATGCAGCTACTTCTAGAAACACCGGATCTGCTATAGCAATAAGTACTGTAGCTTCTGCTTCATCTGAATATAAAGATCCAATATTATATTCAAGGAATTCTGATTTAAAGACATATTTAGACGAATCAAAAACCAAAGGCAGAGTGTACGATTACCAAAACAATGCTTCAATTTATAATTCTTTACCATCATGGATTATTGATGAAGATGGAGAAAATGGAAAAACTCTGAAAAAACTTGTACAAATAATAGCAAGCTATTTTGATACATTACAACTTCAAATTAAAGAGATACCAAACCTTCACAATATTAATTATCCAAGTGGAAGTTATTATAAACCATACCCTTTTATAAAAGAAGCATTAGAATCAAAAGGGTTCATGGCTCCTGAGATATTTGCAGATGCTGATATATTAGAGCAATTTCTTAATAAAAGTGAAAATGAAAAATATTCAGAAAAACTATACAATGTAAAAAATCAAATATATCAAAATATTTATAATATTTTATCATATATTTATCGCACAAAAGGAACAGAAAAATCTTTTCGCAATCTAATTAATTGCTTTGGAGTGGGGAATGAACTATTAAAATTAAACATATATGGAAAGGATGTTGAATATGAGCTTAGTGATAAATATCGTTCTACCACAGTTAAAAAGAACTGCATAAATTTTAATCATTCTGATAGGTTTAGTGCTACAGTTTATCAATTTACTTCTAGTGCAAATACAAATTCAACATCTTATATTTCTGCATCTTCAAACCTTACATTACCAATTACAGTAGAGTCTGAAGTTATATTTCCGAAAAAAGTTGCGTCTAATCATCCGAGATATTCTCCCTATACTGCTTTTACTTCTTCGTTGTTTGGTATACACACAGCAAGACAGCCTAGTTATTCAGATGCAAATGCAGGCACTACCTGGCACAATTGGGATCGATCAAATTTTCAAGTACATGCAATAAGAAAGACCAATTCAGAAACTGCACGTTTAGGTCTCGGCTTCACAAGTAGAGATGCTTATTTTATGTTGACGGGTACTGCTGATGGATATTTTCCACAATTAACCAGTAGCGTTTTTA